>ERZ773067.2-NODE-2-length-339626-cov-7.936111_pt1 | contig 339626 bp, 284 predicted proteins | sample MGYA00580622_ERZ773067 | MGnify/ENA primary metagenome ERZ773067 (study PRJEB29015, sample SAMEA2737998) | human oral metagenome | biome: human oral; feature: human-associated habitat; material: dental | place: China | collected 2113 ...
CACTCCTGAATCTTTAGGGATCAAATGGCAGATGGACGTCAAATATGTCCCAAAAACCTGTTATGTCGGTGAAATGCCTGATAAGTTCTATCAATACACGATGATCGACGAGGTTTCAAGGATCTGAAAGAACAGATGTACAGATATATGCGTCGTTCAAACCGTATGCCCATGGCTGTGCTCGGCCGGGCATCGCCTATTGAGAGACGTTCACAACTAGAGACATAACTTCTTTATCGAATACGCTATCACTCACTTTGGTAAAACCAATTCAATGAAATCATGTTACCTTTTTCTTTTTGACAATTTTGGTCTCGCATCATTGACTAATGCACAAAGACAAAGACATCGGAATTCCGGTGCCTAGGATTGTCAAATATATGTGATAAGAGTCATCCGACTAAAACCTTATGCTATGTCCCTATAATACGATTCAACCGTTTCATTTATATTTTTCGTATCGGCATTGTTCCCTCACCTGCTCGCCGAGCAACGTGATTGCCTTTTGAGGACACAGGCTAATACAGCGGTAACACATTGTACATTGATTTCCGGAAACCGCTCGCTTACCTTTCATTTGGATATTTTTCATCGGACATTCTTTACTGCATAAGCCGCAACCAATACACGCATCGCTTATTTTCAGTTTATCAGTATATCCTATCGTTTTACGATAAAACCATAGTCTCTGTCCAAGCAATCCCTTGATATGTTCTATAAGAGATAATCCTTCTTGAGGATATTTTCCCTGCTTGATTTGTCCTGCAACTTGCTCAATACGCTTATCGGCATTTTTAACAACTTGTCTGTTCTCCTCAATATCTTTTTTCAATAACTTACTGTCACAAACAGAATCAGGCATTTTTATTTGGAGACCTCCAAGGATTTCTGCACCGTACTTCTTTAGAATTCTTGCCGTACATCCTGTTCCGTCGCCGCTGAAAAGTCCCATTGTATTGACACAAAATACTTTTTTCCCTTTCCATACGGAGCTATTTCTCACAATAAAATCGCGTACCATAAAGGGCGCATTGGAAAATTGTGTTGGATAACCCAAAATAATTGTGTCCTGCTTCCCTAATATATGTAGAATCCGCGGATGCTCCAGCGGAACACATTCTGCCGTGTCATCTATCAAAGATACAAGTTTCTCAACACAGTGCTTCGTATTTCCGGTTCCACTTAAATATATTCCTATCACTTGTGTATTTCCTCTCATGATTCTCTGTTGCTAATCCATGATTTTACTCATACAGCACTCATCGACGAATTCACCGTTAACTCTCATAGACTTGGAGCATCCACTCATTATACAAATTCTGATTTGTATAACTCTTATTTTAAAGGTATTTACCTCTTTCTCTTTTATTTTTTTCTTCCGCAGTCGATTCCAACCGCTCTCTTCGTTCGTGGGGAATCTTTGCATGAGTCGTACCAGCTATTAATTTACGTCCGTCCCGGACTTAACTAATAGCGCCATACTTTCCACATGCCCTGTCCAGCAGAACATGTCGACGGGTGTTGCTTCTATAAACTCATACCCTTCGTGCAAAATGAATTTTAGGTCTCTTGCAAGTGTGGCGGGGTCACATGATACATAGATTATTTTTTGCGGTGATGCTTTGAGCAGACAGGAAAGCAGACGCTCATTGCACCCGCTTCTCGGCGGATCGAGTATTGCTACATCCACATGCGTCATCTTAAGTGCCGGATCTTCCGCAAAGTTTTCCGATATCAGATGCGGCAGTGATATTTCCGCTTTTCCGTGTACATATCTTGCGTTCACAATCCCGTTCAGTACGGAATTTCGGTTTGCGTCGAGCACCGCACTCTTTACCGATTCCACTCCCACTACCGACGTTTTTTCAAATGCGGATTCATCTCTTTGCTTAAGATCGTTGAGAAGCCACAGCCCGATCGTTCCGGCACCGCAGTAGAGATCAAGAATCTTTTCTCCGCCTTTGAGGGCAGCGTATCGACAAACTGTGTCGTAAAGTTTTTCCGTCTGCCCGGGGTTTACCTGATAAAATGAAAACGGAGAAATCTCAAACTTCATACTGCCTAGCCGATCCTCTATCGTGTTTTTTCCCGCAAGCACTACACTTTTGGTCTTTTTCCCTTGTTCATTGCCCGTCTTGTGAAAAATGCCCTCTCCGCACTTGCACGCATTTTTGCCGCCACCTGCGGTCGCTATATCCAAAATTATACTTTGCAGACGGTACACGACCTCCGGATGCGATGATTCACCGCACTTATCCACTGCGATTGAGGAGCTTTTACTCAAATCACGTGATGTTTCTCTGCGCATTGCTCCGGGCGCTGCGTGGTTACATGAGTCAACGGCATCTACGAGCATTTCCGTCAGTTTTTCCGTATCGATAATCGGGTTGCGCTCTGCATATTGTTTTATTCCAAGAATAACCATCACCTCGCCCGTGCCGAACGCAGTTCTGACCGTCAAATTTCGTATTTCCTCAATTTGAGCATCTTGCGCACGTCTATGCGTCTTATGCAGGCTCATGTATCTGCGCAACGCATCGGCTACGGCATTCGCCGGGGCGGACTGTATTTTGCAGTCAGTACAATTCACTATTTCATGGGACTTTCTCCGGTAAAATCCCACTTTGGGATTGTCCTGTACTTGCATGGCAACCGGCATATTCGCTTTATTTCTGTATCGAAACGGTCGATGATCTTCCATTATAGGCCTAACGACCGGATTTTTTATGCCGGCCAGTCTTATCAAAGCCTCCCTGACATGTTTTTCTTTAAGCGCCGCTTGCATTCCGTATGTCAGTTTCGAATACATGCAACCGCCGCACTCTTGCTGAAAATCACAAAACCCACCTGTCCTTTGCGGTGACGGCGTAACAATGTCAACCAATTTTGCCAAAGCATAACGTTTTTTCAGCTTCGTAAGCTCTGCGATCACCGTATCGCCCGGTAGCGCCCCGTACACAAAGACAGCCAGACCCTCCGGCGTTTTGCCGAGGCTCTGACCGTCAACTGTCATATCTTCAATTTCCAATTCAATGATTTGACCTCTATTCATCTGTATTCCTCAATCTAAAACAGGGCATTATACTTCGAAGAGTCAATTGCACACCCTCGGGATTTAAACTCTTCACGACAACAGACGCCTCTTCAGGGTATCAAAACTCCGCGTAGGTGAACTCCGGTTGTGAGTTTGCTCCGGAATAAAGAGTATAGAAATACAACCCGAGCATCAATCCCGTACACATCAGTGTGTACAGCAGGTATTCCTTGGAAAATATTATGCTTTTAATTTTCTTTATAATAGTCATAAATTGCTTCATCTATTTTCACCCATCCTTGTCCAGCCGGATGTGCGGCATCGAATAAAAAATATGGTACATAATCGTATTTTGAGAAATTTTCAAGTTTTGCCCCGTACGACTGGGCGTACTCGGTTATTTTATCTGCAAAGACCTTCCTCTTTTCTTTCGTTAGCCCGGTGTAATCGTACCACCTGCCGTTGAGGGGCAAAATAATGAGCAGAGGTTTTATCTTTTCTGCTCTGCAGACCTGCAGAAATGCTTCCAAATCATCGTACTCGGGCGATCTGAGGAAGTTTTCCTTCTTGTGCAGGTTCTTTGCGAGTTTAAACCTGTGTTTAAACTTCAGGTTCCAGTTTCTCGCCCTGATATAGTATGGATTGTTCGTCTTGAATGTCTCACTCTTGGCCTTGGCAAACATATCGTCCCAATCAATAGGCGCTTCATTGCTTTCCGTGGGCACATACCTCTTGTTTCGCTTTATCTGCTCAGCCTTAAGAAGCCCTCTTAACGTCAAAACATCCTTATCGCGTACATATCTTTTCCTTAAGCCGTATGCAATCTTTGCGATCTCCCCGGCCTTTTTATCCACAAAGATTCTGTTTATAGCCATTATCCTGTGAAGCACCGATCCTGAATTTGACATCAGGCTCTCCGTACGGTTTGCCACATATCTCTTGGTTTCATCGGAAATCGCTTTATTCTCCATAAATGACATGTATGCACTCTCGGAAAATCGCAATCCGTAGCGATCCGGCCTCACCCCATTTTTGTAAAACCACGTCGGAGACAGCAGCAATACGGCTTTTCGCTTTCTCATTTCAGGCGAAATCGCACCGAGCATTATGGTGTGGTTCAGACACTGATTGTACGGACCCCCGATTGTCATCAAAGAAATATCATGGTTTCTGAACATGTTTCTGGGATGATATAGGGTATGTCTGCCATGCTTAAATTCCGAAGATCCGAATACGGGCATGGTGTCGCTGTGTAGATTTTGCGCTATAACCCCTGACGCCAAATCCTTGAAAGGATTGTACCATGTGCCGAACTCTTTGTTGTTTAACCTCAAATTATGACTGAATCCAAAATGAAATACAGATATTATCACAATGCAAATTATCGCGGATGTAATGAATGCCGCAATCTTTTTCATCAGTTCCCCTTCCGTTTTCTAAACAGTTTCTCTCAACATTTTAGATCATATGCAAAGATGCTGCCCAAACTCCGCATGCAGCGTTTTCCAAACAGTAGTTCTCCGCTTTTTAGATCTTATGCGCTCACATTCTGGACTTCACAACACCTATTATCTTGTTTGGAGTGTCCATTTCCTCTCTTGTCACTTCTGACGGTGCGATCACAACGTCAAAATTTTCTTCAATCGCTATGAGTAGCTCGGTATAATCAAGAGAGTCCATCAAATCCTCCTCATTAAGATTTATGTCTCTGTTTTCTTTTACGATTTCATCTCCGCATATTTCCTCTAAAATGTCCAACAGTTTTTCTTCCATGATATTTTTTCCTCCTATAATATGAAATATTTATTCATTGCCGTTCCACTCGACTTAATCGACATTTTCCAACAGCATTCCTCCGCACAAAGTGCATTTGCCCCATCTATACAGTCGATATTCCCATCAGCTCCGTGAATCTTCCCGAGAAGATGAAGAATCCGAACATCACCAGATTGAAAGTCACAAACCACTCTATACCGATAAACCACTTATCCTTTTTGTGTTTCTTGTAAAACTTCGACTTCTTTTGGAATATCTCGGTTCCCGCCAGTAGCAAACCGTGATACAAACCGTACAGTACATAATAAACCGTAAGTCCGTGCCACAAACCCATTATCGTCATATTCACTATGAACCCTACGGAAGCACCTGTAAGCTTACTCTTGAAAATCTTATTCTTTATGAATCCCATCATGAGCCTGGAAAATATAAAATCTCTGAACCAGTGAGACAGCGTAATATGCCAACGATCCCAAAATTCCTTTATGTCTTTGCTCATGAACGGCTTATTGAAGTTTTCCGGTGTTACAATCCCGAATACGTAACTTGCCCCTACTGCCATAAGGCTGTATCCGGCAAAATCGAAGAACAGATACAGTCCGTATGCGTACATGTAAATCAATGCCGAACGCAAATCGGAACCCATGCCGAAATCAGACATGATCCTGTAGAATACTGCTGCGATCGCAACCTTGTAAAATGCGCCCAGCAGGATTTTGAAAAGACCCGTGCCCACCATCTCAAGGTATTCACTTCTTGGAATATTTCTGTTCAGATCTTCTGTAAATCTTCTGCTTCTGTCGATAGGACCTGATGTTATGGACGGGAAGAAAAGGATGAAATACATATAGTCAAATAGTTTTTCCTCCTTTATTATCCCATCGAAGATCTCTATTATTATCTGCGTTCCTTTGAATGTCAAATATGAAATTCCCAAAAACACCAGTACCTTGTCGGGATTTCCGGAAAGTCCTAACAGCTTGTTGCATATCAGCGGCAGCAATGAAGCCAACAAAAACAGTCTATACACTATTTTATTGCGACCGACCTTTTTCCTTATGTGCATGTATGCCGCTATGAGCACGTAATTATATAAACAAAAGACCGCCAGCCAGCCCAATGCTTCCGGGGAATTTCTGAGTGCCATGAAAACGAAGAAAACGGTTACCGTAAACGAGTAATACTTCAGCTTCTTTTCCATTGCCCCAAGTATTATGGCCGGAATGGAAAGCAACGCAAGCCAGAAGAAAAAATCGAATTCATCAAATAACGTCATCTACAGCATCTCCTCCATCTTCCGTCTGTCGGTCTTACCGTTGCTTGTCATCGGTATGGAATCCACAAAAACTATTTTTTTCGGCACCATGTAATCAGGCAACTTTTCTTTCAACTCGTTTCGTATGAACTTGCGCTCTGCAAAAGTTCCCTCGCTGCCCGGACGGACGAGAAAAGCCACAAGCTGCTGAATCTTGCCGTCCTTTTCCTTGGGAACAACGCAAGCGGACTTGACATTTTCAATGGTGAGCAGATTCTGCTCTATGTCACCAAGCTCTATCCGGTATCCGTGAAATTTGATCTGAAGATCCATCCTTCCCGTTATGTAAAGCAGTCCGTCTTTTCCGTAAAACCCCCGATCCCCCGTTCTGTAGCATCTACAGCCTCCATCGCCTTCTGTGAATACAGCCACAGTTTTTTCTTCATCACCATAATATCCGGGGCTGACCGTGTCGCCGCAGATTATCATCTCGCCCGCAAGCTCACCGTCCTGTCGTTGCCCGTTTTCGTCTATAATGTAAATTTCAGTTCCCTTACGCACACTGCCTATGGGAAGTTCTTTCCATGTCAGCATTTCATCGGTTATTTCCACATCCGTGACGGCAACGGTGGATTCCGTAGGGCCGTACGTATTGATCACCGATACACCGGGGAATCTTCTCATCAGCTCCCTTGCAGTGCTTACCGACAATCTTTCACCACAGAAAAAAAAGTTCTTAAGATGCTTGAACTCCTCTCCGTTGAATTCCGGTGATGTCATGGCAAGATCCGCAAATGACGGGGTGGAAACCCAGTAGCTTACTTCATTTTTCTTTATATATCGAAGCAGCTCAGTATTGTCCTGCTGCAGTTCCTTGTCGATTCCGCAGATTGTGGAACCGGATGTCAGTGCAGTGTAAATATCCATGACTGAAAGATCGAACGAAAGCGGCGCTTGATTGAGGAATACGCGTTTTTCCCCATCGTATTCTTTTCCGAGCGTTCGTGACCAGTCGGTAAAATTGGTCAGATTATTTGCCGTTATGCCCACACCTTTTGGCAGGCCGGTACTTCCGGATGTGAATATTATATAAAACAGATCCTCGCCCACGACCCATTTTTTCCTGTCTATCGGTTCTTCTTGCTTTGCGAATTTCTTGAGATCGTCTATGCTGTAAACCTCGTTGTATTCCATCGGTTCCGTCGCCAAAACGAGTGGATCCCCGATTTTCTCCACGATACTCATAACTCTGTCGCCGGGCATCGAAACATCCACCGGACAATATGCTCTTCCTGACTTGACACACGCAAAAAAGCATACGAGCATCCATGGGTTTTTGTGCCCGTATACCACGACCGGGGTTTTGTCATTACCCCGCTTTTTGTCTATCCATGTCGCCAAGTTATCCGACAGACTCCACAGTTTTTCGTATGTGATCTCACCGCCTGCGGATTTAAACGCCGTTTTTTTCGGATTTTCTCCCGCCACATTTTCCAATCTCTCGATTACATTCATTTTCCACCTCAGTATCAAGTCGATATTGCCTCATACACGCACTTCGCCCCTTCCCCATGATTCTAGCATAGATAAAATCATGTTTTCCATAAAGCACACCTAAAATTAAGATATTTTTAAGATTCTGTTCTCGAATCAGGCATGCGATGTGTTCGACTAGAATGCCGACGATGCCGAGGATACATTGGATGTCACTGTACGGCCTGTACGGCGCGTTCTATTGCGGCCTCGTCTCTCTCCCGCTTATCGGTTATGGCTTCGGTAATCATCATATCCTTGACTTTCATAAGGCGTGTCTGATTTCCCCGTTCATTTTCATCAAGTTTCATCTGTATGTACTTGATCGTTACCTGTAACCGCGGTATAACCACATACTCCAGCGCATTGACACGTCTTCTGGTCTTTTCGAGCTCCGCCGCCAGAAGAACCGTTTCTTTCTCCTTTGCCGCAAGATCCAGAAGCAGAGGAAATATACCGGACAACTCGGAAATAGCATTGTCCAGATCGCCCGACGTTCTCGCATAACCGTACGGAAAAATGTCCGAAGGATCTTCCGCCGTGGTTTTAAAATCAAACACGGGAACCTCGACACTCATTATATTTTTTGTGTCCACTGAAAGCTCAACACCCTGTTTGGGAAACATCAGGGATTCGCCCATAACTTCCCAACTGGTTATCGCGCTTGCCATACCGAAGTTCCTGTAGATCCTTACAAGGTGTTCTTCCACTTCCTTTCTGAGTCTCCCGTTTTCACGGGCAACCGCCAGAAAGCCTTTCATCAGCTCATCCCTTTTATCTTTAAGAAGCTTATGACCTCGAACCGCGGTTTTAAGGCGTCTTTTCAATGAAGTCAGCATCATTCTGGTCGGCTTGACGTTCATTCGTTCCATATCTACCTCCCTGTCAAAACCGTTTCTTATCTAGATTCAATCAGGCATATACTTCGCAAGCAGATCATCGTCGATCCTCTTGAGTTCACTCTTTGGAAGAAGTTTGAGAAGTTCCCAGCCTATGCCGAGGGTTTCTTCGATACTTCTGTCGGTTTCAAATCCCTGTGACACGTATCTGCTCTCAAATTCGCGGCTGAATTTCGCATACATCAGATCAACCTCCGTAAGAGCCGCTTCGCCCAGTATCGTCATGAGTTCTAAACAACTTTTGCCACGCGAGTACGCCGCAAACAGCTGATTCATCGTATCCGCATGGTCTTCCCTGGTCTTGCCTTCGCCGATACCCTTGTCCTTGAGTCTTGATAATGACGGCAGAACGTCGACCGGAGGCTGCACCCCCTTATTGTCAAGTTCCCTTGAAAGTATGATCTGCCCTTCCGTTATATATCCGGTCAGATCCGGTATCGGATGCGTGATATCATCTTCCGGCATGGTCAAAATCGGTATCATCGTAATGGAACCGGTGCTGTCCTTCTTACGCCCCGCTCTCTCATACATGGTTGCAAGATCCGTATACAGATATCCCGGATAACCGCGGCGACCCGGCACCTCCTTGCGTGCCGCAGACACCTCACGCAGGGCTTCCGCATAGTTGGTTATATCTGTCATTATGACCAGAACGTGCATGTTCAGATCAAATGCCAGATATTCGGCTGCCGTAAGAGCCATACGCGGCGTGGCTATGCGCTCAACCGCAGGGTCGTTTGCCAGATTCATAAACATAACGGTTCTATCTATCGCACCCGTTCTTCTAAAATCCGAGGCAAAGAAATCCGCTTCCTCATAGGTTATGCCTATAGCCGCAAATACCACGGCAAAGTTTCCCGCATCATCGCCCAAAACCTTGGATTGACGTGCAATCTGCGCTGCCAGGTTCGCATGTGGCATGCCACTTCCCGAAAAGATAGGGAGCTTCTGACCTCTGACCAGCGTATTCAGTCCATCTATTGCCGATACACCTGTCTGAATGAATTCAGCCGGATAATCCCGCGCGGAAGGATTCATCGGAAGTCCGTTGATATTCAGCTTCTTTTCCGGTATTATGTCGGGTCCTCCGTCCTTCGGGTGTCCCATTCCGTCGAACACACGTCCCATGATTTCCGGTGAAACGGCAAATTCGGTACCCTTGCCTGTGAACTTGACCGTACTTTCTTTAAGATTTATACCCGCGGCGCTTTCAAACAACTGAACGGTCGCATCCCCGCCATTTATCTCAAGCACTTTGCATAGCCTCTTTTCGCCGTTTGGCAGAACAATCTCACCAAGTTCATCATACGTCACACCCTCGACGTCCTGAACCATCATGAGAGGTCCTGCTACTTCCGAGATGGTCTTGTATTCTTTAATCATCCTCTTCATCCCCCTTACCGGCCAATTCCGAGATTTCTTTTTTCATTTCAGCCATTATTTCTTCAAACAAATCATCTATCTGCCCTTCTTCTGTGTACTTGAATCTCCCTATTCGCTCCCTTACTGGGATTTCAACGATTTCAGCAAAAGGCGCGCCCTTTGAAACTGCCTCTTTTGAGCGATCATAGTATTCCAATATCAGCCTCAACAACTTATACTGTTTGTTCATGGATGAATACGTGTCCACATCATGGAAAGCATTCTGGTGAAGATAATCCTCTCTTATGGACTTGCATGCCTCAAGCTTTATCCTGTCGTCAAATGAGAGAGCATCAACACCGACAAGCTGAACGATCTCATTGAGTTCCGCTTCCTCCTGCAAAAGTCTGAGCGCCTTTGTCCTGAGCGCAGGAAAAGCCTTGTCAACGTTGTGGGCATACCACAGGTTGAGACGATCCACATACAGCGAATAGCTGGAAAGCCAGTTGATTGCGGGGAAATGTCTAGCATGCGCAAGACTCGCATCAAGTGACCAAAATACCTTGACTATCCTGAGAGTGGCCTGCGACACAGGTTCTGAAATATCACCACCGGGAGGAGATACGGCTCCTATAGCGGAAAGCGCTCCTTTTCTGCCTTCTTTGCCCAAAGAAATCACATTGCCCGCACGTTCATAGAACTGGGCAAGACGAGATGCAAGATAGGCTGGATAGCCTTCTTCACCCGGCATTTCCTCAAGACGACCCGACATCTCTCTAAGCGCCTCGGCCCATCTTGATGTGGAATCGGCCATGAGTGCAACGGAATAACCCATATCTCGGAAGTACTCCGCTATTGTTATGCCCGTGTATATCGACGCCTCCCTGGCCGCTACCGGCATGTCGGAGGTATTCGCAATCAAAACCGTTCTCTTCATCAGCGACTCTCCGCTTCGCGGATCCTTAAGCTCCGGAAATTCACGAAGCACGTCCGTCATTTCATTTCCGCGCTCCCCACAGCCAATGTAAACAACTATATCGGCATCGGCCCACTTCGCAAGCTGATGTTGAACGACGGTCTTTCCCGAACCGAAAGGCCCCGGCACCGCCGCAACACCTCCCTTTGCGATCGGAAACATCGTGTCTATTACGCGTTGCCCCGTCAGAAGCGGCATATCGGGCACAAGTTTTTCCTTATACGGTCTGCCCACACGAACAGGCCACTTCTGCATCATTGATATCTCGGACACCGAGCCATCCTCATTTTGTACTTCGCATACCGTTTCTTCGACAGTGAAGTCCCCCGACTTTATGCTTTTCACGATACCCTTGACATTGTGCGGAATCATGATCTTCTGTTCCACTATCACCGTCTCGCTAACCGTTCCGATTATATCTCCGGTTTGGACTTCATCCCCCGTCTTCACCGTCGGAACAAACGTCCACTTCTTCTCCCGGTCAAGCGCAGGCACCTGTATGCCTCTCTCTATATTCGAACCTTGCTGCCTATACATGACCTCCAGCGGTCTTTGTATCCCGTCATAAATATTTTCTATAAGCCCCGGCCCAAGTTCAACCGAAAGTTGCGCTCCTGTACTTACCACGGGAGCTCCCGGCCCAAGCCCCGCCGTTTCCTCATAGACCTGTATGGAGGCTCTGTCACCTCTCATTTCAATTATTTCTCCGATCAGTCCAAGATCACCGACGCGAACTACGTCGAACATATCGGCATTTTCCATGCCGGAAGCCATCACAAGCGGTCCCGACACCTTTACGACTCTTCCCTGATTCATCATTTATCACCTCCGAACAGTATATCTGCCCCAACCGCTTTTTCCACGGCTTTCTTTACGTTTATAAGCCCCGATCCCGACGGGCCGTCTCTGCTTGGTATGGGTATCACAGCCGGCAGTTTTCTCTCAACATATTTATCGATCTCTTTCTCCAGTTTTACTGCCAGCTCCTCGGTAATATATATAATCGCATATTCCCCCTCTGCCCATTCGCGCAGAATCCTGCCTGCTTCGGCCGCTTCTGTCGTAGTGTATATGTCAAGACCCACGCTTTTGAATCCAAGCACGGAATCTCTGTCTCCTATTACCCCGATCTTATACATACGGTTCCCTCAATCTTTCCTCAATATTATCCGGGCTTTCGCCTGCCAGCATTCCCATCAATATGATCCTTATATTGTCAAGTTCAACCTCTTTGCCTATCCAATACCCTGCGATCGGAACTATGCCGAAGGAAAGATATTTGGCTTTCTTGTTGTATTCCATAAGAGAATCTTCAAGCATTTTCTCATACAGCGTGAAGCTTCCCTTTTCCTTGATTTGAGCCCCACCCTCGGCCATTACGGCGGACAGACCGTACGGCGCAAGTTTTTCCGCAACTTGGGTATAGTTTTCTTCCCAGCTGTCTATGTAGAAATCTCTGCCTATATTTCCATCCGGCAAATAGACTTTGTCGAAAAACGACCACGCTTTTCCCATCTCGCGCAATCTCGCAAACACTTTCAAATTCAAAAGATCTATCTGGTGCCTGACAAATCCGATCAAAAAGTCTTCCCCGCTCTCTTCGGCGGCCTGCAACATATCCTTGTAGCACGCCTTGTCCATGATTATATCTATCTCTTGAGGATCCCTGCTTCTACTGTAAAGATCTATGGCCTCTATGACCGCATGTTTCATATTGACAGGCATGAATTCATAATTTCTGTCACGTATCATGGCCATCATCCTGCGAAAGTCTATGTCTCCGGTAGTCATCAGCAGATTGTCGTCCGGTATTATTCCCAGAATTTCCGACTTAAGGCATACTTTGACATTATGGTAATCATAAGGATACAGATAAAGCGCAAGCTCCGACCTTTCCGGCAAAGTATTGTATATCATTTGGAAGAGTTTTACCTGCTCCCGTCTGATAAAAGCCTCTATGTTCAGCATTCTTACCTCAGGGGATTCTCCGTATCCGAAGTCACGAAGCAGAGACTCCGCACTGTCAAAATCCGGACAGTTGGCAAGCCTTATAAGGTCGCTTTTTTTCATAAGATCCTTCATGTAACTGCAAATGTAGGCATCGGCAAAAATATATTCGTTTTCATTTCTTCTTGCCATGTAAAATCTCCCTATTCCTCAAAGAGCATCGCCGCAACCTCAGAGGTCAACTCATTGTACTTTTCTTCCAAGAGGGTCTCCAGACTCCCGTTGACGTACACCGAACCGCTCTTAAGCAGCAGCCCGCCCTTTATCTTTGCTTTTTCCGCGGAAACGGTAAATTCACCGCCCGGAATCTCCTTGTTCAACTTCTCCGCAAGGTCATTTCCCAGCTTCTCCGAATCCGCCTTGTTCATAACCAGTTCTCCGGAATCACTGCCGCTTTCTCTGACGATATCGACAAGAAAATCCATGTATCGCTCCTTGTCCATATCCAAAATCCTCGCCGCCGCAGCGTCAAAGCACTCATTGATAAGCTTCTGTTTGGCCTCCAGCAATATTTTTTTGCCGTCGATCTCCGCCACGGAAACGCTGCGTCTTACTATTTTATTCTTTTCCGCAAGACTTTCTTTCTCAGCCGCACCGATTGTGTCCTGCGCCCTCTTCTGCGCTTCACTCAAAAGCTTTTGGCAATTCCTCTCGGACTCTTTGAGCAGACTTTCAGCAGCATTTTCAGCCTCGCTGATTATTTTCGATGTAATCTTTTCTACACCCATTTCTTCACTTCCCAATTTATCGTTTCAAGTCGATTAAATTCCGAGATTGAACAGCATCAAAATCGAAATCAGCAGACCGAATATTGCATACGTTTCGACCATAGCCGCATATATGATGCCCTTGGCCATCTGATCGGGTCTTTTACCCAACAGCATGATTCCGGCAGCCGCGGCCTTTCCCTGTGCGATACCGGACCATATCCCTATCAATCCGACGGGCAGCCCCGACGCCAATACGTACAGACCCTGTGCAACAGACAGATTTCCCAGACCACCTCCGAGAAGTCCTATTCTGATAAAAATGAGAAATGCCATCAACAAACCATAGATGCCCTGCGTACCCGGCAAAGCCTGCAGTATCAAAGTCTTACCGAATTTCTTCGGATCCTCTGCAAGGACTCCCGCCGCAGCCTGTCCCGCAATTCCAACGCCCATTGCGCTTCCTATACCGGCAAGAGCCGCAACCGCTGCCCCCAGTAGGGCAAATACATTACCTGTAACCATTTTAAACCTCCGTTTTCAATCCACCGAAATCTATCTTCGTAACTTCTTAATATTCTCCGGTTTTCTTTTATTTTTTACCTTTCGTGTTATTGCTTATTTTTCCTGTTTTCCACCAAACTTTTATTCATTTTCCGGCTATTCATATTCCGGTGATCATTGATCCTCGGTCAACCTCACATAGCGTGTATCGTTTCTGAAAGGCGAGAACTCCTCCCCGCCGTCCTCATAAAACTTACCGAAGAATTCTATGTACTGCAGCCTGCTGGAATGAACGAACGAACCGAGCGCATTGATTGCAAGATTGAACGTATGACCTATCAGCCCGACGATTATCATCGCCACAAGTCCCACAACGCCGTTCCCTATCATTGCTCCGAGCAAGTTTACGACATTTGCGATCACTCCCGTCGCAAGCCCAAGAGCAAGAAGCCTGGCATATGACAGTATGTCAGATATGTAACCGGTCACGCCGTACAAGGATCCCAAGCCGCCTGTAACTTTTCCGATTCCTTTATTCTCTCTGCCTCCGGTAAACAAAATTACGACGCCGCCTGCGATACATACTATCCTTCCCACGGGCACAAGCCCTTGCGATATATTGCCGCCCGCAAGCCACATGCCGCCGCCGACTATCACCATGTACCATGAAAATACATCAAATACCGCATCTTTCAGTTTTCCTCTCTTTATCATCATGTACGCATTGATGCCCATGCCCACAAAGAGATGCACCACGCCGAACAGAAGAGAGAAAATAAGTAGTCGTGTGGGATCTTCTATAGGATTGAACCATATTGCCCCCACATTGACCCTATGCCCGAAAACCGTCTGCGTAAACGCAGGTATGAAGTCGCCGAACCAGCCTCCGAACATTGCGCCCCAGAACACCGTCGCAACACCGCACAGAAAAAACATTCCTATCATCTTGCGGGTCATACCCTCTATATCGTATTTCTTCAAAATAAAGAAGCTCGCAATTGCAATTATCAGACCGTATCCGGCATCGCTCAACATTATACCGAAGAACATCGCGTAAAAAATCGAAAATATGTCCGTGGGATCAAAGCCCCGGTAATCCGGAAGCGAATACATCTCCGTAATTGCGGAAAACGGTGTTCCGAACGTTGTGTTTCTGACAAGCACGGGGACTTCCTCATCCTCTTGCGGCTTGCGATACGCATACAGACATTCGTGGCGCTTCAGCACCTTTTCCAAATCCGCTTTACTTTCAGCGGGCACCCATCCCTCAAGCTTAAACGTTTTTTCCGTCCTCAGGAAACTGCCCTTGATCTTCTCGCGATCTCTTTCCATTATGAGTCGGTCATGCATACACTCGATATCTTTTCTCATGTGAGCGCATTTTGCAATATCCGCCTCTAGATTTTTTATCGCTTTTCTTGCGTCTGAAATTTCCTTTTCAAGGCGTTTTCTGTTTTCTTTGACCGTACCTACATGATTTTCAAACGGTGCGGGAGTGTAACCCCATTGCTTCAGAAGCTTGATTATGTCATCGTGTTCATCTTTGATATCCGCGACAAAAATATATATCATGTCTTTATCACGGTTTACGATTTCCAGATTCGCACTTTCACTGATCTTTGCCACGGCCTTTTCCACTTCGGGAACATTCACCGTTGCCGGCACCACTCCAAGTTCAAAACAGACATGCCGGGTTTGCCTGATTTGGAGCGGAAGATCATAAGCGATCCACGGTTCCATGCTCTTGAACTCCAGCTCCGCTTTATTCAGTTTCTCTCTGCGGTCGTGCAACCGCTTGTTCATTTTCATCACATGATTTACATTCTCAAGAATGGCATCCCTGTTTGAAAGTATTTCGCTAAATTCGGATTTTTTCATACTTCTACGGGTTATGAAAAGCGGTTGCTTTTCCTTTCCGTATCTGTAAAGCAGATCCAAAGCCACACCGAATCTTGCTATCCGGCTCTCAAGCCCGGAAACGATGTCTTCATCACCGTCGAGGCTTACGATTTGCCTTAGGCTTTCATCTTCCTTAAATTCCTCGGTCTGATCCGTGATCTCCACGATACCCAAGTCCATCAAATCCGCGAGCAAAGATTCTTTGACGTCATCAATTCCGATGACCGCCAGTTTTTCCATACTAATTATTGCCACAGACTTTCACTATCCTTTCCACTATGAACGCCACGGCTTTCTGCATATTTGGCTTTGCCTTTTCTGTGAGCCGTGCCGCCTCTTTTCGTGCCTGTTCTATGGAAGCGTCATAATTGCGACCGGATTCCTCCTCGCCAAGTTTGATTGCATTTTCGCGAATCTCGGCAGCTTTAGTCTCTGCCTGTTCTATCAATCCCTCAGCTTCGGTTCGTGCTTCCTCGATATCCTTTCCGAACCTTGTTCTCGCATCTTTTCTGATCTTTTCAGCTTTATCTTCACATTCCTTGATCTTTGAGAGTTCTTCAACGAACATGGGACTCACCTCCTTACAAAGGATTATACACCTTTTGCAAAATAGTTAACAGAATTTTTTGCCCCAAAATCTCCCATTCCGCAAGTATACAGTACACCGTCCACAGAATCGTATCTTTACCCCCGACTATACGTTCCCAAACAGGAAGTATTGTATACCACCTACCCGGATTCTTGCGAGCTGTGGTAAATGCTCTCGTGAAAAAGAGATGGCCATTTGACCACCTCTTTAATCCACTGTTTCGCGGCAGGAAATCCTTTGCTCCCACATAGAGCGCCATGTTGAGGAAAAATCTCATTCCCAAGCGGCGTGCGAATATGCGAATATAAGTTTACCTGACTCTCTTATTTTTTCATCTCATCGATCTTATATACAAATGTCACATTGTTGTAGCTGTGAAGGTCACCGAAGCTGTCGTACTGTTCAGCCGCATTTTGAAGCGCTTTGGCGTTGTTTATCGCCTTTGAGACTCCCCTGATATTGAGTTTGGCAAGTTGCGCATTCAAGGTCTTTGTCATTTCACCCAAACCCTCGCTCAGTGCCGCGGCGCCTTTTGCAAGTTTCTCGGTTCCTTTGGCAAATTCCGCTTCCTTGCTGCTGAAAATAACCATCCCTTTGTGCAAACGCATGGATCCGTTGCTCAGTTTATTGACACCCCTGACAAGGCTCATACTTCCCCCTTGAAGTGCGCCTATACCCGCATTCAACTTTTTCGAACCGTCCGCGAGCTTGGCCGCAGCCGGAATCATCTGTTTTCCTATTGCATCATTCACACCCGAAATGCCTTCGGCAAGACGCCCGCTCCCGTTTGCCACAGCCTCTGCTCCTTTTTCCAAGGTTTGAATCTCCTTGCTTTCTTTTATTCCTTTTTCCAGTTGGCTCACAGCGCCGGTGTACGCCTTCACTCCACGATGGTATTTGGCTATCGCATCAAGTTGACCCTTGATTCCGCTCAACATCCCAAGCTGGGCCATGAGTTCGGCTCTTTTCTTTACCGCCGCTTTGTAAGCTTCCGATGCAGTCTGTCCCGCAGCTTCATACTGCTTAATTGCCTCTTCGCATTGTTTTATGCCGGCTTCTATGCTTTTCAGCCCCGCAGCTATCTGGGCGGGATAGTTTTCTTCGGTTATGGAAAATCCGGCGCCCGCCGCCGCAAGCTGCTTGTTTACCGACGATATTATCCCGTCGACAAGTTGTTGCGTTCCGCTATTGATCTCGTCGTTGTTTGCCGTTATCTTTTTAATGTTCCCCGTGACGGATCCGATGACTTTCGGGATTCCTCCCGAAACCTGTTTTGCCGCCGATTGCACCTGTTTTGCGGCGCCCGCAAGTGCCTGCGTGCCGCTTCCGGGAGATGAGTTTCCTGGAGCCGCACCGTACAGTTTTTTCAATCCTTCCGACATGCCTTCGTTCCCGTCGGCCAAGTTTTTGGATCCTTCCTGCAGTTTCCCTATGCTGCCCGCCAGTGTAGGAATATTTTTTTTGATTGCGGCATTACCGTCCGAGAGAAGTTTGGTCATCTTGCTTATCTTTTTACTAACTTCGGTAAGTTTGCCTGCGCCTTTTGCAATTGCGGCATTGCCTTTTGCAAGTTGACACGAACCTTTCAACAGCCGGGATGTTCCCTCCTGCATCTGTGATATCTTTCCCTCAAGGCCATCAAGGCTGCCAACCTTGCTCATGTCGATATTCTTGAACGGATCTGCGCTTATGTATGAATAGATTTCGCCCATCTCAAAATCTTTCACTTTCGCAAGTATGTTAACTTCTTCCGGAAATTTGACCCCGCTACCCGCAAGTCCTATGCTCTCGGTCATTCCCGGAGTCGCAAATCCTGTAACAATTTTCCTGCTGCCGTCATCTATTACCTTTCCCGCATACACCTTTACATTCGAGAACTTGTCACTGTCCAACACAAGCGAGGTTACCGCAAGAAAAGGGACATAAACATTGCCGCTCTTTATATTGTTTTTATATTCTATGTGTATGATTAAATCACCGCTTTCGCCTATCAGGTCATTCGCCTCTACAGGCATTTTATTCAAAAAATATGACACTTTCATGCTTACCGGCAGTTTCTCATCCTCATAGCCCCTGTAATGAAGTTTGTTCTTCTGGCTGACTATTCTCTTATACTCTTTGCCGTCCGGTTTCTGCATCACGTACACGGTCTGCTTGTTTTCTTCTTTATCCGCACTCTTGCCGCTCCCGCCGTGAGAAAAATCCGCACCTCCGAAAAAACTCACCACGGAAACAATCAGCAATATAATGCCAAACTTTTTTACAAAATCACCTATTCTCAATTTCATATCCGCACCTCTTCATACATAAACCGCATCAACCCTGTCATCCCCGAAAGCTTGCATATCCTTGGCTTCATGTTCTTTCCGCCTCACCGGATTCATACAGATCCCTCATACCTACAGTGGTTTTACAAATCAGTTTATCAAACGCCATCAACATCGACGGCAGTATCAAAATCACGGTCGCCATACTTATCAACGCCCCTCTTGCCATCAAAATGCACATGGTGCTTATGACTCCGATGTCGGAATAGATTCCCACTCCGAAAGTTGCCGTAAAGAATCCCACCGCACTTGTTATTATGGAAGGCATTGACACAGCTGTCGCCGTAACGATGGCATCCCTTTTATTTTTGCCCGCCATCCTCTCCGTCTTGTACCTGGTCGAAGTCAAAATGGCGTAGTCCACGGTGGAACCCAGTTGTATCGTACTGATGCACACCGGAATTATAAACGCCAGCTCAAGCCCCGTATATCCTGATATCGCAAGATTGACATATATTGCAAACTCAATCACGACAACAAGTATAATAGGCAAGGTTATTGACTTCAGGACAAAAAATATTATAAGGAACACCGCTATAATAGATATGATGTTGACCATTTTGAAATCCTTGCCCGTCAGGTTTATAAGATCCTTCATCGCAGGTCCCTCTCCTATAACCTTTGCCGACTTGTCATATTTTCCCGCCGTCCGGTCTATTTTCTCTATCTGCGCATTGCACTCGGGGGTGGAAACCTTGTACCCGGAATTGACCATTATTATCTGATGTTTGCTCCCTATGAACGCCGTCTTCAATTCGTTCGGCAACATTTCTTTCGGTAGCGCGGATCCAAGTAGCACATCGGCGCCCAACACATTTTTCACTCCGTCTATCTTGTCTATTTCTTTCGACATGACCTCGCCCTGCTTTCCGGCAAGCCCTGCATCCGCAATTATCATATGCGTTGTTCCTATGTGAAAATTCTTTTCCAGTTTTTCATTGGCCTCAAGAAAAGGTGCCTGCCGCACAGATAAGCCGTGTCTTCCGTTAAGTATCTTTTCGAAATCGTATACAACATTGTCTTTCTGATACCCGTATATGGCAGGTATCAGCAGAACGGCGAAAATCAGAAGATATATGCCGTACCTTGCGGTCAAACCGTGTGAAAGTTTATGAGTATCGGGGATCAAGGTTCTGTGACGCGTCTTTTTCAGCGCTTTGTCAAACATAAGAAGCATGGACGGCAAAACGGTCACGCTTGAAACAACGCCGATAATTACACCCTTTGCCATAACTATACCCAGATCCACTCCCATGGTATACGTCATAAAGCATAGAGCAAGAAATCCCGCCACCGTAGTCACGGAGCTTCCCGTGACCGATACCATTGTATCATTGACGGCTCTGGCCATGGCTTGTTTGTTGTCTTTGCCTTTATCCAGATTCTCCATATAGCTGTGCCAAAGAAAAATCGAGTAGTCCATGGTCACCCCTAACTGGAGAACCGCTGCGATAGCCTGGGTGATATATGAGATCTTTCCGAAGAAAATGTTGGATCCCATATTGTACATTACCGCAATTCCAATGCAGATCAGGAATATAACAGGAGCAAGGTACGAATCCAGCAAAAACATCATCGCAAGAAGTGAAAGCAGCACAGCAATCACGACATACTTTAGTTCCTCCCCCTCGCAAAGGTGTCTTAAATCATAGATACACGCCGTAAGCCCGGAGGCATAGCAGTTTTTGTCACTTACTTCCCTGATTTCTTTGATAGCTTCCAAAGAGCCTGCGTCAGATGTGGATCCCTCAAAAAAAACAACTATCATGGACGCATTTTTATTGTCGAAATTCTTTTTGATTATCCCCGGGTACATGCTGCGAGGCACTTGTGGATCTATTACCTTGTTCAGATCAAATACGGAATCCACATGACGTATTTTCTTGTATTTCTCGGCAACGTCAGCTACCTGTTTTTTTGACATGTTCTCAATCACCACTATGGTAAATCCGCCCTTTCCGAACTCATCGAGAAGAAGTTTTTCTCCTTTCATGGTCTCCATATCATTCGGCAGATATGAAAGCATGTCGTAGTTTATTCCCGTCGATCTATAACCTATCACGGCCGGTATCAACAAGACTGCCGCAACAAGCAGTATGATCTTTCTGTTCTTTACTATCCTTTCTCCAAGTTTCATTTATCCCGAAACGCCTCCCGTTCCCATTAGATGTACCTAATTAACATTTTTTTATGATAACACAAAACCCGCGGGTTTTCAATCGACCGCGAGCTTTGCACACTATACAAATTCAGGGTTTTGTCTAAAAAAACGTCATTTCTTCTTGATTGAACAATCAATATTGGAAAATCAATGTTTTGAGCAGTCTCCGATTCATCGGGCAATCTCCCTCCGCAGAGCCTCCGCTTCATCGGGCAATCTCCCTCCGCAGAGCCTCCGCTTCACCGGAAAATTTTCCTCCTCAAAGTCTCCGATTCATCGGGTAATCTCCGTTTTGGCACCGACCCGTTTTGAAGCCGCCCCGCTTTCTTCACAGCATACTGCCCGTCACGGTAACCTGTCGGAGAATGCCGTTATCCTTTTCATCCTGTTGTTGACACCCGATTTTTTCAGTTTAGGTGACAGCATTTCCCCCAGCTGCGTCAAATTTGCCTCAGGGTTCTCCAATCTTAATTCCGCAAGTTCCCGCAGTTTTTTAGGCAGTGCCGCAAGGGCTCCGTTCTTTGCTATCTTCTGTATCGCAGCTATCTGCTTCTGCGATGCATCCAGTGTTCTGTCGGTATTTGCATTATCACAGTTTGTTATTCTGACCGTTTCATTCACAATACCTTTTTTGATCTTTATGTTTTCAAATTCCAGTACTTGAGCGTGCGCACCCATTATCGCAAGCATATCACTTATGTACTGCGAATTTTTCATGTACACCGCAAATTTTTCCTTGCGTTTCATTATCTTTGCCGACATATCCTCAAACGTGTCTATGAGGCGTTTGAGATCTTTTGCCAAAATACGGCTGTTGCACACAAGTTCAAGATGATACCCTTTATCCGGATCGCTTACGGTTCCCGCTCCCATAAAAAAACCGCGCAGGTAAGCTCTTTTGCGATGTTCATCCTCAATAATCTCATCCGGGATCCCATCACTTATAAGGGTTGCGCCCCGTCGCGCCATAAGCATCCCCGTCTTCTTCAAGATGGCTTCGCTCTTCATCCAAGGCTCTATGGTAAGCACATATGTGTGTCCTTTTTTCAAGGCTGCGGCTCCACTGATCTTAAGTTCCGTCTCAACATCAAAGCACTCTTTTATGAGTTTTTTATAATGCCGCGCCGCAGCGGGGCTGTCAGTGGCGACCACTATTTTGAACTTGCCCCGTCCCGCAAGCCCCACGCTTCCCGCCACGCGCAAAAAGCCTGACAACTCCGCCAAACGGCAACTTTGACTTTCCTCTTCAATCCTGGATAACTCATTTTTTGTCTCCGTGGAAAATGTCATCGTTCTTTCTCCTCTTTTACATTGCTCCGATTTTGCATTTGACACACCGGGGTTCGGCTGCGCCGCCGGAAATCGCGCGGAGTGCGGTGTGTGGGTTACGCCGATACACATCGGTATGCGATTTTGCCCGCACCGCCGGCACCATTATGCTCAATACACAAAACCGGCAGCCGCAAGGCTGCCGGAGTTTTTCTGAAAACAATTAAGCTTTAAGCGGCGGCAAGCTAAGTATTTCTCTCGCTTCCGCAGGTGTTGCTATCTCCCTGCCCAAGAGTTTTGCAAGTTTGACAGCTTTCTCAACCATTTCACCGTTACTCTTTGCAAGAACACCTTTCTCAAGGTAAAGGCTGTCCTCAAATCCAACTCTCACATGGCCGCCCATGGCAATCGTTGCGGCAGCTATATTCCAGGCATTCTTACCAAGTCCCGTAGCCGTCCAAGTCGATCCTGCCGGTATTGAATCCACCATGAAAGCAAGATCTCTGATCGTTGCCGTCATCTGTACTCCCAGCACAAAGTCAAAGTGCAGAGGGTGAACCAAAAGTCCCTTTCTGTCAGCAGTCTTGAGTGCGGTGTCAATCATTCCTTTGTCGAATACTTCAAGTTCCGGTTTTATGCCTTTTTCTTTCATGATCTTTGCAAAGTTTATTATTGTGGTGTCTGTATTTACGAAAATTTCGTCACCGCCAAAGTTACACGTACCGCAGTCCAGTGTAGCCATTTCCGGGGTGGGAACTATATCTGTGGACTCCAACCTTTCCAAATCTGTCATTCCAACAGCACCGCCTGTGGACGGCTGAATGATGGCATCCGGGCACTCCTTGCGGATAGCGTCGACACAAACCTGAAAACGCGCCGTACTTTGTGTAGGTGTTCCGTCATCTTCTCTGACATGCAGATGAATAAGCGCCGCCCCCGCATCGTATGCCGATTTTGCTTCTCTCACAATTTCTTCTACCGTGTAGGGAACCGCCGGATTCTGTTCTTTCGTTACCTCCGCCCCGCAAATGCAGGCACTGATAATTAGTTTTTCCATAAATGACACTCCTTATACATTACTATATACTTTATTTTGATTTAAACTATTGCGCTGTCTTTGCCGCAACCGAAAACGATCGTCTCAAAGCGTAAAGACAACGTTTCAGTGATTATACCATTGCCGGTGCAGATTATCAATGGCCAATCTTGACATTTCACCCATTCTCTGTCCCTTCCGTCCGGTGCATCGGAGTTGAAGATTTTTCAAAGAGGTATCTCCGCTCTTCCTTCTTCCTTCCCCATATATATCAAAACAATAGCAGTCTCACCGGAACAACATTTATCAACATTCTCAAAGATATTTGCCTCACACTATTGACACAAGGTATTACTCCGTAAAGCTCTATCGTGCTGGTTGCTCGGTCAATTTTGTCTGTCTAAAGTATCACATCTCAAAGGCATCCCTGATGCGTCGGAACAAGTGATTTGATGGAACCGGAGACTCTCTTAGATATAAGTTCTATCAATACACGATGATTGACGAGGCTTCAAGAGAACGATTCATTTATCCTTATCTTGAACAAAGCAGCTACAGCACAATTGATTTTGTAAAACGTGCAATAGCCCACTTTGGGTATAAGCCTAAAATCATCCAAACCGATAATGACGCCAGGTATCGCCTATTGAGAGACGTTCACAACTCGAGACATAGCTTCTTTATCGAATACGCTATCACTCACTTTGGTAAAACCAATTCAATGAAATCATGTTGACTTTTTCTTTTTGATAATTTTGGTCTCACATCATTGACTAATGCATAGATGCAACATTAAAAAATTTACATTTCACTCTAATTCTATTATGACCTTTTGATTGGGATTTTAACAGCTTTGCAAATCACGTATTTACATTTCACTCTGATTCTATTATGACGCGACTGCATGGAGCCGAAAATATCGGACAAAGACGATTTACATTTCACTCTGATTCTATTATGACTGGCAAGGTTGCGCTATGAGAAGTTTTGTTGTGCGAATTTACATTTCACTCTGATTCTATTATGACTTTTCGAGTTCGGCTTTGTTCGCCTTATCCTTTGCTTCGGCTTCTTCCTTGTACCTCTGCACTTCGCCCTTTAATCCATCAACGTCAACGTCTTTGAATTTCTCAAGCGTTTTGTTCGCGGCTTTCAACTGCTCATCAACGCTTGCTTTGGATGCTTTCAGCTTCTCGATGTCGTTCCCATTTTCTGCAAGGATGGAGTCGATGACGCCTTTCAATTTGTCATCCGTTACGCCTGCGTCTTTTAAGAGGTTTTCAATGGTTTCTCTTTTCATAACAAATACCTTTCCTTTCTTCGGTACGCTTTTTACGAGGTCGCTTCTCTTCCGTGTGCATTATTACGCCATGCACGTGGCGAATTTATATCAAAGACAGTCGCTTGACCATCGCCGATAACCGTATCGGTTGGCTTATTCCTTTTTGATCTCTTCGAAGCTCTCGTCGAATGATTGTGTGTATTTTCCAAAGCTTTTTTCGTTCTCTTCTTCACTTTTTGTATAATCCACAGCCCATTCGTCGGGTATGTTTGCTCTCTCTTTATTTTCTTTCATATTTCCACCCAAACCTTTCTGCAAGCCGTTCTACTATCTCATTTACATTTCACTCTGATTCTATTATGACATGCGTGGTTAGATTTGTTGCTCATGGCATCCTACATTTACATTTCACTCTGATTCTATTATGACTTCTTTAACGAAATTTATTACGCAGGCTTGAAACAAATTTACATTTCACTCTGATTCTATTATGACAAGCTGTGCAAAACGAATTGATCAAGAGTAACCCGGATTTACATTTCACTCTGATTCTATTATGACGGCCGCCGACTCGCTTGCGCGCTTTGCTAACATTACTTTTACATTTCACTCTGATTCTATTATGACCTGCCGCACAGACAGCAAACACCGCGGCAACGGCAAGTTTTACATTTCACTCTGATTCTATTATGACTTAAAACTTTCATGTTACTGGTAGGTAAATCAAACACTTTTACATTTCACTCTGATTCTATTATGACTGAGGAGGCATCAGAAGTTAAGTATGAAGGCTATATTTTACATTTCACTCTGATTCTATTATGACACGTAGTTGATCTTAAGTACAGTAATAATAGCAAAAATTTTACATTTCACTCTGATTCTATTATGACTTTTCATTGCTTCCCCGCTCATGCGGAGCATAAGGATTTTACATTTCACTCTGATTCTATTATGACCTGGTAAAATTTTTGGTACTGTCCTTGCTGGCATGGCCTTTTACATTTCACTCTGATTCTATTATGACCTAAGCGTCCGCCTGTTAGAGTGTTAAGCTTGTCGTATTTACATTTCACTCTGATTCTATTATGACTCATGGAATGGCTTGATTATGGAAAATTTCATGGTATATTTACATTTCACTCTGATTCTATTATGACAATACTTGGAATGGATGCAGGACTTAAATCATCAACATTTACATTTCACTCTGATTCTATTATGACGACGATATTAAAAGAACAATCGAACTTTTACAAGTATTTACATTTCACTCTGATTCTATTATGACCGTTACGCGTATTCTCGTGGTTTTTGACGTCATGTTCATTTACATTTCACTCTGATTCTATTATGACTCAAATGCCACCGTGGTGGAACGGCAATTTACATGCATATTTACATTTCACTCTGATTCTATTATGACAGCTTCGGGATGTGCTTTATGCAGTATCCGATGATCATTTACATTTCACTCTGATTCTATTATGACATCCTCCTCTGCTAATTTAGCAAACTTCCATCCAAGATTTACATTTCACTCTGATTCTATTATGACGTTGTAAAATTGTATGCGTGCATTGGAATTATATAAGATTTACATTTCACTCTGATTCTATTATGACTACTTTCGCTTCTTCTTTTGCGGCTTCTATTTTCCGAATTTACATTTCACTCTGATTCTATTATGACCGTCACGACTACAGCATCGTAATTCGCCGGTAGACTAATTTACATTTCACTCTGATTCTATTATGACTGAAAATTGAATCGATGTTCGGAAACCCCAATTTATAATTTACATTTCACTCTGATTCTATTATGACGTCGGTCAAATTTCTTTTGACTCATGCCCGTGATGTATTTACATTTCACTCTGATTCTATTATGACGAGATTGAAAGACTTCTTCAAGAGAAATAAATCAAAAATTTACATTTCACTCTGATTCTATTATGACTGGGGTATAACAACATACAATTTTTACAAAAAATCTTATTTACATTTCACTCTGATTCTATTATGACCAAGATTCAGTTCGTCTAATTTCAAACTCAAGTATGATTTACATTTCACTCTGATTCTATTATGACCAACATGGTAATTGATATAGATCTGATGTACAAGACAATTTACATTTCACTCTGATTCTATTATGACCAATATACATAACTATAATGGCATGGTTAAATTCCGCATTTACATTTCACTCTGATTCTATTATGACGTGGGGGCGAGGTCATTCATGACGGGTCCTTCCGTCATTTACATTTCACTCTGATTCTATTATGACGTAAGCCCTCCGGCTCGCAGTAAGCTATACGAACCACATTTACATTTCACTCTGATTCTATTATGACGAAGTTGTTTGACTTAAAACAATCAAGCACAATCATATTTACATTTCACTCTGATTCTATTATGACTACGGCGAATTTGTCACGGTAAATTCAAGCGTTCTTGATTTACATTTCACTCTGATTCTATTATGACTCAAGCACAGCAAATACGTTAATGAACTTATATAAATTATTTACATTTCACTCTGATTCTATTATGACGAGATTCTTCTCAAGGTTTTCAACGCTTCCGTGTCGCATTTACATTTCACTCTGATTCTATTATGACAATTGCAAGAAGTGACGGAAACAACAGCAGCAAAACTATTTACATTTCACTCTGATTCTATTATGACGATTTAAGGCAGAATTGGAACGACTGTCCGAGCTCGGATTTACATTTCACTCTGATTCTATTATGACTATAGATATACTTATATATAAGTATACTACCTTTTTAAATTTACATTTCACTCTGATTCTATTATGACAAGTAAAGGATATGCTAAATACAAAAAAGAAAACAAATTTACATTTCACTCTGATTCTATTATGACTCCATTTGTTAGCATCGTATCCTGCCGGGATAGATTATTTACATTTCACTCTGATTCTATTATGACTAGCGCTATACTGCGATCCGTCGCTTGCGATCAAAGATTTACATTTCACTCTGATTCTATTATGACAATACAGGCGATCCCGCACGTGTCCGCATCATGGTAATTTACATTTCACTCTGATTCTATTATGACAGTAACGCTGATCGCAATCGTAGCAGGATCATTTTCATTTACATTTCACTCTGATTCTATTATGACAAGTTTAGCATCCTGTAAAAAGAAAGGTCAAAAAAAATTTACATTTCACTCTGATTCTATTATGACCAAATGGCCTTTGACATATTCCGAAGTTAGTAAGAGATTTACATTTCACTCTGATTCTATTATGACCGGAAAAGCCAATGTTTTCCCCTCGGAGGGTATAGCAATTTACATTTCACTCTGATTCTATTATGACTTGCGCATCCGTCGAACGCGTTTTTGTGTTTTTAAAATTTACATTTCACTCTGATTCTATTATGACGTTCTCTTGGAAAAATGAGGCAAGTATTTGCAATCTTATTTACATTTCACTCTGATTCTATTATGACCACATATCTCGCCGAGGATAGGCACTGGATATGCCGATTTACATTTCACTCTGATTCTATTATGACTACGAGAACGATCTATATAATAATTATCTGAAAGCGATTTACATTTCACTCTGATTCTATTATGACATATACGGCGACATCGTGTCGGCGTGGTACGGAAAAATTTACATTTCACTCTGCTTCTATTATGACGCTTAAGTATTCTTTTACCATCCTTGTCATAAAGCTTATTTACATTTCACTCTGATTCTATTATGACCTTTGCCCGCGCATAAAAAGTCTTCCTTTTTCATCAATTTACATTTCACTCTGATTCTATTATGACCAGCGTAAATTCTTTCGGCGTCTACATCGTACGAAAATTTACATTTCACTCTGATTCTATTATGACTTGCTACCCCTTTCCCAATTAGCCGCCTATTGCCGTATTTACATTTCACTCTGATTCTATTATGACTGTAACAGGACACCATTTAATTAATTTACTCATACAAATTTACATTTCACTCTGATTCTATTATGACAGCTCCTTGTGGAACTGTTGACTATGCTTGCATTCTACATTTATTTCTGTCGTTCTGCAAGTAAAACCATAATCAACATAAATGTAGTCATTGCATTATTAGCCACTTCGTCTATTTTTCAATAAAAATACCCTCTGTCAATCACCATATATTCCCCATATAATAACGGTCGACAGTTTATACCGAATCTGTAAATCACCAATCATCATGTGGGTTTTATGTTGACTATCAAAGGATATTTTATCTCTGCGATATAATTGGGGAAAAGCATTACTAATGATTTGGCACTACTCCTCACCGACTATCATCCATTCATTGAAATCGTAACTATTCCATAAGGCAGATATACTTCATCATCCACAAAAAATCCCATTCGTGCAGAACTATTTACCCCTATTTTTTTTGAAGGTTGTGGTATTTGCTTTTGTGTTTGCGTAGAGTTAACTTCAAGTCCTTTTCTTAAACTGTTGTTCAGCCCTTTATATCCACCAATAAACATCAAGATATCATCTTTTGAAAGTATTTCTCTAACCCTATTTTTTAAATTATTGAGTGCCATCAATGCTTCATCGGTTCCACCTGAAGCCACTTCAGTAGCATGCCTATCATATCTGAACTTTTTATTAACATATTTTAACCTTTCATCTAAAATGTTGATGTACCTTTCCAACTTTTTTCTGTTAAATTCATTATTTCTTGAAATCAGGGCTTCAATTTTATCCCTATTTAATGTTGTTGCAATACATGTTTCAACTACCTTATTATGCTTAAGAACTTCTACTCCTACATTAGGCATAAATTCTTTAAGTTTCGGTTCCTTATTTTTTCCATCTTTTTTATCATCATAATAAAGGTACTGTATCTTCTTCAAAGTTATCTTTGTAATATTATCGGCACCTGCTACAGGTATATCATATGTTTTTATTCGATGAAAATCTTCATCCTCGCAAAAACTAAGTAATGCGCCCTTAAAAGAAGATCCCGGTATATAATAATTTTTTGCCAATTTATATGTTTCATCGCTTTTTAGCATACGATCTTCATAACTATAAAACGGATATATTATGTTGCACTTCTCCTCTTTATTATAGTCTACACCTTTATAAAGTGCAGAAGACTCCCTTCCTGATAAAATCACTTTAGATAATGTTTTTAATTGCAACTTATATTTATTCATTTTTCACCTACAGTCCAATAAAATATGAGTTCCCAAAAACAATAGCATCTCTGTATAATAGGTTATATGGATTGGCTATACTCTTTCCTATACAGTCAAATTCCGCGTAATTTGCTACATCTATTACACTACCTTCCTTTATAAAACTTATAACCTTTTTCTTTTCATTATATATATCATATGAGTTCCTGTCGGAAGTATAAATTTCCAAATAAGAGTCTTCCCAATTTATAACCTCTTCATTCGGAAGCAGCATCCCTAAATTCAGATATTTCCCCTTACCGAACTTAAAATCACATGCTCCCTTCTCAATGCTTTGGATTTCATAACAGTTATACCCGTAACTACCTTTTGGACCTAAGACGCAGTCCATAGTTCCACATTGACGTAAATTTGAGTCTAATAAATCCAGTCCCTCTTGCATCTTACTTTTTTCATCCACTGTAACGAAAAAACTGAAGTTCTTTACTTCGCGAATAGTACCATTTCCTATACGTATGATTGGAACAGTGTATGCTTGATTTGGGTATCCGTCAAGGTTCAAAGATTGGCTTTTCAGATTGAACTTCTGCTGAAAAGTTCTGGTTTTGGTCAAATATTTTTCCATATACATATCGGATCCTTTATCTTTGAATTCCACCAGAGCCTCATATTTAATGTAATCCCTTTTTTTAAGCGATTTATATACTTCTTTTCTATCTTGTTCACTGCCAATACTATCTAACATGTAATTTTTAGGCGTAGGGACATATCCGCTCGGCATGAGGCTTGACATCATACACATCTCTTCACCGGATTTAACATCCATAACAAGCTTAGTTATAGATGATTCACCTAAATACTTTTTTAGTTTATTAATTAAAAATCCAAACAATCTTTGAGAATCCGGTATAACTGTTATAGTTCCCTGACTTTTAATTTTCATCTCATATTTCAGCATCGTTCTTTTCCCCACATAATTCTATTTCTATGTTTCCATATCCTCTCGATTTAGAATTTCCTATGCCATATATTCCATCATTAAATTTTAGTAGCATCTGCTCAAGTTCTTTCTTCATCTCATTTTCATATTTGCTGTTTCCTTTAAATTTAATGTTTCCTTCAAACTCAAGTCCCGGTCTAATCACTTTATAAGTTCTCGGTCTAGATTCCACCTTTTCGTTTTTTTCTTCAAGAGAATTTTTTGTCTCAATAATAAAGTAAGACTCTCCGGCATTCTTATCTTTCAACTTTATATCGGAAAAAAACAACCGTGGCATTGTATTTAACCCTTCAATTCCAAAAATGTATTCTACCTTACACTCTTTCTCGTAAATTTCAATTGTTTTTTTTAAATTTTTAATTACATCGTTCTCTTCACTATGAGTATCATATTTTTTATAAAGATCATTTAAATATTCTTTTAAAAACTTCATAGTTGACGGCATAAGGCACTTAACTTTGTTTTCCTCTCTAACGATATTCCTCAAGCACCCTTTAATTGCCGAGCCGTGAATTATCGGAAATCCCTCAACATCCACAGTTGTAGCCTGGTCCACACCGCCTATAGAAAAACTTTCGGTCTGATTACCTATGAGGCAATTTGATATGGTTTTTACTTTAAATTCAATCGTGAACATTTTTTCCCTCCATACATTCGATAATATCATCAAAATAGCCACTATGCGACCCATACTGCTCGAATTTCATTTTCTCATTACTGTATTTATAAATCAAAATCAAAGGATCCAACCAATTATAACTTGAACATTTTTGTAATAAGCTTTTTACTTTCTTTTCATATTTATGTTCTCTTTTACTGTTGTTACTAATCGACTCTCCTTTATTGTTGTTATTAATCAACAATTCACCTATAAGTTCTTCTTTACCCTGTTCAACCAGTTTCTTTGCTCTAATAAAAGTTGAAGGCTTAATGTCGCGTAGCTTATGTTCTTCAGATGATCCTTCCTCACCCTGTTTAACCGGTTTCTTCGCTCTAATAAATGTTGAAGGCTTAATGTTGCGTAGCTTATGTTCTTTAGATGATTCTTCCTCAAACGTCTTTATGTATCCTTTATTCTTCTCATATAAGTGTCTAATCGGTTCATCAAACATTGCGGATTTGAATTCTTTGCAGAATTTTTCTGTTCTCACTTCTGTAAGACAATTAGAAACAGGCTCGCTTACTTTTCCAATATACCTTTTATCAGTCAAGATTAATAACAGCTTCAATTTTGGAATTAAACACTTAGAAACTTTCTTTTCATCAAACAATGGCTCACAGGGTTTTTTGCCCGTCAAAAGATGGGACAAAAAATAATACTTCATCATTGATTCAAGTTTACTTTCTGTTGAGTTTTGTATGAACGGCAAAAGCCAGTACAGTGCCATATTGAACTTTTCAGTATCCGAATTGCTATTTTCAAGAGCCAAAAGCATCTTATTCAAATAACTCCCTACATCTACCTTTTTATTCCTAATCCAATTTAGTACGTTAACCTCATCCTTTAATTTTGAAAATGCATCAATTCTTTCTTGATCACTTTTAGCATAGACAAAAAAACAATTCCCGGATATCGACAGTCCTAAGATACTTTTAAATTCATTCTTATTCTTATGTATCATGCATTTTTTTATTTTTAGCAATTCTTTTTCTACCATGTCTCGATAATATCTTAATGGCATATGATTGTTAACGAAACTCACTCCAATAGAAATTGACATCTTTTTGACCTTGTCCAGTTTCTCAATTTCGTCATTGATCTCAGATATCATATTTTTTATTATTTCTACCGAATCCAACATACCATCTATTGTGACAGCATAAAAAATATCATCACCGGCAACGTAGAAGGGAAATATTTTTCCTTGCAAATCATTTCCAGTTTTTACTCTCTCCGCAAATGAATCGTTATTGATTATTTCATCCAGGATTTTACTGAGTTTATTGTAGCTTTCGTACTCTTCTATATTTGCAAAAGTTTCTCCCAACCCGTCTATGTCGGCTTTTACCACTGCTATTTTACCGTTTGTACTCTCAACTTTATTTGGTGCATTTTCAGTTACAAGATCATCAAGATTTTTTGCAAAAACACTATTCACCTCTTTCAAATTCCGTCCAATGTCACTTTCATTCAGTTCTGTAAAGCTAAATAACAGTTCCCTATTTTCTTTTATAACAGCATTTTTCGCCTTATTTCCTTTGAATCCTTTTGCGATTTCGCGTATTATCTTCATCTCCTTCAGATTATCATATTCTTTAAATACATAATTCAAAAATACATTCCCGTCATATTTTATATAGGCCCACTCGAACAATTTTTTAAATATATCTTTGCATTCTTTTTCTGATAAACTTGTAACAAAAATAATCTTTCCCGAAGCTTTTAATATCTTTTTATCTATTTCATATTCGGATACTATTTTACGCATTATGTTAGCGCTGATATTTTCTGAAGCATCTACAATTGTCGTCAGTGCTTTAGCATCATTCTGCATACCGGATCTTAAATCGTCCAGTCTCTGAAATATATAACTCTGTATCTTTTCTACTTGTATGCCTACTACATGAATCATACGCTTATTCCTCCTTCTTCGAGTCTTTATCGCATACACATTCTCCATTAAACATTTTCACATAATCCATATGTGGGAAAAATATCGGATTATTGATAAGCATTAAAATCTGATTGAATTGAAACACAAATGACATAAGTTCATTCCCCTTCACTTTATAATTGTCTAATTTTTGTTCCGATAAATCTTTTATAGCACTTTTATTTTCTTCACCTGGTTTAGCATCCAATGGAAGCAAACTACTTTTATATTTTTTCTTGTATTCACCTGCATAATCAAATTTCTTGTACATATTACATCTTATATGCCAGTCCAATAAATCTTCATATACCTTATTAAAGTCAATTCTGATGTCATTCTTCTCATCTGCACTAATTACAATATCAAATTCGCATTCCCAGAACTTCTGTTTAACTTCTTCTCGATTCCTCTCTTCGGACTTGTCTGTTCCCGTGATATAGCACAGAATTTTCAATGGGTTTGTTGACTCTTGTGTTCTGCTCGAAGTCTCGGTTACAATTTGGGATGCCATTCTGACAACGACATGTTCTCCTGTTTCCAATTCCTTTATTTTTTCACACCAAGGTTCCAAGTCTTCTTTTCTTTGGCTTTTACTCTTACATTCAACAACTGCTGCCACCGCCTCAACCGGTACGAATTTTATCATTCCGTATTTAAAAATATACGGAGTATATTGTTCATCGTATATAGCCAAATCCACTTCGTTAGATATGTTTCCCTTAGAGTCCACTATGAACACCCCGCGTTCTATATTAAATTTTTGCGGAATGATTCTTTCAAACATAGACTTCCAAATTTCTTCACGATTTGATCCTTGTGTAGTTGGTTGATCGCATATATATTTCAATTGATTTACAATGTCATTACCCATGGTCAAATAGTTCTCCTTAATATGCTCTAAATATTTCCCTTTATCCATAATTCAGTCCTTTCCATCGTTATTAAATTTAGCATTTTAAAAGCCATTTTGCTCAGTTTATACTCAACCTTACCGCCGCCGTATTATGCTCATATAAATCTACTTGTTGCATCATCAATTTTCGCCCAAAACCTTTTTTCAAGCCATCTTTCTCCTCTGCTTACAAAAACCAAAACGGAATCCCGATCAGGGCGTATATACTTTTTGATCTCATACTCCAATTCTAAAAGTTTAGGTTTTGTTACGTTACCCTCAAAAACAGATTTCTGTATATGCACTAAGTATTTTTTACATGCTGAAAACACTTTACGCTGTACTTTTGCGCTCTCATCATCGCAATAGATGTCATATACAAGAATTACATACATAATAGTCACCTTTTCTATCTATAGCGGATTGATTATCTGCCACTGCATCATATGCGTAATAAAATTCGTTTCAATCATAGACCTCATGCTATCAGCACTGCTATTTACCACCACATTCTAAATCCTTCATATTCCTTTTCCCCAGTTATATGTTTAATAAGCTTGTAACATTCGAGTCGCATCAAATATCTGTATGACACATTTCTGCCAAGTTCCTTATGCTTAATTGTTCTTTTGAGACGATCGTCGAACTCTTTAATAATACTTTTTCTCCCTTTGTCCTTTAGGTATGTAAAATTTGACGCCTTTTCAAAATCGTTCTGAGTTATTTGATTTTTATTCAGCATAGAGAACAACATCCTGTCTACAATAAGCGGTTTAAAAACTTCAGTTATATCAAGCGACAGTGAAAATCTTCTCGTTCCTGGTTCATGAAGATAACTTATATAAGGCGATAAGCTGGTTTTATAGATTTCTGCCAACGCCACACTGTAAATCAAAGAATTGATAAATGAAATCAGCGAATTAATCATATTATCGGGTGGTCGTTTTACTCTTTTTTGAAAGTCAATATCTTGTTTCACAATACTGTTCCATGTTGAATAGTATGTTTTGCGTATATTACCCTCTATTCCCATCAATTCTTTAACTGTTTTTACTCTTGGAATTGATTTGCCCAAAGCTTCTATTTCGTTCATGGGATTTATTAAATCTATTGAACGCTCATTATAATACCTTAGATTTCTATGCATGTTATGATAGGCTGCATCAATAAGTCTTTTAGCTATAATAAGCCTTTTTGCTGAATCCTTATAATGTTCGACCTGCTCTACTAAAATATTGCCTGAACCGCTATTTTCACGCGGAAAAAAGCTACCACTATAAAAACCATAATAATTAAACAAATGCATAACAACATTATTTTGAGCCATGAAGTTCAATGCCTTTGTATTTATCCCCGCTTCTCCAAACAGAAATATTTCATCTAACATCTCAATTTTTAGATTTCGTCTATCGCCATCTTGGGTACAATATTCCAAGTTGTTATCACGTCTTTTTAATTCACCGCTGCTGAACAGATAATAAGTTTCACCCATTTTTCTCTCCTTCTTTGCATAATTCAGCAATAACAGTATGCGTAGAAAGCGCATTTACCGCATATTTTTGTTTTTTTATGTGAAGGTGGCGACTTAAGATTTTTAATTTCTTCAATACCTTTCACTATTTCATCTAATTTTTCTTTGTCATGCTCATTCAATAAAACTTTTTTTCGTTCTCGGATAATCGGATAATCTATCATTCCATATTCAATTTTAATTCCTTTTTGCTCCAAATAGTACATGTAATATTTCATCTGCCATATACCCGCCTCTTCAATCGATTTGGACTTTTTAATGTCATGCAGTACCTTCCATTTTTGGATAAAGTCAATGTTTATATTACCATCAATTGAAATATGTTTATGGGCATTTGAATATGTAGCCTCGTCTATTATTTTGCCTATGTTTACATTTTCATCGTATTGTTCAAGATTGATCCCTTTTATATGATACCAAAGTTTCTTATGGCAAACAAAATAGTAATATATCATTATTCCTGTTACTCTTTCCATTGTTTCCACCATACATCATATCATTCGAGCAAATATATCTTCCGCCGTATTATCTTTCGCCTTCATCCTATTGACACCTACATATTCATCATATTCGATGTCGGCAATATGTATACTCCAATTAGGTGTAACTCTCATATCAACGGATTTTATCTTTTGAAATATAAAAAGTGGTATATCTACGGTGAAATCTTCAAGTTCCTGCTTGATTTTCAGCCTCTCGTATTTGAAACCATCACAGAAATTCCTATTTCGCAATTTATTTATTTTCTCTTTAATTTCTTTCTCAACTTCATCATATATTACTTTCGGTATGACCCCTACAGAATTTATATTACGAAATATCCGCTTCACTTCTTTTTTAGTATAGTCGCCCGGCTCGATAACTCGCAGTGAATCTTTTGCCAGCGCATACCTTCTGTAAAACTTTGAGTTTCTCAGATTGGAGCTTGTATATATTCGATTAATCAGTTCCTGTTTTTTAGACTCATTGACTTTGCCATCTATTTCTTTAATTGCCTCCACACTTAGTTTGAAAATTTCATCATCGATGACAGTGCCGATACCGCTTGGTTTTGAGGTATCATTCCCTAAAAACACAAAACAATTATATCCGCCGTCCTCAAATATCCGTTTTCTGTAACACCGTCCCATTCTCTGAAATAAACCGTTTATATCGGACAACTCGGTTATTAAAACATCAAAATCAATATCCAGAGAAGCCTCCACAACTTGAGTACAGATCCAGATGCCTTTTTCGGTATTCCCTTTCTCGGTAAACACTAATATATCACTCTCAATTCGTCTTCTGTCCTTTTTAATAAAGCTACTGTGAAAAATGCGAACCAAGCCAATAAAAGTTTCATCCTCCACTAATTCATGATAAATTCTCTGGGCTTCTTTTACCGTATTACAAATCACAAGAACTTTATTATCGGCAAATAGGGACTTTACAAATTCCGAATCTATATTTTTATCAAAAGTTTTAATGCTATGACGAACATCATCATTTATAAAAGGATCCGGCAATTCAAACGGAATCTTCAAAGCACTAAATTCATCAATTAAAAACGGTGGCATAGTAGCCGTTAATATTGCAAAACTTCCACCCGCTGCAACAATCCATTCTAAAGCTACCATGATGATCGCAAGGAGTCCCGGATCGTACATTTGGATTTCATCAATTATAATTTTAGAGTATGCCAATGTCGCAAGTTTTATTTCACTGCCCGCATATTTATAACAAAAATCAAATATCTGATCTATCGTGCATATGGTAAGAGGAATGCTAAGTTGCCTTGTATTATAAATATATTCATCAAGTTCAAACGCATCATTCGAAAAATCATTCTCATTCAATAGCTTCAGATACTGAGCGGCGATATCCGAATGCAGCAGACCCACCTTTTCAGAAAGTCCACAATCTATATTTTGGATTATCCTTTCGTATATCGAATTGATTGCTGTTTTTAGTGGCAATGTAAAGAAACCTTTATTATTACCTATCCACAGTAAGCCGGCTTCAGTTTTACCCATTCCTGTCTGTGCCACTGCAATAATATTACGATTTTGATGTGCTTTCATATATAACTGCAGCTTGTTCCAATGTATTTGCGGATTTTTCACCTGAAGCTTTTTCAACATTTTCTCAAGGTGTTCCTCAATAAAATTGCTTGGAAATTCTATTTCTTCATGCGCACTTGCGGCATAATCGATTTTATTTAGCAAACCCTTGATTTTGCAGTATTCAATATAGGATTCTTTTCGTTCATCATAGCATAAATCAGCAGGTATAATTCTTGACAGATCAAAACAAAAGAAGCGCTGACTCGGAATTTTTCTCACCCTTACTTTTTGTAATTCCGGGGTTTTGAAATTCAACTCTTTGTGTTCCAATGTTTCTTTTTCTTTAGACAATCTTTCTTTTATTGTTCCGATATCCTCTCCTATTTCTCCTCTTGCATGATGGAAATATACCGATGCGATCAATATTTTTTTTCGCAAAGAAACATAATCGCATATGTTTTTGTTCCGATATCCGGAATCCGTTATATTATCATAGTCAATAAATAATATGCTCAAATATCCATGCGGAATTTCATTTTCATCACTAAAATACCCTTTGCCACTCACCGCAGCCTGGAGTTTATTCTGAAAAACATCATTTATTTTCCCCATGTCATGGTAGACTATCGCATCTCTCAACAGTTCCCAATCAATCATTATATCCGGATAGAGTGCTCTCAGTTTTTCAAATTTATTTAACAACTCCAAAGTATGTTCTTCTAATGTTTCTTTCGGATTGGATTTTGCAAGATACAAAGTTTCACCTCCGAACATCTCAACTATATATTATGCTAAAACGAAAATATCGTCCGAGTCACTATAAACACCTGTATCTTCAGTAAAAATTATATGTGAGGCATATAAAACTCTAATTTTATTCCATTTTCTGAAATACTTAGGTGTTTTTTTATTCCCATAATTAACTAATGCATAGTCTTTGGTCAAATTAAACATAGTCCCCCTCGTATTGACACCGGTGATTTTTTTACCTGACGCATGGTCTTCGGTATTATAAGCCTTAAGTGGCACATACGTTGAAAAACCGTTTCTTACAGGTGTATCTTCCTGCAATTCAACCTCTTCGATATTTACCATCTCAACTTTTTCCAAGACTGCCAAATCTTCATGTCTCCCAAGACTTATATATTCCTTAGGTTTTTTGAAAGCTTCATAGATTTCCTTTACACGCGTTTGATCTTCCGGTACTATATGGATTCTCAGTTTTACATCAACTAACATTTCAGTCGTACCGATTCCCCTTGATATGCCATACTCACCGACTTTTATATTGTGTCTTCTTCTTTCATACTTTACGGCATTTTTGAATTCATACCGAGTAAATAAATCGTTTGTCTTCGAAAAGTATTTCCCCTGTACACTTATCTTCATAGGTACATAATTTTCATATCCGCATATATGATGAACCATCCCTATAATTGTAGAAAACGGGGGCAAAGGATAAGTCTGCTTTAATTGGAAACTCGTTGCGACCTTGTAATTAGCTGTTTCCTGGTTGAGAAACAACTTAATTGCTTTCATAATATTTCTCCACCTGTTCTTTTAATTTTGAAAAGAAACCCGGAATACTCACTGCATTGAGTTCTTTCTTCAGTTCCTCACTATTATCGAATTTTCCATCCAAATATCCCACATATGTCTCAGCTGAAATTGCATCAAAAAGTCCGGCCTTAATTCTCTCTACATTGAGTATATTATCACTCACTTCTACCAGATTATGAAAAAAAGGATTTTTTATGTCATATACGCCTCCTATGACAAAAACCGGCTTTAAGTCCTCCCTTCTACCTCTTATATCTCTATAAAGAAGAGATATTGTATCAAGCAGTTTTTGTACACGTCTTGATTTCTCTACAGATCCAATCTCTACAATATTATCCTTGTCCGCATCGTCTATTCCTATTTGATCGAGATCAACTGTAACCGTATATTTATACAAGGAATGATGGATCTCGGATTGAGCGATATTCATATTCGAGTCAATCCTGTCCGCCAAACCCTTATTGGTCAAGAAATCAATATCACCTTTAAAAGTTTCCATTGAAATCGCATTCGAAACCCTTACCTTGGCAGCTCTTTTGAGTCCATTGCTATCCTTTTGTGTCTTAAGATAGCCAAAAAAGTCAAGTTCGGGAAAATCCTTTATGGTACAGTCCTTCGAATATTGAATTACTGCTTTGTCACCACTACCTTCCGCTACAACGCTTGCAAGAGGTTCTTTTATCTGCTCAACCATATTGTATGTAAGCGCCTGTCTGGATATATATGTGTATTGTTCTCCCTTACCTCTCGATATTTTTTTAAGTGCAGCCACATTGCCAACGGATTCACCGTAATTTGCGCTTTCAGCTTCAAATACAATCGTCATCGTAAGACCTTTAATTTTCATTTACTTATCCTCCTTATTTTTCTCTTTAACAAAGTCCACACCGTTTAGACCTATAACAAATGCATATCCAAAAGTTTTAAATGTGTCCTTATCTGTTAGGCATTCAGTTAAAACCTTGGGGATTTCCTTCCCGATATACATATAACAATGCACCAGTATATCAATAAAAGCATATGGATTAGAAGTCTTTAAGGAATTAAGCATCTTATACGTTATTCTGTCAATTTTTTTAACGGCATTTGTATTTTTTACACTGTATTCCTTCCTAACATGCCAACCATATTTCCTCACCTCGTGCACTTTATTCTTATCAATACTATCCACTGTCTCCACTCCTTTCAAGTACTCTGTATTAATCAAAAGAATTTGAAAAATATTGCTTACGCTATATCTGCATGCTTCCTTATCAGAAACATAATAATGCAAAAGCTTATTTATCCATAAAAACATATTTTGGTTGTCAAGAAGTCTTTTTATGGTTTCATCATATATTGACAAATATCTTTTATTTTCATGTAAAGTCCCTCTCCTTATATTGTTAAAGCTCTCCTCACACTTGTATACTATTTTCAAAAGCTCTTCGTGCAGTAGATTAAATCTATATTTACCGTTTTCATATATCGCCACCTGCACATCCGCCAACTCATATCGCAAGCCTTCCTTTTTCTTTTTGAGTATAGCATCAACAATGCTTTTATATGTAATTCCTCTTTCTCCTTGTTTTATATCGGCAAAAAAACCCTCCGATAACCTCGTGTTCACATTTAGTAATGCATTTATATTCGAATTGCTATTTATAAAAAGACCGGTATCAAATCCGTAAATAAATCCGGCAGGCATACACGCATAAACAAGTCTGCACAATTCGCAAATCGCCACATCATTTTGGAAGTCCCACACATGTGATGTTTTTCGCGCAGCGTCAAATCCTGTGTGTGCTAAAAAACTTAGGTTAATATTACAATCTTTAATAGGCATGTCACAGCAGAAACACCTGTATCTATGTTTCTCTTTATCGCTTTTTACATATTCAATACATGACTTGACAAAGTAATTATCGAATTCTACATAAATATTTTTTTCCTTCACCAGAGGATTTAAAATGCTGATTTTATCCCAATTATTTTTTATATAATTATAAATTACATTCTTACCTCCAAGATGCCTTCTATATTCAGATCGTTCAAGAACGTCTATAATTTCAATGATATTTTCACAGGCTTCTGTTATCGCAGTTCTTTTTGAAATCACACTCTCGTTTTCACTCAGCTTTACAGGCTTAGTATTGCGAACCTTATCAAGAAGATTTTTTGAGACACATTCTTCATTGTGAGTCGAAGCACTACATGTCTCTTCTGTTTTACCAATAGAATTCAAAGAAGCGTCTATAATCTCAAAAGCTGCTTTAAAACTCGCACTCTTCATATACTTTAGCAATACATTCTGAATATATGAGTTTAAGATATCCACCCTTTCTTTTGTTAAGCTTGCGTCATCAGAGTCCCGAATATCCAATGCCTGCCGTTTAAATGAAATTATTCTTCCATATCCCAACTGCTCCATATATGTGTCAATCAAATACGAGTAGTAAGCTTCAGTAAATCCATCCAAATATTCAATTGGCATGCAAAGTTCATAAGACGCATCCACACATTCTTCATTTCCGTTTTCTACATAAAGCCTTGTATATTCTTGTATATCTTTTCCTGAGTGTTTCAATATGCGATACAGTCCGACGAGACCTGCATTATACTGCCAATCTCCAAGCATGATTTTTATTATTTTTCCACCCAATTTTTCTTCTCCTTAATTATGATATTCCATAACTCCAAATTCAGCAGATCACACATTCTTTATGTGTTTTAGCATGCCATACCCGCTGGCGTTAAAACTGCTTATTGTTCCTGCGTAGTACAAATACTCCATTACGTATGGCTTTGCAGATATTTTTAATATCGCCAAATTTGACGGGATGTTCAATTCATGATGTCTGACTGTTACCATCTTATGTCTTACCACTTCAATATCAAATTTTTCTAAATCATATTCCACGCTTTCCCCAAACTGCTTTTTAAGCCTGCTTTTGATATTTCTTACAAATATAGCCTTCCCTTTTTCCTCCCCGACACAATGAAAGAAATCCGAAACATTTTCATCGATAAAGTGTTCTCTGATAATAATAGGACTCATCGTCTTGAAACATTCTTGATTATTTCTGAAGATGATATTTTTCTCGACATTAATCGAGGCCGCTCTTATGATCAGGTTTTTATAGTTATATTCTTCATTATGCGCACGAGTAAAAATATTATAAAAAGCAAGGCTTTCCCGCATATCATAACAAGTAAAGAATAGTTTAATTCTGTCCGAACTCAACTTAATGCTTTCTTTTTTAAATACAACATCATTCCCTAAAAAGACGGAGTATGTATAATTCTTAGTAACAGCTCCTGAATTGTACAGTTTATCAAACATGGCATCGTCATATTTTTTCATAAAAAATTTCATCCACGACGCAAAAAGTTTGTTTTTATCTTTGGGAATCTCCTGTGAATTTAATTGAAAATCAACTTCAAATCGCAAAATAATCACCTCCTAAATAATTTCCCATTTCATTTTGATTCGATTATAATTTCGTTTCAATATTTTTAAATACATTTACATTCATCTGTAATTTTGTTCTATTCTACACCGTATAGTGGTGGATGTCAATAAATTTTTTTTAATACAGGCAAAAAGATATTTCATGTTAATTTGCAAAGTATGTTACGGTTTGTGTTCAGGAAATTACTCCAATAAGTCATTTAAGGAAATACTATGACACCAAACAAAGGCTGCAAGGATAAACATCTTCACCTTCGATGAGAGGATAAAAATACTTGGAGGGCTTCCTCCTAAAAGTTCTTCCATCACCTCACATATTGTTTTGTACTTCTTTGCCGAATACCCAAGTTAAGAACTGTTGAAGCTGTTTAGTACCATTATCTATCTTTGGCGTAAACGCTAACTTACAAGACTTGTAAAACCACCTTTGAGATCCGGATTTTATCTTACTGTGCTTTATATATTTGCAATTACAAATGGGACAATTTACTTTCTGCATAATATATTCCTCCAAGAACACTGATTTTAAGGAAGATATACCACGTTTTGACATTGAATTTTTAACATTCTAAGGAGATTTCACACAGACTTTTTGTCCACCCTTAATCTTATTTCGAAAAAGATTAAACCGATACAACCGTCGAATTATCAACAGTCGTACCGGTTTCTATCAACACTTTTTGTCCTATAAACTCCACATCAAAAAATAGACAAAGACGAAGTAGCTATTATGCCATACCGATTAAAAATCGAGCAAACAAGATTCTCCGGTATAAACCAATTAAACCCCGGAGAATCCCAAATTAGTTCCGGCACCCTAAACGAGTACAAAACTTTAGGGCAAAATGCGTGAACTTAACCTTATACAAAAGATAGTTCAATGCCTTTCGCTCTTTTTGTCTTGCTATTTTTCGAAAAAAGGAAGCTAGTTTTACACTGATTCCTCGTCAGTCCCGCCTTTCAAAATTTCCCCAACCGCTTTCCCGGGCTACGCTCGTTGAAAAATTGTATCTGCATCTCGTCCACTTTTTCAATCCACCTGTCTGAGCTTTGCCCACTCTTCCAATTTATATGTGCATATGCCGGCGGCACTCACTGTTTTCCTATGTTTTTTCTCTCTTTAATCAACTGCGCTGCCTCTCCTGTCTTTCTTCATTCTCTTCGTTTTATTCTCTTTTATACCGTTCAAGTCACTATCCAATGGCATTTTGAGATGAATCCCGACCGTTCAAATCACTATCTGATAGCATTCCCGGATGAATCGCGCAGGATCACATCATGCGCGCCGCCCTCCACTATGGATGTTGCGGACACCGGCGTCAATTTCGCTTTCTTCTGAAGTTCGGGTATGCTGAGCGCACCGCAGTTGCACATAGTCGATTTGACCTTGTTCAATGAAAGATTCACATTATCGTGAAGCGATCCCGCATACGGAACGTATGAATCCACACCCTCTTCAAATTTCATCCTCGGATCGCCGCCCAGGTCGTATCTCTGCCAGTTTCTGGCGCGGTTTGAGCCTTCTCCCCAGTACTCCTTTACGTAATTTCCGTTTACGTTCAGCTTGTTTGTCGGGGACTCATCAAAACGGGCAAAATATCGTCCAAGCATTATGAAATCGGCACCCATGGCAAGCGCAAGAGTCATGTGATAATCATATACTATGCCGCCGTCCGAACATATAGGGATATAGACGCCTGTTTTCTCAAAATACTCGTTGCGCGCCGCGGCAACCTCTATCACCGATGTTGCCTGACCGCGCCCTATTCCTTTCTGTTCGCGCGTTATGCATATGGAACCTCCCCCGATCCCAACCTTGATAAAATCCGCTCCGGCTTCGGTAAGAAAATCAAATCCTTCTTTGTCCACAACGTTTCCGGCTCCGATTTTCACCTTGTCTCCGTAAACTTTTCGAACCCATTCCAAAGTTTCTTTCTGCCATTCGGAATAGCCCTCGGAAGAGTCGATGCACAAAACATCCGCTCCGGCTTCAACCAATGCGGGTATCCTCTCCTTGTAATCCCGCGTATTTACGCCCGCACCCACTATAAAGCTCTTGTGCTCGTCAAGATTCTCATTCGGATTGGATTTATGGTTATCGTAATCCTTGCGGAAAACAAAGTGCTTCAACCTGCCTTCATCGTCAACAACGGGCAAAGCGTTCAGTTTCTTGTCCCAAAGTATGTCGTTTGCTTCGCTGAGCGTACATCCGTCTTTTGCATAGACAAGCTTCTCAAAAGGCGTCATGAACTCACTGATTTTGGTATCCGGTGACATCCTGCTGACTCTGTAGTCGCGGCTTGTAACAAGGCCCACCATCTTTCCTTCAGGCGTCCCGTCTTCCGTGATGGCGATCGTAGAGTGCCCAAGCCTTGCTTTCAGATCCACGACATCCTGCATGGTCTGGTCGGGTCTTAAGTTGCTGTCACTTGTCACAAAACCCGCCTTATACGCCTTGACCTTTCTAACCATATTCGCCTGCGATTCTATGGCCTGCGAGCAAAATATAAATGAGATGCCGCCCTCTTTTGCAAGAGCCACGGCCATGTTGTCGTCGGAAACCGCCTGCATGACTGCGGAAACGAGCGGAATATTTGCGCAAAGCGACGGTTCCCCGCCCTTGCTGAACTTGACTATCGGCGTCCTTAACGATACATTGTCGACATTCATGACTTTGGTTGTATAACCCGGCACCAACAAATATTCACTGAAGGTCCTGGAAGGTTCTTTGAAAAAATGAGCCATATCTCCTCCTTATACAATAATACTGTAATGCGTTATTTACGGCATTTATTTTAGCGGATATTTTAAACTATTTTCGAACACAAATCAAGAAAAAAGTCCACCGAACCGCCCATGACGCCACCGCCCGTACCGCGCACATAATACGTATAGGTCTTTCCCTTTGTTACGCGGCCATCGGTGAAACTGAGGTCATTGCTCCGTGGAACTTTCCCTATCTCCTTCAACTTGCCGTTGAGCCTTTTATATATCCTGTATTTGTCCGGGCTGCCGCTTCTCTTCCAGCGGAGTTTTATCCCTTCGTTTTCCGTGTATTCCGACGCCACTATCTTGGCGACTCCCACTCCAAAAAAATCATTTATTTTTCCTACCACGGACTTCTCAAAGCCGGTTGCCGACCGAACGGGCTGGGTTTCGCCGAGGTTTTCTTTCATATATTCCTGTTCGTCTATCACAGCACGCGCGTAATTGAGCAGTCTGACGGTATCGGGATAGCGTTTCTTGAAATAGTCTTTCATCACGACCGTTATGATTTTTTTCCCTTTATATTCAGACATCTCCAGCAAGGACGCATTCCCCATATCCCACGTGCCGGTCTTTCCCCCTCTTATATTGTAAAATTTGAACGGATTTTTTACTTTCTTGTATTTCCGAAAGAACGGGTTTGTGTTCTTGACTTTGACTTTTTTCTTGTACTTGTTGGTCGGCGGCAACCTGTATACCTTTGTTCTGCATATCTTTCCGACCACATCATATTTGAATGCCTCACTTGCGATCAGCGCCATATCCCTCACTGATGAATGATTGCCTTTTTCTATCAACCCGTTTGCGTTGGTGAAGTGCGTGTTGGAACATCCGAGATTCTTTGCCTCTCTGTTCATTTGCTTTGCGAACGCATTTTTACTTCCGGCTATGTTGCTGCCCAGCACCGCTGCCGCATCGTTTGCGGAATACAGCAGGGTCGCGTACATCAAATCCTTTACCCTCATTCTCTCACCGGTCTTCAGGTAAAGTTTGCTTTCCATGACCCTTGTATCCTGTTTCTTGGCGGTGAAATAAGTGTTAAGCGATATCTCGCCGGCTTCGATCTTCCGCATGACCATAAGAACTGTCATAAGTTTGGTTGTGCTCAGAGGATCCAATTTCTTGTCCGTATTTTTACCGTACATGATGCGCCCTTCATCGACGGAAAAAACTATGGCCCCATCCGCAGCAACGGCGGGTTTTACCACATTGCTGTCATACGCGGGAGCCTTGTAGTATGTCATGACATGCCGGTTGACCGCCGCATATGATGCGGGAGCCAGCAGTGAAACAATGATTAAAATCGGAAGTAAAGTTCTTGCCGTCGATCTCTTCTTCCTGATTTTTTTCCTGTCGCTGTTTTTTCTGTTTTTTTCATGCTTGTATCTTCTACCCATGCGGATATTATACACCACAAAATTCAAGGTGTCTATTTAATGCAGAAATTGACATTACTGCTTTATTGTATTATATTCAATGAATGAAGATGTTTAGGCAGTACAGTAATTTACCGATTGAAATATATTATCTTTCCTTCTCGAGGATCATCACGGAAATGGGCATGATGTTCGTCTTTCCTTTCATGTCGCTGCTTCTCACGGAACGTCTCGGATTTTCCAAGGTTGAGACCGGCTACTTTCTGTTTGTTGCCGCCGCCGGAAATATCGCAGGGTCGCTCGCCGGGGGCAAGTGGGCCGACATGTACGGACGCAAACGTGTATACTCATATCTTTCTTTGCTTACGATTATCTCCATGATCATCGCCGGACTTATATGCACAAGGCGTCTTGTGATGCTGCCCATATTCATTTCCTATTCCGCAACCAGTGCGCTTATGCCGACGGTTTTTGCCATGATAGTGGACAACTCCTGTACCAAAAACAGAAGTGAATCCTTCTCTCTTCTCCACCTTGCCGGCAATCTGGGTTGCGCCCTGGGGCCTATTTTGGCAGGACTTCTTTTCTATGATCATATGCCTTGGGTATTCTTCTGTCAGGCTATATTTTTTCTGATGGCGTTTGTTGTGATTTCCTTGAAAGTCAATGACCTATATCACGTCGATCATTGCAAAACCTCAAAATCTGCCGTGACCGAGTACCGTTACCCAAGCGCTGCGGACGGTGGTGCGGCGCATGGAGCTGTGGACGGCAAGGGTGCTGCGAACGGAGCCGCGGACGGCGGGGAGAGCTCGCACTCTTCCCGATACGTGCTGTGTGGCATGCTTTCGATCCTTGCGCTTCTCACAGGATGCTATATTGCAATGAACTATGTATTCCCCCTCCAATTGGACTCCCTGTATGGGCTGCACATGGGCTCGCGACTTTCTTCTGCGGTCTGGGCAATCAACGCTTTCGCAGTTTTGATTCTTACTCCGTTTCTGACTTGGTTGGTCAAAAGGCGTTCCCCCCTGCTCAATATATTTTTTGCAGGCATACTTTTTGCCGCCGGGTTCGGGTTGTATTCATTCGGCGTCAACAAAATAATCTTCTGCCTGGCTCCTTTCGTCTGGACGTCGGGCGAAGTCCTTCTTACCACCTATTCGGGTGTTTTTCTCGCCTCGGTCGCTCCCTCCCGCCACGAGGGTCGCCTTATGAGCCTTTATGAATTCGCCCGCGGCATAGGAAAATGTATCGCCCCACTGTTCTTCAGCTATGTCATGACATACGCTTCCTATAAAACCACATGGATCACCGTTTTTGCGATTTCTCTGATATGCGCCTTGTGTCTGATCCCGTTGCATACATTAAATAAAAGGCAATCACATCAGCAGAAATGAGCAGATGATAAAACCGAGTGAAAATTCGGATGTATGCGAAGCTGTGTTTGCCGCATGCTTTCTTCTCAATTCACCGCATCCGCAAAGGCTTTGAGCGATTGTCCTTCAGACATTCTGACCCTATTGAGCGCCATTGGGTCGTCTCCCGGTCTCACCTTTCCGTATGCCGTTGTGACAGCACATATGAAACCCGCCTTGCTCACATATTTTTCCGTCTTTTTGGTGACATCTCCGAACGGATATGCCAACGCTTGCGTGTTTCTGCATATATGCTGCGATCTTTTGAGATCCTTTACAACTTCCTTTTCCGTCAAAGCTGTCATTACACCGCCGTGTCCTATCCTGCCGCCGGGTCTGTGCATGTTATGCGTGTGCGACTGATATTGCACGTACTTGCTTGCGTATTTTTCCACGAGCGTTGTTCCGCCCTTTGAGGTTATCAGAAACGATGTTGCCGGAATCCTATACTTTTCGAGCAAAGGTTTTCCGTACTTAAAAAAACTTTTTGCTCCATCGTCAAAGGTAATGACTATGCTCTTATCAGGCAGAACAAGCTTTCCGTCCACGTAGTCTCTTACTTCCTCCCATGTAGGGTAGTAATAATGATTCTTGTTCAGGTATTTCAGTTCAGCTTCAAGATCCCCTGTGGAAATGAAATTGGCATTTACACCCGCATCTTTTCTCCCCGACGGGTATACGTAGTGATACATACATATAGCCACGCCTTTTGTCTTGATTTTTTTGTTGGGAAGTACCGTCACATATACCGATTTTGAGTCCAAAACATTTGAATTTTTATCTGCCAGCTTGTATTCGACCTTGTACTCTCCCGCATATTTAAACTTTATCCTCGGTGTCTTTGGGGAGCTTCCGGCGCTTGAGTCGTTTTTTTCAGCAGAAGCCTTCAGAATTACAGGTTCAAATTCTTTTTTGAGGTTTTTATTCGATGTCGGTCTTGCCGAAATCTCAACTCTTTCAGACGAGTCTTTTTCGGATGCGCCTTTGTTTTCATCGTGCTCACCGATGATGCTGCACTGCGGCATAGAAATATACTTTCCTATCTTCACCTCTTTTTCACTCGTATCATCCAGAGTCAGCCTTGCGGAATGCTTTTCCGGTTTCCCCGTTGCCTCTCCGCCGCCGGAATTCCTTTGGAAACTTTTGAAAACTAATATGCTGCACCCTATAAGTAGCAAAATCAGTACACCTGCCAATAATCTTCTCATATCTCTCATCTCCCCTGCGATTTATCGTCTTCGCCACAATTTGTCATCTTCGCCGCATCGATAGATCCATTCTATTCTTTATCTCTATTCTTCATTCCGTTATCTGTTCATCTCCTTTGCCCTCGCATCCTTCAACCTGCGTAGCGCCACTGCCAAGTAGAGTTCATTGCGGAACGGAGATCTATGAATATCATCGTTAAACAAGGCATTTGCCTTCCTTATACGATAAAGGATCGTGTTTCTGTGCATGTATGTCAATTCTGCTGCGCGCTTAACCTCAAAGTCGGCATCCAAAAGATATGCCGCAAGTGTTTCCGCAAGTTCAAAATCTTTGTCCGAAGCGAGTGGTTCCATTATCTTCAGCAGCAATTCAGCCTCTTCATTTTGCTCATCCTCAAGCAGCCTCGCGCATCGCCGGGCAAATCTCATATGCGAAGATGAAATCATCTCCCTGTGCGGGAATATGGTCATTACCTCACTTCGGATCTTTCGCATAAGCCTATAATTGTGGCCGTAATCTTCGATATCCGCAACGTTTGCAAAAATGAAAAAAACAATATCGTTTTCACAGCCGCAGATATCGCCTATCTTCTTTATGTGGTCGTACTCCCACATCTTGCAGTCATGCCGCCTGAGCGATCGGCGCGCGTTTTTCCCCGAATACTGACTGAAATCCGGATTCTTTGCCATGATAACTATTTCACCGTTTTGCACATCCGCAACGTTAGGAATTCCCGAGCTTTCGAGATATTTTTTTACACGTGCATGATGCTCCGTCGTCAGATGTTTTTTACTGTCGCGGCATGTCATGACGATCATGCAATCAAACTCACTTGCCGACATAAGAAGGTTCCTTGCGGATTCGCCCGAGACGGGAGCTTTCTCATCGATAACGGCTGAAATCAGGTCTTTGCCCCATCTGGATTCGCCTTTACAACTGTTCTTGTGGCTCTTTTCCGATTGTTTGTCGGTTATTACGGCTTCCATTACATCGGCTATTACATCGCTGTAAACAAGCCCCATATCGTCACCACGCAAAACGATTACGGGAAAATTGCACGCATTTGCCGTCTCTATCAGCCTTTCATCTATTCCTTTCAGAATTATATCCGAGTAAAAAAGTATAAGTCCCACATCACCGCTCTTCTTGCAATGACGTATTATCCTGCACTGCTCATCGACGTCGTCTTTTGCACAATAAAAAGACGTTATTGTCATCTCGTTTGGTATATAAAAATTGTCTTCGTAATCGTCAAACTCCAGAACAGATATGCTTGCGACTATACTGTCAAGACCCTTTTCCCCCGCAACCACTCTTCCCGAGCGAAGAGAAGGCAGTTCAAGGCAGTCTCTTACCGTAACACTCATGCCGAATCCACCTACTTCCCGATTGATTCTCCTCTCTCTGTACTTAAGTATAAATTTTACTTCAAATGTAAAGCAATAGCAACTTCTTTGTTTGCGCACACAGAATCCATTGCTTTCTTTGTTGTCGTGCCAAAAGATTTTCTTCTCGATCTCTGTTAAGATTAAGATATAGTTGTAGCTAGGAAAATGATTCATAAGGAGGTATTTTATGAGTAAGAATCAAACAGAGTCAAACGCTTTGAGTCCCAAGACACCCGAGCAGCGTCAAAGCTGGTTGTCGCTCGCCTTTGTTCAGGCCGGGATCTGTGTATGTATTCCTTCGTTTCTTGAGGGTGCCCTTCTCGCCGGCAAAATGCCGTTTTGGGAGGCGATAGCCTCGGGAACCGTTGGGTATGTTATAGTGGTGGTGATCATGTCCGTTTTGGGCTTTATGGGGAGCGACCTTGGACTCGCCTCATGCTCACTTGCAGAATCCACATTTGGCAGGAAAGGAGCTAGATATATAATAAGTGTGGTGTATGCCATCAATTTGGTGGGCTGGTTCGGCATAAACAATCAGGAATGCGCGCAATCTTTTTCCAATTTCATGATGTCGTCTTTCAACATAGACATACCTGTTGCGGTATCAGGTATAGGTTGGGGGTTGATCATGCTTCTCACCGCAGTCTTCGGTATGAGCGCCATAGAAAAACTGAATGTCGTCTCCATACCTCTGCTCCTTGCGGTCATGCTTGCGGGCACCGTAATGGCGGTCAAACAGTTCGGGCTTTCGGCGCTCGACAAAGATGTTCCCCGAACCATGAGCTTCATGGGCGGTGTTGCGCTTTCTTTTGATTTCTATGCGGTGGGAACCATAACCGCAGCCGATATAACCCGGTTTCAAAGATCCCGCAAAGATACCGTCAAATCAACTATTCTTGGAGTTTTCCCGATGGGTGTTATCACGCTGGTTCTGGGCGCTATGCTGACCAAAATGACTACGGATTATGATATCAGCTCCGTGCTGATAACGGTGGGACTTCCGATCTTCGGCGTGATATCTCTCATCCTTTCGGCATGGACGACCAATGTCTCAAACGCCTATAGCGCAGGGCTGAACTTCGTCATGGTGCTCAACGCTCCCGACAACAGACGAAGAGAGGTGACTGTCGCTGCCGGTGTTGTCGGCATCATTTTGGGACTTTGCGGCATCCTGACAAGAATTGAAGATGTTTTGAGCATGCTCGCATATTTGGTTTGCCCTGTCGGCGGTATCATGTTTGTGGATTACTTCATAATAGGAAAAGGTAAAGCAAAAAACTGGCATCCCGTACAAGGGTGGAACCTCGTCGGTGTGGCGGCATGGATAATTTCAGTAATAATTTCGTTTGCACTGAAAATAGACTATCTCGGGATCGTGGCAGCCGCAATAATCTACGCCGCAATAGAGCACTTTGTTCCTTCTCTTTCAAGGGAAACAATGAAATCAGAATAGATCAGGAAATCAAGAATAAAACGATGGGGAGATAGAACGATGATTACACTCACAAAGCAACAGATAAGCGATCTTCTGCACGGCTGTACGGTTTTGGGCACTGGAGGAGGCGGCAGTCTTGAAAACGGTCTGGAACTTGTCGGCAGAGATCTTGATTCCGGGAAAACTTTCAATATGATTTCACTGTCAGAACTTCCCGACGATGAATATATTGCGACTCCTTACGCATGTGGCGCCCCAAAAGAAAATTCCGCTGAATCGGACTCGTCTTTGCGGTTCAAAAATCTGCCCAAACTTGATGATTCGGCTGCGGCGCTTGCTTTCAAACGACTGGAGACTTACATGGGCAGAAAATTTTATGCCGTTTCCTCAACTGAACTAGGCGGCGAAAATACGGCCGAAGCGCTTCATATAGCGGCTATGCTGGATCTTCCGATAATGGACGCCGATCCCGCAGGCAGAGCCGTCCCCGAACTTCAACATTCTACCTACTTTCTTGAGGGGATGCCCATATATCCCCTTTCGGTAGCCACCAACTTCGGCGAATCCATAATCTTTGAGAAAGTATGCGATGACTTCCGCGCAGAGGAGATCATACGATCCATTGCGGTGGCTAGCGACAATGAAGTGGGTGTTGCGGATCATCCGATGAATGGCAGTCAGTACAAGCGTTCCACGATACCGGGCATGTTAAGCTATGCTATTGATGTCGGCAGAACCTTAAGACTTGCCAACGGCAACGGACAACTTGCAGCAAACAATATTGCCGCAGAATATGACGGAAAAGTCCTTTTTCACGGCGAAGTTACGTCCATGCCGTGGGAGACCTCCGGCGGCTTCAACCTCGGTGAAATCAATTACGTGGGACTCGATGAATTTTCATCTGACACATATCGAATATTGATTAAAAATGAAAACATGCTCGGATACAGAAACGGTAAAATTGATATTATGATTCCCGATCTCATCTGCATGATCGGCGAAGATGCCGGCGTTATAACAACACCTAACTTCGGATCAGGAAAGAGAATGTTCATAATAGGTCTTCCCGCACCCAAAGTCTGGACGACCGAAAAAGGACTCAAAGTTTTCGGTCCACGTCCTCTGGGTTTTGATATGGAATACGTTCATTTCAAGCGTTAATATGCGTTGATATCGCAAACCGCACGGCGTTCCGCTGTTTTACATTCTCACTTTTCTGTGATATACTGAAAAAAATCTTTTTGGTGCACCGGTCTCTTGTTCCGGCGTCCGTTCATGAAGGAGAGTGTATTATGAGAATGATTAAATTAAAACTTTTTATCACTGTGGCGGCGGCTGTCTTTGCCTTTATCTGCATCGGAGCAGTCAACAAAACTAATGCGCATGCGGCCACCGCACCAAATGTCAAGGCGGAAATGAGAAATCCGGGGGGAGCGAATCCTTATATTCTGATAACGTGGAATGGCGGGTATTCCGCAGGTAAAGGATGGGGATTCTCCAAAAGTATCAATGGCGGTTCTTTCGTACCTTATTCCTTCGCATCCCAGGACTCGGGAGTTAGCAGGGATGATAATCTCACTAACGGATATCGTTATACTTATAAGGCGACTTGGAACGACGGCAATTCTGTAAAAGCAACTTCCAATACCGTCATCGCCACGTTAAAACCTGATGCTCCGCACTCGCTTACGGCGACAATCGATTCCGCAAGCCCAAACAGCGTCAGTCTGAAATGGGAACAGCAGCGTGTCAGGCATAAGGCTCAATTTGACATTTCGGCGAACGGTCCGCATGCCGTAGTGGAACGCAAACAAGGTTCCGGTAGTTACAGTGCCGTCAATTCTGTTCTTGATACGGGCTCTTTCAAAAACAGCGGTCTTGAGTACAATACCCAATATACGTATAGGGTGAAATTCAAGAATAAGTACGGAGAAGGTCCGGTATCCAACGAAGTTACCGTGACCACCGGTGCAAATCCTGCAGCGCAAAATCCCGGCAAGAATCCGGGAAGCGGCATTTCAAGTAGCTATGCACCACAGATTGTAAGGGTTTATGCAACTCCTGCAAGCCCGGGGATTGCGACCGTACATGTTGAAGCAAGAAACGGGTACTCCGATCGCTATCTTGAGTTTTACAGAAACGGTACTTTCTACGGACAGGTAAAGTACAACATGTATTCCGGTTCTTTCAATCTTCCGGTCACATATACCGGTGTCACCACTTATACGGTAAAGTGCTATTCGATTTACAACGGACGTAAGATTTACGGAAACGAGATGAGTGTCAGGGCTACATCGGGAAAGCTGGGAAGCGTAAAACTCGCATGTACCAAAATCAGCAGGAATATCGTAAATTTGAGCTGGTCCGCAAACTCCGGTGCAAGCGGCTACTACATATATGCAGGCAAAAAGCTTGTAAAAAAGACTTCGGGTTCTCAGATCAAATATAAGGGCAAGAAGGCAGGTGGGAAATCCTTCACAGTCGTTCCTTACGTAAACGTAGGAGGAAAAATATATGCAGGGTCTGCCTCAAATAAGGCAACGCCTAAACCCAATCTGGCTCGCTTCGTAAATCATAAGAAATACTATTATGGAACGTGTCCTTTCATTATCAAGAAGGTTTCTCTGAAAGGAAAAACCTATACAATCACCGGACATGCGGTAAACAATCGTATATTTAAAATGAAAAAATATCGCAAACTGAAAATCAGCGTGACAACTTCCGGCAAGATCGCATTTTCCAAGACATGGCGAAACCTGTCGGTAAATGTGGGGGGATCTTCCTCAAAACGTCTGGTACTCAAGGCCAAGGGCAAGGCGGGAATAGATTTGCGCACAAATTGCAGCTATTATGCAAGCTGGAAGCCTATCTGGTAACCTGTCCGGCAAGACCCTATTCAATCGAAACCTGGAAAGGCGTGAAAAAGGCATCAGGATACGAATTGCTGTACGCTATCAAAAATTCGGGGAAATCCGGAGTGAAATATAAGGGATTTTAAAAAACAAATCTCGGTCTGTTGAAAGGGAGGATATATTATGAGAATGAGTAAATTAAGACTTTGCGTTTTTATGGTAGCGGCTGTCTGTGCCGTTATATGTATCGGGACACTCAGCAAATCGAGTGTTCTTGCAGTCACTGCGCCTACAGTTAAAGCAGAAATGAGAAATCCCGGAGGAGAGAGTCCTTCCATTGTGTTTGAATGGGAAAACGGAGATTCCGACGGTCACGGATGGGAATTGTCCAGAAGTGTCAATGACGGGCCTTTCAGTTATTACGGAACCGTATCCAAAAATGCCGGTAGGGAGGTATATTCCAACAATATCCACCACGGGAATAGATATGCCTATCGTATAACCTCGAAAAAGGACAGTTCCGTCTTTGCCGTTTCCACTCCTGTGACCGCCGTAATGATACCGGAAACTCCACAGTCACTGACGGCGAAAACGGATCCTAAAAATCCCAACACCGTGAACCTCACGTGGACACAGCAACGTGACCGCTATCCGGCACAGTTCGACAGTACGGCTAACGGCCCATTGGCAGTCATAGAACGCAGAAAAGGTTCCGGAAGTTATGAATCCGTTACCACACTTCCTGACAAGGGTTCATTTACGGAAAGATGGCTTGAGTACAATACCCAATATACCTATAGAGTGAAGTTCAAGAATAAATATGGGATAAGTTCCACCTCTGAAGTCACCGTGACTACCGGTTCGAAACCTGCGCCGGCAGATTCGGGCAAGACTCCGACTAACACGACTAACAAAACCTCGACTGTCAAAAAACCGGAACTTGAAAGCGTGACAGCATCTCCCAAAGGTCCGGGTGTTGCCACTATCCATGTAAGGACAAGCACCGACCACTCGTCCTGCTACCTTGAGTTTTACAGAAACGGCGCTTTTCATAAGCAGGTACATATGCAGACTTATTCAAATTCATTCGATGTTCCGGTCACATATGCCGGTGTCACCACCTACACGGTAAAATGCTATATTATGGACGGCGGACAAAAGGTCTACGGAAATGAGATGAGTGTCAAAGCCACATCGGGCAGAATGGGCACAGTCAGACTCACCTGTACCAAAATCAGTCCGCGTGTGTTTAGTTTAAAATGGCACGGAGCTACCGGACCGAGCGGTTACTACGTATACGCAGGTAAAAAACTGATTAAAAAGACTTCCAAAACTCAGTTAAAGTATAAGAAAAAGGGAGGAAAGAAATCTTTCAGAGTCGTTCCTTATGTAAATATAGACGGAAAACGATATACGGGACTCAGTTCAAATAAGGCAAAACCTAAACCTAACATGGCTCGCTTTTCAAAATCGACCTATTACAGGAACTACTCTTATGCGACGTGTCCTTTCGTTATAAAAAAGATTTCTCTGAAAGGTAAAACTTACACCATCATCGGATATGCGGTAAACAATCGCATATTCAAGATGAAGAAATACCACAGACTACAGATTAGAGTAACCTCTTCCGGAAAAACCGCCTTTTCCAAAACATGGAGAAACTTGTCGGTAAATGCGGGATCTTCCTCTGCCAAGCGCGTGGTACTCAAAGTTAGAGGCAAGGCGGGAATGGATCTGCACGCCGACTGCCACTACTACGCGCATTGGGAACCTATCTGGTAACCTGTCATGCGAAGCTATATTCAATCGGAATCGCCTCATCGGCGGTTCCGATTTTCTGTTTTCTATTGGACTGAAATGCCGTATACCTGCGGTTTTAACGTCGTCTACGCCGATCCGGTTTTACATTCTCATTTTTCTGTGATATACTTTACAAAATGTTGTTGGCTGCGCCGGTGTTTCATGCCGGTGCTTGTCCGGAAGGAGGGTGTAAATGAAAATCATTAGTAAAAAAGGTTTGATGTCGGTGCTGCTTACATTTGTGATGGTTGCGGCGCTGCTTCCCGCAATGTCTTCGGAAGTATCCGCCGATTCGATAGCAAAAGTATCAAATGAAGCAACGCTGAAAGCGGCACTGAATAATACCGGTGTCAACAAAATAGAATTAACGGCCGATATATATGTCCGTAATGAACTTAAAGTGGATCGGAAAGTAGATTTGGATTTGAACGGACACGATATCTCCAGTGACAGTAGTTTAAGCGAAAATATTTTCAGGGTGACATCCACCGGTATTTTAGACTTACATAATAGTAACAAAAATGGCTATTCAACTCTTAAGTTTACAAAATCCGGCATGCATCCCATAATGGTTGAATCCAACGGAGGTCTTAACGTATACGGAGTACATGTATTTGAGAGTGGTTACGCTCCAGATGTGACGTGGTTAGAGATTTCGAGCACTGAAAACAAAGCAGCCATAGCCTATGAAAACAATGCAAGAATCCGGCTTGACGTAAATATATCGGCTGAAGCGGTTTTTGACGGAAAACCGTCCGGTGAAAGCGCTTTTAACAAAGGAAATGTAGTTATAGAGGGTGGTCACTTTAAGGCAGAAAGAATGGTCTGCGGTGATCTTGGCACTCAGGTTGCCGGTGTAAGTGCAGAGAGCGGACTATATACTTTCAATCCGGTTCCGTACGCAACCGCTCCTGTTGCATTCCTGGTAATGAATATTGTTGCGCCGGAAGGTCTGTATGTTGTAGGAAAGAGCAAACTATCCGAAGTTGCAGGGATGCCTTACAAGAAGGGCGACTACATCGAAATGCTCAAAGGATCCTTTGATTTTGGAAACGATATAACAGGAGAGGTGAAAAATTCCACCCAAAACGACAGCGCCATCACAGTCAAAGGAATTACGGTAAAGCCCGGGCAGAATTATGAACAGGTAAAGGCTGAGCAGGATGCCAAAGCCAAAAAAGATTCAGAGGATAAAATCAGGAGTGAGTTGACTGCAAGAATAAACGCTGAAATAACAGCCAGGGCAAAACTTGAGGCTGAATTAAAAGCAAAAGCCGACACGAGTACAAAGGCATCAAAATACCTGGAAATGATGAAAGTTATCCAAAAGTCCAAACCGTCGATCCTTAAGTCCAAAAGCAAGAAGAAAAAACTCACACTCAGATGGAAAGGCGTGAAACAGGCATCAGGATACGAAGTGCTGTACGCTGTCAAAAATGCGGGTAAATCAGGCAGGAAGTTTACCAAAACGGCGACTCTGAAAAACCGCGGCAAAGCCGCATTGGGAAAGCCTGTGACCTTCACGACCGGCAAGCTGAAAAAAGGCGGATATTCATTTAAGGTTCGTGCGTTTGTAAAGGTCGAGGGAATACTCGTATACGGTAAATGGTCGAAGGCGGGCAAATCCGGAGTAAAATAGAAATTAAAAGAACAGATCACACTAACGGAAAAAAGTCTTTCAGAGTCGTTCCTTATGCAGATATAGAAGAAAAACGATATGTGGGGCGCAGTTCAAATAAGGCAAAACCTAAACCTAACGTGGCTCGCTTTTCAAAATCGGACTATTACAAAGATCGCTCCGATGCGATGTGCCCTTTCTTTATAAAAACGATTTCTCTGAAAGGAAAAACCTACACCATTACCGGATATGTGGTAAACAAACGCAGACTGAAGTTGGAAAAATACCACAGACTGAAGATAAGAGTACTGTCCTGCGGCAAGAGCATATTCAATCGGAGCCGCTACACAAGCGGTTCCGATTTTCTTTTTGACAGCTGCGCCGTATGAATCGCACACTACAAAAATATTCACGGAGGTATGTTTTGGCATTTGACGGAATAGTTACAATGGCAATGTGTAAAGAGATAGCGTATAATATCAGGCTTGGAAAGATAGATAAGATATATCAGCCCGAGCCTGATGAAATCGTTATCCACATACATACAAAAAACGGCAACAAGAAGCTGTATGCTACAGTAAGCAGTATGGCGGCTTCCTTATATTTTATTGATTACAACCCGATCAATCCGGCTCAACCACTTCCGTTTTGCATGCTCTTGAGAAAGCACCTCCAAGGCGGCAGAATCGTTTCCGTGGAGCAAAAAGGCTCGGAGCGCATAGTTGAAATTTCGCTCGAAACCTTGAATGAGCTGGGCTTCACGACATCGAAAAAGCTTATATTTGAAATTATGGGCAAACACAGCAACATAGTTCTCGTGGATACCGGTACCGGCAAAATCATAGACAGTATAAAGCGTATATCCATAGACGTAAATCGCAGCAGGCAAATTCTGCCCGGCAAGACATACGAATATCCACCTGAGCAGGACAAAATCCCGTTCAAGGAAATTTCAGAAGATGAAGCCGACAATTCCGGAAACACGCCAAAACATATATTGAATAAGATAGGCGGCATCTCACCGGCAATTGCACAGGAGCTATTCGACTCCACGTCCGCATGGCTGCGCCTGCAAAGCATAATAGATGATGTGACCTCGGGAAACTTTACTCCACGCGTCTATGTCGACAAGGATGGGATTCCGAGAGAGTTTCATGTTACGGATCTGCATGCCTTTGAAAGCGGTTGCGCCAAGAAAACATTCGCATCCTTGAGCGAGGCTCTATTTTGGTATTTCGGCAACAAAAAATCCTCAAACAGAGTGCGCCAGAAATCCGGCGAACTTATAAAACATTTGAACTCAAAATTGGATAAACTTTATCTTAAAGAACAGAGATTGAAAGAGGATTTGCTGAACGCCCAAAACTCAGAAGAGTTGCGCCTGTTCGGTGAACTTCTCACCGCAAACATGCACCTGATAAAAAACGGCGCAAAATCGGTCACCGTAACCAATTACTACAACAACGAAGATGTTACTATACCCTTGGATCCGAGATACTCCCCCAACAAAAACGCCCAGCTGTATTTCAAAAGCTTCGGGAAAGCAAAGACTGCGGTCAGGGAGAAAACGATACAACTGCGTATAAACAAGGAGAATACGGAATATCTGGAATCCGTGCTTGCATTTTTGGAGAACACGGGCAGTGTGGATGAGATCAATTCCATACGCACCGAACTTGAAGATTCCGGTTTTTTGCGGCGCCGGGAAAAAAAGCAGTCGAAAAAAAAGAAGAAATATAAGTCCAATCCGCACAGATACAGAACCCGTGGCAGGTTGGAAGTCTTGGTAGGCAAAAATAACCGGGACAACGATTTTCTCACTTTGCACACGGCGTCCAAAACCGACTACTGGTTTCACACCAAAGACATACCCGGATCCCACGTCATCCTTATGACAAATGGCCTTGAACCCTCTGAAGAAGATATACTGCAAACCGCATCGATAGCGGCTTTCTACAGCAAAGGACGCCTTTCATCCAACGTTCCGGTGGATTATGTAAAGGTACGGTATGTGAAAAAACCGTCCGGTGCAAAGCCCGGTATGGTCATATTCACCCATAACAAAACTGTCTGGGTGAGACCTGAGGATCCGAGCCTCACTTCGACGACAGATTCTCTTTGATCGCAAGCATCCTTCGATCCGTCTCGGCGATTGTATCCGCACAACCTTTCAGATCTGCCGCAATCTCGTCCGCCTTTTTCTTAGGAAGGCCCTTTTTATATCTTATCTGGTGCTCCAGACTTGCCCAAAAGTCCATGGCAACGGTGCGGATCTGCACTTCAACCCGTATCGGCTTTTTTTCCTCCGCAAAGAACACCGGAACCTCAAGGATTATGTGAAAACTCCTGTATCCGTTCGGCTTTGGGCTTTTGATGTAGTCCTTAACCTCGATCAAAGTGATGTCGTCCTGCCTTACAAGCATGCGCGCCACTTTATATATATCATCTATGAATGCACATATGACCCGTATGCCGGCAACGTCGTTCAGATTCTCCTCTATGGATCTGACACTTATCTCATTGTCCTGCCTGATCAGTTTTCCGTATATGCTCGCAGGTTTTTTCAGCCTCGAATGGATTGAGGATATCGGGCTGTCATCCCTTATTAGCGAAAGCTCCGCATTCAGAATTTCGAGTTTAGTTTGTACCTCCCTTATCGCCGATTCGTAGCGCATCATCAGTAATTCAAAATCCTCAAACGCCAACAATACATCCTCCGGATGCTCGGGCATCTGTCGCTCCGAAAGTTGATTCAAAAGTCCAATTGCTTCACCGTTACCCTTTAAAACCATATCAATTTCTCCAATCATTGCAAATTACAACTCATATACTACAACAAAAAACGAAAGTTGATCACCTACGCAGCTTCGGATTGTTTTCCCCATAGAAGCATAATACATTATGGTTACGACATTGCTCCGTCATAAAAACGATTAACGGAAGGAGGATCCCATGGAATGTAAATGCTCCATTTGTGGCAACGACGACCACAATATCGCCTTTAAGCGCGGTCTCATCTGTCGTAACTGCTTGAAACAGATCAAGCGGATGTAGAGTGTTTGCTCTCGACGGTATTCCGGCATGTTCACCGGGCGGCACAGAAAAGGCTTGCCCGGCGAACATGGCACGGATCGCCGCCGGCTCTGCCGGGCGCTACCGGACTCTACCGGCTACTACCGGACGTAAACCCAAACATCGACGACCGGAATTGGATTTCAACGGGTCGAATGTTATTATCCGACGGATGAAATAAAATCACTGACACACAATAGCACGCATCCTATCACAAAATCAATTTCTCGAAATTGATTCGTGGGTACATATAATTCACACATATTAGATGGTCATATGCCCACAAAACGTTGATACGATTTAAAACATCGGTGAAACAACGGCATCGATGAGTTGACGAAGCGATGGGATAAGGACGCCAGAAAGGCGTTCTTATTTTATTTCCCGGCCTCTTGCATCAGCCCGCTTTCGGCTTTATACTCAGGGGTTTGAGCTTTTATATGTGGAGGTCTCATTTTATCACTGCAGACTTCGGCTTCTATACCTGCGGTCAATTCACTTTTTTTCTAAGTGTTTCAAGAACTTCGGCGAACTCGCCTCGTACCTCGCTGTGAAATTCCACATACTCACCGCTTGCGGGATGAACAAAACCCAATATGCCGGCGTGAAGCAGTTGCCCGCTCACCGCAAAATCCCTCTTCTTCGAACCGTATATCGGATCTCCCACCAAAGGATGCTTGATGTACGCCATGTGCACCCTTATCTGATGCGTGCGCCCCGTCTCAAGCCTACATTCGATAAAAGTGTACTCACCGAAGCGTTCTAAAACCTTATAATGAGTAACTGCATTTTTGGCGTTGATTCCCCCCACCTTTCTTTTCATCCTGTTTTTTTGATCTCTTCCGAGAGGTTTGTCGATCTTGCCGCAATCATCTTTCAGGTTGTCCCGAACCAAGGCATAGTACTTCCTGACTATGGTATGGTGGTATAGCTGTTTTGAAAGTGAAATATGTGCGTTGTCGTTTTTAGCCACCACCAGAAGCCCACTCGTATCCTTGTCAATTCTGTGCACTATACCCGGTCTGACCACGCCGTTTATCGAGGACAGGCTGTCTCCGCAATGATACATGAGCGCATTGACGAGTGTACCGTCATGATTCCCCACGGCAGGATGCACAACCATACCCACGGGCTTATCTATCACCAGAATATCATTGTCTTCAAATACTATGTTAAGAGGAATATCCTGCGCCTCTATGTCAAGTTCCCGTGGCTCGGGGATCGTAACCTCAACGACATCACCCTCAACTGCCTTATACTTCTTGGAATCCGTCTGCTCTCCGTTGATACTGACCGCACCTATATCAAAAAGTCCCTGTATGTGCGATCTGGATAAATCCACAATCAGTTCCGAAAGCACGGCATCCATTCTGCGTCCCGCAAATTCTTTGGTTATGCAATAAGTGAACTTTTTGATTTTCCCCTTCCTTTCTCAGCTTTTTTGTCCGATACTTCTTCCGTCTCTGACTATGTTAAAAATCATAAGTATGCACCCGCAGGTTATGCTGATGTCGGCAAAATTAAAAACCGGTGAAAAAAAGGAAAATGAGAACATATCAGTCACATGCCCAAACAGCAACCTGTCTGTTAAATTTCCTATTCCGCCCGCCACTATCAGTGTCAGTGCCCACTTGCTTGCGGGAGCCAAACTTTTACTCAAAACCAGAAATACAATTATACCGATGGAAACCGCCGCAGAAAATGCGGCAAGCGGATATGTGAATCCGGAAAGCATCCCCCATGCGCCTCCTTTATTTACAACATGGGTCACTTCAAACACATCTCCTATTATATCGATCGATTTGCCGACGGAGAGATTTTCCCTTACCTCATGCTTGGTGACCTGATCCATCAATACAATCGCCACTGTCACAAAAAAATATCTCATAAACTACAATACGGGGCAATTCAATCGCCCCGTCCCCACATTACTTTTTTTCGGATTCGGAAGAAACTCCCGGGATTTGTTCCATCTCTTCTTGTGTTATCACCACTGTTGTGGCCATATCATCCACACCCGATTTCGATTCCGACTTTGGCAAAACGATATCCGTGAGTGTGGGTCTTTGCTCATTTTGCTCTTTTTTCCCATTGCTCTTCTCATCGTTTGAATGCAAGCCGTCCAAGGTATTCTCCAGATCCGTGGAAATCTCGGCATCCGTGAATTTGGAAGAATTTACGGCATCCCGTTCATCAGGCGCTTTCGCCTGCGCACTTTCGCTTTTTTCCGGTTCGGAGAAAAGCCCCGCCTCCACGGCCGGATCAACAGGCTTCAGCATGCTTGGATCTTCCGCCTCCGGCACGCCTACCATGGATGCAGGATAGAAATCTTCTCGCAGATCGCTGAACCAATCCTCCGTTTCGTTTTCAAGTTTATTCAATTCTTCCGTGAGCATACTCTTATATTTGCTTTTAAAGCGAGCTATTCTCGACTTAAGTTCATCATGCTCGCTCGACAAAGAATTTGCGGCTTCCTTGGCCTCATCTACGAGTTTTCCCGCTTCTTCATTGGCATTCTTAATGATGATCTCGGCGCGCTTCTCCGCACTTTCCGATATGTCACTCATTAGAAGCCTTGCGCGTTCCAACGTCTTGAGCATGGCGCTCGCTTTCTCCTTGCTCTCCGTAAGTTCCTTTTTCATGTCGGCAAGCATGATCTTTCTTCTCTCGTTCTCATTTATCAAGGATTCCATATCCAGCATAATTTCATCGAGAAAGTCGTCCACCTCGGACTTCTTGTATCCCTTTATTCCGGATGAAAACACTTTTCTTTCAATATCTTTGGGTGTCAACACGATTATCCCTCTCCACAAAATCACAGACCCGGGTGCCTGTAACGCAAAGTTTCGGCCACGGGCGTCAAAGTTTTCATTTATACGATCATAAATCTGTATACCAGCATGATCAAAATACGTTCCACTATCTGAATAAGGAAAAACGCCAGAAGCACGGAAAAGTCGAACATCCCGGTATTAAATCTCCTTAAGAGCATCCTGCACGGTACAACCACAGGCTCGGTCAGATCGACGCACAGTTTATATATCTTTGCCAAAGTGGGGTTCACATAAGGCGATCTTATAAACCAACTCAATATCGCCCTACCTATCAGAAGATATATCAGTATCCTGCAAAACCACGTTATAGCGTTTATCAAAACGAATCCCAAACCATTACCTCCAAGGACTTTCGGGCTTTTCTGTCCCATCGCCCGTAATAAACTGCGGGCTTGCCGGATCTTCCGTTATTCCGCCGGCTATATCGACATTGGCAGGCGCAAAAATAAATATGTTATTTGCAACCTTCTGCACATTTCCGTCAAGAGCATACGTCGCACCGCTCAGAAAATCAAAAATCTTTCTTGCGACTCCCACATCTGTCTTCTCCAGATTTACGATGATCGGTTTTTTACTCTTCAGACTGTCGACAAGCCTAGGGCACTCATCAAAAATCTTGGGTTCAAGCAAAACCAATTTAAAAGAATTGCTGCTTGTGATGGTAAAACGCCTTTCCGGTTTTGACGAGGACGTCATCGCCTTGGATGCCGAAGTTGAATACTTCTCCGCAGGTCTTGCCGGCATATTCTTTTCGGCAATCGTTTCTTTCTTCGAACTCTGACCCGCAATTTTTCTTCTCTCCGCTTCCAATTCCTCTTCAGTTATTTCATCGTCATCCAGTTCCTCTATACCGATCATCTTCTTCAGTGAATCGCCAATGCCCATAATAGTAACCTTTCCTTTCATCCTTTTGCGCTTTTCTGCGCAACTCCATCATTCTTCTTGCGCTTTTCCGCGCGAACTATTTTTCTTCTTTTCTGTAGTCTCTGTTGCCGAAAATCGCCGTCCCGACCCTTATCAGATTTGAGCCTTCCTCGACGGCCACCCTGAAATCATTTGTCATTCCCATTGAAAGGAAGGCAAAATCAACATTCTCGTCTTTGCTTGCCGAGTATTTGTCGTAAAGTTTTTTGACTGCGGCAAAATACGGCCTCGCATCGTCGGGGTTTTCCTCATAGGGAGCTATGCACATAAGCCCTCGTATTCGGACATTTGGGCACTCGGATACGATCCGGGATATCAAATCTTCCGTCTCATCGGTCGTAACACCGAACTTTCGCTCGTCCAGTGCGGAATTGACCTGTATCAGTATATCCATGACAAGTCCGTGTTGCTGCGCCCTCTTGTTGATTTCTTTTGCAAGCTTGAGGCTGTCCACGGAATGGATCATGGAAACTTTGTCTATTATGTACTTGACCTTGTTGGTCTGCAGATGACCGATCAGATGCCACCTTACGGGTCTGACATCATCGAATTTGTCCAGGATTTCCTGCACCTTGTTTTCACCTATGTCTGTGATGCCCGCATCTATCGCCTCATTTATCTCAGCCGGGCTATGCAGCTTCGTGACCGCAACGAGCAGAACGTCATTCTCTTTTCTTCCCGTTTTTTCTGCGGCCTGTGCCTTGATCCTGTTTATATGCTCAATGTTTGATTTGATCGACATACTTTATCACGCTCTTTTCAATATCTCATCGTAGTTTTTCACGGTGTTGTAGACGTTCCCCTTTTCGTCGTAGAATATCGACCTTGTCACAATGGATTTTTCGTCATCCCCCGTTATTATCCGGATCGGTGTAAACTTATACTTGCCACTTCCCTGTTTGACGAAGACGCCCTTTTGACCGTTCTTTTCCGTTATGCTCGTGTTGTATATGATAAGTCCGCTTGCTTTGGACGTTATTATCTTGACTTTTGCGGTTCTTATGGTGCTGAAACCCTTGAAATAGTAATCGGATTCAAATACCATCTTCATCTTGTTGCCTTCTGCACTCACGTTTTTGAGTGTGGCCTTTATTTCATACTTATCGTCTATGATCACGGAATACTTCTTTGAAACAGCGTATCTGTCCTTGTGGTTTTTGGGAATATACGTCACCATGTACCAGCCTGATCTGTCAACAATCTTGAATACGGGGTCTCCCGCACTCACCGTGTCCCGCTTAAGTTGTATGGAAAGATCGTTGTCCAGCTTCTTGAAGTCGCTCAACTTCTTCTTCTCTATCTTTTCGGGTGCAAACGCCGCCTCATACCCGTCTGCAAAATACGTTACTATGCCCTCCGAGTCTGATACAAAGCTACCCGTGCCGATGCCCGCTTTTCCGATATTGTTCCGTATATCCGCATACTCGGACTGCCCGCTTTTCTCCTCGCCTTTCTCTATGTTCAAAACTTTGGTTCCGCGTCTTATGAGCTTACCCTCACCTATGTACCTGTTTTCCGTACCGCTCACGCTCGAAAAATACACTTTTTCGTTTCTTACGAAATAACTGTCTTCGCTGTCGGAGATCTCAAGACCGCCATATTCGGCAATATATGAGAATTTAAGCGCACCGGTGACTTTGGGTATTACATAAATAATTACATAAAGAGCGGCAAACAAGGCTAAGAACGCTATAACAGGTTTTTTCCTTAATTTTTCCATAGAACCCTCTTTGCATCATTCTACAACATTTTCAGTACTTTTTCCATTACTTTATGCTCATCTTTCCCCAAATCCACGTGATTCTTCACATACTCTTCAAAGAGATCGGGGCGTACCTTCCGTGTCAGTATAAGCGCCTGCTCAAATCGCCACAGATCGACTTTCCCGTGATCTCCGCTAAGCAGCACTTCCGGAGTTTTCATGCCTCTGTACTCCCTGGGTCGTGTATACTGTGGGAATTCCAGAAGTCCCGAGTATATAGATTCTTCCAGAGCACTGCCACTGCCCGAAAGCACCCCGGGCAGCAATCTTGACACGGCGTCTATGAGCACCATGGCGGGCAGTTCTCCTCCGGTCAATATATAATCGCCTATGGAGATCTCTTCAACGTCCCAAAAATCCAATATCCTCTGATCCACACCCTCATAGTGTCCGCACAGTATCACGATCTCTTTTTCGTCTTTCAATTCCATCAGTTTTTCAATCCCCAGCGCTTTTCCGCGCGGCGACATATATAATACTTTTTTCTCTCCGGCATTTACGCTTTCCATGGCGCCAAAAACCGGATCCGGCGCCATAACCATGCCCGGACCTCCGCCAAATGAATAGTCGTCCACACTCTTGTGCTTGTCGTTGCTATGATCTCTTATGTCAACGAAATTAAAACTTATGATTCCTTTTTCCACGGCTCTTCCGAGCATGCTTGTTGTGATAGGCGTGAACATCCCGGGAAATAAAGTGAGTATGTCAAAATGCATTTATATCATCCCCTCGATCAGTTCAACATCCATCTTGCCACCCTCAACATCAATATATTTTATAAATTCTTTGACTGCCGGAATCATTGTACTGTCTCCGTTTATGAGAGTTACAACGTACAGATCTTGCGGTCTGTCCGTCAACACTTCTTTGATGATCCCTATTTTTTCGCCGCAACAAAAAACTTCCATGCCTATCAGGTCGCGTACATAAAACTCGTCATCGGGCAGTTTTCTGAGGTCTTCTTCCATCATGTATATCTTTCTGCCGACTAATTTTTCGGCATCGTTTCTGGTATCACATCCGCGAAATTTCAGCATGGTCGTTCTGCCTCTGTGCTTCACTTCCTCAAGAACAAACTTGCCGTCGTCGAGAAATACATCCTCAAGCAGCTCAAATCCATCGGCAAAGCCTGAATAATTCTCTATTTTCACCTCTCCGAAGATTCCGAAGGGCTTAGTCACTTTCCCCACTAAAATTTTATCATTTTTATTCATTCACATTCCTCGATATGCATGCTGCTATGGTGCCCAAAAAGCAATGCGACACATGGAAGCATGCCAAAACCGCAGGCGATCCATGTGCCATTGACACAGGTGAAGTGCATCTGCTCGCACACTTCACTCATCATCTTCAGAAACTATTTCCACTACTACCTTGCGGTTCTGCTTCATCGCCGCCGCTTTGACGACCGTTCTAAGCGCTCTTGCGATCCTGCCCTGCTTGCCGATCACTCTGCCCATGTCATCATCCGCCACGTGAAGCTGCAAAACAACTCCATCTTGGCCCTCCTTACGGGTTATATCAACCTTTTCAGGATGCTCTACCAGAGATTTTGCAATGGTTTCAACTAATTTAGTCATTGCACACCGCCGCTTTCCTACTCAATAATTCCGGATTTTTTGAACAAATCTCTTACAACTTCGGTCGGCTGTGCTCCCTTTGAGAGCCAGTCTTTTGCCCTCTCATCGTTTATTTGGATGACGTTTGGTTCTGTCATCGGATTGAAATACCCGATTTCTTCAATGAACCTTCCGTCTCTTGGTGTGCGGGAATCCGCAACAACCACTCTGTAAAAAGGTTTCTTGTGTGCACCCATTCTCTTTAATCTGATCTTTACCATTTTGATTTCCTCCATTAAATTTTAAATTTTTTTCTTTTATTTGCAAGATCCTCCGGCGCACGTCCGCTTTCTTCCCAACGGGAGGTCAGAAAACGACACGCAAGGGATCGTATCAAATTGCTGTTTCATAAATCCTTTCAGGGCTTGCATTTACGGCTAAAACAGTCCTTTCAAAAAACGGTTTTTCTTCATTGCACCCGGCTTATTGAACTGCTTGAGCATCTTTTTCGCTTCCTCATATCTTTTTATCAGCGTGTTGATTTTGCTGACCGGTTGACCGCAGCCGGCTGATATTCTCTTTCGCCTGCTCGCATTCAGTATTCCCGGTTCTTCTCTTTCTTTTTTCGTCATGGACTGAATTATGGCCTCGTACTGCCTGAATTCTTTCTCGCTTTCCTCAATGTTGACACCCTTTTTGTCGGCATTGCCCATACCGGGGAGCATGTCCAATATCTTTGCTATTCCTCCCATTTTCTTTATCTGAGCTATCTGCCCAAGAAAATCGTCAAGCGTAAACCTGTTCTTTTTGAGACGCTCCAGCTGTTTTTCCGCCTGCGTTTCGTCATACTCGCGTTCAGCCGATTCTATAAGTGACAGCAGATCCCCCATTCCCAGTATTCGCTGCGCCATTCTGTCGGGATGGAAAGCCTCAAGCGCATCATATTTTTCTCCGGTTCCCAGAAATAATATCGGTTTTCCTGTCACTTTTCTTGCCGACAGCGCCGCTCCGCCTCTGGCATCTCCGTCCATCTTGGTCATGATTATACCGTCGATGTCCAATCTCTTGTCAAAGCTACCGGCTGCATTAACCGCATCCTGCCCTGTAAGCGCATCGACAACCAGCAGAATTTGATGCGGCTTGACTTCTTCTTTTATATTTTCAAGTTCCCGCATAAGTTCTTCATCTATTTGCAGTCGCCCCGCCGTATCGACTATAAGGACGTTGTACCCCTTGCGTTCGGCTTCCTGTTTTGCCGCATTTGCAATGGCCACGGGATCCTTGCTGTTTCTGTCGACATAAACGGGTGTGTTGCAGGCTTTTCCGACCACCTCAAGCTGATCTATCGCCGCAGGCCTGTATACGTCACCGGCCGCAAGCATCGGTTTCTTTCCCGCCTGTTTCAGGTAGTTTGCCAGTTTCCCGCACGTCGTGGTTTTACCCGTTCCCTGAAGACCCGCCATCATTATGGTGGTGAATCCTGTCGGTGAATAACTGATCTTGGTTCCGCTTCCGCCGCCCATGAGTTCGGTAAGTTCTTCGTCCACTATCTTGATCACCTGCTGTGACGGCGTCAGGCTCTTCATGACCTCTTCGCCGAGGCATTTTTCCTTGACGTCCCCGACAAAGTCTTTCACTACCTTGAAGTTGACATCAGCCTCAAGCAAAGCAAGTTTGACCTCGCGCATTGCTGCATCTATGTCCGCTTCCGTAAGAACTCCCTTGCCTCTAAGATTTTTAAAGGTATTTTGCAGTTTTTCCGATAAACTCTCAAATGCCATCTAAGTCACTTCTCCAGTTCGTTCAATATTTCCATGATTTCTCTCAGTTTTGCGCGCAAATTCGCATCGCCGCATTTCTTATCCATGTCGGCGACTATCAATCGTCCCTTTTCGCATGCGGACACCCTATACGACATCTGCGCCAGCATTCCGAGTTTTTCCTCGTATTCCTCGAGTCTTTTCTCCGCGCTCTTGAGCGAATCGTATACTGCGGCTCTTGAAATTCCAAGTTCCTCTGCGATTTCCGCCAGAGACCAGTTCTCCTCGTGATACAGCGACATGACTCTTCTCTTTTTGGCGGTGAGCAGTTCTCCGTAAAAATCAAATAAAAGGCTTTCTCTCACTATCCGATTCATACCCGCCCCCTTCAGGTCACTCCGCCCTCAGGCATTTTGACTACGTCCGATACTCGCACATTTTATCACGCAAAAAACGTACTGTCAAGTTTTTTTACCTGACAGTACGTTTTCAAGCTTTTATGCCTCCAAAATATACAATTCTTACATCCTGTTTCTTCGCTACCGTTTAGTCGGGGAGAGATATGTAACCGTAAATCCCTGATTCGCTTCCAAAAGTATCTTGAGGCGATCGACGTCCGACTTTCCACCTGTGGCCGAGGAGAAAACTCTTTTGGCCGTTTCTCCGAACAGACGTGAAATGATTCCGGTATCGCCGTCGTAAGAAATCTCTTCCACCTTGCATCCTCTCAGGTGAAACCTCGCTTTCATATCACGCTCGGCATCCTGCAACGTTCCGACTTGATCCACCAGTCCTCTCGCTTTTGCCTGTTTCGCCGTATAAAGGCGTCCGTCCGCAATTTTTCTGACTGCGGTCTTAGCAATTTTTCTCCCGTCCGCCACGATATCGACAAACTGGTCGTACGCCTCATCTACAAGCGACTGCATTATCTTTTTCTGATCGGATGTCATCTCCGTGGTTGGACTCCCCATGGCTTTGTTTTTCCCAGATGTTATGGTAACCGTGCGAACGCCCATTTTCCTGAGCATATCCGTCACATCATACATTGTGCCCATGGTCACTCCGATGGAACCTGTCCAGCAGTTTCTGTTCGCGACTATCCTGCTACAGGGAGCGGAGATGTAGTAGCCTCCGGATGTTGCCTGACTTGCCATATATGAATATACGGGACGTCCCGTCTTCTTTCTGTAATCCCTTATCGCCATATACAGCTCATCGGAAGCGTATACACTCCCTCCCGGGGTATTTACGAACAAAATCATTCCTTTGTTTTTGCTGTCTGACTTCATGTCCTCTATCCTGTCGAGCAACCACCCATGATGGTAAGAGTCGCTTTCGAGTAAACCGCCGCCCTCGGACTCTGATATGGTTCCACTTATGTCGAGCCTGCCTATATATTCGTCTGCTATGCTGATCTTGCCGCCTTCGCCCACAACGGTTCCGTCGCCGTTACCGATGACACGGCTCAGCAGGAATCCCAAAATTATGCACGCCGCCGCAATACCCAAAAATATAGTGCCGCCCTTTTTCAAAGGTTTCTTCCCCGTAAATTCGTTCATTTTCTTCATATCACCGACTGTTTCCACTTGTTTTCGAGTTCATGCCTGCGGCTCCGGTGGCCTGCAGAGCCTCAAGCCCTGTACGCAGATCAATTTCCGAGATCTCCGGAGTTGCCCGATTCGCCGCCTCCGTTTGCGTTGCCCCCACTGTTTGCCGGCGGAGGATTGGAATTGCTCCCCCCTGTTTCCTGTTTCGGCTGACTTGCGGCGTTGTTTCCTGCGGCATTTTTCTTTGTTGTTTTCTGCGGAGGCACTTTGCCTCCTGCTGCGTTCCCGCTTCCCTTTACCGTTTCCGAAGCTGGGGTTCTAGGTTTATACCCGTTGCCTGTCGTTGTTTTCCCCGAATCGACCGTCTGCTGATTGGATGAGGAACCCAAAGCACCGGCAACCCTTGCGGCTATAGTCTTGAGCCTATCCGTGACTTTATACGCCTCCTGCGCAAACATTTCCTTGTGCAGCTTTATTACATTCTGCTCAAGATTCACCGGAAATACAAATGAGCTCTGATCTATATAACCTGTTGCAACTTTGTAAGGCCAGCCTCTGCTCTTCTTGATCTTAAACTTGGATAGACGCTGAGCCAGTCCTATCATATCGTTGTTTGACAAATTGGTCTGAAGCTGCGGAAGAAGCTTATCCATCAGTTTCATCAAGGTTCCCAAACCTTCCGTCTTTAGCTTTTCGGTCACCTTCTTGATAACAATACGCATTCTGCTTGTGCGCTTGAAATCGTCCCCTACGCCCTTTCTTATCCTTCCGTAGGAAACCGCCTGAACTCCTTCCAATGTCTGCTTGCCCGGTTTCTTTACAAGCTTGTATTTTTTTTGTCCAACATTGTTTGCAGTCTGTATCGTGTATTTGTTAAGTTCCTCGATCTCATAATCCTTGACATTGACTTCTATACCGTTCACGGCGTTTACAAGATCCGCCACCATCTTGAAATTGAAAAGTACATAGTTCTTTATGTTCAGATCCAAATTTTCGTTCAGGGTCTTTATCGTTCCTGCCGCACCACCGTAAGCAAAGGCGCTGTTGACTTTCTGATACGTTTCCGTACCGTTGAGCCTCAAATATGTGTCGCGATATACGGAAATCAAATTCACATCATTTGTCTTGGTGTTCATGCTGACAACTATTATGCAGTCAGTATTGCTCTGCTTAAGATTCTTTTTCTTCATCTTCCTCGAGTCGACGCCCAAAAGCGCGATATTCACATATCCGTCCACATCGACACACGAAAGTTTTCTCACATCTATGTGTGTTCTCTTGATCTTACCCATCATTCCCTGTACATAGATGACTCCAAGTCCTGCAAGCGACATCACCAGCATAAGGATCATCGCCGTAACCTTGTGCCATGTTTTCAGATTATGTAGTTTGGTCATAAATCTCTTCATAAAATAATTCTCCCGTGTAAACGTTCCTCTTCTTCCTTCTTCGCCTTCAGACGCTCCTGACGTTTTTTCTCCTTTTTCCTGCGCTTGGCTTCATCTTCCTTTTCCACCATATCGTCATAAAACTCGATCGCCTCTTCTATCTTTCCGTCAAAAACCATCTTGCCTTTTTTCATCACTATCCCTCTGGTGCAAAATTCCTGCGCCGTTCTTGTGGAATGAGTCACAAACAAAAATGTTATATTTTTCTCCTCCACCAAATTATGTATCTTCGCAGTACATTTTTTTCTGAAAGATTTGTCTCCCACGCTCAAAGCTTCATCGACTATCAAGATTTCCGGATCTATATTGACGTTGATGGCAAATCCCAATCTGGCCTTCATTCCGCTTGAATAAGTTCTGACCGGCTGATCGATGTACTCCCCCAACTCGGCGAAATCTATAATTTCAGGTTCCAGTTCCTTTATTTCGTCATTGGTAAGTCCAAGGAGGCTTCCCCTGAAATATATGTTTTCCCTTCCCGTAAGTTCCGTGTCAAATCCTGCGGTCAGCTCCAGCAGCGCGCTGACTCTGCCGTTTATGGATATTTCGCCCTCGGTAGGGTAGGTCACGCCTGTTATCATCTTGAGAAGCGTGGACTTCCCCGCGCCGTTTCTTCCAAAAAGCGCAACCATCTCCCCCGGTTCTATATCAAACGATACGCCGGAAATAGCATTGTTCTTCTTGCCCTGCACATTCTTGAAAAAAATGGCGCGAAATCGCATCTTATCGTTCTTGTACAGCGTATATGTCTTTGTTACGTTGCGAAAAGAAATCGCCGGCTTGTTTTTGCCCTCCGTGGTGGTCTTCATCGGGAAATATCCTTACTGTCTTCACTATCCTTACTGCATTTGTTATGTTTACTGTATTTGTTACACTTTGCCTGCCGCATTTGCTATGTCTATTGTTTTTTGCTACGTTTGCTTTAGTCTCTATGGCCATTGTATTGAACTGCGTTTTGCTTGCCACAATCATCGCCCCTGATGTCGTCTCAATTCTTACAGCACATCCGGTATGTCCTTTTTCAGGCGTCTGTATGACCATACCGCAAGAAGCACCATAATCACGGTTATCACCAGATAATTTCGCATCTCACGCGGTGTTTCCCATATCCATCTTCTGTATATAAGGGAGTTTCTGTACGCATTTGCCGTAATCGTCACCGGATTCCAAAGCAAAAGGCTTCTCAAAATTGGACTCTTAAGCTGCGCCGCAGGGTACAGTACACCCGAAAGCCAAAACAATGCGGGGACGGCCGACTTTACAAGATTGAGAAAATCGGAACTCATGGCTGACAACATGGATGCAAACAGAGACCATGAAGTCCAAAAAAGAAACATCGCGACGTTTATTATTATTATTTGAGAATAATATATCGTCGGTCTATCACCGTAGATGAAAAAGATTGCCAGCATTATTACCTGAAGCGCTATGTTGACGTAGAAATTCGACAGGCTTACAAACGTTGGTATGGTTCCCACGGGGTATTTTATCTTTTTTACCAGATACTTGTACTTCCTTATGGCGCCCGAACCTACGTTAAGACAATCCCTGATGTAAAACCACGGTATGAATCCTGCGATCATCCAGAGAAAAAACGGATAACCGTCGATCATTCTGCCTTTCCTTATGCCAATCGCAAATGCAAACCAGTACACAAAAAGGGTTGTCCCGGGCTTTATCACCGCCCACGACCAGCCCAAGGCTGCGCCTCTGTATTTTTTTATCACATCCGATTTCGCAAGCTTAAGAAGCTGGTGCCTGTATCTGACATGATCTCTTATCAATTCCAAAAACGTATCCACGTTCTCTCACTTTCCGGATTGGAACATACACAGACGCCCAAACCCAATATTCCCAATTCCAAATCAACTTTACGATTCACTGCCGTTCTCATCCTATTCCGGTTCAAACAAAGCGTTCTTATGAGTAGCGGCATCTTGCCGGAGCCGTCACTTCTCCCATATCATGACCGTCTTGCCGCCTTTCTTGCGGTAATCGCAATCAAATGCTCTGTTCATATCGGCTATGCTTCTCACCGTCACGGTTTCTCCTATAAGTGTTTCCAAATATTCTTCAACATCCTCATCCGAACTGTAAAGATTTATGGTATCGATAAAATCCTTGACGCCGCTTCTGCTGCTGCCGAATACATTAAGACCTTTTTCAAGGATCATACGCGTATTGATCGGAACTGGATTTTCCGAGACTCCCATGAGGGCTATGCTCCCCTCGGGTCGGATGAAATCTATAATTTGATTCACCGCTCTTCCGGAGGCTTCTTTTCCGACACATTCAAAGGCATGATCAACCCTCAAATCACCCGGTATATTCATTATGTCATACGTATCGTCGGCAAAGACGAAATCGACCATCTTGTAATCATTCTTTCCGAAAATGAAAACCTCACTTTGCGGAAAACGCTTTTTGATCAATAGGGAAGTTATGAATGCGAGGTTACCGTCTCCCCAAACACCTATTTTCTCTCTGCGCACGTGAGCCTTTTCATCGAAACGATTGATCGTGTGGAAACTTACCGATACCAATTCCGTAAAAGCGGCAACCCGCTTATTTATCCCGGCGGGAAGCTCAATAAGGCGATCCCTGCCCATGGCTACGCAGTCCTGCATGAATCCGTCAAAGCCGCTTGCCCTGAACTTGCTGCTTCTCAGATAATTTTCCGAGACGATCCCGTCCTTTTCGACGGGCGTGTTCGGAACCATGGCAACCGCAGTACCCGGCTTATATTCTCCCCGCGGGTCATGTATGACATCTCCTATACCCTCGTGGATAAGAGCCATGGGCAACTTCTTTCTAAGAACTTCAGGAGATCTCATTCCCTGATAATACCTCTGATCGGCGTTGCATATAGATAAATGCGTCGGTCTTACGATCACATTGTCACCCGTAAGGTCTATGTCGGTAAATTCTGTTTCAAAACGCCCCGGAGCCACCAGACGATATACCGTATTCAACACCGATCATTACCTCCCAGCAGAGTTTCTGCAAGCTGAAGATCATATGGGTATGTCACTTTTATATTGAAAGTTTCACCTTTGACGAGGAAAACCTTTTTTCCTTTGATGACAAATACTTTGGCAGCGTCGGTGAGAATGTTTTTTTCATCTTCGGTAAGCTCCTCATACAATTTCTTGAATTCCCCGGCAGGAAAACTCTGCGGAGTCTGTCCCCGATAGCAAAGTTTTCTGTCCGGAACCGACGTCACGATTTCACCGTCTGCGCTTTCCACTATCGTATCGGTTGCCGGTATGACGGTGTTGCAGATTTTATCGGCTTTCAGCATCGCTATGTTTTCTTCTATTATCCTGTGTGTCACAAACGGTCTGACCGCATCATGGGTCACAACGGCGGTGTCGTCGGAAAGACCATGCCGCTCCTCTATATGTGCAATACCGTTCATTATGGTTTCATTTCTCGTTGCCCCTCCGGCGATCACGGAAATTTTTTCGGTGTCGGGTATATATTTCTTTATCAAATCCTTTGTATAGGAGATCCACTGATTCGGGCAGAGAACTATGATCCCGGCGAACTCATCGTTCATCGCAAATTTTTCTATAGTGTGAATTATCACGGGTTTTTTCCCTATGGTAAGAAACTGCTTGGGTCTGTCTACGTTGCCCATGCGGGTTCCGGTTCCGCCCGCAAGTATCAATCCAAAAATCATAGATTCCTCCTTGAAAGTCATCACGACTCAACGTTGCTATTATATAATAACAGGACAAGGTTAGCAAGATTTTTGGTGTTGTGCTCACCCGAATCGATGAATTTATCGGAAAATCTTTTGATTCTCTCCACGGAAAATTCACGGTTTTTAACGGCTTTCCAAAGCTCACCTGCGCTTTCGTGCGTATCCACCGGCAATTCTTTCCTAAAGTCTATGCAAAACCCGCGCCTGTCCACGTACTCATCTATATCCGGCGTATACAAAAATATTGGTTTTTCCGCCACCGCCGCCTCAAATACGAAAGCGGAGTAATCGGTCACCACAAAGTCCGCCACGGAAAGCAACTCCATGGACGTAAAATCGCCGCACGTAAAAATTTCCGAAAATTCATATGTGATTCCGGCATTGCGGGCGGCGCCGGAGATTCGCATTTTTTTCTCGTCGACAGGATGCAGCTTAACTATCAGGTTATATTTTTGCAGATCCATAGTGCGGATCAGATCCTCGACATAGCGGGCGCAGCTTCCGTTTTTTCTGAATGTCGGGCAATAAAGAACTGTTTTCTTGCCGAAAAGCGACGGATATTCGCCATATATTTCTTCCGCCTTTTTCTCCATAAATCCCGTGCTTCTCAAAAGATCCACCCTCGGAAGCGGCATGACCTTAACCTTCTCTTTCGGATAATTGAATGCCTTTGCGTAAAAAGGCACGCAAAATTCACTGCTTGCCAGTATCATGTCGTAATTCTTGTGCATTTTCAGAGCATCTATGATACTGGCATCGTATCCCTCGACGTGATCCTTTACGCAATACCCGAATTTTTTTAGGATTCCCAGTGCATGCCACATCTGCAAAATCTTTAGCCCCCGCCTGTGCCGCAATACGCTTGCGGTTATGGTATACCCCTCAAGTATCACAACTTTGGACGTTGCAAACGCATGCATTTCAGGGCCGAGCATGTGAAATACATACTTGATCTTTCCGGCAAGTCCGCCCGGTATTTTCATGTATACGCCGCGTGTTTCGATCTCCCGGTGAGATTTATTGATTTCATCAAACAGCAGGGCAACATCGAGTGTCTGCTCATCGCTCTGTCTGCTCACCACGCTTATCCTGTTTTTCACAGGCATCAGTTTATGAAAAAAATAAACGACATTAAGGAAAAAAACGCCGATATTGAGCATCAGTTTCATCTGTCCGTCCCCTTTTCGCCAAAGACCCATCGGCAGACTTTCTCCGTAGATTTCCCGTCGCAGGCGTCCAGAAACATACGACCGAAAGTTTCCCGCTTCTCCGGCATCGTATCTTCCTTCCTGATCGCCTCTATGAGATCTTCCTGGGTTTCCACGGCAGGTCCGTACAGGTAATCTTCGTACGGATAATACAAGCCTCTGCCGTCTCCGTAAATATCTCTGTCAAAATCGTAAAACACTACGGGTTTTCCCGTAAAATAGTAGTCAAAAATCACCGATGAATAATCCGTTATCAAAATATCCGTAACGAGCAAAAGCGCGTTGATATCTCTTTCCGCCGACAAATCGAGAAACAGTTCACCGTAGTCATCTATTCTGTAATCGTCGCCCCCGTGCTTCAGAATGTTGTTGTGAACCGCAGGATGCCATTTGAACACGAACACGTAGTTCTCATCAAGCGAGTCGGCGAACTTGCGTAAATCTATCCTTGAGAAGTCGTAGCCTGCATCCTCCGCCCGCAGACCGCGGTATGTGGGCGCAAACAGTATAACCTTTTTGCCTTTCAGCATCGGGTATCGCTCATAAACCGCATTTTGCTCATCGAGAACCTTATCCTTGTCAAAGAACAGGTCCGTGCGCGGCACACCTGTTGCTCTGACCCTCTCCACGGGTATCCCGAAAGCTTCGGCGTAGCAGCCCCTTATCTTCTCACTGCTCACAATCGCTCCCGCATATTTCCTATATCCCTTATGTATCCTTATCTTCTCATTGCCACCCGCTCTGCCGTATCCGAACTTTTTGAAAGCGCCCGCGCCATGCCACAGCTGATATATCCTCTGCCCGGGTCTGAGCTTTTGATACGAGGTATATCTGAAATAGTCTTCGAGAAAGATGACCTCGGATGTCACCGTGTCGTACACCATCTTCGCGAAAGCGCACGGCGATGAAAATTTTCTGCGGTCGGCTTTTAAATACGTCACACGCTCATACGACCCGCCGAGGAAATCGTAAACGTCGAGCAGGTTCCCGCCCAGTTCGGCTCTCACGTCGGAAACAAAAAACACCTTTCCCGGCTTTACACCTCTGAAAAGTGATATGACAAAAGCGAGCGCCATGAAAATCACGGCGCTACTGCCGTTTAACATGTATCTTATTATTTTTCGACAAGAAGACATCTGAATCTCTCTCCTACGACATCAAGCTCTTGTGGAGTTTTTTATCGAAATAGACTCCCGAAGCGGTTTCAACGTTTCCTATAAGATGCTGCTCATTATCTCTGCCCGAGCATGCTCGTTATCAGTCTCTCGAACATCACTTTTATGCCTACAGTCGGTTTCCAACCCAGCGCTTCGATTTTGGATGAGTCCAGCCGTATTATCATTTCAGGATTGTAGCCGAAAGAAGCGGCGTCTTCCGGTATTTCGACGCGGACTTTAACTTTCTTCTCGGGATCAAGATCTGCGACAAGTTCCGCCATTTCATGTATGGAGCATGCGGTGTCCATATTTGTTACGTTGTATGCCTGCGCAGTCTCTCCTCGAGTAAGGACGGTCAAAATCGCAGTTACCGCATCCTTGCCGTAGCAGTAACTCCTCACAGTTCTGCCCGCGGTGTGCAGAGCTATGTTTTTGCCCTCGATAACACTTCTTGCAAATTCCGCAAACACTCTTCCGTCATCGTATTTGACGCCGGGTCCAAAGGTCTGCGAAAGTCTTGCAATCTTTACGGGGAGTCCGTATTCCTTTGCATAAGAAACGCAAAGGCACTCAACCATCCTCTTTCCCTCCGAATAGCTGCTGCGCACATTCAGCGGATCTATATATCCATAATCATCTTCCGAAACGGTTCCAGCAGGAGTTTTCGTCTGCGGCGTTCCGTACACCTCCAGCGATGACAGATACACCATTGCCGACACCTTTTTTTCGACTCCAAAGCGCAGCACATTATCGCTGCCCTCTACTGCGGCATGTATTGTCTCCACCGGGCTTTTGACAAAATACCTTGAATCCGTCGGACTTGCCGCATGGATTATGTAATCCACATTGCCCGGATAGTCGATTTCCCGATCAATTTCACCCACCGCCATCTCAAATGCGGGATTGTCAAAGCAATCGCAGAAAACCCGCCTTCCTTTTTCTTCATCGCGAAGAAAGGCGACCACCCTGACTTTGGTACCCGACTCGTTCAGCCTGAGCAGGGTTCTTACAAGTTGTGAACCTATAAGTCCCGTCGCTCCGGTGACAAACACCGTTTTGCCGGCGTAGTCTTCAGGGTCGAGCATACCCGCCGCCGATATTATATCCTCTTCGAGCAACGAATCAATCTGCTTTTCCGTTTCCATGCAAATCCTCCCTACTTGCCTGAGTTCTTGAAATAATTTATTTCAGCCTTTGTTCCATCGGTTATCCCGAATCCGAAAGCCTGTTCATTCTCCCTGTACTGAAGCAGCGCTCTGAATATGTACACGTCTTCAGGCGTCGTGACCTTTATATTCCCGCGGTTTCCTTCAACCATGTTTACATCTACGCCGAGCGTCTTGCAGATCGTACAGCCGTCAACCATGTTCTCGTATCCGGTTTCCGTGGCTCTTATCGCATCGTGCGCCGCGATTATGTCCTTCAAAATGAAAGTCTGCGGCGCCTGAGCCGCATATGTATCCTTGCGGAACGGCACCTTCTCGACTCTTTTACCGTCGCCGCTGAGCAAAATCGTCTCAAAACAGGAAGTGCAGGTTATGGCGTTTCCTTTTTCCTTTGCGGTAAGTATGTTCTGCGAAATAACGTCGTACGCCACAAAAGGACGCACCCCGTCATGCAACAAAACCACACTGTTTTCGTCATTCTCACTTTCGCCTTTCTTTAGACAATTGTAGATGGAATCCTGCGCCGTCGCCCCGCCGGCGATGACAGCGGCGACCTTGCCGAGTCGATATTCCCTGACAAGGTCTTCCACGTATGGTATGTAGTCTTTCAGTGTGGATATATATATTTTGTCTATCATATTGTGATACTGAAACATCTGAACCGTATACACAAGGATAGGTTTACCATTGATCTCAAGAAACTGTTTCGGTACCCCCGCGCCCATTCTTATGCCGCTTCCTCCGGCAAAGATCATCGCTATATTCATATTCATCCTCCTCTACTCCGCCTTGAAAAGTCACGATAAACGACGTGCATGCCGCCGCAATCGCCACTTATGCGCTCTGCGCGGCGGAATATCGTTTTCCGTAATTTCATATGCAGGAGCATCAAATCTCTATGTCGCTTATGTCGCAACCGCTGAAATCAAGCGACTTGGTGCGCGCATTGTCGGCTGCGATAACATCAAGCGACTTTCGTATATCCTCCGGAACATTTCCCTCAACAATCCAGTCTATCACCCTGTCGCAGGCGTGGGCATCAGTATAATCGAAGTGCACACGAACATACTCCTCCACCTTTTCCTCTTCAAAGTCGCCCGTCTCCAAAGCCTTCATCACTTCATCAAAGTTATAGCATACCTTGCCCGGCGCCGCCGTTTCATAATCCCTGTGAAACCCTCTTGAAAATGCGTATTGTATCTTATCGAATGCAAAAAATAACATCGGTTTATGCATAAGCGAAAACTCAAATATGCTCGAAGAATAATCCGTTATGAGTAGATCCGTCACATAGAAAAGATCGTTTATATTCGGATACTTATTCACATCGACAAAACGATCCTTGTGCGCTTTCTTTATCGGCACCGCTTCCGGTACCCAAGGATGCATCTTGAAAAGCACCACATACTCATCGCCGCAGAAGTCATACAGCCTGTCAAAATCTATAAGCTCGTACGGATAGTAGGAATCCGAACGATTCTTTCCTCTGTAGGTCGGAGCGAACAAGATCACCTTTTTGCCGTTTATCAAAGGGAACTTATCATGCAGCCATTTCGTCTTTTTCTCTTTGTACTCGGGGTCGAGGTACTCATCCATTCTCGGCATTCCGGTCGGCAGAACCTGCTCCTCATTTATGCCGAAAACCTCCGAAAAGAAGTGTGCTATTCTCTTGCTTCCCGCAATCCCGTATTTGTATTGCCTGTGGCAGTTCACGGGACCCGGACAGCCTGAGTTGCCCCACCTGCTGTAACCCGACGACTTGAAGCCCGCTCCCGCATGCCAAAGCTGTATTAGGGTCGTCTTTTCGTCAAGTGTGAACCAGTCGAATACGGGCGCATGGTCGTCTATGAATATCATGTCCGCCTTTGCTATTTTCTCCATCACCGCAATCCAGCTCTTGATCCCGTAGTGACCTATTGCAACCATGGATCTTGCGGACGTGAGGATGTTGTAGTCTTTCTCCATCCCACGCTCCTTCATCCGCTTTATCACGCTTGTCAAGTTGGAGCCAAGCACCTCACTTTGCTCAGTCATAAACAGCAGTGTCTGTTTCTTGCCGGTATCTGCGGAATAATTTCTGTACTTTTTCAGCTTTTGCTGATATATCTTCCAGATCACGGCATGGCGCTTACTCAAAATTTTCTTTTTCACGTCCGCGCCAATCTTTTTTGCTCCGGTCGGCTCCTGACCGGGTTCTGCATCAAGTTCACTGAATACAGGTATCTGACATCTTCTCATATCCTGCGCTATCATATTCAGATAAAGCGCGTCGTCTCTGTTCGCAACAGAAAAATCTATAGTGTATCCTTTCATCTTTTTGTTGTGAAGAAAAATACGCGACATGCCCTTGACCACCGGAACTATATCTTCCGAGATTTCCATCATGCAAAGAGCATCATCTCCTTGGCAGACGAGTATTTTGTATATACCGTTGGGCAGGCAGTTGCAGTACCCCGGGTTTGTATAGTTGAGTGAAATTATGTACCGGTCATCGGCCACTTTTTCCGATTTGAATCTCGCATTGGCACGGAAAAACTCGGAAACCGCATAAAACGTAAGCGGTTCCGTAAAGTCAAAATCTCCGGCTGCATGTATCTTCACTGTGATATGCACCGTAACACGTTCCCACTCTATATTGGTCACCTCGGCGCGAATACGCTTTTCATCAAATTTATTCACCATCAAAACATTATGTATTTTTTCCATTTATATGATGTCCCCCAGATCTTTCATTGTCCGATACCTTATCCCATTTTTTCAATCAAAAAATCAACGATACGCTCCGATGCGTGACCGTCCGCCTTGTACCCGATAAAATCAAGAAACTCCGCACTCTTTTTTGCGTACGCCGCACCGTCAAAACGCTCGATCTCCCCGATAAGCGCATCCGTGGTCTTCGCATACGAAAACGGCAATTGCTCCATCGTATAGTACATGCCTCTGCTTTCCATGTATTCCTCAAGATCCGGAACGTACATGAACGCGGGTTTTCCCGTAAGCATAAAGTCCGTTATCGCCGATGAGTAATCGGAAATCATCATGTCGGCGGCCACCGCAATGTCCTGCATGTCCGGATAGTCCGACGCATTTATCAGTTTATCGGAATCCGGGATCAACTGCTTTGCCTTGGAGATGAGACGCGGATGCAATCTTATAAGCATCACCCACGGTCTTCCCGTGCGTTCTTCAAGCGCTTTCACGACCTTAACGTAATCCATGTCGTACCATTTAAGGCTCATACCGTTTCTGAACGTCGGGGCAAAAAAAACTATACCGACATCTTCTCCTATGCCGTACCACTTTCTGACTGCACGTTCCGATTCGTCTGATCCGTTTACCAAAACATCCGTACGCGCATCCCCCAATTCCAATATCTTTCCGTGCCCGTAGAAGAACTCGTTCAACACGTGCTTTTCGACTTCACCGCCGCACGTAACATAGTCCACGTACTTTGAATCTACTCTGTAGTTTTTCTCTTTTTCACTAAGATCCTCATACGCTTTCGGCTTGTACGTGTGCTTGTCGCTCCCCTCGCTTTTGAGAGTTATTCCTCCGTGAAAAGTGTTCAAATAGATGGTCTTTGGACGTTTTACAAGCCCTTTGGAGTAATTCTTGTTGAAATGAATATTGTTTATCCAAACTTTTGCTGTCAGCAGTTCATATATGGCTTGTTTCCCTTTCACCGTCCGCACGCCGCCCGGGATCCCGGCTTCCTCTCTGCTCTTGCTCTTGCCCAAGATCCACACTAAATCATATCCTGCGTTTCTTTTCAGAAACTCATCGCAGATCGCACGCGGGTTGCATCCGTAACCCTTGCCTCCGAACTGGGAGAAAACGATCTTGTTGCGTTTGACAGGCTTGAACAGACGTATCAGCCTGCACTTCAGCAGGTGTCTGCGATCCTCTCCGGCAGGACTTTCTTTTTTCCGGGATGTTTTTTTCTGTTTACCCATAAACGTTCCTCTCATAGACATTGACTTCGCATAGCCGCCAAACACACATTAAAAGCGGCTGCCGTCGGGACTTTCAACTCCGGGCAGTTGTTCAATCAAGTATTCCCCTGTAGTATAACATATGAACCTTTTGTCGTCTATCTTTCAATGGCATGGACATAAGCACAAAGGGTTACGTAATCAAAAAATGCCCATCTTTTCCGATGGGCATTTAAAAGATATCTGCTTATGCTTTAAGTCATCTAGTAATGAAAAGCACGAAATAAAAAATTGCTATTACCGCCACACTTGCTATACCTATTAAGATGAGTTTACTTTTCATATTTTTACCTTTCTTCTTTTTCATATTTTCTTATCCTTTTTCCACTTGAATACAATCTTGTGATCCTTATATTCGGCATGCTGTCGGAAAAAGCTCTTCAATATAACTTCGGCATTCTTTTTGGCGTTGCGGTAAAGACCGTTTGCTATCGCGTCATCCACCCCTCTTTTAACAAGCTTCGTTTTGGCCTGCATGTTTTCTTTAAATGTTACCGGCGAAAATATGCTCTCTTCCTCACGATACACTTTCCCGGATTTCTCATCTATATAACTGTCCGTGACATGTATGCTCGGCATTTTGATTTCTATTCTTTTCCCTTTTTCTTTCCAAACAATTTCTTTGAAGTTTAAACCTGCCTTTACAACAACATTGTAGCTGTAAATATACTCAGTCTGTGTAAAGGGCACGGTTTTGCCGAATATTTTCCTTGAATCCCGCATCACATCTATGATAGCGCAATTTGCGGATTGAGTATCTAACTCGGCAATATCCTCAAACCCAATCTTGGTCGTTGTGCTCTCACTCGAAAAATTATCGACAAATAATCCGACAGCCAAACCCACAATGAGCGCAGCAACCACCCAGATGATTCCTTTTTTATATTTCTTCATAAACCCTTTTTTATCTGCATCTTCTGCCATTATTATGCACCCTTTCTCATTTTATGTCTATTCACCATTATCACATGGCTTTATCTCCTCTTCCTCGTAAGGACAGCTCCCGCGATTCCTGCAATTAACAGAACCGGCGCGAGCCTGAAAAACAGCCATTCGAACGCATGGTATGCCGTTGCGAGCACAGCGGTTTCAGGCTCATGGTAATCCCACTTTTCATATGGAGCATTCATTGCGACTAATATGGCTGCTATCAGCAATGTGACCGCACACAGCGATATGAAAAGACAGCGAATCACCTTTCTCCTATGTACAACTCTCTGCGCCAATTGCAAATTGATGATTTCGAGTTTCTCGGCAATCGCTTTGAGACCGTCGGGCTCAGTCTCGGCAATATCTTCGCCAAGTAAAGTGGCAACGGGAGTTTTGAGTGCTTCCGATATAGTGATCAACATATCGGAGTCCGGAACTGACAACCCCTGCTCCCATTTTGAAACCGTCTGGCGTACCACGTTCAGTTCGGCGGCAAGTTCCTCCTGCGAAAGTCCTTTCGACTTCCTTATCGCCTTAATGTTGTAACTAAGCATTTTCATTACCTCCTATAATATAGTCAATGGCTTCAAGTACCTCATTCGGATTTTTCGAAGCTTACGCCGTCTGCAATTATAATTGTACACTTCATCCATCCGGCATAAATATTTTATTAGGAAGCCCCTCGTTGCCTCAAGCAACGCAAATTTACATTGCCGTTTTTCCGGCCGACGTTTGCCTGAATATGCTCCGCTTTTGTCTGAATATGCTTCGGTTGTCAGGATTATAAAATTTTGGTTACCGCTTAAAAGCATCTCTTACTTTGAGGCGAACATGATCTCGCCCGCTTACTTTTTAAGTTCCTGCTTTATCTGTGTCGTCGATATTTCCGGAGTTCTCGGCAGATACACGACCTCACAGTGCTCCTTCAAAAAATCAAACTTTCCACGCCAGTCATCGCCTATGACAAAGGTATCCACGTGGTACTCTTTTACATCGGAAAGTTTCTGTTCCCAGTTTTCCTCCGGAATGACCAGATCGACGTACCTTATGGACTCCACAAGATTCTTGCGCTGGCTGTAACTGAAATAGCATTTCTTATTCTTCGAATTCAGGTTGAACTCATCTGTCGATATTGCAACAATCAAATAGTCGCCGTACTCCTTTGCTCTGCGCAGGAGATTGACATGCCCGTAATGCAGCAGATCGAATGTTCCGTATGTTATGACCCTCTTCACTTATAAATTCCTCCCAATACTATAAAACCGGGGAGCAACGCCGCACTCCCCGGAAAATAAACTCTGAAATTCAACTCGATATGTCCTGCCGGTAAATACGAATCCGACGAACTTATCCGAACAGTCGCGATCTATTTTTCAGATGCATCAAACAATGCTTCCGCATTATCCCATTCAGCTATAATCTCAGGAATAACCTTGTAAAGATCCCCGACGATTCCGTAATCCGCAACCTCAAATATAGGAGCATCCGCGTCCTTGTTGATAGCTACGATGATGTCTGAATTCTGCATGCCTGCCAAGTGCTGAATAGCACCGGAAATTCCGCAGGCGAAATAGATTTTAGGCTTAACCGTAGTTCCGGTCTGACCTACCTGGTGTGAATGGTCAATCCAGCCTGAGTCCACTGCGGCACGGGAAGAACCCACAACACCGCCAACCTTGTCAGCAAACTTCTTGATCAGTTCAAATCCCGAAGCATCGCCAAGTCCACGTCCGCCGGAGCAGATAATGTCCGCATCGGTCAGTGAAACAAGCTCTTTGGCCGATTTTACGACATCCACCAGCTGTACGTGAATATCATCCTTTGAAAGGCTGTGATTCAGCTTGACAAATTCACCGGTCGCTCCGACTCTTCTCTCAATCTTCTGCATAACGCCCGGGCGAACCGTCGACATCTGCGGTCTTGTATTAGGGCAGATAATCGTAGCCATCAGGTTTCCGCCGAACGCCGGACGTGTCATCTTAAGTCCCTTGTCAGGATCATCCGCTTTCAGTGTTGCCGTGTTCAGAGTGGTATTCTCCTCGGCAAACCTGATATATTCGGCAACACTTACGTCAAGATGCGTGCAGTCAGCTGTCAAACCGGTATTCAGTCTTGCCGCAACACGCGGTGCAAGGTCTCTTCCGATATGTGTTGCACCGTACATGAAGATGGACGGCTTCAATTCGTTCACGGCATCCACTATAACTTTGGTGTAAGCGTCCGTCGTGTAATGCTTCAGCAACGCATCCTCAATATAGTAAACCACGTCCGCACCGTACTCGTAGCACTCCTTGGCAAGGTTGTCAACGCTGTCGCCGACCAAGAGGGCGCACACTTTGGTTTCATCGTCTATATCTTTGGCGAGTTTTGTAGCCTCGCCCAGTAATTCCAGAGCCACATTCATGAGTTTTCCGTCGCGCTGCTCAACGAAAACCCAAATGTTCCTGTAATCGTCAAAATTCTTTGCCATTGTAATCGTTCCTCCTCCTAAATAATATGCTTCTTCTTCAAGCCGATAAGCAGGTTTTTAGCAATATCTTTTTCGGAGTCGCCCTCGACCGTGACACCTTTTCCCTTCGGCTTCGGTGTGAACGAACGGAATACGTTGGTCGGAGATGCTTTCAGTCCCACGATGGTTCTGTCAACGTTTACGTCATCCGCGCTCCAAACCTTGATATCCTTTTCGTCAAAGATTCTTCCGATGTTCATGTATCTTGGTGTGTTCAGCTCCTTGATGCACGTGAGCATGCAAGGTGTCTTGACCTTCAACAACTCATAACCGTCCTCAAGCTGTCTTTTGACGGTGACTTCTTTCAGGTCGTCCGAAATGTCAAACTCTTCAACATAGGTAACCTGAGGAAGGTCGATCTTTTCCGCAATCTGAGGTCCCACCTGCGCAGTGTCTCCGTCGATAGCCTGTCTGCCGGCAAAGATCATATCGTATTCGCCATACGTCTTGATGATTGCGGAGATCGCATTAGATGTCGCCCATGTGTCGGAACCGCCCACAGCTCTGTCGGAGAGCAGGATCGCCTCGTCGGCACCCATCGCAATACATTCAAACAGCATGTCCTGAGCCTGTGGAGGTCCCATAGAAACAACCGTTACGTGAACATCATCAAACTTGTCCTTAATTTTCAAAGCCTCTTCCAGAGCGTTGGCATCGTCATTGTTCAAAATGCTTGGAACGCCGTCACGAATCAATGTTCCCGTTTCAGGATTGATTCTGATCTCATTTGTATCCGGAACTTGCTTAGCGCAAACTAGAATTTTAAATGCCATTTCTATTTCCTCCTATCCTTATTTCCCGAAAGTCCTTGCAGCAATTACGATCTTCTGAACTTCTGAAGTACCCTCATAGATCTCGGTAATCTTGGCATCTCTCATCATTCTTTCAACCGGATAATCTGCTGTGTATCCGTATCCGCCGTGGAACTGTACACACTTGGTCGTAACAGCCATAGCCGTTTCCGCCGCATAGAGTTTTGCCATAGCGGAAGCCTCGCCGTAGTCCTGTCCTTCATCCTCAAGGAACGCAGCCTTGTACACGAGCAGTCTTGCAGCCTCTATCCTCGTCTTCATCTCAGCCATCTCAAACTGAAGCGCCTGGAACTGGGAAAGCTTTCTTCCGAACTGCTTTCTTGACTTCATATACTCAACCGTAACGTCAAATGCGCCCTGCGCGATTCCCAGCGCCTGCGAAGCGATTCCGATACGTCCGCCGTCCAGAGTGGAAAGCGCAACCTTGAAGCCCTGTCCGACCTTTGCAAGCAGTCTGTCCTTAGGGATTCTGCAGTTCTGGAAAATAAGCTCGGTCGTGGAAGACCCGTGGATACCCATCTTGTCCTCGGTTTTTCCGATCGAAAAGCCCGGATCGCCTTTTTCCACAATGAATGCGGAAATTCCGCCGTGAGTTCCCTTTGCCTTATCCGTCATTGCCATAACAACGAAAACGTCGGCATAACCACCGTTTGTGATAAACACCTTTGCACCGTTAAGCACATACTCGTCGCCGTCAAGATCAGCTCTCGTCTGCTGTCCGCCGGCATCGGTACCTGCATTAGGTTCAGTCAGGCCGAAAGCGCCGAGTGTTTTTCCCTGAAGCAGATCCGGAAGATATTTCATCTTCTGTTCTTCCGTACCGTACTTGTAGATAGGCCAGCAGCAAAGTGATGTGTGGGCCGAAACGATAACGGCCGTGGAACCACATACTCTCGCCAGTTCTTCCACGGTGATCGCATAGGCAACTTCATCGCCTCCGGCTCCGCCGTACTTCTTAGGAAAAGGAATTCCCATCATGCCGTACTTCGCCATCTTCTCCACGGTCTCGACAGGGAATCTGTGTTCCTTGTCTATGTCTGCGGCAATGGGTTCAACTTCGGCTTCAGCAAATTCTCTTACCATTTTTCTCACGAATTCCTGTTCCTTCGTTAGTTGAAAGTTCATGTAAATGCCTCCTTAAATTATAATCACGGTTCCAAGCCTCAAGAGATGTTTTTCGTCAATTTCCCGAGTGTTGCCTTATAACCGTCCAACATTGGTGTTACAATCATTCAGGTAGTAAGTTTATTTTTTAACAATTGTGATCGACACCATCAATAGTTAAACATGTCCACACAATTTTTGCAAGTGTTTTTTCCTCATTTACAAAAATGATTCAGGAGAAATTACCCTGAATCGGAATCGAATCACCGAAAACACGTTTCCGGACTTCCTATTATTGATAAAGCCTGCCCTCCCGCATTTTCAGAAGCACATCGCACATACTTTCAAGATCATCCTTATGGTGTGTAGCAATGATAATGATTGCTCCCCGTTCTTTTTCTTCTTTCACGACATCATATATTAAACTAATTCCGTCATCGTCCAACGCATTTGTCGGTTCATCAAGCAGGATCAACTCCTGCCCTTCAAATACCGCCTGCGCTATATTCAATCTCTGTTTCATCCCGAGAGAATACTTTTTTACCTTTAGATCCATCGCTCTTTCGAGCCCTACTCTTTTCAATGACGACTCGATTTCCTCATTGCCGACAAGTTTCTTTATCTTTGATAGATACAATAAATTTTCTCTGCCGGTAAACCGAGGTAACAATTCCATATGTTCTATCACAATACCGACATTCCCGGGGAACGAAATGTCCTCATGCAATTTCCTGCCGTTCCAAAACACCTCACCCTCTGTAGGAACTATCAGACCTGCCGCCATCCTTAGGAACATTGTCTTTCCCGAACCGTTCACACCGTACAAACCGTAAACAGTTCCCGGTTCAAATTTATACGAAACATTGTCCAAGACCTTCATACCTTTTAGTCTTTTGGTAACATTGCGCAATTCTAACACTTTCAATACCTCCGTTTGATTTTTTAAATAAATAGCCGTTCTATAACCTTCAATAGAAGTGTTCGCTAAACACTCCTAATATATGTCGACTTTCCTATATCTTCTCTCACACAATACAAGCATTAAGATACAGCCTATGCCTAAAAACGCAAAAGGTTTTAGGACACTACCCGTCGCAACTACACCGTTGACATCGGAAAATGCCAGTCTCGGAAAAAATATATAATTCATGGCGCTTGCATTCCCTTCATTTGTCAACAACAGAGAGGACAAAAAGAATATATTTACTGCCACATTGGTAACCTGCGGCGGAAGTAGTAGGAGTTCCATAGCATCTTTGATTAATATTATATCAACTATAACCATGAAATACAGCAGAACGGCTTCCATCTTCCTACCTAAATCCAAGGTCTGCGTGCTGCCGTCAAACGCTGTCGACAACACTATCATAAAAACAATCATAAGCAATATCCATATCATTGTTTCCGCTTTTTTTCTTAAAAACAGCAGACTTCTGTCATAATTTCTGATTATCATGAGTTTACTGTTGCCACCTGTAATCTCCGAGATGTCATCATAAGCAAAAAACAGCATAAAAGGAACAGGTAGATATGCAAGAAGTGCCAATATCATGAGCTCACTGATTCTATCACTCTGCTTATATATTGTTATGAATGATAAAGTATATTCTTTTCCAAATGCGTTTCTGATCACAAGAAACTGAAACAATGCAACCAAAGCGAAAATTCCCGCAGACAGCATTCTATTCCCCACGATGCAGCACATCCTTTCTTCTCATCACAATAATCAGTATGAGCGTTATCAGAACATCAAGCCCCAACGAAACACACGCCTCAAAAGCCACAAAGGCCGCGCTCGCCTTTCCCACAAGATGAGAGAACGAAACTGTCATGGAATGACATGGGAAAACAGGAGAATCAACAAAAACGTAGTTGTAGAACACATACTCCGCATAATACACAAAAACAGTCAATAATATCCCGAGTATCTCTTTATCAAATTTAGATCTGAATAATAAATAAATCCCCACGATTCTGTAATAAAAAAGTGTTCCTATCAATAAATCCGGCAATAGATACGAGAGAAAAAACGCTGAAAAATACACTTCACTGCCAGTCAAAAGCACGGCAAGAATAAATTTCATAAGCTCAATTACACTCATAAAAACAGTGCTATACAACAAAGCAACGAAAATCATCTTTTTCGTAAAAAATCCCCTCGTCCGATATCTGAGCAATTCATATGTTTCGTTCACTTTCCATATGTTGCCGAACGCAACAACAACCACAGGGACAAAAAATAGCACATGTACCGTTATTCCCGATATTCCCCCACTGTTAAAATCCAGCATTGTCACAAGCAGTCCTCTTGTGGATATCTTTTCACTTTGCGCTAAATGTGTAGCGTCCAAGAAAGACACCACAGAAAAGACCGCTAAAACCGGCAAACTCAGCACGATGCCTTTATAAAAATCAGACTTCCTCATTCTTTATTCTCCATAGCATTGAAATAAAGATAACCAGTAGGTATATCGCAACAACCACAACCAAAGTCGGTATCAAGTCGCCAAAATCATACTCAGAAAAAGGTTGAAAGGAGAGCAAAAGCGATTTTTTCGTCAGTGCTACAGGAAGCATCCACAACAGCAAACTCATGCTGTATACTATTTTCCTGTTGCGCAATGCGAGTGACAGCGCCACTCCAACCGTACATATAAGTGCACACACAAATGATGTGACAAGATTAAATATTAAATTCGCCATCAAAGGATGTTGCATTGACAGGTTGTATAGAAAATTCTCGGGAGAATCCCCCGGTTCCATATCCATGTGCGTACCTCCTCTGAATACGATCAAAGCCAACAATAAATTTATCATCATTGCCGATAAGATCAACGTAAACGACGATATAAAACTCCTTCCCAACTCTCCCAGAATATAGCTTTTGCGTCCCATTCTGCAAACCAAAGCGTTGCCTAAACATTTATCATCGTTTTCTATATCCAGTTCAGCAAATATTATTAACATGTACAGCGGCATAAAAAACATATATACCCTGTGTATTATGTGAAATGCCATCCCCGGCAAACTCTGAAACGTGCCGTATAGTGGAGCGTACATGCCTAACCCCAAGTCATGACATGCTTTCCACGTTTGCAGGATCTGAAATGCCGGTACAACGATCAGAAAAAGTACAAAAAACAACTTTATTTTATCATGCGTTATTCGCCAAATATATGATTTCATCATTAATAATCAAAGCCAGAGTGAGCATTAAACGCTCACTCTGACACCTTTCCAGAACTCACAAAATCTATCAGTCAGTTTCTTCGTCCCAATAGCCCGAAACGCTGCACGGATTGCTATTGTTATTTTCCCCACCAAGCCTAACATTGGTTCTGCTAGCGGCGGCTGTGGCTCCATAATAGTGAGCCCCTGAGCCCTGTTTGATCGTATGTGTGTAGGAAACAACAGTACGATTCTTGTTATCTTTTGCCAGCCAGAAAGTCGCCTTTCCACCTGAGCCTTCAGAATTATACACCAAGTTCACCTTCCATTTATTATTTTCGTTAGAAGTTTGCCTATACCTTGCCCCGGAATATGCATTCTGATGTCCTGACCCCAAGTAGAAACTGTAACCATAATTATCATTGCTCGCAAACGCAACGCTCGCCATAATAAGCGAAGTCATGACTACCAAAACCACAACACCTATACTCAGCTTTTTACCATTTTTGCTTCCTTTCATTAATAAATTTTGAGTAACAACTTATTGGATTTGGTTTTAGATCTTTAATCATATATGATTGTATTACAAATTATTATTGCAGTCAACCCCTTTTAACATTGTTTTTTGCAAACTGTAAGACTTGTAAACTGTAAAATTTAAATATCACATCAGACAATCGTAACGATTTCGACTTTTTCCACCGCATCCGAGATCAAAGCATTGACCTCAAGCCTGCTTTCCGAAGCCTCTATCCGGGTAAGTTTCGGCTTTGTTGTCGGATGTTTGGGGAGAAATACCGTGCAACAGTCTTCATACGGCTCAATGGATTTCTCATACGTCCCGATTTCGTTTGCCTTTCCCATTATGTCGACCTTATCCATAGCGATCAGCGGCCTCATGACGGGCATCGAAACACAGGCGTCCGTCACCACCAGAGCTTCGGCCGTCTGACTTGCGACCTGTCCGAGATTTTCCCCCGTTATCAGCATCATGCACTTGTTTTTCAATGCGATTTTTTCGGCGATCCTCATCATGAACCGCCTTACCAGTATGGTGGTTTCCTCTTCCGGACAGTTCATTACGATCTGTTCCTGTATAGGCAGGAGATTTATGACGTGCATCCGCATCCTACCGCTGTATGATGCAACTATGCCGGCAAGTTCTTCCACCTTTTGCTGCGCGCGCGGGCTCGTATAAGGGTAGCTGTGAAAATGAACCGCTTCAAGAAGCATCCCACGTTTTGCCATCATCCATGCGGCCACCGGGCTGTCTATTCCTCCGGACAGCAGAACCAACCCTTTCCCGTTGGTACCGAGCGGAAGCCCGCCATATCCCGAAACTTTCTCATCGTAAATATATGTTCTGTCCCTGCGCAGGTCTATAAAAAGTCTGCACTCCGGATCGTGAACGTCAACTTTCAGCACCTTGCAACCGATAAGCACTTTTGCGCCTATTCTCTTGGCTATCTCGGGAGATTTTATGGGAAAATTCTTGTCCGCCCTTTTCACCTCGACTTTGAAAGTCTTTACTCCTCTTTCTTCGATCTGTTTTTTCATAAACTGCACTGCAGCTTCTCCGATCTTATCGAGCTCACTCTCAACTTCTGTCGCAGGGCTTATGGACGCCACTCCGAAAACTCTCGAAACCTGACTGACTATGAGATCAGGATCGTTTTTCCTGTCGCTTCTGATAAATATCAGTCCTTCGCGGCGTGTAACTTCAACCCCACTTATATCTTTCAGCTTTTTTCTGATACGTTCCACCAATATTTTCTCAAAGTACGGCTTGTTCATGCCTTTCAAGGCGACCTCGCCGCACCTGACAATGTAAATATTCCATTCGTTCATGTAAGTAATACTCTCCAATCAGTAAATATCGTCAATCCGCAGTCGATCCCTCCCAAATTCAGAGAAGTGATATGCGAAATGACATAAAGAGTTCTCAGTAGGCGCATAGCCAATGCTCGGCGATTGTCCTTATCTAAAGCTGCCCAATCTTCTGAAACGCTTAACCGCCGCCGTTACACACTCAACGGTAGTATCGATTTCTTCGGCGGTATTGTATGCGCTTAAGCCGAAGCGTATTGCACCTTCGATTTCCCTTTCCGTGCAGCCTATTGCTTTCAGAACGTGACTTTTCCCGTTCTTGTTTGATGAGCATGCAGAGCCTGTGGAAACATAGATCCCTTCGGCTTCCAGAGAGTGCAAAATAACCTCTCCTCTCGTACCCAAAAACGAAACATTGAGTATATAATCGGAAACTTCGCCTTTTGTCAAAGGACCGTTGACCTTGATATCGTCTATGTTTTCCGTCAAGCCGGCAAGCAGCCTCTCCTTGAGCCGGCGCACATAGACTGATTCCTTTTCACTGGCGGACAATTCCACGGCTTTTCCAAAGCCCACAATTCCGCTAACATTCTCCGTTCCGGATCTTCTGTTTTTCTCCTGCCCGCCCCCAAGCATGAGTGGCGCAAATCTCGCATCCGCATTTGCGTAAAAAGCCCCCACCCCTTTTGGACCGTGCAACTTATGGGCGCTCAAAGATACAAAGTCGGCATCGCATCCACGCAAATCCATTTTGCCGAAACCCTGCACCGCATCAGTATGAAACAATGCGCCCGCCTCGTGCGCAAGCTCGCACATCTTCTTTATCGGTAAAATCGTTCCCAGTTCATTATTCACCGCCATTGCGGAAACGAGCGCGACATCCTCCGTAAGCGAATTTCGATACATTTCCATATCGGGGAAACCGTGCCTGTCCACATCCAGAAACACGACTTCAAATCCCTGTGATTCAAGATGGCCGCACGGCTCGAGCACTGCGGGATGCTCTATCTTCGTCGTAACGACCCTCCGTTTTCTCCTACCAAGCGCAGACGCCGCACCGCGTATGACCGTATTGTTGCTCTCCGTGCCTCCAGATGTAAATACCAAACCCTCGGCGTCAACTCCCAATTTCCACGCTATGATCTTCCTCGCCTTATTCACTTTGTTTTGAGTCTTCCTGCCAAGTTCATGCAGTGACGATGGATTGCCCAAATCCTCTTCAAATGACTTTACCATTGCTTCCGTCACTTCCGCATCCTGCATCGTCGTGGCAGCGTTGTCTAAATATATCATAAGTCCATCCGTGTCATTTGCCTTGGCAATGCTGTTGCGACCGCGTCTGTCAGTGCTTCCCGCAGGATCGCAGCTGCCGATTCACTCCTTTTTTCGACATATAACGTAACTTATCCCGCATCTTCGGATGCGGGATAAGAATTTTCCTATTTTGCGTAATCTATCGCTCTTGTCTCGCGAACAACGTTGACCTTTATCTGTCCCGGATATTCAAGCTCTGATTCGATTTTCTTTGATATCTCGTGAGCGAGTAAAGCAATTTCATCGTCTTTCACCTCTTCAGGCTTTGCTATAATACGTATCTCGCGTCCTGCCTGTATGGCAAACGACTTGTCCACGCCCTCCGTAGTATTGGCGATTTCTTCCAGCTTCTCAAGGCGCTTTATGTATACATCCAATGTTTCCCTGCGTGCGCCCGGTCTTGCCGCAGACAGAGCGTCGGCGGCGGCAACCAAAAGCGCCTCCATGGTCTTTGCTTCATAATCGCCGTGATGCGCCGCAACCGCATTTATCACAGCCTCCGATTCCTTATACTTTTTCAGCACCTGCACGCCTATGTCCACGTGCGTTCCCTCATACTCATGATCCAGAGCCTTACCTATGTCGTGGAGAAGTCCTGCCCGTTTCGCAAGCTTAACGTCGAGTCCGAGCTCGCCTGCCATAAGACCCGCCAGATGGCTGACCTCTATAGAGTGCTTGAGCACATTCTGTCCGTAAGAAGTTCTGAAATGTAAACGTCCCAGCAATTTTATCACTTCAGGATGCAGGTTATGCATTCCAGTTTCAAAGGTCGCCCGGTCACCTTCTTCCTTGATTATCCGGTTGACCTCCCTCTTTGCTTTCTCTATCATTTCCTCGATTTTCGAAGGATGGATTCTGCCGTCCACGATCAGTTTCTCAAGTGCAAGCCTTGCAATCTCCCTCCTTATCGGATCAAAACCGGAAACGATCACAGCCTCGGGAGTGTCATCTATTATGAGATCTACACCGGTCAGAGTTTCTATGGCTCGTATGTTGCGTCCTTCCCTGCCTATGATCCTGCCTTTCATGTCATCGTTTGGCAGATTGACCACGGACAAAGTGCTCTCCGCAACGTGATCGGCCGCACACCTCTGTATGGCGCCGGTCAATATTTCCTTGGCGTTCCTGTCGGCCTCTTCTTTCGCCTGCGTTTCTATTTCCTTTATCAGCTGTGAAGCATCGTGCCTGCATTCTTTCTCTATTCCCTCTAGCAGCATCTCCTTTGCCTCTTCTGCGGTATATCCCGAGATCTTCTCAAGTTCGGCGATCTTTCTCTCAAATATGCTGTCGATCTCTTCTTTTTCTGAAGCGATCTCTTTCTCCACTTTGGAAAGCTTCGCTTCTCTCTTTTCTATTCCGTCAAGCTTTCTGTCTATAGTTTCTTCCTTTTGCGCCAGACGTCTTTCCGAGCGCTGCACTTCCAGTCGCCTTTCCTTGATCTCTTTGTCCACCTCGTTTCTGAGTCGGTGGGCTTCCTCCTTGGCTTCCAACGTCACTTCCTTTTTTATCGTTTCAGAACTGTTTTCCGCATCAAGAATCAAATTTCTCGCCTTCTGTTCGGCACTTCCTATAGTCCTTTCAGCGACATTCTTTCTGTATATATATCCGCCAAGCGCACATACGACACCGACAGCTATCGCAACGACAGCAGTTATTATCGGAGACATTGAAGTACCTCCTCTCTTAAATTTTCAATCATACACCCTGTTTCCTCTTCTTATTTCCGTAAGTTCCTCTTTTATGAGCCTGTCCACTATATTGCTGAAGTTTTTGCATATATAGCTTTCTTTCTTGAGCACTATCGGTTCCCCGAGATTTGTCGATATATTGATGTTCATGTCAAATTGAATCACACCCATGAGCCTGGCGCGCATAATCTGCGTTATTTCCTCAATCTTTGGGATGTAACCCGCATCCATCATTTCACTTACCAGTTTGTTGACAATCAGATATCTTTTCTTAATACCCAGTTTCAGAACCGTCCTGTCGAGCGTATCGGCATCGCGAAGTGCCGCATACTCCGGCGTGGCGACTATTATGGCGGTGTCCGCTCCGGAAGAAGCAAGTACCATTCCGTCATCGATACCCGACGGTGCATCCACTATCACGTAATCGAATTCACGCTTGAGTTTTTCACACAAAACCCTTACGTGAAGCGGTGTCAGATCGCCTTTTTCCCTCTCCGGGGATGAACCCATGATATAAAGATTTTCAAACCTCTTGTCCTTGATGAGTGCCTGTTTGATCCTGCAGACCCCTGACATCACATCGTACACATCGTAAACCACATTGTTTTCAAGTCCAAGATAGAGGTCGAGATTCCTCAGCCCCATATCCATGTCCACGATAACAACTTTGTAGCCTTTCTGCGCATACGAACTTCCCAGGTTGACCGCAAACATGGTCTTTCCCGTTCCGCCCTTTCCCGATGCCACCAAGTACACCTTGCTCATCTTATCCTCACCATCACTTCATCAGATCCATCGCTTTCATACTGGAAAACTTTCCATCACCTATGATAATATGATCCAAAACTCTGATTCCCAGTATCTCGCCGCTCTTTGTCAGTCTTTTTGTCGTGGCTATATCCTCCTCGCTGGGCGACGGATCGCCACTTGGATGATTATGCACAAAAATAACGCCTGCGGCACTTTTTCGCACCGCACTGCCAAAGACCTCTCTCGGATGCACCACAGTATTGGAAAGCGCACCTATGGAAACGGTATCTATCGAAAGGATCTCGCCCTTTGTGTTCACCAGTATGGATTTGAAATGCTCCTTTTTCTCATGTCGCAACCTCTCCATCAGCAAATCTGCGACATCGTGCGATGATGCGATAGTTTTGCGCTTTGCCGCAGGAGCCATCGCAATCCTCTTCCCTAGTTCTATAACCGAAAGTATCAGCATCGCCTTTGAAGGGCCTATACCCGTGATCCCGAGCAGCTCCTCGTATTGGATCTCCCCAAGTTCCGATAAACCCCTGTTACCCGATGCGAGCACCTGTTCCGCCAAATGCAGGGATGAAACATTTCTTGTTCCCGTATGTATTATCAATCCAAGCAGTTCTGTATTCGATAAAACCCGAACGCCCCCGTTTATCGCTTTTTCAAGCGGACGTTCTTCCTGCGGCATAGATTTAATCAGCATTTTTACCTCCGAAATCAAGCCGCATCCCGACTCATAATATAATTCTCACGGGATAAATTATACCATCATTGAAACGCTCTCACAAGGGTAATCTGCGCAATTTAATCGCAGGGCAGGCGGAATCCCAAACTGCCGCTCGGGCACCGCCCGGGCTCATGTATGCAGGCCGGGCTTTCTCCTGCAATCCTTCCCGACAAGTAAGTGTCGTAAAAAGACACCCGGCTATTCCCCCCCGGTGACTCTTCCGTATATAAATGCGACAACCTCTTGGATGCTCATGTCAGTGGTGTCGACCTCGATAGCATCGAAGGCCTTTTTAAGCGGATTCAGTTTCCTGTGCGTATCCGTATAGTCGCGCTTTTCGATGTCCTCAAGAACCTTTTTCAACGTGACGTCGTCACCTTTTTCTTTGAGTTCCAGAAAACGTCTTTTGGCTCTTTCTTGGGCGCTCGCCGTGAGAAAAAACTTGAACTGCGCATCTTTGAACACGTTGGTTCCTATGTCACGACCGTCCATCACGACACTTTTCCTGCGCCCTATATTTCGCTGTATCAGAACGAGTTTTTCCCGCACCGGAGGCAGCGCCGAATAGATCGATGCGATCTCCGACATCTCCGGCGTTCTGATTTTTCCGCTCACGTCTTCTCCGTCCAGATATATCACGCCGCAGTCAAAATCTATCTCGGTATTCTCCAAAGTTGCTTTGATCCCCTCCGTATTCTTGGGATCCACATTGTTTGCGTTCATCTTGTATCCGACGGCTCTGTACATGGCGCCGGTGTCGACATACTCCACACCCAGCTTTTTTGCGACAGCTTTTGCGATAGTGCTCTTGCCGGCTCCTCCCGGACCGTCTATGGCAATCTTCACCGTGCCTGTATCTTTATCCGTATCTTTATTCATTTTCACTACCCGTCCCATTCATTTTCTTATTGCCCACCAGTTTTTCTATTTCCTTGATAAAAGTATTCACATCCGTAAACTGGCGATACACCGATGCAAATCTCACATACGAAACCTCGTCGACCTTTTTCAGCTCATCCATGAGAAGCTCGCCTATGAATTCACTTTTGACTTCCTTCTCCATCAGGTTGTTCAGTCCTCTTTCAATATCGTCGGCTATTTTTTCGATCTGCTCAACGGAGACGGGTCTTTTCTCGCAGGCGCGCACCAATCCTCTGATTATCTTGTCCCTGTCAAAGCTCTCCCTGCGCCCGTCTCTCTTTATTATACGTATTATGGATTCTTCCGTCTTTTCATATGTAGTGAATCGCTTTCCGCATTTGTCGCACCCCCTACGTCTTCTAATGGCATGCCCCTCTTCGGTCGGTCTTGAGTCTATGACCTTGGTATCGGCATTGTCGCAAAACGGACATTTCATACTAACCCTCCTGAATTGTTTAACAAAAAAAGGCTCCGTCGATTCGGAGCCTCATAAATCCGACAAAGTCTCCGACTTGCATCAGAGATGAAGCCTAACTGACCTTTGCGTATTTCATAACCTTTTCATTGACCTTTTCAAGTAGCAGATTTGTTCTAAAACCGTTTTCTTCGGCATACTTTTCCACCGACTGTTTATACTGCTTCTTGAAGGATTCCTTGGTGAAGCCCGCCTGCTTCAGCAGTTTTGCAAGGTACTCATTGAATTCCTTGTCGGAGATTTTGATCCCTTCTTTCTTTGCGACCGCATACGTCACAAGTTTCTGTTTAACTACTGTTTTAGCGTACTCGTCGGACTGTTTCTTGAACTTTTTCTCGTCCGTATTCATATATGTCTTAAGGAACTTCGACCAGCTCATGTTGTAGTTTTTCGCCATCTTCTTATAGCGTGCGACCACCTGTTTCTGCTCAAATTCCAGCTGCTGCTGCGGATACTTCTTGACCTTGGACGCCGCAACTACTTTCTCCCAGAGGGACTTCTTAGCCGTCGCATCCGCCTGTGACTGTTTTTTCTCCAAAAGTGATTTCTTTACGGAATCCTCGTATGCCTCAACCGTCTTGTACTGCGTATTCTTCTTGATGAAGTCAAGGTCATACTTTGGCGTCGTGGTCTCCTGCCTTGAATTGATTGTTATCGCAAAGTCAACTTTCTTTCCGGAAAGTTCCTTGTTGTTTGCGTAGTTCTTTGGGAATCTGAGATGCAACGTGAACTTGTCCCCTGCCTTTTTCCCTATAAGACCATCGACAAAACCGTCTATCATCGACGTTTGCCCGATGGTTATATTGGTGTTTTTTGCGCTTCCGCCTTCAAAAGTCTTACCATCGATCTTTCCCTCATACGAGATATTTACCGTATCCCCTTTTTTCACCGTACCGGTCTTGACTTCTTTGGTCGTGGATTTGCTCTTGATAAAGTTTTGAATCTCGGCTTTTACTTCTTTTTTCGTTGCTATGACCTTCGGTTTTGTGTATTCAAGCCCCTTATACTTGGCAACCGTGACATACTTGTCATAGTTCAGCTTATACTCCGAAGTAAACATCCCAAACGTATCGAACACAAACACCATCAGCAAAGCGATGATAATAATAGCTGCCACACCCAGCGATGAGCCAATAATTATCTTCTTTTTTTTCGACATTACAAAATCTCCTCTATAAAATAAAATATGAATTTAAATTAAATAATCGCACGCCCATCACACCTGATGAGCGCCGCACATACATGATATCATCGAGACGAAATTAATTCAATTAATATTACTTTCTTTCACTAAAAAAACACATTCAGAACGGTTATAAAACTTTTCTTTCAAGAATGGATGCCACGCGGGCGGCAAGCGCACTGTTTCCAAAAGATACGCCCAAAAAAATGCTGGCATTTGCGTGACGCATGCCCGAACAAATGCGGGTATATGCACTCCCCGCTTCTCAAATATACGCCCAAAAGAATGCGGGCGTTTGCGGATGGATCGCAGGTCTTTGCTATATAGACGGATCCCTCTCCTTTCCGCATTGATTCATCATACCGCATCCGGCACAACCCTCACAGGCAGGCGGATCCTTTTCCCCCGACTTGCGCTTGTCCTTCTGCCATTTGATGGCGGCAAGCGCCCATACGGAAGTTACTACGGCGATAAAAATACCCGCAAACAATATGTACTTTATATGACTCAAAAAATACTCCATACCAAGCCTCCATGTTTCAGTTCCCGCACTGCCACGTAGCATCGTGTGGGGAACCGGCAGAACGCAAATCCCTTGCGAATGTGTTGAGATCATTTTGCATTATGGCGATCACTATAAAGCTTGAGAGTAGCACCGCAACGACAACATAGATGAACGAGTCATCCGTTATTTTGTAGTAATGCCACCTTCCGTTTGCCGCCTGTGCAAGTCTCTTTCCTCTCGTGTATACCCAATAAAAACTGTAGAAAGGCACTATGAAGAAAAAGATCGTTTCGGGCGCAGCCCCCGAATAGTCGCTATCCATCGTCTTTATCGTGTTCGCAACCTTGTTCATCCAGTAAATATAATATATTCCTACGGTCAAAACGGAAAAGATCACCGCCATCGCGATGTTTCTTTCTTCCAAAAGCCCATACTGCCTCGGATCCATCTCGCTTTGATAATCATATTGCCTGTACTCGTTTTGCCGTCTCATCTCGGCATCGTCTTTCCAATTGCTGTTATTGTCCAATTCGTTACTCCTCCCACAACATTAAGTAGGTCGCATTGCGGCGTTCCGTCACAGGGATCCGCATTGCTTCCCGCTTTTTTATATACCACGCAAAAAATCTCCCAAACCTATATCACCTATGGCCGGGTAAAGTATCAAATACATCATATCCTTGGAACGGGCAGTAAAGTCAGTCCCCCGCGGGAGATGAGCAGTAAGTGAAAAATCAAGCACATCATGCGCTCACGAACCGAAACGCACGTTTATCTTGTCAACTATGAGCCTTGCCACTTCCGACTTGCTCATCAGGCGAGCCTTCTCGATCGAGTCTCTGTCTATGAGCGTCACAACGTTTGTATCGGTGCCAAAACCCGCTCCGCTCTCTTTCAGGTTGTTGGCCACAATCAAATCGGCATTTTTTCGATGCAGTTTGGCTTTGGAATTTTCTATAAGATCCCTCGTTTCCATGGAAAAACCGCACACGAATTGTTTTTTTGTCTTTTGAGCGCCTATCCTGGCCAGTATGTCCTTGGTTCTGACAAGCGGGATCGAAGGATTCTCCTCCGTCTTTTTGATCTTATCGGAAGAATAGGATTTTGGGGTGTAGTCAGAAACCGCCGCCGCCATTATCACTATATCCTTATCTGCAAAATTTTCTTCTACCTTTTGATACATATCGCCGGCGTCCAAGACCTCTATCACATTGCAAAACCGCGGCGCAGGCACGCTTGTTGAAGCTTTTACAATCGTGACATCGGCGCCTCGCATCAGGCACTCCTTTGCTACGGCAAAACCCATCTTGCCGCTGGAATGGTTGCTTATGAAGCGTACCGGATCTATCGACTCCCGAGTCGCGCCCGCCGTCACCAGGACTTTCTTTCCGAGCATGTCTTTTTCCCTTGCGATCATACACTCCACAATGTCAAAGAGCTCATCGGGTTCCGGCATCTTGCCGGGTCCGATGTCTCCGCATGCCAGACGTCCCACCGCCGGCCTTGTCACTATGACGCCATATTTTTTAAGCTTTTCAATATTGTCGCGTGTCACCGGATTTTGATACATCCTAGTGTTCATGGCCGGAGCCACAATGCGCGGGCATTCAAGCGCAAGGAAAGTTGTTGTGAGCATGTCGTCGGCTATTCCGGAAGCGAACTTTGCAATAACATTTGCGGTCGCCGGAGCGACTATCGCCAGATCCGCCTTTTTCGCAAGTTCCACATGTTCAACCTCAAAATTTCCATTCCGACTGAATGTATCGGTCACGCATTCATTTCCGCTCAGAGTTTCAAAAGTAAGCGGAGATACGAACTTGCATGCGTTGCCTGTCATGATCACATGCGTTTCTGCTCCGGCTTTTTTGAGCATGCTCACAAGCGTTGCCGTTTTATATGCGGCGATTCCCCCGGAAACGCCCACAATCACTGTCTTGTCTTTAAGATTCATTTTTAATTATTTTGTGTGGGCTTGTTTTGCAGTTTCACAGAGTTTTGCGAAAGAATCCGCATCATGAATGGCGATCTCGGAAAGCATCTTTCTGTTGATTTCCATTCCACTCTTTTTTAGTCCGTCCATCAAACGGCTGTAGCTGATTCCGTTTGCTCTGGCAGCCGCATTCACTCTTGCGATCCACAGCTTTCTGTAATCTCTTTTCTTGAGCTTTCTGCCTATGTATGCCGATCTGAGCGCTCTCATCACAGCCGGATTGGCTGCACGGAAAACCTTGCTTTTCAGACCGTAAAAGCCCTTGGCCATTTTTAAAATTTTCTTATGTCTTTTATGGGCGTTGACACCCTTTTTAACTCTTGCCATCTTCTCTACCTCCCGAAATTATTTTGCCATAGCTCTCAACATTCTCTTATGATCTGCGCTTGTCAGTATCGTCGACTTGCGCAGCCCCTGTTTTCTCTTAGGGGTCTTCTTTGTTAAGATGTGACTTTTGTATGCCTTATGTCTCCGGATCTTCCCGGAACCCGTGATTTTCAGTCTCTTGCATGCACCCCTATGGGATTTCATCTTGTTTTTAGCCATAATGATTCCTCCTGTTTCAATGTTTCTCCGATATCCCGGTTATTTCTTCTGTTTTTCGGCGTCTTCTGCGACACGTTCGTTCGAAAATGAAATGGGCAACGCCGGCAAAGTTATTTTTTCTGCTTTTCGGCCGTCTTCGGCGACAGGAACATCGTCAGACTCCTGCCCTCAAAGGATGGTTTTTTCTCTGTAGTTCCGAATTCACCGCACGCCTCGGCAAATGAATTCATTACTTCCCGCCCCTTGTTCACATAATCTCTTTCACGACCTCTGAAACGAAGGCTCACCTTCACCTTGTCGCCGTCCTTGAGAAATTTGCAGGCGGTCTTTGCCTTAACAAGAACATCGTGTTCTTCGATAAAAGTACTGAGACGTATCTCTTTTACCTGAATGGTCTTTTGCTTTTTTTTCGCCTCTTTTTTTCGCTTCTGCAACTCATATCGATACTTACCGTAGTCCAAAACTTTTGCTACAGGCGGGGTCGCGTTCGGGGAAATCTCCACCAGATCAAGCTTGCTTTTTTCCGCCAGATCCAGTGCGTCCGCCCTGCTCATGATCCCTACCATTTCGCCCGTTGAATCTATCACTCTTAATTCCGCGGCGCGAATTTCTTCGTTGACTCTGCTTTCCTTGCTAATTTTCTTACCCTCCCAATTAAAAAAAACGGATACCGAGTACCCGCTTCAAAAAGATCCGCCGGCTCCGCCGCGGTTCCTTAAATTATTTAACCAACAAACTCCATCGTCTGAAAGGTGAGAAGCGGATAACTTCTTCTTTGTTACCGCACAAGTATACCATCCGGCAGACGGGCTGTCAAACAATTTATTCAAAAATTTCCGGGGCGGCGCTTGCAGGGACGCCAAAAATCTCGGAACATGCAAAAGGGGCGAGCCGAGCCCTCCCCTTTGCATGTCATATTATCTCAGTCTGTACTTCCTGACCTTGGACCATGCGCCGTATATTTTCTTGCCCTTGAACTTCTTGTAGGCTCTCACCTTATAGTACATATTCTCCCTTCTCGGAGCCCGCAAAACCTTTGATTTGCTTTTCCCCCCGGCGTATGCCGCAACTTTGGTTCCTTTTTTGCGTTTGAATTTGGATATCTGATACCCCGATGCCGATTTAACTTTTTTCCAGCTCACGGTCACCTTTTGCAGGTTTCTGCGTTTTACTTTCACTCCCTTAACCTTTGCCGGTTTTTTAGGCGGTTTTGCCTTTGACCCGACCTCAAATCCGTCGGTTTTTCTGATCAGATAATCGCCGAACTTGTTCTCATACTTGAAGTACACAACTCCGCGGAATTTTCCTGACAATGTTGCGGTGTTTCCCTCTTTCCACTCATAATTGTTATATCCCGAATCATTATTTGAAAGTTGATAATAAACTTTTCCAAAATAGTAGTTTGGCGTGGATGTTACCGTAACAGGCTTGGAAGTCTTGGCATTGTAATTTTTAATGCGTGCCGCAGGATTTCGGAGTCCGGCAACCTGCTTTGTCCTATAGGCAAAATTCGGCGTTCCGTAACTCGAAACCGTTGTGTAATATGGTCTGTAGGAGCTGTATTTCTCAACCTTTTTGCCATCCGAACTTGATATGTCAAAACTGTTTGCGGTCCACGTGCAAACGAGCGCCTCGTACTGCGTATTGTGCCTGTCGTCGTTGGTGACGTACACATTGGCTTCCACCAAATCTTTCATAGCGTACACATTCGGTTCGCCGTGATCCCTTCCGCAGCTGACAAGGACATTGTACGGCGTTATTTCTTTTACAAAATTCCAATTTGCCGAGTGCCCCTGCGACATGAACGGTTCATTGTATTTCCCGCCCGCAAAGTTGCTGTGCCCGTGATGCGCCGCTCTGTATATGTCGACATCCAGCAGATCCTTATGATCGTGCAGTATCTGATCCTGTCTCTCTTTTTCAGCATCGGCGGCAAATATTGCCGATGTTCCGTCATAATCCACCCTGTACACGAGGGACTGATTGTTCACTTTCGGTCCTGTGGTGATATCTTTTACCTTATCCTTGATAACCTCGGTAAAAGTATCCTTCACGTCACGATCCGTGTCCGTGAGCTGGGTAAGCTTAAGTCCTCCGATCTGTATTATATTCTCGCGGTTATCGTCCGCAACGGCAAGATCTATCTCTTTTTTTGCGTTCTGCGTAATGGCCTCGCGCTCAAAGTGACGGTAATTCCCCGAATTGTATACGGCGCCGTTGTAGTATACCTTTCCGATACTGAAATTATCGTTTGCAAGCAACGCACCTATTCCGCCTATGTGATCCTGGTGTGCGTGCGTAACCACCACGTAATCCAGCTTCTTCACCCCGATTTTGTCCAAATATCTCATCACATCGCTGTACGTGCTCCTATAGTGATCGGTATTGAAGTAGTCGTGTATTAGATAATATGCAAAATCGTATGACAGCGAATATACATAACCTGTGATAAGCTCCAAAGTTTCACGTTCCTTGTCGCGTTCTTCCTTGGTCTTCTCACCCACCGAAGCCGGGATTTTGTAAGCGCTGACGCACCCCTTTGAACCCTCTTGAAATATGCCGCTTCCGTCTGCTATGTATTTGCGATAGAGTTCTATCATCTTTTCATATGTGTAGTCCGCTTTCTTTAAACTTGCGCCTTGCCCGTTTTTCAGGGCGATGTAATTCTCTATCCTGTCAAAAAATTCCTTATGTGCATTGTAGAATTTCTCTTCTTGACTGCCCGCCGCAACGCGTGCCTGCCTGAACTTTTTGACCCAAGCATCCGCATTCTTCCTTATGGCTTCATAATGCCAATTCTTCTCTTTGTCCGCATTGATTACACCGTTCTGATAGGTGACAAAGTTTCTCAAAAGATGCTCGCCGCTCTTTCCGTCTATCGGTGCGGGCGTTTGTGTGGTCATATTCTTTACGGAAGATTTCGCTCCCTGTGACGCATATCCCCCGTCAATCAGAATGTATTTACCCTCATTCTCCACCAAAGTCGCATCTCCGTTCCCCACGTTGATCAGATGAACCTTGAACGTATTTGCCGATCTTGCAAACGCAAAGTTCATTCCGGTCAACGCCAAAACAAACGACATAGCAATAACCAATAATTTTCTCTTTAAAAGCATGTCAATCTCCCTTTCCGTTCCCCTTTTACATTAACATGTGTTTACTTGCCGCAACAGCTCCATACCGTCTTGTCGTCACGGAAAATATCCTCAAAACCGCCGCCGGTTGCCTTCGCATATCCAATATACCATTTTTTTGCAACCTTTTCAAAGAAAAATTGGAACAGAACCGGGCGCGTATGAAAATACTTATGAAAATTCCCGGCTATGCGCATGAAAATCTCATTTTGCAAAAGGGGCGCCGGCAATGCCGACGCCCATCTTGTTTAAAAGAGTAATTCTATGAACAACATATCTTGTTTTCTCTTTTGTTAAGCTTCCGGATCCTGCCCTCCTCTCCGGTATAGGGTTTGAGGTGGCTTTTTTCTTTCCCGCTTATCTTGCTCTCTTTGCCTTCTTGGCTTTCTTCTTAGGTGCAATCTTCACAAGTCCAAAGTACATCTTCTTAAGGTCGCCCTTGGTGTTGAAGTATACCGTCTTGGTCTTCTTGTCGAAGCTTGCCTTGTATAGTCCGCCCTTCTTCAGCAGACTGAACGCCTTCTTCGCTTTTCTGCCTTTGGCCTTCTTGGCTTTCTTGCCGAGCAGTTTCATCATCTTGAACTTGGTCTTTGTCTTTACCTTGCCAACAGATGCGATTCCTACGTTGTTGAGTTTCGCTATCCGCTTGCCCGATACCGTCATGTCAAGCATGTATACCTTGCCCTTGAAGATCTTCTTCTTGAGAGCCTTGGACTTGATGAACTTCTTGCTCTTTGTCGCTACCTTGAAGTATGTCTTGGTGTTGCCCGCACTATACAGAGCTTTGAACTCTTCCGGGCTCATCCTTACGGAGATGTTCTTCACGGTAAGTCCCATGTAGCTGTACTTGCCCTCTGCCATGTCTTTCTGCTGCTGCGGTGTCAGGGTGATCGTCTTTGAGCTCTTGATGAGCAGTGGACTTCTTCCCGTCTTGTCCGCATTAGGTGTCACAGGTGCCGCAGGTTTTGCAGGCGTTGCAGGCTTTGGCTGCTCAGGCTTTTTGCCATCAGGCATTGCAGGCTGCGCATTCTTCTTCAGACTTGCGACAAACGTCGTGTCCTTGTTGATCTCAAGGTCTTTCACTCTGTCAGCACTGTAGATATTATTGGTTCCTTCCATCTTCCAGCCTTCAAACGTGTATCCCTCAACCTTCGGTTCTTCAGGTACTTTTTCAAGTTTCTTTCCGCTTACGACTTTCTGTATGTCTACAATCTTTCCGTCTACCGCGAAGATTACAAGTTTGTGTCCCGCAGACACTTCCTCATACTTTGCAACGTATGTGGCGTTTTCGGAAATCTTAACCTTTCCTAGGGCATCCTTGGTATAGATGTCGCCCGTACCGTCTTTCTGCCAGCCGATTAACCTGTGGCCTTCCTTTGCAGGCGCGTCAGGTACGTTTGCAGGCGTCTTACCGGATTCAACGTACTCGATTCCGACAATCTTGTCATTCGCCTTGTAAGTCACAATTCGTTCTTCCGCTTTCAGTTCTTCGTACTGCGCGGTGATCTCAGTGTCTTCGGTGAACTTACCCTTCAGGTCTTTGCTCCAGCCGCTGAACTTGTAGCCGTCGGCAGCCTTGACCTTAGGAGCGTTGTCTTTGAGATCGACTTCAACGTTATTCTTGACGTAGAAGCTCGTGTCTCCGCCCGTAAACTCTTTACCGTGCTCGCCGAGGTTGAACGTCACCTTTACGTATTCTTCCGACGGTTTTGGATCCGTTCCCGGCTCAATGTTTTCAAGTTTCTTGTACTCAGCCGTTATCGTTGTGTCTTCAGCAAACTTACCTTTCAGGTCTTTGCTCCAGCCGCTGAACCTGTATCCGTCCGCAGCCTTGACCTTTGGTGCGTTGTCCTTGAGATCGACTTCAACGTTATTCTTGACGTAGAAGCTCGTGTCGTCGCCGGTGAATTCTTTACCGTGCTCACCGAGGTTGAACGTCACCTTTACATAAGCTTCCGAAGGTTTAGGATCCGTTCCCGGCTCGATGTTCTCAAGCTTTTTATAGAGTGCGATAATACTTATATCTTCCGTAAATCTGCCTTTGAATGCTTTGCTCCAGCCGGTGAACTTGTATCCATCCTTTGGAAGAATCTTAGGCGCTTCAAGCTCAACATCCACATTCTTCTTGACGTAAAAGCTCGTGTCGCCGCCGGTGAATTCCTTACCGTATTCGCCGAGTTTGAACGTCACCTTTACGTAGTCTTTCGACGGTTTTGGATCCGTTCCCGGCTCAACATCTTTGAGTTTATTGTACTGTGCGGTTATCGTCGTGTCTTCCGCGAATTTGCCCTTAATCTCTTTGCTCCAACCGGTGAACCTGTAGCCGTCCGCAGCCTTAACCTTAGGCGCATGCTCTTTCAGGTCAACGTCAACGTTCTTCTTGACATCAACTACCGTCTTTCCTTCAAGGCTTCCGTGTTCACCCTGCACAAACGTTATTCTCGCATAGGCTTCCGACGGTTTTGGATCTTTCGGGTCATTCGGTACTATGATATCTTCGGTATGGATCTCCTCATACCGTGCGGTTATCGTCGCATCTTCCGTGAACTTGCCCTCAAGGTTCTTGCTCCAGCCGGTGAACTTGTAGCCGTCCGCAGCCTTAACCTTAGGCGCATAGTCCGTCAGATCGTACTCCCTATCGTTTCTTATGGCAAAAACTTTATCTCCTGTAAGCTCGCCGTGTTCACCTTTATCAAATGTCACTTTGACAAACCCTTCAGGAAGTTTCTCGCCTGGGTCTACTGCTGTCGGCTTATCATTGCTAAGGTATTTTGCCGTTATCACGGTATCGCTATCAAAGGTGTCCTCAAGCGGTTTATCCCATTTATGGAATGTGTATCCCGGATTTGCCTTTGCCTTACCCTTTGCTATATCCGTAAGATCAATTCTCTTGTCCTTTCTTACGAAATATTTACTTTCGCCCTCAATGCTTCCTTCGGCATCCGAACCAAACGTTACTTTGACGTAATCCTTTGCATATTCACCGGAACCCCAGTCATCCGACACATCGCCCTTCGGTATTATGTCGGCTCTATATGCTACCTTGCAGCTTTCAGGCGCACCCCACGGCTTATCCTTGGCAAAAGGGCAATCCGATTTAGGCATATCAACGTAGATAAAGCTCATCCCGATCGAGTTTTTAAACGCATCCGATGACATTTCTTCAACGTTTTCCGGGATCACCATCGACTTAAGTGACGTATTTCCTCCAAACGCCTCCTTGCCTATGTATTTAAGAGTCGTCGGAAGCTTCAACTCTTTGAGGTTCTTGTTTTCACTTATCCCTTGCTTCTCTATTCTTTCAATCCCTTCCGGAAGAGTAATACTTGTCACATGATCACACTTATGGAATGCATCGTAAGCTATATTCTTAACGACAATACCCTCTATTCTCGATGGAACCACTACATTGGCGGGCGTCTCACCGTTTGCCGTTTCAAAATATTTAAGTATGGTTCCGTTTGCTTTATCAAATAGATAATGGGACGTTTTCTCTGTGTCTTTAAATATAATTTGTATATTTTTTTTCTTTAACCCTATAAGGTAATCTCCGGCTGCTTTCGTGACCGTTTTATTGAATTCATCCTCTGTTTTGTCAATGTATATATACTCAAGATTTATACAGCCGTCAAATGCGCCGTCACCGGAGGATCCGCGGTGGATATCTTGGAATGTGTCCGGCAGTCCTATAGCTGTCAAAGCATAGCAACCGGCAAAACTCTCATTCGTAATACTTCTGACTCCTCTTTCAAATATCACGCTTTTTAGACTTCCGCAGTCCAGGAATGCTCGCCAGGCTATGTTGGCTTTCGGCAATGTTATTTTTTCCAAATCACCGCAACCTTCAAATGCACGATCGCCTATTGCCTCTACACTGTTCGGGATCGTGACATTCTTTAGACTGTGGCATTTCCAAAATGCAAAAGCACCGATTTCTGTCATGCCTTCCTGAATTGTAACACTTTCCAACTTAGGGCAAGCGGCAAACGCCCCCTCTTGAAGTTTAGTTACGCTGCCGGGAATCGTGACGCTCATTAAATTATCGCAGCCTGCAAATGCCTTCTCCCCAATTTTTTCCACCTTCACTCCATCTATATGGCTTGGTATTTTTACCTCAGTTGGTGCAGGGTCTTCCGATTCACCGAAGTATTTCAATATAGTGCCGGTCGACTTTTCGAAATTATACATCCCTGTCGGAACAGGCTCTCCTCTGTAATAGATTATGGAATGTTCTGCTTCCCATCCATTTTCTTTCCCTGCCAACGGTGATATTTTCCTGTCCCCGTCGACATATATCGTTTTGAGTTTATGACAATTCCTGAACGCAGCACTTCCTATGTCGATCACGCTGCCGGGGATTTCAATGCTGCTTAAATTCCTGCATCTCCAAAATGCCATATATCCAATTTGAGTTACCCCACTTGGTATGCTGATGCTCCTCAAACTACCGCATCCCAAAAATGCTCCGGCTTCAATTTGAGTTACTCCACTTGGAATCGTGACGCTTTTTAAACTCTCGCATCCCAAAAATGAATCCTTTCCAATTTTTTTTACTTCCACCCCGTCTATCCGGCTTGGTATTTTAAGGTCAGCGGGTGCAGGGTCGTCCGCTTCACCGAAGTATCTTGATATAGTGCCCGTTGCCTTATCAAATTCGTATAGGTCTGTGGGAACAGTTTCTCCTCTGTAATAGATTCTGGCATAGCGCGGCGCACCCCATGGTTTTGCCGAAGCTATCGGAGACGTTTTTCTGTCCTGATCAACATATATTGTTTTGAGTTTACTGTGCGCAAACGCATCTCCCCACAGGTTCGTAACACTATCAGGAATTGTAATGGCGGTTAAAGCGGTACATCCACTGAATGCCAACCTTCCAATATGGGTTACTCCGCTCGAGATTGTTACACTTTTTAAACTCTTGCATAGATTAAACGCACCGTTTTCTATGTGAGTTACGGTATTCGGGATTGTTATACTTTTTAAACTCTTACATCCCTCAAATGCATCCTTTCCGATTTTTTTTACTTTCACTCCATCTATGTAGCTCGGTATTTTTATCACATCGGGTGCAGAATTATCAAAACTGCCTTTGTGCCCCAAAACAGTGCCTGTTGCCTTGTCAAATTTGTACAAAATTGTGGGATCGGATTCTCCTCTGTAATATATTCTGGCATCGCCTGCACCCCATCTCGACTCATTCAAAGTTAAATTTGACATTATCCTGTCATGATCTATATAAATTCTTTTTAGTTTACTGCATCCGGCAAAAGCATCAACGCCTATAGCTTTTACACTGTTTGGAACGGTGATGCTTGTCAAATTCTTGCATCCGATAAACGCTTCTCTACCAATACTGGACACGTCTATACCGTCTATCTTAGCAGGTATAACCACTTCCGTCGGCGCTCCGAATTCATATCGCTTGAATAGTTTTATCGCACCAAACTTTGGATCAAACTTAAAATACTTCGCATCTGTTTCATCTGTTCCCGTATCTTTAATCGTTGTCTTTTTGACCTGTTTGAGCTGTTTGAGCTGTTCGTCCTGCTTTTTACCGCTCTCATTTGCGGCAAAAGCACGATCGAAAGGAATGTAGGTTGCAACGATCGCAAAGGTAAGCAGTATCGTCAGCAGCCTGCGTTTCATGGTCGTGACGGTCGTTTTCTTTCTACTTGAAGCATCCATGACTTTTTCTCCTTCTCTTAAATAAATTATTTGCATTAACTACAACTTTCACTCTCCGTGTTTACGCCAAACACGAAATATTTAACTACAACGTGCAGCACGACGCCTATAAAGATCAATACTTATCAAAAGGCGTCGATATTTTTTCTTTAGTTTATCACATTTCATTCGCAAGAACAAGATGGGCGCCGGCAATGCCGACGCCCATCTTGTTTAAAAGAGTAATTCCATGAAAACCATATCTTGTTTTCTCTTTTGCTAAGTTTTTGGGATAAGACCCGTCTCCCCGGTGTAGAGTTGACGGAGCTTCTCCTTTTTCTCTTATCTTGCTCTCTTTGCCCTCTTGGCTTTCTTCTTAGGCGCAATCTTCACAAGTCCGAAGTACATCTTCTTAAGGTTACCCTTGGTGTTGAAGTATACCGTCTTGGTCTTCTTGTCGAAGCTTGCCTTGTAAAGTCCGCCCTTCTTCAGCAGCTTGAATGCTTTCTTTGCTTTTCTGCCCTTTGCCTTCTTGGCTTTCTTGCCGAGCAGTTTCATCATCTTGAACTTGGTCTTTTTCTTTACCTTGCCAACAGATGCGATTCCGACGTTGTTGAGTTTCGCTATCCGCTTGCCCGATACCGTCATGTCAAGCATGTATACCTTGCCCTTGAAGATCTTCTTCTTGAGAGCCTTGGACTTGATGAACTTCTTGCTCTTTGTGCTCACCTTGAAGTACGTCTTGGTGTTGCCTGCATTGTACACAGCTTTGAACTCTTCCGGGCTCATCCTTACGGATATGTTCTTCACGGTAAGTCCCATGTAGCTGTACTTGCCCTCTGCCATGTCTTTCTGCTGCTGCGGTGTCAGGGTGATCGTCTTTGAGCTCTTGATGAGCAGTGGACTTCTTCCCGTCTTGTCCGCATTAGGTGTCACAGGTGCCGCAGGTTTTGCAGGCGTTGCAGGCTTCGGCTGTTCAGGTTTTTTGTCGTCAGGTTTTGCAGGCGTCACCGCTTCTTTTTCAAGTTTTGCGATAAACTCAATGTCGGATGCTATCTCAAACTTCTCGATTGCTTCCTTGGTGTAGAGCTTTCCCTCACCCTTGATCTGCCAGCCTTTGAACTCATATCCGGATACCTTAGGATCCGCAGGTACGTTTGCAGGCTTATCCATCAGATATACGTTTTCCGTCACGTCAGCCGAACCTTCTACCTTATATGTAACGGTGAAGTGCTTGGCTTGCTTGTATGTTGCCGTGTAAGTCATTTCAGCGACAGGATCCGTGTCTGCAGGGAATGCTTTATCCCATTTATCGAACACCTTGGTCTTGTCTTTATATACAGGCTTCCTGTACTCGATCTGGTTCTTCACGTCTCCCCACTTGAGGTTCTTGTCTACATCAAACGCTACCTTGGCATCTCCGCTTCCGCCTGTGAAGTGTCCGTCATCCGTCGCATCGAGGATGATCCTTACCTTGCCCGTAGGTGTAGGCTGATCCGGTGTAGGAGGTACCTCTATTCCCGGATTCTTCTTGAACACCGCCGTATAGGTGACTTCCGTAACTTTGTCACCGTCGGCAGGGAATTCCTTATCCCACTTGTCGAATATCATTTTGTCATTCTTGTACGCAACATTCGGCAGGATCAGGTTCTTCACATCTTCCCACTTCATATTCTTCTTGACGTCGAACATGAGCTTCTTTCCCTTATCTCCGCCGTTGAGAACTCCGTCCTCGGTAGGATCAAATGTGATTCTCACGGAGCCTTCTGCAACTTCACCCGGCTTGTCAGGATCCGGTGTAACGATTCCCGGTGTCTCAGGTTCTGTCGGTGTAGGTCCCGGAGGTGTGACTTCTTCTTTCTTGAACGTAGCCTTGAATGCCATGTCCTCGGTGATGTCGCTTCCTTCGATCGCCTCTTTGTTGTACGTCTTGGATGTCTTTTCGATCGTCCACGAGATAAAGGTGTATCCCTTCTTTTCAGGGTTGTCCGGTACCTTCGTAGGTTTCTTGCCGTTTTCAACTTTTTCAACGCTTGTAATGACTCCGTCAACTTCAAAGGTCACGATGTGTTTCACTACAGGCTGCTGCGGCAGCTGCGTATATTTTGCCACAAACTTGGTGTCTTCAGTTATCTTCAGTTTTTCTATGGCGGACTTCAGGTAAATAGTTCCTTTTCCGTCTATCTGCCATCCGATGAACTTGTATCCGTCCTTTTCAGGAGCCTCAGGCACGTCTTTCGGCTTATCCTTGTTTGCTATGTATTCCATGCCCACAAGTACATCATCAGCCTCGTAGCTTACTTTATACTTATGCGTCACGTCGTACTTTGCGGTAATCAGAGTTTCCCCGTTGAACTTGCCTTTGAGAGACTTATCCCATTCGGCGAATCTGTACCCCGGTTTTCCTATAGCCTTAGGAGCACTGTCGGTCAGATCCACTTCCGTGTCCTTCTTGACGTGGAGCACTGTCTCACCGATAAGTTCTGCGCCGTGCTCGCCCTTCGAAAACTTCACTGCCACATAATCCGCTTTCGGTGGATCTTCAGGATCCTCAGGAACCACTATGTTTCCAACTTCCTCATATTTTGCCGTTATCGTCATTTCTGAAGTGAACTTGCCTTTCAGTGGCTTGTCCCAAGCCTTGAACTTCCAGCCGTCCTTTCCGACTGCTTTAGGCGCTTCCTCTGTCAGATCCACTTCCGTGTCCTTCTTGACCTGAAGAACCGCATTGCCCTTCAGAGCTTCACCGTTTTCTCCCTTATCGAATGTCACCTTGACGTAGTCAGGTTTCGGTGGATCTTCCGGTGTGCTCGGAAGCACGTTCTCATCGGCTCTGAAGCTTGCGACATATGCAATGTCATTGTTGACCTTAAGCTTCTTTATAACTTCTTTGCTGTATGTCTCGCCCGTCTTCTTGACTTTCCAGCCCATGAACGTCTTGCCCGTTTCCGTAGGATCGGCAGGTACGTCCACAAGAGCCTCGCCTTTTTCGACAGCTTCCGCAGCCACGATCACGCCCTTGACTTCAAAGGTCACGATTTTCTTCTCTGCTTGTTCTTTCTTGAAGTTTGCCACAAACTTGGTGTCAGCCGCAATCTTCAGCCTCTCAACGGCACTCTTCAGGTAGATGTCACCTGCGCCGTCCTTCTGCCAGCCGATGAACTTGTAGCCATCCTTCTCAGGATTCTTAGGTACATCGTTCGGTTCATCGCCGTTGTTCACATACTCAACGTCCAGAACCTTTCCGTCCGCCTCGTAGACAACCTTGTGCTGTGCAGTCTGCTCGTATTTCGCGGTGATAACCGTATCAGCTCCGAAGATTCCGCTCGTTTCTTTGTCCCAGCCTTTGAACTTGTAGCCGTCTTTGCCGACTGCCTTTGGAGCTTTCAACCTTACGTCTGCGCCTTTCTTGACAAGGAATACCGATTCACCTATCAGCTCGGCTCCGTTCTCGCCCTTGTCAAAGCTTACTTTTACGTAGTCTACAGGTACAGGCTCGTCAGGATTTTCAGGTGTAATTATGTCTTCACCCTTAAATTCTTTGTACTGAGCCGTGATCGTCGTATCTTCCGTAAATACGTCACTGAGTTTCTTGTCCCAGCTTGTGAATCTCCAGCCTTTATCCGCCGTGACCTTAGGTCCTTTCAGCGTTATGTCCTTATTCTTTCTTACATAGAAGCTGTCGTCGCCCTCAAGCGTTCCGTGCTCGCCTCTGTCAAAAGTTATCTTTACATAGTTGTCAGCAGGAGGATCAGGCGTGTCGCCCGGCTCTATATCCTTCAGCCTGTCATACGTTGCCGTGTAAGTTGCATCCGCCGTGAACTTGCCCTTGAGATCCTTGTCCCATCCGGTGTGTTTCCAGCCGTCTTCCGCCTTGATCTTAGGTCCTTTGAGCGTAACATCCACGTTCTTCTTTACGTAGAACTCGCTGTCGCCGTAAAAGCTGTGTCCGTGCTCGCCGAGCTTGAACGTAACCTTGATGTAATCGGCTGTCGGCGGTTCAGGATCGTCCGCAGGTTCAACATCTTTCAGTTCCTCAAATTGAGCGGTTATCTTAGTATCTTTATCAAAGCTTGCTTTGAGATCCTTATCCCACTTCTTGAACTTCCAGCTACCTTCCGCCTTCACCTTAGGAGCATCTTCCGAAAGGTCGACTTCCGTATCCTTCTTGACCTGGAACACGCTCGTTCCCTCAAGGCTCTTTCCGTGCTCGCCCTTGTCAAATGTTACCTTGACATAGTCAGGCTTTGCAGGTTCGTCCGGTTTGCTTGGAATGACGTCGGTTCCCTCTCTAAAGCTTGCGACAAATGCCGTTTCCCTGTTTATAGGGAGGTTCTTGATCGCTTCTTTGCCGTATCCCGGACCTTTTCCTTCTATCTTCCAGCCCATGAAGATCTTGCCCGTTTCCGTAGGATCGGCAGGCACCGTCGTTACGCTTGCTCCCTTTGCAACCTTCTCGACAGTGGAGATAACTCCGTCGTTCTCAAAGGTTACCAGGAATTTCTCTGCTTCCAGTTTCTGATAGTTTGCGACAAACTTGCTGTCTTCCGTGATCTTTAGCTGCGACAGCGCACCGGTCAGATACGTGTCTCCGCTTCCGTCTTTCTGCCAGCCGATGAACTTATAACCTGCCTTCTCAGGAGCGTTTTTAGGCACGTTTGCAGGCATTTCCTCATCATCAAGGTATTCCACGCCGATTATGCTTCCGTCGGCCTCATAGACCACCTTATGCTGCGCGGTTGCCTCATATGTCGCCGTTATCGTCTTGCTTTCATTCAGGTTGAGTGCGCTTATATCCGTATCCCATTCCTTGAACTTATGACCCTTCTTGCCGACCGCCTTAGGAGCTTTGGCTTTCAGGTTCACATCGGTATCTTTTCTTACATGGAATACGTTCTTTCCGTACAGGATCTCTCCGTCCGCACCCTTGTCGAACGTCACCTTGACATACCCTTCAGGTACAGGTTTCTCAGGATCCTCAGGAACTACCACGTTGTTGAGTTTCTGATACTGAGCCGTAATTACGGTATCTTCCGCAAATCTGCCCTTGATATTTTTGTTCCAACCTATGTGCTTGTAGTCATCCTCAGGCACTACCTTAGGAGCGCTTGCCGTAAGGTCGACATCCTCGTTCTTCTTGACGTAGAGCTTGCTCGTTCCGTCAAGTTCGCCGTGCTCGCCCTTTTCAAATGTAACGGTCACGTAGTCTTTGTTAGGCGGCTCCGGATGTTCATCATCGCCCGGCTCAACGCTTTGCAATTTATCGTACTGCGCCGTTATGACAACATCATCCTCAAACTTGCCTTCCGTCGCCTTATCCCAGCCCGTGAATTTCAGGCCTTCATTAGGCGTGATCTTAGGTGCATCCAGCTTGACTTCTTTGTCAGGATTTACGTAGAACTTGGTGGTTCCCGTCGCTTTTCCTTTGCCCGTGCTCTCAAAGAGTACAGTCTTGTATCCGGCAGGCTTCTTGTCGCCCGTCACGATATCCGAAAGCTCATTGTACTTGGCATTGATAGTGGTGTCTTCCTTAAACTGACCCTTGGTCTGCTTGTCCCAGCCTCTGAACTCGTAACCCGGTTTCTCATTGACCATCGGTGCGATCAGATCCACTATCTTGTCAGGATTTACATAGTAGCTTGTCTTGTCGGTCGTGGTTGCCTTTTCCCCGAGATCGAAGTTTACCTCCACGTACCCGACAGGTTTCTCTTTATCGGTATCAACGATTGCATCATTCTCCGTGTAGCGAGCCTTGATTGTGGTGTCTTCTTTAAACGGCCCGACAGCTTCCTTGTCCCAGCCTTTGAACTCATATCCGGTGTGAGGATTTACCACAGGTTCAGGCAAAGTGATCTTGGCATCCGGATTCACGTAGTACTTGGTGGTATCCAGCGTGTCTCCCTTGCCGTCGAGGTCGAAGGTAACTTCCTTGTATCCTTCAGGCTTGGTCTCGGTTCCCGGCACAATGTTAGGGATGTCTTCATACGTAGCCACTATATTAGAATCCCTATCATACTCAACTTCTGATCCGGGTTCCCAATCGGCTCCTGAACCTTCCCATATCCAGCCCGTATGCTTGTACCCCGTCTTTGCTTTTATCGTAGGTGCGTCAAGAACAACAGAATAAATATATGGATTTACATAGTATACCGTCTTTCCTTCGGCGGTTCCTTTATCACCGGCTTTGAAGGTTACCGTGCTGTACCCGTCAGGCTTGTCTCCGTCATCAGGAGTTACCACGTCCGCAACTTCTCTGTATGTAGCGGTTATGGTAGCATCTTCGCCAAACGTTCCGGTAAGCGACTTATCCCAGCCGGTATGCCTATATCCTGTGTTTGCCACAACGTTCGGAGGCTCAATGGTGACCTCAGTGTCTTTCTTGACATAACACTTGTCAAAATCCATAGAGTCTCCGTCAGAACCTATGTCAAATGTTATCGTCACATAACCTTCAGGTTTTTCCTGATCCCCCGGAATCACGTTTTTGAGTTTCTCATATACGGCGTACACTGTCCAGTCGCCTCTTACAGATGTATTTTTATCAAAGTCAGGTTCAGTTGCCGATGCACTCTTCGCCCAGCCTTTAAATATATGCCATGCCTTGACCGGTTTTGTCTTAGGGAAAGCTTCGCCCAGTGACTTATTCCTTTCAATCAGCATTGGTTTGACTTTGCCTTTACCACCGTTTACATCAAACCATACCCTTACCTTATCTTCATCCGCATATCCTCTGTAGCTCCAAAAAGGTCTGACAGTGATGTTCGCTGTTATCACCGTATCGTCAAAAAAGTCAGGCTCATTTGCAGCCGGTGTTGCAGTCCAGCCTTCGAAGACATAACCCGCTTTCTTTGGCTGTTTTTTAGGGAATTGATCTCCAAGACTACTTCCCTTCTCTATCGTAATCGCTTCCGGAAGATCTGTGGTTCCTTCTCCATCCTTAAAAGTAACCGTCACTTTTTCTGCACCGGAATCCACTTTCCAAACTGCATATACCGTCATGTTTGCGTTTACTTCCGTATCTTTGAAGAAGTCCGGCACAGTCGCACTCTGGCTTGAAGCCCATCCACTGAATGTGTATCCGTCTTTCTCAGGCTTTACTGTAGGGAAGTCGTCTTCAAGTGCCATCCCTTTCTGAACCTTTACAGGCTCCACGCTTCCGTTTCCTCCATTTACATTGAAGTATACCTCGACTTCTTCAGCATCCGCCGATTTCCAAACGGCATATACAGTTATATCTTCAGGAATAGGCGTATCGCTGAAAAAGTCGGGTCTTCTCGCACTTTTTGATTTTGCCCAACCAAGGAAGACGTGTCCCTCTTTGGTCGGTTTTACGTTAGGGAAACTCTCGCCAAGACTCTTATCCCTCAAAACAGGAAGCTTATTGGGCGCATTTTCTCCTCCATTTGCGTTAAAGCTTACGTTTACCTTGTCTTCTTTCCATACGGCATAGTATGTTATAGGGTCTTCGCTGTCAATTACGGTATCTTTTGTTACATCAGGTTCTGCGGCACCCTTGGTCTTTGCCCAGCCAAGGAATTTATAGCCTTCCTTAAACGGTTTATTGTGCGGATATGCCCAATTCAAGCTTCTGCCGTATTGCGCAGTCGTAGAGCTCGGTACATTGCCACCCCCATCTCCGTCAAAGTTGACTTTAACATCTTTTGGCTGCCATTTGGCGTATACTGTCGCTGTTCCATTTTCTAAATGATAGTACTTTATTTCAGATGTTGCGTCAAAAATATCCTGATAAGTATCGTTTTCGGCATATTTGAAACTCCAGTGTTTAAAGTTATATCCTTTTCTCACAGGTTTCTTTTCAGGGAAATTCGCCCCTATAGGCTTGTCCTTCTCAACTTCTATGATTCCCGGGCCTCCACTACCTCCGTTATCCACAAACTTGACTTTTACGTGCATGTGTGGATTAACCACATGGTAAGGTCCATCCATTAAATCATGTGGATTTCTAGCGGGCGCAGATCCTATTCCTCTGATGTTTACCTTCACCTTGGGCCTGTTCCCTGTGTTTGGTTGCATTCGAAATGCAAAGCTATCAAGGCTTTTAAGGTTTTGACTTACCGACGCACTCACCAAATTAGGGTTGTTGCCATACGCATCCTGTTCAATCTTCTCTACACTGTCATTGATTGTAACAGTTCCAAAGTTATTGCTCATAAAGGCATATTTTCCAATGGTCTTGACCTTGGTCGAAAGATTGACCTTTGTCAATTTATTGTCGCGGAAAACTCCCTCGGCAATCTCGGTTATCGGTACATTCTCAAGATCTAAAACACTTATAAGGTTGTTTCTGAAAGCTTCCTTTTCAATTGTACTTATCTTTGAAGGGAGCGTCAAATCTGTAAGTTTATTGTTTCTGAATGCTCCTTCCTGTATCCGATCCACTGATGTGTTCCCAAGGAATTCTATTTTTTTGAGTCCGACACCGTCAAAGGCTCCTTTTCCTATGCTCTGAACATTTGTCGGAATTTCAAGTGAATTCTTTTTGCTTCCGGTTAAACGGTGTGTTATATAGGAATTTTTAAACGCTTCTTCGCCGATATCTTTCACTCCACCGATATCTTTTATTCCCATTTTATATAAGCGAGCGCCTTCGAAAGCTCTCTTGCCTATTTTTGGCCAACTTCCTCTGAAGAAAGACCGACGGTCGCCATACTCATCTATTTCATAACCACCAACCTGTGTATCTTTGAATGCTTCTTCTTCAATGTTGCCGCCGCCGTTAACATCCACCACTTGAAAATTGCCATTTCCGGAAAATGCCCGTTTTCCAATTCTGCTAATTTTGATTTCATTGGTGTCTGTCTTAAATATATTCAACGCCGGATTGGACGTGAATGCAGAGTCCCCAATATCTACATGTGCATAACCTGTATTCCCGTTTATATGCGTGCCTTTGATTTTTATTGTCCTTATAAATCTATTGCTGAAAGCATTTGAAGCAATTTCATTAAGTTCTGCCCTTACTTCCTTACCTTTGTAATATGCCTTCTCCAACACAAGAGGTATTACAATTGAACTATAAGAATCAATCTTCCTACGAAAATGATCTAATCTATAGTAGTATTCTAATCTTCCATACGCATTTTTCTTCTCACTAACGGTGTAGCTGAATTCATTCGGCTCTAATGTATGCTCTCCATAAGTAGCCCAAATAACATCAACAATGCAGTCTTTTTTCGCTTCAAATATTCCCCTATTTCCGACTGTTCCTAATCTTGAATCCAAAAAATGCTCCGGCCATTTGTATATTCCATCGCTATGTCGCGAACGAACCCAATCTCCTATAAAATAGTAGCCACTACGCACGGGAACAATATATCCGTCATCACTAATAGGTTTGCCTTGATCGACACAGAACCTCGATTTTAATTCTGCTCCTGCTGCGGATTTTCCTCCATGGTACTCTACAATCACACAAACTTTCTTGTCCTTGTATACAGGATATAGATGTGTCTTGCCGTTATTTTGAATATTGTTTTTTATTGTGTTATAGGACATAGCAGATTTGGCGCTATATTCCGTAGAATATCCCACACAGATCTTGCCCTTGACATTTGCGTGTGGGATTGCTCCGTACTGAACGAGCTGCGGTGGAGATCCCTCTAGATCCATAATCGGTGCATACCAATCATCACCATACTGCTTTGTCGTCATTTTTACACTCTTACTGTCGAATTCAGGCAGTTCATGCACATATACGGACTTTCCACCGTACATGTATACCGGCTTTATTACAATTTCCTTGCTCTTATTTAACTTTGCCCAATCCCTTATAGGTGTATCATAACCGAAATATCCCGCACCGGCTCCCGTATCACCATGGCTAGAGTCATTAGGTCTATTAAAATTACTGAACTTATAACCCCCGTTATCGGGTAAATCCTCTTTTATATACTTTCTTAAAGAATCTCCCTTTCTTATCGTGAATTTATTCGTCCCATTCTTACCGAACTTAAAATTCTTCGGTCCATGATAATTCGGATCACTCGTATCTATTGTAACGGCGACCTCATTATTCAGATTTTCCTGCCTTTTCGAGAAATCCTGGTCTTTGCCGCATTCTACGGACGTCGCCCATATAAATCCATCATTCTTTATTTCAGTGTTAGCAAAAACATTTCTCTCTGAAATTCCTACAATACTATCAGCACCACCGCTGTTGGTAGACCAACCTGTCGCAGCATAAGTACTGTTGCCTTTCATCACCCTGATTTCAGGTATGCTCTCAAGTATCGATGCGCCTATTCTTGCTTTTTTCTTGATAGGAATGCTTATACTAAGCTGATTGTCCGTGGGATCTATGCTTATAAAAATATCATAATCTCCACCTCTTCCAATCCTATGCCTAATCTCTCGATAAAGCTCATCAACGAAGCTACCTTTATAATAAGTGTCCTTCGTAAGATCCAAAAGTCTCTGGCTATGTCGGAAGCTGGACCAAAAACATATCTTCTCCGGACGCTGTGGATAGACGAAGTTCACCAAAAAGCAACTCTTATCGTCGTACGGTATCCTCTTCCGTAAATTTTCCCCGTTAAACGGCTCATCCTTGTCGATCCCCGGGTCTACATTTTTAAGCGCCTTTGGTTTTATCACCTTGCCCGCTTTGAGACTGCCTCCTACGACCGGTGCCTGCTTTGCGGCATCTTTCTTCTCTTTGCCGGCTTCGCCACTAGGCTCGCCTGCCTGCTTCTTTTCCGGTTGCGGTTTGTCCGCAGCTTTGCCGGCATTCGCACCCGACTTCTTGGCTGCCTGTTTGTCGGCAGCTTTGTCCACTTTCTTTTCGACCTGTTTGTCCTGCTTTTTACCGCTTTGATCTGCGGCAAAGGCACGGTCGAAAGGAATGTAGGTTGCAACGACAGCGAAAACCAGTAACATCGTTAAAAGTTTTCTCTTCATGTTCGTTGCAGTCTTTTTTCTACTGAAACCATCCATAACTGTTTCCTCCTTAAACAATAACTTTTCTTTGCAATAACTGTTGTGAGTTTAGCAATAACTTTTCTATCTACTTACCGATCCCCGCGCCCGCACGCTTTCCGGATCGCCTGCACCTCCGGGCGCACACGACCTTGAGATCTTGCTTTAGCGTCGGCCGCCGGAGGTCTGCGAGAACCTCCGGTGCCGTTGTTTAAAAATATTTATCTTCTTGCCCCGGCTACGGCTGCGACCTTGCCGGTATTGGCTTTATTACCTTTCTTTGCTTTCTTCTTGGGCTGTATCTTGACAAGTGCTATGTACATCTTGGAAAGATTGCCCTTGGTTCTGAAGTACACGGTCTTGGTCTTTTTGTCGTACTTTGCCTTAAGAAGTTTTCCCTTCTTTCTCAGGATCAGAGGTTTCTTGCGTTTTACTTTCTGTCCTTTGACTTTCTTGATCTTCTTGGCGTACAGGCGCATGATGCGGAACTTGGTTTGCTTCTTTATTTTCTTGCCAGCATACGGAATCCCTATGTCGACCGCCTTCACCTTGTATTTCTTCGCCTGTTTGCCCGAGATCACCATTTTGAGCATATATATCTTTTTCTTGTAGATCTTCTTTCTTACGGCTTTCGACTTTACGACCTTCTTCTTTTTCTTGGTTATCAACTTGAAGTAGGTCTTGAGGTTGCTCTTTTTGTACAGCTTTTTGAACTGCTGCGGCATCATCTTGATAGAAACCCTCTTGATCGTAAGCTGCATGTAGGTATATTTGTCACTGGCCATGCCCGCCTGTTGAGCCGGTGTCAGCTTTATCGTCTTCTTGCTCTTGATGATCAGAGGTCCTTTGCTTTTTCCGCTGTCGCCCAGGCCTGCGTTACCGGATTTGCCCGCATTCTGGTCGCCTTTCCAATTCGGGTCTTTCTCAAACCGGGCAACGAGCGTTATGTCAGACACGATCTCAAACTTCTCAACCGTGGATTTGGCGTATGTCTTGCCTCTTCCGTCCACCTGCCAGCCTTTGAACACGTAGCCGGCGAGTTTTGGATCCACGGGAACCTTGCGAGGTGTATCGAGCAGATATACCTGTTCCTTAACATCCGCCGCACCGCTAACCTTGTACGTAACCGTCGCCCTGCGCGCCTGCTTGTAGATTGCCACGTAGGCTTCCTTACCGACCATGTCGCCGTCCGCAGGGAATGCCTTGTTCCACATGGAGAAGACTTTGCTTCTGTCCTTGTAGGCAGGTTTGTTGTATACGATGCCGTTTTTGACATCTCCCCACTTGGCCGTCTTGTCCACATCGAAGACAAGCGGTTGCCCAACCGTTTCCTTTGCTCCGCCAAAGTATCCGTCGCCCGTAGGGTTAAGCGTTATCCTGACCTTTCCGGCAGGGATAGTTCCCGGGTTATTCGGATTCTCGGGAATGCTTATGTTTCCGGCATTGCCTGCAAATACCGCCTTATACGTACCTGTAGATATACTGTCCTGATCTTTTGGCAGATCCTTGTCCCATTTATCGAAGACCTGGCTGCCATCCTTGTATTTCACCTTAGGCAGGATGAGGTTTTTCACATCCGCCCACTTGAGTTTTTTCTTGATATCGAATATCAGCTTGCCGCCGAGTTTACCGCCGTTCAGGCTTCCGTCCGCAGTCGGATCAAACGTGATTCTGGCATATCCTGCGGGGATCTCTCCCGGATTTTCCATCTCGCCCGGATCATGCGATATGATGCCCGGTTTCTGCGGATCCGCTTCCTCCGTGCCGTCGTCACTGCCCGGCTTTCCCGGATTGCTCGGGTCGCTTGGATTATTCGGCTTGTTCGGATCGCTCGGGTGCCCCGGGTCTGCCGGATTGCTTGGATCGCTACCCGGATCGTCCGGGGTTTCATTCGTCTTCTCATACGTTGCGGCTATTATAGTGCCTTCCGTAAACTTCCCCGTGCTGTTCTTATCCCATCCGGTGTGTTTCCAGCCTTTGTTCGGCTTCACAGTAGGCGTCGGCACCGTCACCTCAACCTCGGAGTTCACGTAGTACCTGGTCACATCGTCGGTGCTGCCCTTGCTTCCGTCTATGTAAAAACTTATCTCAACATACCCTTGCGGTTTATTCGTTCCCGGTTTTGCGGGGATCACATTGTCGAGTTTCTCGATGTCGGCGACAAATTCTGTGTCCGTTGTCATACTGCATTTCTCAAGTTCGGCTTTGCTGTAATGCCTACCTTCCCCGTTTATCCGCCATCCTTTGAACTCGGTTCCCGTCCGGTGCGGATCCTGCGGAACCTTTGCCGGCGGATCCATGACATACACGCTTTCACTTCCGACAGTCTCGCCGGCGACCTTATAGCTTATCTTAATTTTCCTCGCTTCTTTGTATGTTGCTTTGAAAGTTCTTTCCTCTACTGTTTCCCGGTTTGTCGGTATCTGCGGTTTCCACCCGTCAAAGACCTTGGTGTTGTCTTTGTATGCAGGTGTGTTCCTTGAGAGTTCATCGCCCACGTTCTTCCACTCGGTTCCTCTCTTTACGTCAAACATCAGCTTGACCCCGGGTTCATGTCCTTCAAAGTGTCCGTCCCTTCCCGGATCCATGTATATGCGTGCCGGAGGAACAGGATCCGGAGTTCCCGGATGCTGTGGATCCACCACTTTTATGCGATCATTGTAGCTAAAGGTAGCTCTGTACGTTGCACCTGCAACATACTCATCGTCTTGCGGAAATCCGGGACTCCATCCGTCGAAGAAATATCCTTCAGTTTGGCTTGAGACAACCGGCGTAATCTTATCTCTGACGTCACCCCACTTGAGGGTCTTCTTTATGTCATAGGAAAGCTTCTTCCCGGCTTGCCCGCCGTTCAAACTTCCTCCCGGCGTAGGGTCGAATACGATTCTAATATAGCCCTTTTCCGGTTTGCCCTCGCCGGGGTCTTCCTTGATAGCCGGTTTCTCGGGCTGCGTGTCGGTCTTCGGCGGCTGCACCTGAGCCTCTCCGGGATCTTCGCTCGGATCATATCCCGCTCCGCCGTCTTTATCCGATTCATAGGTCGCCGTTATTACGGTGTCTCTTTCAAATCTGTGCCATCTCACTTTAGGGTTCAATTCAGGATTCCAGCCCTTGAACTTCCAGCCTTTATCAGCCACTACCCCGGGCATCATATCAACAAGGGGAATCACGATACCCTTTGCCAGCTGAAAACTCGTCATTCCGATGAGCTTTTCACCGTGTGTGCCCTTGTCGAAGATCACTTTTACAAAGCCCTCTTTCACGGTATCTCCCGGTTTCAGCTCGTATGCCGGATAGTTTCCGCCCATAAACACCGCTTCCATGACGGTGTCGGCATTTATCTTCAGCGATGTAAGCGCTTCTTTTCCGTATGTTCCGTCAATGCCCTTCTTCTTCCATCCGATGAAGTTCATTGTGCTACCATGCTTATGTTCGGGATCCTGCGGTATGTCAGCCGTAGAAAGGCTGTCGCCCCTCTTGATGTGGGCAACACCCAAGACAATGCCCTCATTGTCAAATGTTACCGCTACTTTACCGCTCTCTTTTTTATCATAGACTGCAAGAAAGTCTGTGCTTTCACTTACCACATAATCGCTTTTGAGTGCACTCTTGGTGTAGAGTTTACTCTTGTCGTAACTGCCGTCGGCTTTTTTCTTTGCCCATCCTATGAATCTGAATCCCGGCTTGTACGGCGCCTGCGGCGCATACCCTAACCATCGATTTCTTTCCATGGTCGCAACTCCGACAGGATATATGTTTGGCGGATCTCCCGCAAAGAACAACACTCGCCTGTAGTAGTTCATAGGACTGCTCATTGCGAAGATAACGGTATCCTCGTTGTATGCGCCTCTGACCTGCCGGGACCATCCGTAAAACTCATACCCATCATGAGGTATTGCTGTCGGCGGATCCGGCTGCACCTCCACGCCCTTCCTGACGTGAAATACCGCATTTCCGATCAATCCCTCACACTCTCCTTTTTCAAAGATCAGTTTGACATATCCCGGTGCCGGAGTCTGATCCTGATCCACGGGGACTACTACATCCTCATCCGAACTTTCCTCACCGCCCGTGCGATTTTTGAGCGTGCCGGTCGCCCGCTTTGCCTGGGCGCCGCCCGTCTTTTTCTTGGCGGTGCGATCCGCCGCAAAACTCCTGTCAAGCGGAATATACGTTGCGATGACCACGAAAACAAGCAACAACGTCAAAAGCCGCCGCGCCGCGGTTTGTAGTTGCTTACCGCTCGTGTCGGTCTTAACAAGACTTTTCATAACTGTTTCCTCCTTTTATTTGAATAACACCCCTTACATTTCCATTCGCTTTTGTCCAAAGGACTATATAATTATCATGCCCAATCAATATTTTTTCTTCATTCTATCACAGTTTCTTCACCAGTAAAAGGCTAAATTGCACAAAAATTAAAAATGTACACTCTGTAGCTTTTGGCGTATTTTTCTGTTATTTATGTTATGCCCACTTTGTGTGCTTACATAAGGTCGTCTTTGTAAATCCTAGCGGAGATTGCGAGAGGCTTTGATCGGTCACTATTTTTCCATAAGCCATTCCGGTAAATAGCGCACTTGTATACCGTTGTAATTTCCGAGCGTCAAACGATCTGTTGTCAATATGGTCTTTTGATAGTGATTTTTAATGTTTGCCAACGGTCGGATCTCACGTTCAAAGGTTTCCTTGGCCGTCATATTGGCACTCACCTGAAAATAGCTGTATGCACCTTGTTTTTCGGCAACAAAATCGACCTCTGTATTTCCTACTTTCCCCACGGCAACTTTGTATCCTCGCCGCAGAAGCTCAAAATAAACCATGTTTTCAAGTGAAAACCCCAAGTCGTAATTCATCCTCGGAAGAATGTAATTTCTCAACCCCAAATCCACTATGTACATTTTTCGATTCAATTTCAAAATCTGTTTACCCACAATATCAAAGCGCTCAGCCGGATAAAAAACAAAGGACTCCGTCAATGCTCCAACGTAGTCGGCCACCGTATTCTGTGATATTTTTCTTCCGGTCGAAACCAAATAACCCGTGATTTTTCTGATCGATACAGGGCTTCCGACAGTGCCGGCAAGGTATTTTGCAATCGCCTTGAGTAGTACAATGTCTGTAATTTTGCCCCTTGAAGAACCTCTTGTTTTGCGTACCCATCTATCTTCAATGTCCTTTACAATAACCGTATTGTAGATCCCCTCCAAATAGGTTTCTACTTTTTCTCTTGTACGGTTCATTGCGGCAACATAAGGCATACCGCCATTTTGCAAGTACTCGGAAAAACCCTTTTCTCTCTCCATTCCCGTCATATCAAGAAATTCCCGAAATGAAAACGGCAGAACTTTGATTTCAACATATCTGCCTGTCAAAAGTGTTGCCAAATCCCCCGAAAGCATATACGCATTTGATCCTGTGATATATAAATCCACGCCGCTTGTTACATATAAACTGTCCACTACCTTTTCAAAGGAATAAACTTTCTGAATCTCATCGAGGAGAATGTAAGTTGTTTTCCCTTCTGTCAACCGCTTCTTCAGATAGCTGTGCAACTTTCTGTAATCGAGAAGTTCTTCATATTCCAACTCTTCAAAATTGATTGAAATGATCTGTTCATCCGCCACTCCATTTTCCTGTAACCATTGACGGTACCGATTTAAAATTGTCGACTTTCCGCACCTGCGTATTCCCGTTATAATTTTGATGACCTGCTCATCTTTCCAAGTGATCAATCGGTTTAAATATTCTTCTCTCTCTATCAAAAAATCACCTCCCTGCTTTTAGTGTTCTCATTTTAGCACATATCTGCATTTATATCAAAAAGCGTTCTCATTTCGGAACATATTCTTTAGAGATCCTCTTGTCAACGCAGGCGGCGGAATGCTCGCGGAGTGGGTCAAGGGTTGCGGCTGACTTTCCGGGCGTATCCCGGTGAACCTTTTATCGCATGCTTGAAAAATATCCGCTTAAACCTTGAACATAAAATCCGGGTGCCGGCATCGCCGGCACCCGGGGAGAAAGGAGGTAATGCACGCCTGCGTGCACTAAATGTTATTTGCTTATCTTGCTCTCCTTGCCTTTCTTGCTTTCACACTTTTTCCCTTCTTTGCCTTTTTGGACTTCTTGGGCTGTATCTTCACAAGACCGAAGTATGTCTTGGTAGGATTGCCCTTTGTATTGAAGTATACTTTCTTAACCGCCTTGTCAAAGATGGCATTGAAGAGTCCGCCTTTTTTGAGCAGTTTAAACGCTCTCTTGGCTTTCTTTCCTTTCTTCTTGGCTTTCTTTGCTTTCTTCACCGCAAACTTCATGACTTTGAACTTGGTCTTGGCCTTGACTTTGCCCACCGATGCGATGCCCGCATTCAGAGGTTCCATCTGCTTTCCGGAAATGACCATGTTCAGCATGTACACTTTGCCTTTGAAGATCTTCTTCTTGATCGACTTCTTGGCTCTGACTACTTTTCTCCCCTTTGTAACCATCTTGAAGTATGTCTTCAGGTTCTTCTTGTCATACAGCTTTCTGAACTGATCAGGCGTTACCTTCACACTGACGTTCTTGACCGTCAGTTCCATATAGCTGTACTTGCCGTCTGCCATGTCTTTCTGCTGAACAGGCGTGAGCTTGATTGTCTTCTTGCCCTTTATGATCAGAGGTTGCTTATTTGCGCTTACGGTCGTGCCTTTCTTTGCGGCCGAAGGGTCTTTGTCAAGCTTTGCCACAAGCTGCATGTCCGTCACAATCTCAAACTTCTCCACAGCCGCTTTGCTGTATGCCGGGCCTTGCCCGTTAACCTGCCATCCCGCGAATTTGTAGCCCGAAATCTTCGGATCCGCAGGAACCTTGGCAGGATGTCCCATGAGATATACGCTCTCGGTTACGTCCGCAGTTCCCGAAACCTTGTATGTAACGGTGAATGTCTTGGCCTGCTTATAGATAGCCACATACGTTGCTTCCTTAACCGTTTCTCCGTCTTCAGGGAAAGGCATATCCCATTTATCGAATACTTTGGTTCTGTCTTTGAACGCAGGCTGCCTATAGGTGATTCTGTTCTTGACTTCTTTCCATGTCAGAGAAGCATCGACATCAAATACCTGTTTGCTTCCGAGGCTTTCTCCCGCAAACTGTCCATCTCCCGTAGGATCGAGTGTGATTCTCACGTGGCCTGTCGGAACTTCTCCCGGATTGTTCGGATCATTCGGTATTACGATCCCGGGATTGCTCTTGAACTCCGCCGTGTACGCCGCCGATGATACTTGATCTCCGTCGGCAGGCAAATCTCTGCTCCATTTGTCAAATATCTTGCTGTTATCCTTGTACATAACGTTCGGCATTATCAGATTCTTGACATCCTCCCACTTGAGGCTGCTCCTTACATCAAATACCAACGTTTCTCCAAGCTCTCTTCCGTTGAGTCTTCCGTCTGCGGTAGGATCAAAGACAATTCTCACAAATCCCGCTTCCGGTTTTTCCGTTCCCGGATTTGGCTTGATTCCCGGCTTGTCGCTCTCTCCGCCGCCCGGTTTGTTCGGATTGTTCGGATTTTCAGGGTCTTTCTCAAATACCGCAGTCAGCTTAAGGTCACTTACGATCTCAAATTTCTTGACAGCGTCTCTGCTGTATGTCTTTTCGCTTCCTTCCACTTTCCAGCCTTTGAACGTGTAGCCCTGCGCCGTAGGATTTACCGGCACTTTAGGCGTATCCATCGCGTATACCTTTTCGCTGTCATACACGGTTCCGTTCACAATGTACTCAATATTGAATTTATGCGCCGCCTTGTAACTTGCCACAAAGGTTACTTCACTGACCTTTCCTTGATTTACAGGCATCTTAGGTACCCACTTCTCGAATACTTTGGTTTTGTTTTTGTACTTCGGCTCTGTTGCCTCAAGATACTCTCTCACAAAACTCCATGTTTTCTCCTCGTATACGTCAAAGTATTTCTTGGTTCCTCTGCTGAGATCCGCAAAACTTCCGTCCTTTGTCGGATCCAGTGTAATCCTCACATAACTATAGTAAGGTTGTCCCGGATTGTTCGGATCCGGTTCATTTATGTAACCGCTGCCGAAAATGGCGGTGTAGGTGCATTCCTCGACGGGATCCTCATCTTTCGGAAAGTCCTTGTCCCATCCTTTGAATGCGTACACGTATCCATCTTTATGGGTAACCCGAGGATTGATGTAGTTCTTCACATCCCCCCATCTCAAGCTGCTTTTTACGTCGTAGACAAGCTTCTTTCCTACGTCTGCGCCGTTCAGCATACCATATTGAGTAGGGTCAAATGTTATCCTTACATATCCCGCCTTAGGGTTTTCCGTCTGAAGCCCGGGTATTATCGCAGGCTTGTCCGGATTTACTCCCGGTTTGTCCGGATCGATTCCCGGCTCATCCGGATCAGGATCCGGTGCGGGAGTTTCATCTTTCTCGTACAATGCCGTTATCTTTCCGTCGCTTCTCAATTCGTCGGTGACGTTAAGTTTTTTGTCCCATCCTTTGAATTTCCATCCTTTATCGGCTACCACAGAAGGCGCAATCCAGCTTAGATCCATAGCCTCATGATCACGCACCTGAAATACATTGTGTCCAAGAAGCCGGCCGTGCTCGCCTTTATCAAACGTCACTTTTATGTACCCCGATGACGGTTCTTCTTCCGGTTTAATCGGAATGACATTGTCGCTGTATTCAACCATCTCCAGGAAATTCGTATCCCTGTTTATATGGATCTCTTTCAACAGTCCCTTTGTGTAAATCCCCTGTTTTCCTTCTATTCTCCATCCCAAAAATTGTGTCGGAGGGGTTACCTCAGGAGCATCGGGTATCTTTGTTATCGTTTCGCCATGAGCCACATTTTCAATGCTTAGGATCCTTTCCCCGCGTTTGAAGAGTACGATGTGTTTCCGCTTTTCCTTCTCTTGGTACTTGGCATTGAAAATCATATCTGTATCTATTTTTAGCTCGCTGTATTTGATGCCATCCAGAGTGTATATTTCACCCGTATCTTCTCTTTCCCATCCGATGAATCTGTATCCGTTCTTTTTAGGAGCTTTAGGATTGACCTTATCAATCCAATACCCCTCTGTCGTATATGCGGCGACGATGTGTCCGTCCGCTTTGAATATAATTCTGTGCTCATCCGGTGCGCTTACGGCGTATTCTGCCGTGATCACGGTATCCTTTTTAAATCTGGCGTTCGGTGAAATATCCCAACCGGTAAATTTATATCCCTTTGCCGGCACTGCCATAGGCGCATCCAGTCTCACGTACTTATTCTTCCTTACGTGGAACACCTTGTCACCCACAAGAGATTCTCCGTTTACGCCCTCCTCAAATTTCACCTCAACGTAGCCTTTAGGAGGTTCTGACGGATACTCCGGCACGATTATGTCACCGGCTTTCTCATAAGTTGCCGTTATAGTGGTGTTCGATGAGAACTTGCCTATCAGCGGCGTATCCCATTCCTTGAACTGCCATCCGTCCTTTGCAACCGGTTTTGGCGCTTCAAACGTCAGATCCACATCGGCATCTTTCTTGACTTGTAAAACTTCCTCTCCACGCAATGATTTTCCGTGTTCGCCCTTATCGAAAGTTATCTTGACATATCCTTCCTTGGCGGGAGCTTCAGGATCCCCGGGTATTATTATATCATTATTCTCAAGGTACTGCGCCGTTATGACCGTATCCTCTTCAAACACATCGTGTAGATGGGCATCCCATCCATCGAATCTGTATCCTTCTTTTGGAACCACTTTAGGCGCATGTTCCGACAGGTCGACTTCGGCATCTTTCTTGACCTTGAAGGCGGTCATGCCCTCCAGTCTCTCTCCGTGTTCGCCCTTGTCAAACGTGATCTTTATGTAACCGGCTTCAGGAGTCTCCGAAGGATCTATCGGCGTTACGTCTATATCGTTGAAGATTGCGACAAATGCCGTGTCCTTCTTTATTGGAATAGCCTTGATCGCTTCTTTTGCATACGTTCCGTCATTTCTGCCCGGACTCCAGCCGATGAATGCTTTTCCGGACTCTGCGGCAGGATCCTCGGGCACGTTTACAACGCTCGCACCTTTTGCCACCTTCTCTATCGAAATGATTTTTCCGCTCACTTCAAAGCTTACCATCAGTTCATCAGGATTTTCATGCCTCTCATACTTTGCATCAAACTCGGTATTCGTATTTATCTTGATCCTCTCAAGAGCCTTTGATGTATAGACATCATCGGTTCCCACCTTCTGCCAACCTATGAACTTGTATCCGTCCTTGTCAGGAGCATCAGGTATCTCCTCAGGGCTTTCTCCCGCGCTAACGTACTCAACATCCAGTATCTTGCCGTCTGCCTTGTATGTGACGGAGTGTCTGCTTTCCGCTTTCCAGCGAGCCGTGATCGTTGTGCCGTCGTAGAATAACCCCGTCAGCAAACGATCCCATCCGTCAAACGAAAATCCCGGCTGCCCAATGGCAATCGGAGCCACCTCGCTCAAATCTATCGTTGGCTTTGATCTTACATAGAAAGTGGTTTCACCTATCAGTTCCTTACCGTATGCACCTTTGTCAAAGGTAACCTTGTTATATCCAAGCGGCTGCGGTTGGTTACCCGGCTCAATGTCATTAAGGCTATGATACTGCGCGGTTATAACAGTGTCCTGAGTGAATTTTCCTTCTGTCTTCTTATCCCAACCCGTAAATTTAAACCCTTCGTTCGGTTTGACTTTCGGTGCGGGCAGAGTTACGTTTTTCTCAGGATTGACATACATCGTAAGCGCATCCTCCGATGTTGCCTTGCCGTCAAGATCAAATGTAATCGTCACGTATCCTTCAGGTTTCGGTTGATCCGGCGGCGTTACGTTCTCAATCTTCTCATAAACCGCATATACTACCCAGTTTCCGCCAACTATGGAGTCTTTGTTAAAGTCTCCTTCGGTTGCGGCAATGCTTCTGCTCCAACCCTTGAATTTATGTCCCGCTTTTTTCGGTTCTTCCTTAGGGAAATTCTCCCCAAGAGAGCTTCCGCTCTCAACCGTAACCGGCACAAAGTTTCCTTTTCCTCCGTTGGCATCAAAGTAAACCGTCACCGGATCTTTGAATCCGCCCTTGCTTCTCCAAACGGCGTATACATCCATATTTTTGTCGACTATACTGTCTGAAAAGAACGCAGGAACCGCGTCTCCGGGATTTAATGACCAGCCAAGGAAGATGTATCCGTCTCTCTTAGGCTCTTCTTTAGGGAAGTTTCCTCCAAGCGTATCCCCCTTGTCGACCGTAACTGCTTCAGGCATGTCAAGAACTTCATCGCTGCCTGCATTGGGTCTGAACGTTACCTTGACTTCTTCAACCGAATCTTTTTTCTTCCAAACGGCATACACCGTCATGTTGTCGTTTATGATCGTGTGTGAGAAGAAATCGGCTTTTTCCGCATTCTCATCAACAGACCAGCCCCTGAATACATAACCGTCTTTGGTCGGTTTGTCCTTAGGGAAGCGGTCTGCGAGCGTAGCTCCTTTCTCAACGATCACATCGTCCACGCTCCCGTTTCCGCCGTTTATGCCAAACTTTACGGTGACTTCCTGCTTTTCACCCTTCTTCCAAACGGCATACACTGTCATGTTGTCATTGACATCCGTATCGCCGAAGAAGTCAGCCTTATATGCATACCTTGACTTTGCCCAGCCCAGGAACACATATCCTTCCCTTGTAGGTTTTCTGTCGGGGAAGCTTGCTCCAAGCCTCTTGTTTCTTGTCACTTCCACAGAGTTAGGCGCATTCTCGCCGCCATTTGCGTTGAACTCAACCTTGACCTTATCTTCTTTCCATACGGCATAGTATGTTATAGGGTCCTCGCTGTCGATGACGGTATTCCTTGTCACATTAGGTTCCGCAGCGTCCTTGGTCTTTGCCCAGCCCAGGAATTTATATCCTTCCTTTATAGGAACCTTGGTAGGATATGCATTGCCGTACTTTACATTGTCAAGTTGATATCCGTAGTGCTGACGGGTCGATGCAGGTACATTTCTTCCTCCGTTGCCATCAAAACTGATAGAAACATCCTTGCTGCTCCACGCAGCGTACACGGTCGTGCTGCCCGTAACCTGTGAATTTTGATCGAAGTTTCCGCTTCCTGAGTCAAGACCCTTCCACGTTGTGTTCCAACCGCTGAAGTTATATCCTTTTCTGGTAGGCTTCTTGTCCGGGAACTTGGCGCCTATCGGCTTTTCCTTCTCAATTTCTATGATTCCCGGGCCGCCGATTCCTCCGTTGTCATCAAAGGTCAGGTTTACATGCATGTGAGGATCCACGACATGAAAGTACGAATCCTTAAGGTCGTTAGGATTTCTTCCTCCTCTTATGTTCACCTTGACTTTAGCTCTGTCGTTCGGGGCGAGGTAGAATGCATTGTTATCCAAGTATTTAAGGTTCTCGCTTACTGATGCACTTGCCAGTTTAGGGTTACTGTTATACGCAAACGCTTCAATCCTATCCACACCGTCTCCAAGTGTGATATCACCGAATCTATTGTATGCGAAAGCAGACTTTCCAATTGTCTTTACACTGCTCGGAAGCTTCGCATCGGTCAACTGATTGTGTTGGAAAGCGCCTTCCTCAATCTCCGTAACTGCCGTACTTGCGATGTTTGCGGTGGTAAGTATATTATCATTGAAAGCATTTTTTCCTATCCTGTCGACTCCATGAGGGAGCGTCAGTTCCGCTAAGTAATTATTTTCAAAGGCTCTGTCCCCTATACTTCTGACAGAATTCCCTTGGAATTTGAGTTTTCTGATGCCTGATCTTTTAAATGCTTCCGCTCCTATGGTTTCCACTCTCGCCGGAATCTCAACGGAATTCGCATCGGCACCCGGTAAAGCTGCACTAATTTTAGTTTTTGAAAATGCACCATCGCCTATATTTTTCATACCCTCGATATCACTAAGTTTGCAATTTCTAAGCTGAGAAGCGAAAAATGCGTCTTTCCCTATTGTAGGCCAGCTTCCTCTAAATTTAAATATATGACCACTCATATTGGACAGATTGGTATAGGCGAAAGCTTTTTCTCCAATCTTTGCTTCGAAAATTCCGGTAATATCAATCCTAGAAAGATTGCCATCTCCATAAAAGGCCTCATCTCCTATTTCAGAAAAACAAGCATTTGTGTTATCTGCCATAAAACTCTCCAAAAAGGAATTAGATTGAAATGCCTGTTTACCTATTTTGATTCCGTGGTTACGAGAAACCGGTGCATTATCTTTTATTCTTACGTTATTTAAATGACAATTTTTGAAAGCATTATCCTCTATCTCCTCCAATACCGCATCCACCAACTTATTCTTATCAGGATGCCATATTTGCATGGACTTTCCAATCGCAAGATCCCTGTGGAGCATAGAACTATAACCTTTGGTTATTTTCATTTTATAATATGTGTGCCCCTTTGTATCTTTGTCGGGAGTAAGAGTATAATCAATCATTCTCCATCTGTAGCTGTCTGCGTCCTTAATTTTAGTGCATTCGCCTTCAAGATCCAGTCTCCAAACCGCATCATACACTCCATCTTCGCTATAGTCTAATCCCGACCCACCGCTGTCCAACCACGGGTTAAAATCCAAAGCCCATTTGATTGTTCCGTTAGAATGTCTTATGGAATTCCAATCGTTGTAATTTCTTTTGTTCCAACCTGATAGATATAATTTTACGCCACCTGTCACAAGTTCAGGCTCAAAGTATCCGCATCCATCTAGGCTCACACCCGGTGGAACGAGAAAACGAGACTTGAGCGAGGATAACCCTGAACCTGCTGCAGCCTTACCGCCATGGTAATACAAAATAAAGCACCGATTTTTCTTTTGGTACACCGGGTATAGGTGTCTCATCCCGTGGTTCTTGATAGCGTTCCTTATCGCATCATACGACATGGCAAACGTGTCTGCAGGTCTCGTCGAGTATCCTACACACATCTCTCCTTTGACATTGGCGTGTGGAATTGCGCCTTCGCTACTGTCTGCATCAAAAATAGGGATATAGTTAGCATATGACGCCAGCTTCACACTTGCGCTATTATATTCAGATAATTCATGCACATATATGGATGTGGCATCGCTTCTATACCTAGGTATTATTTTAATACTGCCGTCGTTATTTGATTTTGCCCAATCAACCACAGGTCTATCGTAACCAAGGTATTTAAGACCTACCTCCGGATCACCATGCTCGGAATCCCTGGGCTTTTCAAAATATGCAAACTTATAGTTTCCGTTATCGGGTAAATCCCCTTTTATATACTTCTTGAAAGAATCACCTTTTCTCATTTTAAAGGTATTGCTTCCATTTTTAGCGAACTTAAAATTCTTTGGTCCGTGATAAGTCGCATCGCTCGTATCTATTGTCACATTGACCTGATTATACTTATCCTCGGGCATTTGAGAGAAAGTTTTCTCCCCACCGTATGTATCCGATGTGGCATAGATGAAACCACTTCCGTTTACCGCGTAATCCGAAAAAACGTTTCTCTCTGAAAGTTTTACGATATTGTCAGCGTTGCCGCTATTGGTCGACCAACCCGTAGCAACGTAAGTCGTACCACCTTTCAGCATTCTGATTTCAGGGATGCTCTCAAGTACCGAAGCCCCCAACCGCGCTCCTTTCTTTATGGGAATACTTATACTGAGCTGGTTGTTGGTAGGATCCAAGCTGATGAAAACATCGTATTCATTATGTTTACCATCTTTCTTCCTACCAATATTTATCTTTATGTCCCTGTAAATATCATCAAGGTAGCTTGCCTTTTTCCAAGCCGAAGCGTCTGCCAATGTCAAATCATTCTGTTTACCAAGATATTTGGACTGATAGAATATCTTGGTGGGATTTTTGGGATATACGAAACTCACCAGATAACAATTATCATTATCATACGGTATTCTGCGTTGCAACACAGATGAAGTGAATTCTACCTCCGCATCTTCTTCATCGGGATCTTTTGCTTTAAGCGCCTTTGGTTTTATCACCTTGCCCGCTTTGAGTCCGCCTCCTGTGATCGGTGCCTGCACAGACTTGTTGGGCGCTTGCGCCTTTGCGTCTTTTTCTTTCGCTTCCGGCGGCGCACTTCCCTTGCCCGCTTCGCCATTAGGCTCGCCTGCCTGCTTCTTTTTCGGTTGCGGTTTGCCCGCATCCTTGTCGGCGTCCGCATCCGACTTTTTGCCTGCCTGTTTGTCGGCAGCTTTATCTACTTTCTTTTCGACCTCTTTGTCCTGCTTTTTAGCGCTTTGATCTGCGGCAAAGGCACGGTCGAAAGGAATGTAGGTTGCAACGACGGCGAAAACCAGTAACATCGTTAAAAGTTTTCTCTTCATAGTTGTTGCAGTTGTTTTCTTTCTACTGAAACTATCCATATTAAACTTTCCTCCTCTTTAATACAACAGAAACTTTGAAACAACTTTATGACGATCTTCTCTCGTGTTTGCACGCTCCACAAGCCGCATGTATTCTGCGCTGCCTGTGTATCACGTGTGAGCACGGGTCAGGGCGCCGAACGATTGTTGACCCGGTAAGTTATATGAGTTATATCGGACTTACCAAATGAACCGAAACCATCGCATTCCCGTTTCCCGGTAAAAACCGGCGACATCTTCGGGGAGGCGATAATTTATAGCTCTGCGTCAATATTTTTTCTTCATTCTATCACAATTCCTTCACGAGAGAAAGGGGGAATTGCGGCAATATTAAAAATGTACTTAATGCCCATTTTTTTAGACTTTTGGGATTTTTATTTCGGCGTACAGTTGTGCCATAATGAACCTATGAACCGTTGTCTCCACCTTTGTGGATTTTGATGCCTTGTAACCGAACTTTGGCATCGTTGAATCGGACTTTGGCATCGCTGATCTATCTACTGTTGCCTCCACGTATGTACTTATACAAGGCTTCCCTTGCCGCCGCCGCTTCAGGAAGCCATCCTGCCGCAAGCCACGTGTGCATCATTCCCTCTCCTATGAACGTCTGTAGCTCTACGCCGTCTTTCTCACACTTTTTCTTGAATTCGTCAAGTTGAGCATAATATATTTCATCGGTTCCATAGAATGTCAAAATCCTCGGAAACCCTTTCCAGCTATGTGCCGCCGAATTTCCGAGTAATCCTTCGGCGCCGCAAAGCGACATCATGTTAGCCGACGCCTTTACGTAGTCGACGGTGAACATGGTATCACGGGGTTCGATTTTTTCCATGTCGATATATTGCTTTTCCGTGGGTGGCATCAGAATAGTTGCCGAAACGGGAACAAGCCTCCCCGGAAGCGGTGTATCGGGGCTGTTTTCCGAAATATATACGCACAGGTCAAGGCAAAGCGAACCGCCCGATGACAGTCCGAAAAACGTTATATCCTCCGAATCATAACTTTTCAGCGCCTTGCGGTATATAGATAAAACCGATTCCAAAAGTCCTTTGCCGGCAACATCGGGCAGGAGTTTATGCCATATGATCCATACATCCGCACCTGTTCTATCTGACATCTCTTGGGCAAACTTAAAATCTCCCTCATCTCCGGGCATGATGAATCCGCCTCCAAAGAAGTAGAAAATCAGTTTGCGCCTCCTGCCCTTGCCGTTGTTTTCTTTGCTCTCCTTAGTATCGCCCAAATCCGCGGCATCGGCGCCATGGATTACGTAATACGGTGTGCCGCCCTCTTCATCTTCCTCAAACTCGTATCTCTCATGGAGTTTTCCGAGTGGCAGCGGTTTAATTTCACGCTTTTTCCTCTGCTGTTCCATAAATCGTTCCGGGTCTTTGGCGGCTTTCTTCATCACCGGTCGCATGAGATTCTTAAACATAAATTTTGTCAGATTGTACCTTATACTTGCCATATCTGCCTCCTTTCAAAACAGTTCTTTCTTGAGCAACAATAAAACAATTCAAACGGTGGAACGTATTTAAACATGTCTTATATGAACCTTGAGTAAAGTATACTTAATTTCTTTTAAATCATCAAGGAACATGCAGTGATTGAGACCCAAAGTTAGGCTTATGATTAAATTTTACTGTCGGTGGTAAAAGGTTTATGATAAAATTTTTATTTTTGATGGACAATTTTATAAGAGCGTGTTAGCATTGAGATCTTAACAAATTCCATAAATTATAGCCTGCATTCTGCAGGTGAAAACTTTCAAATCATAACAAACAACAAAATTAGCAATAAAAAATCAATCGATTATAACTTTCATTAAGTGGTCTCCGACAGGCGACCGTAGCTTTGCCGAACGACGGTCTCTTGAGATACCAAGTCATAGATCAAGGTATAACGGTAAACGGGATATACAGATAATACCGCATAATTAAGTATAGATTTATAGTAAATTGTAGTAAGGCAGTTAAAATAGCTTACGGTTGAAAAAAAAGGAGTTCTATATATGTAAGAAGGAAAGGAGAAAGTATGTTAAACAACAGCAGAAAGAAAATGGGGCAGGCATTAAGACTGCTCGTGGCGACGGTTGCGGCGGTGCTGCTTCTGGGGGCTTTGCCCGCTATGAGTTCCTCGGCGCTGATCGCGCCCGAAGGTAGCGGCGCCTCGCAGGGCAAGATCTGGATAGGGAACTATACCTCTCAAACCTTTGCAACTATCGATGCGGCGGTCGCAGGCGCATCTGCGGGGGATGTGATCCATATAAGCGGTCAATTTAAGGAAAACGGTGCTTCGGGCAAAGGAGCTACCGTAAATAAAAACGTTACTCTTGATGTCGCATCCGACACGACCATAACAGGTGACGGCAATTCAAACGGAATAGCTTTATCAAACGGTGCAACGCTGAAAGCAAGCGGCGGCGCAACCCTAAAGATGAAGAATTTTGCGACTGCCGTTTCAGTGGGTGCCAACTCCTCAATCGGAGACGGTAACTATGTTTTGAACGAAAACAAGGCCGGATTTGCTTTGACCGGCAACGGAAAAGTAGAGGGCTCCGCCCGAAACGCATTGAAGATATCGGCAAGAAACAGCAGCGGCGCCGGTTTTTACTACAACGTGCAGTCACGCTTTATCAGGTGTACCGTAGACGTGCAGGTCAATACCGAAAGTTCCGAGCAGTACGCCCCTCTAAACATGCAGGACGCTTCGTTTACCACAAAGGGTGTTTGGTTCTACTTCAACAACGCCGGAAACAATAACGTTCTGTCTCTTGATAATTCCGACTTCTACGTTTACAAGGCAACCGGAAAATCGGCGTATACCACAACGATGACGCTTGAAGGTCCAAGTGAAATCAAGAACGGATCCTCGCTTACATCCGACGGCGGCCGTATTTCTTTTGCCGGGAAGGCCTTAATGGATGTCAACGGTTCGGCACTGACCTTCAAAAACAGCACCGGCGGCGGTATCAACATCGGCGGGGCAAATGCGGGCGTAACTTTTACAGATTCCACGCTTACGGGCGAGAACATGAGAAACAATCCACTTTTTGGCGCAAGAGGAAACTATGCCGGACAGTTTATTTTGTTCACCGGGAATTCGGTTGTGAATACACCTGCAAGCAATAAGATCTCCGACAACGGGGGCGCAAGCGGTGTGGCAAAGTATGTCGTAACCGGCGGTTCGTTCAAACTCGCTTATGATGAGAACTATAACTACAATACGACCACGCCGACCAACGGCAGCTCAAACGGAGATGAACACCTTACCCTGATGACCCTTTCAGATTCAGGGGTAAACAGTCTCAGTCCGGTAAATAAAAACGGCAACACCTACAACTATCCTGTATCCAAGGCTTCATCCGACGGAAAAAAGCATGTGTGGGTTCCCGCGGCAAAGGTAACATTGAGCCTTAACAACGGAAGTGCGACCTTTGCGGATGGAACTAAAAAAAACAAAACCTTTAAAACGATCCGCGGCTATAAGCTGGGCGATGTCGAGGGAAACCCGCAAATTCAAGATCCGACGGACAGCAAAGGGATTTCTTTCCTCGGATGGTTTTACAAAGATGGCGACGGCAATGAAAAGCAATTCAACCCAAATACCAAGCTTGAAAAAGATCTCGCCGTGTATGCAAAATGGGATAGGAAAAGCATCGTCTATCACAACGGAAAAGGTGAGACTTTTACAGATTCAATAAGCCCGGACAAGAACCAAGCCCGTGTAATGGCTTTATCCGAAGTTGTGAACGAAAACAATAATTTTGCTGTTGAGGGCAAAAAATTCAAGTACTGGACGACAGACCCCACGGGTCAGAACACGCCGATCGGAGCGGGTGACAACGTAACTTTTGCACAAGGTGAAAAAAACATCGACTTGTATGCCCAATATGAAGACTTGTCCTACACTGTCACCTTTTCGGCAAACGGCGGACAATTTTCATCAAGCTCCGTGTTCAGGCAGAACCCCAACGTGTTTGAGGTCAAGGCCGATGCGGACGGAGGAGAAATTGCCGTTGTCAAGAAGCAGGCGACCCATAAGCAGAAGCTTCGCGAGATTTTGGGAACTCTTAATCATAACCTTCTGAAGCTCGACAAAGATGCCACAAGAGCCGGGTATCTGGTGGCCGACAATGATTCCTGGTACGTAAAAGCTGACGGGAGCGGAACTTCTTATCGTTTCGACGACCATATGTTATTCTTCTTTCCTATTGAAGGCGACAATCCGGAAATCACCTCCGACGTAACCTTCTATATCAAATGGAAGAACAATCCCGCCGCTACCACCGTGGAAGCACAGGGACTTGAGATGAAAGGCGATATATGGGGCAAAAGCAGAGAAGACAGCTCCAAAACCGAGGTTGCCTATGAGGGAAAGACGTTCAGTCTTACAGGAGCTGTCGATATTTCTTCGATGAAAGAAAAAATGCAGGCCGTGGAGACTCAATTCCCGGGCGCTGCAGGAAATTTTTCCTCAATAGCGTTGTCAGAGCAGAAATCGACATTTACCGCCGTGCTAACTTTGCCGGAAGGGATCAAAATTCCGACAAATCCTACGGTCACGGCAGCAGGCCTTGGTGAATGCTTTGACCTTGCGAAAACTTCTGTCGAGGCAAACAAGGTAACGGTTACTTTCACTCTGAAAAAAGGACTGAACAACTACGAAAAACTCAAGAATGCCGTTGACTCGGCCGGTATTGCGACAACCCTTTCAAGCGGCAACAATACCGTGACGCTTACCATAGACGGACTTGAGCTTGATTCCGCAAACGCTGTCAATGAGCAGAAACTCACCGCACTCGGGGAGGTTACGGGTGACTTCCATGCCATAGCAAAGAGAAATTCCAACGTAAGACGTTTCAAGTTCAGCTGGGCAGCAAAGCAAGACGACGGCGGCAGGGATGAAAATGCCACAAATCCCGATACGCTGCAGAAAACGTTCCTCGTTTCACGCCCGATAGATCTGATACTCGAAGGTGACATACTGATAGGAGAGGATACGGGACACGATGAACTGCATGAGGTTACGCCGGGAGACTCTTTGACTTACACCGGCAGGCTCGATGTCTCAGCCATCAAGGCGCAGATTCAGCTTCTGAAGGACAATTACGGCGGTGATTTTACCAAAATCAAGACCGATAAAGTGAGCAGCGTGTTTACGGCTGTGCTGAAAGTTCCGGAAGGGCTGACTCTTCCCGACAATCCGACCGCAGAGCTGAAAAGCAACAATTTGTTTGCTATAGACCGTGTCAAGAAAAACGGACGCAATATAACCGTCACTATGAAGCTTACCAAAAACTACACGAAATTTTCGGATATTTACAACGACACAATGGCAACGCCAAGCACCCTGAATCTGAATATCGGCGCAATAACCGTACCGACCAACACCGCAAACGGCACGCAGCTGACGGTTTCCGGGGATGTTACCGGCAACTTTGTGGGAGAGGCGGTTTCGGAAAGCGGAAAAATCCAAGCGTATAACTTCAAGTGGAAAGCTGAGCAAACAGACGCCGGCAGAGATTTTCCGGTGAAAGGTACTCCCGACAAAACCATACGCTATACAGTAAATTCCATAAGCAAAAGCAAGATTACCGTAAAGCACGTGGATCTTGACGGCAGTGAAATAGCCCCTGCGGATTCCAAATCGGGATATTTCCCGGGTAACGGATTCAAACCGGCATCGCCGGACTACCCGGCAAAAGCAAAGACCGTTTCGGGATACACACTCGTAACGGAAGCCCACGCTATCACAGGACTTTTTGGCAATCAACTGACCACCGATACGAACATACCTTTTGAAATCAACGATAAGATCGTTTACTTCGTATACACCAATAGCAAATCAAAAGCCACGGTTAAATACTTAGATGATACGGCGGGCGGCGTTGTTCTCCACACAGAGCAACTTGAAGGCATTTACGGCACTACCGATACCTACGGAACCGCAGCTAAGATCAATGATTACAAGAATGCGGGTTATGAGGTTGTTTCCGACAATTATCCGCCAAACGGCGTAACGTATAAGCTGCAACCTCAAGAATTTACCGTTCATCTCAAACATAAGATCATGGATAGAACCGATACCAAAGAATCCAAACTTACCGTTCGCTATCACGGCGCAGGAAGCAAAACTCCTAACGATCATGTGCAGAAAGTCGAATGGAAGCGCAAGATAAAGGTCGATGTGGTAACCGGAGTGGAGACCGAGGTGGATCCGTGGACTCCGGCAAAAATCAAATACGATGAGGTGGTTTCACCGTCAGTATCCGGCTATACGCCGGACGTTCCTAAAGTCAATGCCGAGAACGTTACACAAAATGACATCTACCTTGATGTAAATTACCTTGGCGACGGTCAGCATTTGACTTATACCGTGATTGACGATACGGAAAACAAGACCCTTGAAAACGCGCTGCTTGCAAGCGGCTCGTCGGATGGCGTTCTTCCTGCGGGAACATCGGCCGCATACGACAATGTTGTAAGCAGATACGAGGCACTGGGATACAAAATGATCTCCAAAGATACTCTGCCTGCAAAATTCGATGACGACAATGCGGTAGATCAGAACGTGAAGATCCGGCTGGTGCACGATACCCAAGACAATGTTGAGAATGCCGCGTACACATTCACCGTGCGTTATGGCGGTGCAGGCAACTTAAATCCTCCGGACAGCACGCAGACTGTGAACTGGAGCAGAACTATCAGAACCGATAAGGTAACGGGAGTAAAAAACGAAGTCGCGGGATGGACCGCTGACAAACTCATGTTCAATGAGGTACACTCACCTGCGGTGGAAGGATACACACCTGACATAAATACAGTCGCACAGATGCCGGTAAGCAGAAACAACGTCATCAAAGACGTCAATTACACTGCAGATGCCCAGATTCTGACCTACACGGCCATAGATGAAACCGAAAACACAACGCTGGCCGGTGAAAAGACTCTGGCAGTCGGTACTTCTTTTCTACCTCTGTCCAATGATACTCATGCTGCCTACGACAAGCTGATCAAAGAATATGAGAACAAGGGATATGAAGTCGTATCCAAAGATACGCTTCCCGCTACCTTTGACTCCAACAAGGCTATCAATCAGAACGTCACGGTTCGCTTAAAGCACGGCCGTGAGGATGTCACGGAAATAAACCATGTGTCACTTCGGATTCGCTATACGGGCGCCGGAGAAAAGACGCCGTCCGATCACCTTCAGAATGCTCAATTCCGGCGTACGGTGACCAAAGACAAGGTTACCGGAGAACCGTTGAACTATACCCCTTGGGTTGCCAACAAGACCAAGTATGACAAGGTTGATTCTCCTGTCATAGCAGGATATACCGTCGATATCGCCTCAATAGATCCGGAAGATGTGATACATTCGGATGTAATCAAAGAGGTTCGCTACAAAGCTCTCTCCGCCTCGGGTCGGAATGCGTCCAACGTGCCCGGCTCAGGAGACAAGCAAAACGTTGATACCGCTTCACCGAAAATGCCGGACAAAGGAGACAACAATAAAAAAGTCGGTAAAACCTCCAAACAGGTCGGCAGGGGCAAAAAGGTAATTGAAAAGGCGACCAGCAAACGTCCATCGTCCCGGAAGTCCAAAGCTTTGCATAAGCATGCCTCACAACAATCAAACGACTCTTCCGGTATCACAAGAACCGCCGGACTTCCCGACACGGCAGACCGCTCGAATATAGTTCTCTACGCAGCTCTGTTGTTTGCGGGAACCCTGATCCTGGGGCTTCTGATTATCATCGGAAGAAAAAAGGAAAGAAAAGAGTAGTTCAGTGACTTTGAGCCACAACATATGAAAAAAAAGGGCATATCCGATAAATCGTCACGCGGTTTCCGGGAATGTCCTTTTTTGATGCCTGCTCATGCAGCGTTCACTACTTGTGATATGGTTCGTTTTTATTTATCTTGAAGCAACGATATATCTGCTCCAGTAGAATCACACGCATCATCTGATGCGGAAAAGTCATGTCCGAGAAAGAAAGTCGATAATCCGCCCTCGCACTTACTTCTTGCGAAAGTCCAAGGCTTCCCCCTATTACAAATGATATATCACTTTTACCGGAAATACCGAGAGTCTCAAGCTTCTCCGCAAATCCCTCCGAAACCAGTCTATGCCCGTTTATTTCCAGTGTGATTGTAAAGTTGTTTTCTCCGAGCTGCGACAGAATTTCCTTTCCCTCAGAAGATTTAACTGCTTCGATTTCCTTTTCTCCGGCATTCAGGGGCAGCTTCGTTTCCTTAAGCTCGACTATTTTCAACTTACAGTAGTTTTTAAGTCGCTTGCTGTATTCCGAAACGGCTTCCTGCCAATACCTTTCTTTTAATTTGCCTATGCAAATTATCGAAATGTTCATGTCTCATCCTTTCAATCATAAAATTTGACACATTGACTAATATGCAAGTTGATTTTCAAAGCTACACTTTAATCGTGGCGCTTACTTCGCTACGAGCCATAACGGAAAGTTCATAATCCCTTCCCGGCATAAAATTTTCTTCAAACAGGATATTTTTTACCGTTATTCGCGCATGCTCGGGAGTATTGTTTTCTCTTGAAAGATGCGCTAGTAAAATCTTCGGGATATCCCCGGATGCTCGCTGTTTCAGCACTTCACACAATACTCTCCCTGCCGTTTCATTCGACAAATGACCCTTATCGCCCAGAATTCTTTGCTTAAGCTCAAAAGTATAGGAACTCATCCTAAGTATAGCAACTTCATGGTTCGCTTCCAGTACCAGAAGATCGGCCTTGAGCATTTCCCCGAATATCTTGTCCGTTATACATCCTGTATCCGTCACCACCGTAACCTGTCTGCCTCCACTCCTGACAGAAAATCCCGTGGGTTGTGCGGCATCATGACACAGATCGAATGCTGTAACTTCAATATCTCCCACCGCAAAGTCTTCATCCGGCACTATTCTCATCGCTCTTCCGGCAGGCAGCAGTTCATCAATCTCTGCAAGCGTGCCATGAGATCCGTATACTACGGCATTTACTGCCTTTCTACCCATCATACGTATACTTTTTATATGATCTATATGCTCGTGTGTAACTAAAATCCCATCGACGTGTTCAGGTTCATGTCCATGTTTCCTTAAGCCCGCTATCACATGTTTGCCCGCTATTCCCACATCAACGAGCAGCACTGTGCCCTCACTTCTGACCATGTAGCAGTTCCCCGAACTGCCGCTGGCAAATGAAGAAAACTCCAATCCCATTTATGTTTTTTCCTTTCATTTCAATTGCGAAATCAAATGACCCCTTTTTAAATCCTTTATACATTTTCCACCACAAGTACTCCGGAAATCCTCGATTCTTGTCTTTAATATATTCTATTTTTTATCCAACACAGACACGGAAGTTAAACTAACGTAACTCCTGCCGCCATAAGTATAACGGACTTCGAAAATGCAGAACATCACCTGCGGTTTCTCTTCTTCGGAATCACTGTAACTCAACTCGCCCTTTCGCAAAAAGTCGAATAAATATATGTCGGTTACACCATCTGCGGAATTATATCGTACCCTTTTATCCTTTCTCTTTTCGGGAGAAACAGGCATCCCCGGTGCAGTATATAAAGTAATACTGTTAATCTTCGGTTTGATGTTTGTATATCCATCGTCCTGGAAACGCAAGGAAATACGAGAGTTCTTTCTCTTATCGATAAAAACACAAGGTATATCTCCTTCCACTTTTCCGGTAACGTCGCATCTGTAATCCATTTTCTTGGACTCGGAGAAGTCATTAAATGCTGCTGCATCAAAGCTTTTTGTCATAGCGGCAGATGGTGAACTGCCCGGTAGGTCAACCAGCATCCTTACATTCGTTTCAGTAGTGATGCGGTTTCCATCCGGTGTTTCCCGGAATGCAGTAATAAGAATAAATACAATTAAACAGATCAATCCAAGAATAACCATGAGTGTTCCCAACAATATCTTTTTTGCGCGAGATATTTTTTTCACTGTAGATCTCTCCTATTCATATATTTACCACGGTCCTTGAACAAATCAATTAGTCAGCAGTAATTATACCACACATACTCTAACAATCCTTCAATAATCTTCGCTTACGCATCGGCGAAAAAAACAAAAATCTTACACTCATTTTGTACTATCTCCGGGAATTCTTTTATGATAAACTTTATTTTGAAAGGAAGTTTATCATGTCTAAGATACTGAAAATATATACTGACGGCGCCTGCTCGGGCAATCAGAGCGAAAGCAACCTCGGCGGATGGGGTGCGATTTTGGAATTCGGAGAACATAAGAAGGAATTATACGGTAGTGCATCGGATACGACAAACAACAAAATGGAGCTTACCGCCGTTATAGAAGCGCTGAAAGAGCTTAAAAGAGATGGTCTCAATATAGAAATTTTCACAGACAGTTCTTATATTGCAAATTGTTTTCATGAAAAGTGGTACGTGAACTGGGAAAAAAACAATTGGAAAACGACAAAAAAAACGGCGGTGGAAAATCGCATGCTCTGGGAGGAATTGCTGGCACTGGTACGCAAACACGCAAGCGTGACTTTTTTCAAAGTAAAGGGGCATGTGAACATAGACAACCCTTCGACCAACGTCGATGCGCATTACGAAAAATTTATCCAAAGAAACGGAAATCGCTTTACCCTTGAAGATTTTAAGTACATAACCAAAATGAACAACCTCGCCGACGCTCTTGCAAACAAGGGCATCGACGAGGTTCGATAAGGCGATAGGGCGACTTTTACGCCGCTATTTCTGTGGATTTGTGGCGAGCCATTCAATTATATCGTTGCTCTCATACAAAGGCTTGCCATCAATGAAAAGGCAAGGAACCTGCTGTTTCCCGCCATTTTCGACAAGATATTTCCTGTCCTCCTCATTCAGATGGATATTATGCAAAGTAACATCCGTTCTGCCGCTCTTATTTATCTCTCCCAATACTCTCCTACAAAAAGGACAAGTATCAAACATATACAAATCAAGTTTCATTATTTTCTCCTATTCTCTGTGCAGTTCAGTGCGGAACTGCTTTACTATATTTCTTTCTGCACGCGAAATCGTCATCTGCGAAACTCCCAGTGTCTTTGCTATATCGGCCTGTGAGCGATTATAGATAAATCTCTCTCTGAAGATATATCTGTTCTGTGAGTTGAATGTGTCAAGGACTTTATCTATGATCTCCGAGGTTTCAATTCTTTCAAAGCCCTTATCATCAAATCCTGTATACCTTTCAAGAAAAGAATTCTCTCCCTCTTCCCCTGCATCGTCAAAAGTCTTATCAAGGGAATAAGTCCCGTAAGCCTGCGAGCTTTCGGCAGCCTCTATAATCTGTTCCTCCGTAAATCCGGTAGCTTGCGCAATTTCGGCGACTGTGGGTGATCTTCTGTATTTTGGATAAAGCTCGTCTTTGACCTCTTGGATTTTGGAGGAAATTTCTTTTAATCTTCTTGGAACTTTGAGACTCCACTGTTTGTCTCTGAAGTATTTTTTTATCTCCCCCAAAATTGTAGGCGTGGCAAAAGAACTGAACTCGAAGCCTCTGTCCGGGTCAAATCTCTCGACCGCCTGGACAAGCGCCAGAGCGCCCACCTGGTAGAGATCGTCGTATTCGACACCTTTATTGAGATATTTCCTTATCAGGATATCCACCATGTAAAGATGATCCTCTACGATTTCATTTCTTAATTCAATTGTGGGATCCTTCTTGTACTCGGTAAATTTCTCCCGATTTGTCATGCCATCTTCACCATTTTGACGAACTTGTGATCTTCGTCGTCTCTGCCAAACTGCACCTCATTCATAAGTGTTTCAACAACATAAACACCCAAATCACCCTCGCTTGGGCAGACTTTGCAAGGCTTGTGTGTCTTTTCCAAAGTGTGGCGTTCACATGCATCTTTCACGATAATCTCGATCACGCCCTCCTTAACATTGCATTCTACCTCATATTTCTCAGAAAAGCCAGCAAAACCGTGACAAGAGACATGTTTACATGCTTCGCAAACCGATGTCTTAATGTCTTCTATCGCCTCCAAATTGAATCCTGCGGTTGAAGCAACCGAGCTGATCGCAAGCCTCACCATGGTCAGATATTCAGGTTTTCCCGGGATAAGAAAATTAAGTTTATCCAATTTATTCACTCCTTGTTTATATTATTTGTGTCAAGCGAGCCGAGCTGATTTTTCATCGATCCTTACAATTCACTTTACACATCTTTTATATACCCGTATATACCCGTTTTTTCAGGGTTAAATCCAATGTGAACAGTGATCATTCTCCGCCGCTTTTTATCGACATCAAACAAGAGGTTTGATCTCATCATCTTTTAAAGCGTCTTTTTCCTCTTCGTCTTCTTCGTTTTTCGCATCATCTTCTTTTATGACCTTGGCCATGGATACTATCTTGGTCTCCTCACCGACTTTCATGATCTTTACTCCCTGAGTCGCGCGACCCAGCTCAGAAATTTCATTTGCGCGTATCCTTATTATTATTCCGTCGGAATTGATCAGTAAGATTTCATCATCTTTGTCAACCACCATGGCTCCTATGAGCGAGCCCGTCTTCTTGAATTTACTCTTGTCATAAGTCAAAAGACCTTTACCGCCTCTTACCTGAACTTTATATTCTTTGACCGGTGTTCTCTTTCCGTATCCGTTCTCGGTTACCACCAGAAGTTCCTGATCCGGATCCACAAGCGACATAGAAACTACTTCATCGTCCTTATCCAGCTTGATTGCACGTACGCCGCCTGCAACTCTTCCCATTGCTCTAACGTCTTTTTCCGAGAAGCATATGCATTTCCCTTTCTTAGTGACTATTATCACGCTGTTGTTTCCGGTAGTCTGCTTTACGTCGATAAGCCTGTCATCGTCTTTCAGCTTAATAGCTATGATTCCGCTCGTCCTGTTGGTGTCATACTCAGACAGCGGCGTTTTCTTGATACTTCCGTGTTTGGTAACCGCAATCAGGTACTTTTCTTGCAAAAATTCCTTAACGGGAATGAGCGCCGTTATCCTTTCTTTTTGCAACAGGCTGAGGAAGTTTACCGCAGGAGTTCCCCTTGCCGTTCTGGATGCCTCAGGGATCTCAAATGCCTTGAGTTTATGCGCCTTTCCCGTATTGGTAAAGAACATCAGATAGTCATGTGTGGATGTCATTATCAAATCTTTTACAAAGTCATTCTCCCTTGTGGTTATACCCATGATTCCTTTGCCTCCTCGGCGCTGAGCCTTGTAGGTGTCCGCGGGAACTCTCTTTATATAGCCAAGATGCGTCAGCGTAACTGCCACTTTTTCTTCTTCTATCAGATCCTCATCTTCAAAATCCGAAGCATCCGGAGCAAGCTTGGTTCTTCTTTCGTCGCCCCATTTGTCTCTTACCTCAAGTAGCTCTGCCTTGATCACTCCCATGAGCATGCTTTCATCCGATAAAATGGCCTTGAAGTATGCGATCCTGTCCATCAGTTCGCTGTATTCTTTTTCAAGTTTTTCTCTCTCAAGTCCCTGCAATCTCGCAAGCCGCATGTCCAAGATGGCTTGAGCCTGAATCTCCGAAAGGCCGAAGCGCTCCATCAGTTTTTCTTTCGCATCGTTATAGGAACTTCTTATAATTTTTATTATCTCGTCGATATTATCGAGAGCTATTCGCAATCCTTCTAAAATGTGGGCTCTTGCCTCCGCTTTCTTGAGGTCAAACTGCGTTCTTCTTGTCACCACTTCTTTCTGGAATTTGATATATTCTGAAAGCATTTCATAGAGATTCAGAAGCTTTGGCTGTCCATCGACAAGTGCTATCATTATGCAACTGAAATTATCCTGTAGCTGAGTGTGTTTATACAGCTGATTCAAAGTGATCTGAGGATTCGCTTCGCGCTTGAGTTCTATCACGATACGCATTCCCTCTCTATTTGATTCATCTCTTATATCGGAAATTCCGTCTATCTTCTTGTCTTTTATGAGGTCGGCTATCTTCTCTATGAGTCTGGCCTTATTCACAGCATAAGGGATTTCTGAAACGATGATCCTCGTTCTGCCGCGTGACGTTTCCTCTATTTCACATACGGCTCTGACCTTGACCTTGCCGGTTCCCGTTTTATATGCATCTCTGATTCCCGATTTTCCAAGTATCCGGGCTCCGGTCGGAAAGTCCGGTCCCTGCACGATCTTGATCAGATCATCGACCGTGCATTCCGGCTCGTCTATTATTTTGACTGTCGCATCGACTATCTCGGTCAGATTGTGAGGCGGTATTGACGTTGCCATGCCGACCGCTATACCGTTTGATCCGTTTACGAGCAGGTTGGGATAACGTGACGGCAAAACCACCGGCTCTTTTTCCTCACCGTCAAAGTTTGGAACAAAATCCACGGTTTCTTTTTCTATGTCACGCAACATCTGAAGCGAAAAGTATGACATTCTCGCTTCCGTATATCGCTGTGCGGCAGCTCCGTCCCCGTCGATCGAGCCAAAATTTCCGTGTCCGTCAACGAGAGGATATCTCATAGAAAAATCCTGTGCCATTCTAACCATGGCATCATATATCGAACTGTCGCCGTGGGGATGGTATTTACCCATTACTTCACCCACAATCCTTGCGGATTTTTTATATGGTTTTTCCGGCGTAATGCCAAGTTGTGACATTCCGTAAAGAATTCTTCTGTGCACCGGTTTCATGCCGTCGCGCACATCGGGAAGAGCCCTGCCGACTATTACGCTCATCGCGTAATCTATGTATGAATCACGCATTTCATCGTGAATTTCATGTTGTATTATATTTTTATCTTCAATTAGCGTATCCAATGATTCCTCCTATATTAAACGTCCAGTGTAGCGTATTTTGCGTTTTCTTCGATAAACTTCTTGCGCGGAGGAACTTTATCTCCCATAAGAGTCGTAAATATCTCATCTGCCGCAGTTGCATCCTCAACCGTTATCTGAACCATGGTCCTCTTTGTATAGTCCATTGTGGTATCCCAAAGCTGATTGAAATCCATCTCTCCAAGTCCCTTGTAACGCTGTATTTCAACTTTTCCCGGCATATCTTCAATTTCTTTTAAAAGCTTTTCCTGTTCGCGGTCGGAGTATGTGTACCACGATTTTTTATTCTTCTGCACACGGAAAAGAGGAGGCTGTGCGGCATAGACATATCCGCCCTCTATGAGAGGTGACATGTAGCGATAGAAGAAAGTCAAAAGCAAAGTTCTTATATGCGCTCCATCCACATCCGCATCCGTCATTATTATTATCTTATGGTAGCGAAGTTTGGAAATATCAAATTCACTTCCTATACCGCAACCGAAAGCCGTAATCATATTCTTTATCTCATCGGAATTGAGCATCTTGTCCTGACGTGCCTTTTCCACATTCAGTATCTTTCCGCGCAGCGGAAGAACCGCCTGTCTTTTCCTATCTCTTCCCTGTTTGGCGGAGCCTCCTGCAGAGTCACCCTCGACCAAAAAAATCTCCGAAAGCGCAGGGTCTTTTTCCGAGCAATCCGCAAGTTTCCCAGGAAGTGAAAGGCCTTGGAGCGCAGACTGTCTTCTGACAAGGGCGCGGGCTTTTCTTGCCGCTTCCCTTGCGCGCGAAGCGCTCAAACATTTATTGAGAATAGCATTTGCCTCTTTTGGATTCTCCTCAAGAAAAGCAAGCAGCTGCCGGCTTGTTGCCGTTTCTACAAATCCTCTCATCTCTGTATTGCCGAGCTTTGCTTTCGTCTGCCCTTCAAACTGCGGCTGCGTCATCTTGACCGAAACAATGGCTGTCAAGCCCTCTCTGACATCTTCTCCCGACAGAGATTCTCCCTCTTTTACTATGTTGTTCTTCTTGGCATAGTCGTTCATCACCTTCGTAAGTGCCGACTTGAAACCCGAAAGGTGCGATCCTCCCTCAAGCGTATTTATATTGTTTGCGTAAGATAAAAGGAGTTCATTGTATTTATCGGTATACTGCAGTGCAACCTCAACTTCTTGGCTCTTGTCGATATACTCAAAATAAAATATACTCTCGTGAATCTTGTCCTTGTTGCTGTTTAAGTGCTTCACAAACTCCTTGAGTCCTCCCTCATAGTGGAAAACTTCTTTCTTCTTATTCCCGGAGCGATTATCCTCCAGGGTTATCTCTATTCCTTTCGTAAGGAATGCCATTTCTCTGAGTCTGTGCTGAAGCGTCGCATAATCATATTCTGTTTCTTCGAATATCTCAGGATCTGCCCAGAACGTCGTCTTGGAGCCTGTTGCTTTTTTTTCACCTATCTCATTCAGCTTTTTTGTAGTTTTTCCTCTTGAAAATTCAATATCATATAGCTTGCCGCCCCTGCTTATCTCGACCACCATCTTTGTCGAGAGCGCATTTACCACAGAAGCTCCAACTCCGTGAAGTCCTCCCGATACTTTATATCCTCCTCCACCGAATTTGCCGCCGGCGTGGAGAACTGTATGAATTACTTCGACCGCGGGAATCTTCATCTTGGGATGTTTATCCACCGGCATCCCTCTTCCGTCATCCACAACGGTTATGGAATTGTCCTCGTTTATGCTGACCTTGATCTTTTTGCAAAATCCGGCAAGAGCTTCATCTATACTGTTGTCCACTATCTCATAGACAAGATGGTGAAGCCCCCTTGGACCGGTTGAACCTATATACATTCCCGGTCTTTTTCTTACGGCCTCAAATCCTTCCAAAACTTGAATTTGATCGGCGCCGTATTCATTCTTGTTTACTTTTGAACTCATTTATATCACCTTTTATTTATTTTATTGTACGATATCGATTATATAATAAAAACTCACGTTTTACAAGGATTTAAGGTTGTTTTGAGTATTTTATCAAACTACCGGTAAAAATCCTTTTAAAAACGAAAACAAGCCTTTTTAGCGACCCTTATTTTTACCTATATATTCCTGCGTAAGTATACATGAGGATTGAAAATCGTATTTTCATTTTTCTATCATCAATAATGATCATATTAAAAATCTGCTTCGGAAAACCGCGGCGGATTTTTAAATGGAAAATATGAATAAAATTATACACACCCTATGGATAACTTTTATTACTTTTATTTTTCCAACTTTGGATTTTATACTTGTATATGGATAACTTATTGATTAAAATATTTTTACCTGAAAGTGAAAAGAGGAAGACATGCGAGACATCAAAGATATCTGGGAAAAAGTTTTATCCAAAGTTAAAAACAATGTGACCGAGGCGAGTTATTCCCACTGGTTTTTACGGGCTTATCTTAACTCTGTGGACGAAGTGGCAAGGATAGTTTACGTTCAAAGTGACGATCCTTTTGTCGTTGAACAGCACAAGATTCGGTACATACCTATATTGGAAACAGCTTTTGAAGAAGTTTTGAACCAAAGATATAAAGTTGTAGTAAAACAAACCAATGAATATCGGAAAAATAAAGATGAAAATATCGAAATCATGAATACAAAGGAGAAGATCGGGAATCCGGCGGGTAAATTGACACAGCAGAGAATCTTTCACCCAAAGTACACGTTTGACAATTTTATCGTGGGAGAATGTAACGAGCTTGCTTTTGCTGTTGCGAAAGCTGTTGCGGAAAATCCGTCATCTTCATATAACCCGCTTTTTCTCCACGGAAATTCCGGGCTTGGCAAAACACATCTTATGCATGCAATAGGAATATACATGCTCGAGCATCACAGAGACTTGAACGTGCTTTACGTTTCATCGGAAATGTTCACAAATGAGCTCATAAAATCGATCCAGGAAAATAATAGGGAATTTAAAAAGAAATACAGAAGCCTAGATGTTCTCATAATAGACGACATACAGTTTCTCGAAGGAAAAGAAAGTACTCAAACCGAATTTTTTAATACTTTCAACGATCTTTTCTTCAATAACAAACAAATCATAATATCAAGCGACAGGCCTCCAAACAAGCTTGTGAAACTCGATGACAGATTGCGCTCAAGATTTTCATGGAAGATGGTCGCAGAGCTTCTTCCGGCAGATTTTGAAACAAGGGTTGCAATATTGCGCAAAAAAGCCGAAAATGAAAATGTAGTAGTCGATCAGGATGTCTATGAAGTCATACAGATGATCGCAGAGAAAATCACAGACAACATCAGGAATCTTGAAGGTGCTTTCAATAGAGTCGTCAGCTTTGCAAATCTTCTTAAAAAGGATATAAACAAAAACTTTGCCAAGAGGATACTCAAAGACATAGTGGTAATAGGCGATAAGAAAGCAACCCCAATTCAAATCAAAGAAGTTGTAAGCAAGTATTACGGTATAAAGGTGAGCGATCTTGAATCATCCAAGAGAACCAATATGATCGCATATCCAAGGCAGGTAGCAATGTACCTGTGCAGAACGATGACAGACCACTCTTTTCCCCAAATAGGTCAGCTTTTCGGGGGAAGACATTATACTACCGTGATGCATGCGTTTGAAAAAATACAGGCGGAGTTGAAAACGGACAGCAATTTAAAAGAAATCATAGAAGATATAAAAAGGAAAATCAAAGGTGTCGATAACAAATAACAACTTTGCAATCTTTTCCACAGATTTTCAACAACGAAAAACACTGAATATCAAACAATTTATGGAGTTATCCATATTATAAACAACCCCTACTACTATTACTACTGATATAAATATAGAGAATAAGAAAGTGAAATACCAAGATTTTACTTCACACAAAAGGAGAAAGATAAATGAAATTTAAATGTCAGCAACAATCGTTGGCCAAAGCGATAAACATAGTCTCAAAGGCAGTGGCACTGAGAACGACCATTCCCGTTTTAAAAGGTATACTCATAAAAGCACAGAAAGATTCCATAACTTTATACGCTTCAAATTTGGACATAGCGATAAGTAACAAGATAGAAGCCGAAGTTGAGGAAGAAGGCTTTGCTGTGGTTACGGCAAAACTGTTCGGTAATATCATAAGGAAAATGCCTTCCGGAGAAATAGATATACAGACAGGTGAAGATTCTGAAAACAATGTTTTTATAGCATGCGGCACGTCGAATTTCAGGATAGTTGGGATGCCCGCGGATGATTTTCCGATAATGAACGTTGAAAAAAACGAGGATTTTATAACTTTTGAAAAGGAAACTCTCGGTAAAATGATAGAAAATACAGCTTTTGCCGCAAGTATAGATGAGGCGCGCGGCATAATAACCGGTGTTTTGATAGAAATGAAAACAGATGAAATGAGCATGGTTGCGATAGACGGGTACAGAATGGCAATAACGAGAAAAGATCACGCAAGCCCTGATCCGCGAAAAATCATAATTTCAGTCAAGACATTGAGCGAAGTGAGCAGGATTCTGAGTGACATGGACAACGAATCAAATGAGGTGAAGTTGTATCTGAGTGATAAAAAGGCTATCTTTGAGATAGGAAATGTGGAAGCGGATCTTAAGATAATGAGCGGTGATTTCATAAATTACAAGGATATACTTCCAAAAGAAAACAAGATAAAGATAAAGGTGGAAAGAAGCTTGCTGCTTGACAGTATAGAGAGGGCATCACTTCTTTCAAAGGCGGGAAAGAATAATTTGATATGCATGGATATAAAAGGGGACATTGTTACAATTTCTTCAAATTCCGAGGAGGGCAATGTAAGAGAAGAACTGATTGTTGAGAAAGAGGGGGATGATATTGAGATAGGATTCAATGCCCAGTACATCATAGATGTGCTTAAAAGCATAGATGACAAAGAAATAAGAATGCTATTAAATGAACCTATAAAACCTTGTCTGATAGAGCCTCTTGAAGGCAGAGAATATGAATATCTCATTTTGCCTGTGAGAATTTAATTATGTAATTTAAGTATGTATATAAAGAGCCTTGAAATAAAAAATTTTAGAAACTACAAAGATTTTTCTATTGAATTCAATAAAAATTTAAACATTATAATAGGTAAAAATGCCCAAGGGAAGACAAACCTGATTGAGGCGATATTTCTTTCTTCCATCGGAAAATCTTTTCGTACTTCCAAAGACAGCGATCTCATAAAATTTGGGGAAGAAAATGCGACAATAAAGGTAAGTGCGGAAAAGAAAATAATAGACACCAAAGTTGAGATTTTTATAAGAAAAAATTTCAAAAAAGCCATAAGAAAAGATGGCAATCCTGTAAGAAAAACATCTGAGCTAATAGACAATATAGTAATAGTTATTTTTTCTCCGGAGGATCTTAAGATAGTAAAAGATGAACCGGAAAAGCGCAGAAAATTTATCGATAGGGAACTTGCTCAGATAAAACCGTCATATTACAATTGTTTGTCCGGATACAAAAAAGCACTGATGCAGAGAAATGCCTATCTTAAGGAAGATTTCGCAGACGATGATGTACTTCTTGTCTGGGACAGGCAGCTTATGGATTACGGCTGTGATCTTATGAAGATGAGAAAAGAATTTATAGATAAGATCAATATTTTTTCAAAAGAGATACATTCGAATATAACAAGCGGAAAAGAAAATTTAAGGATAGAGTATGATTCAAATATAAAATTCATCGCGGATGAAAAAGAGCAAAAAAAAATTTTTAAAGACACTTTGGAGAGTAGTTTTTTAACGGATAAAAGGATGAGAACAACCACGTGCGGTCCCCACAAAGATGACATGCTTTTTTTTGTGAATTCGGTGAATGTGAGAAGTTTTGGTTCTCAGGGTCAGCAGAGAACGTGTGCACTTTCTCTGAAACTTGCCGAGCTTGATTTTATAAAAGAAGAGACGGATGAAAAAGGGATACTTCTTCTTGATGATGTAATGAGTGAACTTGATGAAGACCGCAGAAATTACCTTATTGGATCATTGAAAGAAAACCAGATTTTTGTCACCGCAACTGACTTGGATAAAAATCTGATAAGCAATTATCCTTCCGCAAAAGTGGTGAAGATAAGCAACGGACACGGTATTGACATTGGTGGCAGGCTTAAGGTAAAATAAGCGGTACGCATGCACACATTGTAATTTAGATTGTGCAAAACAAGTAATTTTATTGGAGGTTAAAGATGAAACAGACATATCAGCCTAAAAAAAGGCAGAGAAAAAAGGAACATGGGTTCCGTAAGAGAATGTCTACCAAGAATGGAAGACACGTTCTTAAGAGAAGAAGAGCAAAAGGAAGAAAGAAGCTTACGGCATAGGAAATGCTGAAAAAGAATGTATTGCGTTACAGGAGAGTCTTCGATCGTATTTACAGAAAAGGAAAATCTGTGAGCGATCGATATGTTGTTGTATTCTTTATGAAAAACAATTTAAGATATACAAGAACAGCTTTTCTGGCCAGCAAAAAGGTCGGCAACAGTGTCAAAAGAAATCGTGCGAGAAGATTGATGAAAGAAGCGATAAGAATATCTTCCTTTGAACTTCCCAAAGGGTACGATATCATTTTCATAGCACGTAATACCATAGTTTACACAGGATGCCGACAGGTGCAGAAATCTATAGAATCTGCACTGAAAAGGATCGGGGTAGTATAGAGATAATGAAACTTATAAGCAATTTACTGAAGAAGATTCTCGTATTGCTTGTCAGATTTTATCAGATCTGTATTTCGCCGCTTTTGCCGCGAACATGCAGATTTTACCCTACATGTTCCGCATACTTTATTCAGGCGCTGGAAAAGTATGGTCCTTTTAAGGGCACGTATTTGGGAATACGAAGGATCATGAGGTGTCATCCTTGGAATGAGGGTGGATATGATCCATTAAAGTAATGGAGGACATTGATGAACGCTATATTTGGAATATTGGCATCGCCGTTGGCATTTGCATTGACCACGCTGTACAATATAACCCACAACTACGGAATTTCACTTATTATATTGACTATCGTAGTTAAGATTATTTTATATCCTTTTTATAAGAAACAGATGCTTTCCACATCGGGAATGGCGGAGCTTGGTCCCAAAGTGAACGAATTGAAGAGGCAGTATGCGGGTGATACCGCAACGATGAACCAAAAAATGCAGGAATTGTACAAGGAAGAAGGGGTAAACCCTATGGCGGGATGTCTGCCTATGGTCATTCAAATGATCGTTATAATGGGGCTTTTTACTCTACTACGCAATCCTCTTACATATGTCCATTCGGAACGTATGTATTTTGCGATTCACGAGAATTTTTTGTGGATAAACGACCTTTCCCAGTCAGATCCTTGGATCCTTCCGGTTTTGGCGGGTGTTTCGACTTTTGCTTCGTTTTATCTTGGACAAAAATACGGATCCATGGGTATTTCACCGAATCAAAATCAGAGTAAGGTAATGTCGCTTATCATGAAGTACGGATTTCCGATAATGATAACGTGGCTTGCAAAGACTTATGCGGCGGGACTTGCGACATACTGGTTCCTGAGTCAGTTTATTCAAATTTTCTACAATTTGAGGTTTAACCAAATTAGAAAACGCATGAAAGAAGAAAAAGAGAAAAAAGGAAAAAAGCATGCCGGAAGAAAAACTTCAAGGGCATAAAGGAGTAATATATGGATGTAACGGAAAAATGGGGAGATGACGTTGATTCGGCGGTTGAACTTGCTCTTGCTGAGTTGAAACTTACAAAGGATGAAGTCGATATAACGGTTTTGGAAGAACCAAGCAGAGGGTTTTTCGGAATCGGATCGAGACTTGCTCTTGTACGGGTCGAAAAAAAGAAAACGGAAAGCGTAAAAGAAGAGTCATCTATATCTGAAAAAAGTAATTCTGAAAAAACAAGTAAGGACGATAAATATGAGGCAGTCGGAACTTTCAAAAGAAAAAATAACGAAAGTTCCAAGGTTGAGACTGTAAAAACTTCTAAAAAAGATAATAAACTTTCGGCGGAAACAGCGGAAATAAAGACCGATATACCCGGCGAAAATAAAAAGATTCTTGATTTTTATGCGGATATAGAGCCGCTTCCCATCTGTGAAGATCATATTGCAAAAGAATTTCTTAATGAAGTCCTTGAGCAGATGGGTCTTGATTTGAAGCTGACCGTAAAAGCGGATGAAAAAAACGTGTATATAAAAATTGAAGGGGAAGATTCAGGAACGATAATAGGGAAACGTGGTCAAACGCTTGATGCCATTCAGTACCTCACGAGTCTTGTGGTCAATAAAGACAGGCAAGACCATGTAAAAGTAGTAGTCGATGCTGAAAATTACAGATCAAGAAGAGAGGAAACACTGAAAAAGCTTGCAAAAAGACTTGCCGACAAAGTAGTGCGCACTGCAAGACCCGTAAAACTTGAGCCAATGAATCCATATGAAAGAAAGGTGATACACTCAACACTTCAAGACAATCCTGAGGTATTGACAAGAAGTGAAGGTGAAGATCCTTACCGCAGAATAATTATTGAGTTGAAATGATCGCGGATGTTTGTTTAATATGCGTCCCGTACAGAATCGATCATGTGACGTATAGATTAGAATACAAAAAGATGATCGTACCCGCATGAGCGGGTATTTTTTATTAAATTGGGATAAATTTATAAATTTAAGTAAAGATCGACAAGGAAAGCCTATGGAAGATACAATTGCTGCAATATCAACACCCTTTGGCGAGGGAGGAATAGGAATAATACGCATAAGCGGCGGAAACTCGCTTTCCATATTGAATAATATTTTTGTGCCGGCCTCAGGAAAACCTTTAAAAAACAGGATGATGACGTATGGCCATATTTTTGATGATAATAAAAATGTGATTGATGAGGTAATGGCTGTTTTTATGAAAGCTCCCGGGACATACACGGTTGAGGATGTTGCGGAAGTGAATTGTCATGGTGGAACCGTGCCGGTGCGGAGGATTTTGTCGCTTATACTTTCCAAGGGAGCCAGACTTGCCGAACCCGGGGAATTTACAAAAAGAGCTTTTTTGAACGGGCGTTTGGATCTTACTCAGGCAGAAGCGGTGGTCGATCTCGTATCCGCAAAGGCAGAAAAGGCTTTTGATGTTGCGATTGGGCAGCTTGAGGGCTCACTGTCCGACAGAATAAAGGAATGCAGAAACAACCTTACGGATATTTTGGTGTATTTGGCTGTAAATATAGACTATCCGGATGAGGATATTGAGGAGATCACCTATGAAAAGCTGGAATCCGAACTTTTATCAGTTGTGACAAAGATAAATCGCCTTCTGGAAAGTCATGATACGGGAAGAATTTTAAAAGAAGGTCTTAGGGTTGCGATAATAGGCAAGCCCAATGTCGGAAAATCCTCTCTGATGAATGCCCTTCTCAGAGAATCTAGGGCAATTGTGACGGATATACCGGGAACGACTCGTGATACCATAGAGGAAGATATTTCAATACGAGGGATTCCGATCATTTTGATAGATACCGCAGGGATAAGGGAGACGGACGATAAGATTGAAGCCATAGGAATAGAGCGTTCTAAAAACTCCTTTAACAAGGCAGATTTGACAATAATGGTCATGGACGGTAGTTGTGATATCGAAAGTTCCGATTTGGAAATATTGGAAAAGCTGGATCCGAAAAAGAGCATTATTTTGCTCAACAAGAATGATCTAAAAAGCCGCATCACCGCAGATGATATCGACCGGGCAATGGAAGGAAAGATAATTTCCGGAAAAGAAACGCAAATCTCGGATGATGTGAGCAAGAAGCCATGCCGCAGCGACGATGTGGCGGGGAATTTCTGTGATAGCTCCGTAGAGAGAGAATCTTTGAGAATCGGGATCCACTCGGTTTCTCTAAAGAAAATTGACGATATTTTATATATTGAAGATATTCTCCTGAACAAAATAAACGCAGGTAACACAACTCAAAAAAACAGCCCGATCATCACCAATATCCGGCACAAGGATTTGCTTGAAAGAGCCGAGAGAGCGATTTCGGATGCCATTGCATCGGTTCAACTGCCGGAGCCGCTTGAAATTGTCGAAATAGATGTCAAAGAGGCATATCTTGCGCTCGGTGAGCTTTTGGGAGAGGAAGCGGCAGATGATATTTTGGAAAAAGTTTTTTCTCGCTTTTGTTTGGGGAAGTAACGCAGGAATTTTTAATGTCGTGCAGATTTGAACGGGATAGTAACGAAACAATATGATGAAAAAGTATTTTTTCGGGCGTTTGTATTGTTTGCAAATGCAATGGAACGGAGAATGATGTGAATAAAGTTTTTATGGGTGAATACGATGTCATAGTGGTGGGTGCCGGACATGCCGGTTGCGAAGCCGCACTCGCCGCCGCAAGGATGAACAAAAAGACGCTTATTTTTTCGATCAATCTTGAAGCGATTGCGATGATGCCATGTAATCCTTCTATAGGCGGTACGGGTAAGGGTCATCTGGTCAGAGAAATAGATGCCCTTGGCGGTGAGATGGGAATTAACATCGATAAAACCTTTATACAGAGCAGGATGCTGAATACCGCAAAGGGACCTGCGGTGCATTCTCTGCGGGCGCAGGCCGATAAGAGCAGATATCACATTGAGATGAAGAAAACTTTGGAGCAGCGGGAAAACCTAGATCTTAAACAAGCCGAAGTCACCGACCTCATAATAGAAGAGGGAAAGGTTACGGGTGTGCTTACGAGGACAAACTCGTTTTATACCGCAAAAACCGTGATATTGGCAACAGGAACTTTTTTGAGGGGCAAAATATTTATAGGTGACAGTGTTTTTTCCAGTGGTCCGAACGGACTTGCACCATCCTATGAACTGGCAGAGAATTTAATTGAACGGGGAATGAAATTCAGAAGATTCAAGACAGGAACTCCGGCGAGGGCTCTTTCCTCTACTTTTGATTATGGAAAAATGACATGTCAGAAAGGGGATAAAAAGATAGTTCCTTTTTCTTTTATGAATGAAATATCGGAAAGGGAGCAGGTAGACTGTTGGCTGACATATACCAATGCAAGAACACATAAAGTAATACGTGACAATTTTCGTCGTTCTGCTCTTTTTGGGGGAGAGATAGAGGGTATAGGTCCAAGATATTGCCCGTCAATAGAGGATAAGGTACATAGATTTGCAGATAAGCAGAGGCATCAGTTGTTTGTGGAACCTGAGGGTCTGGATACCGACGAGATGTATATACAGGGAATGTCCTCAAGCATGCCGGAGGATGTGCAGAGGGATTTTTACCATACGATAGAGGGTCTCGAAAACATAGTGATAACAAGGCCGGCGTATGCCATAGAATATGATTGCATCGACCCTTTGAATTTGAAAGCCACTTTGGAGTACAGAGGAATAGACGGTCTGTTTTGTGCGGGGCAGTTCAACGGCAGTTCAGGATATGAAGAAGCGGCGGCACAGGGTTTGATAGCGGGAATAAACGCTTCATTGAAAATAGATGCAAAACTTCCCTTTGTCCTTGACAGAAGCGAAGCTTATATAGGGGTTTTGATCGACGATTTGGTGACCAAGGGAACCGATGAGCCTTACAGAATAATGACAGGAAGGGCAGAGTACAGGCTTGTTTTGCGCCAGGATAATGCAGATGAGCGCCTAACTCCCAAGGGATATGAAATCGGACTTGCTTCCGAGTTGCGGTATGCTGGATACAGAAAAAAGCAGGCGCACGTAAGCAGAGAAATAGAGCGCTTAAAAAAAACTATGGTAAGTGAAGAAGCCGCACAAAATTACCTACACTCCAAGGGTAGCAATCTGCTGAAACGTCCGACCTCTTTATATGAGCTTCTCAAACGGCCTGAAATAGATTATTTTTCTCTTGAAGAGATAGATCCGGAACGCCCTGAACTTTCATCACATGAGGAGGACTGCGTTCAGGTGAGCATAAAATACGAGGGGTACATAAAAAAGCAGCTTACTCAGGTTGCGAAGTTCAAGCGGCTGGAAGAAAAGAAACTGTCCGAAAACTTAAATTACGATAAAATAGGTGGACTGCGCTTGGAAGCGGTTCAGAAACTGAACAAGATAAAACCTTTATCGATAGGACAAGCTTCAAGAATATCGGGCGTGTCGCCTGCCGATATCAATGTCTTGCTGGTTCATCTTGAAAAAATGAGAAGGCAGGTATAGGCGAACGGCGGAACAATTGTAGCCGTCAGTGCAGTTGCGAATGAGAGTGCAGGCCGGGTATAGATGGGATTTAAGACGATCCGGTAAATTCACGGTCGATATATGAGAAGAGAAACCGGAAAAGAAGTGGTTATTATGGAAAAGTCGTTGGATAATCTTTTTGCAAAATATGGTATTACCTGTTACGCTTCACAGCGCGAAAAATTGGAAAGATATATGCAACTTGTTTTAGATAAAAACGAGAATTTGAATTTGACCGCCATTGAGGACACAAGCGAGTTTATCGTCAAGCATTTTTTGGATTCCGCAATTCTCTTGTCGATCGGGGAATACGAGACGGCAAGGGAAATACTGGATATGGGCACCGGCGGCGGGTTTCCGGGTGTACCGCTTGCAATATTGTCTCCTGAAAAAGACTTTTTGCTGATTGATTCATTGAAGAAAAGAATCAGAGCGGTGAGTGAAATGACTGCACAAATAGGGCTTTCCAATGTAAGAGTTATGCACGGCAGAGCGGAGGAGCTTGCAAGGCTTGAGGAGTTTCGTGACAGATTTGATATGTGTGTCTCGAGAGCTGTTGCGGATCTTTCGACATTGGCTGAATATTGCCTGCCGTTTGTAAAAAAATCCGGACATTTTATCGCATACAAAAGCGGAGAGGTCGAAGCTGAACTGTCGGATGCCCGGCCGGCAATCGCAGCCTTGGAAGGGAAATTTGTACGCACTGAGAATATTGATATTGAAGGGAATACGAGGACATTACTTTTGTTCACGAAGACATCCGTAACCCCAGATCGCTTTCCCCGGAGAGCGGGGAAACCACTTAAAACTCCTATAAAATAGTGCTTGTCGGAGGAAGTGTAGCTTTTGGAAAATCGAAACAAACAACGAACGCAGGGAGATGTTTCACGTGAAACATCTCTTGTTGTTTTGCGAAAGACAGATGGAGTTTTTGAAAAAGAGTAGAATTATATTTGGATGTGGTCTATAATAGTCGGTGACGACTTGATAAGGTCGTACGAAACTTATCGGGTGTGCATTGATAAATGCGTAATGAAAATAGAAGGAGAAAAGCAGTGGGAAAAGCGATTGCGATTTTTAATCAAAAGGGGGGTGTTGGAAAGACAACCACCAATATAAATTTAGGCGCATGTCTTGCGCAGAAGAACAAGAAAGTGCTGATGCTTGATATAGACCCACAGGGCAACACTACCAGTGGGATAGGGATATCCAAAAAAGATTTAAGATATACGGTGTATGAGCTGCTGATAGAAAATAATTTTGATCCGCACGATGCTATAATTCATACCGGAGTGAAGAATCTGGATTTAATTCCCGCAAATGTTGATTTGGCTGGTGCAGAGATAGAGCTGGTACAATTGGAGGGAAGAGAAAAGCGACTTCGGAAAGCCATCGACGGGATTCGAAATGAGTATGATTACATTTTCATAGACTGTCCTCCTTCACTGGGTCTACTTACTATAAATTCGCTCAGTGCGGTGGAGAGCGTCCTGATACCTATCCAATGTGAGTTTTACGCTTTGGAGGGTGTGAGTCAGTTGATGAGTACGATAGAACTGGTCAGAAAGAGCTTGAAGAAGGATTTACAGGTTGAAGGAGTGGTGCTGAGCATGTTTGACGGCAGGACAAACTTATCTATACAGGTTGTTCAGGAAGTTAAGAGATATTTCGGAGCAAAGGTTTACTCCACGGTGATACCGAGAAATATCAGATTGGCGGAAGCCCCGAGCTTTGGTCTTCCAATAGTTGAATACGATTCAAAATCCAAAGGAGCGGTGGCATACAGAGAATTTGCTCGGGAGTTCCTTGAGAGAGAGGAAAACAACAAGTGAACATAGGAGAAGAGGTAGCATCAACGGACATGACAGCCACGCTTAGAGAGGAAAACTTGGTATGAGTGCAAAGAAAAAGTTGAGAGGTCTGGGAAGAGGTCTGGATGCTTTGTTTGCGGATCAGGCACCGATAGCAGAACCCACAGACGGAGAAACATACGAAAGTGGCAATGAGGACAAAGAACAGTTAAGCGGCGATGGTGTACGCTATATAGACATAAACGATATTAAACCCAATGCGGAGCAGCCACGAAGAAATTTTGACCCTGAAAAGATATCGGAACTTGCAAATTCAATAACGGAGCACGGAATTATTCAACCGCTTGTGGTGAGAAAACAAGGAAAACAATATGAAATCGTCGCCGGAGAGCGCAGGTGGCGAGCATCACGGGAAGCCGGACTGAAAGCGGTGCCATGCATTGTCAGAGAATTTTCGGATGAAGAGAATATGCTGATAGCCATAATCGAAAACATGCAGCGTGAGGATCTTAATCCTATAGAGGAAGCCATGGGGCTTGACCAGATGATAAAGGTGTATGGGATGACGCAGGAAGAGATTTCCAAAAGCGTAAGCAAAAGCAGACCGTACATAAGCAATATGCTCAGACTTTTGAAACTGCCGGAAGAAGTGAGAAGTTTGGTATCGGAGGGAAAGATTTCCACAGGTCATGCGAGGGCGCTCATCAATGTCAGAAATAAAGAAAAACAGAAAAAGCTATGTCAGATGATCGTAGGGGAAGGGATCTCCGTGAGACAGATCGAATCTCTGGCGGCGGAGGAAAAAAAACCCAGAAGAAAACCCCTTAAAAAAGTTAAGACGGCGGATACGCTCAGTACTGAAAGAGAGTTGAAAGAGTTGTACGGAACAAAGGTTTCGATCAATCAAAAAGGTGACAAAGGCTCAATAGAATTGGAATTTTACAGCCGCGATGAATTGAATAGGCTCATAGATATGTTGAAATATAAGCCTTGACGGAGATTGTTTCACATGAAAAGAGTACGCACCGGGACAGTAGGGAGCGAAGACAACATTTTATGCTAAAATAAAAAAACTAAAAAATTAAGTTAGAGATTGTTGAGGATAAGCAATTATATGAGTAATGGAATATCTATCGGGAAAGGCATTCTATGGGTGCTTGTTTGGTTTGGTTTTATGATTTTTTATACGGTTCTTGATATTTCAATCTGGAGAAAGATTGCACCTGAACAAAGTAGATTTTTAAACTTAATTACTGTTGCTATATGTATGGCGATATTTCTTAATCTACTAATGACAAAAACAAATTTTAGACTACGTTTATTTTCCAATATTTCTTTTCCGGGAATAGTATTGGCATTAGGGTGTTCCGTATTGTTTTATTTTCTTTTGGATAGGGGATTAGATCCCCTGTTTGAAGATTTATTTCCATCAAGCAAAGAAAATTACCAACAAAGTATCCGTTTAATACAGATATCACCGATTGCCGGGTTTCTTGATGTTTGTATTCTTGCACCTATTCTTGAGGAAGTTTTGATGAGAGGTTTTTTGCTTGGCGGTCTTTCCATAAACTACGGGAAAATTACTGCCTTACTCATCTCTGCAGCATTCTTCTCAATACTACATTTTAGTATTGCTCAAATAGTACCCTCATTTATATGCGGCATAATTTTAGGTTTACTTTATTTTTATACTGATTCTATATTTGCTTGTATCATCGCTCATATGGGATATAATGTGATTTCATATATGATGATAATGTCATCTAAATTATAGTGGGATATAAAAAGGAAGTAAGAGCAAATAGTCAATACTTCCCAAGTCAGTCACATGTTCTGTATGGCAAGGCTTACAATTTTGAAATAAATTAACGATATACGCTGTGAAGTTCGTACCCTTTTTTGTCGGATTCCTCCAAAGCGGCGGCAGCGGAAAGGAGCTTTCGCCGCTTTGGAAGGAATCCGGACGAACTACAAACCGATAAGCTGCGGCAAGCCATGCAGCCTGCCTCAAGCTGCCTCAGCCTGCCGCCACCTGCCGCAGGTTATTTCAGCTTTACACTGAAATTTGCGACGTAACCGAGTTGCTCCGAATGGTCATTGAAAAAGTCGAACATGGCTGTGAACATCTGCCGGTTTTCTTTTTTCATGGCATTTGAGAGTATCTTCATTGCACCTGTGGGTCCTTCGTCGCGGATCATCCCGGCAGGATCAAGGAGAGTCATTTTGCCATATTTCTGCTCCGTCTTGAAAGAATGGGATTCGATCTCATTTTTCCAGCCGCTCAGGGTGAGAGGTTCAACGTGTACGTTTATCGTGCGTGAAAGTTCCGCCACAATCTCTTTTTGCTTGTTGGGATCCTCTTCGCGCAGAACAACATCATGCGTGAGAAGTACGCCGCCCGGCTTCAGCACACGGGAATATTCGGAAAGCGCACGGCCTTTGTCGCCACCCACGAGCATGGTTAGCATCGCCTCGTTGATGAGAACATCGAAACTTTCATCCTCAAAAGGAAGCTCAAAAGCATTTGCCTTGAGGACGGAGAGCTTGTTTTGCAGCTTGTTTTTCTTTATGTTTTCCTTGGCCTTTTCGACGACGGCGTCATCCATGTCCACGCCGACTATGGAGCAACCGCTCTTTTTGGCCACCTGAATCATGGTTGTACCCATATTACAAGCAACCTCCAAAACCTTTAAATCCGCAGTTATACGGGCTTTTTCCAGCAACCATTCCGTAGCTTGGGCGCCACCCGGACGGAGCTTGGTTTTACCTAGTTTTGCCAGAAATGAATGTCCTGCTTCTCTCATAATAAATTCCTCCTTGTGATTTGTTCATCCATGCCAAGACAAAGGAAAGACGGTTATTAAAATATACCGTGATACGGGTACGACAATATGGTAGAATAACGTATCCGTTAAGTTGTCTTTGAGCAATATTTTTTATTAGTCGCCTTTAACATACCCTTGTATGAAATTATTAAACCCGTGTTTTTGCATTTTGGGAGAAATAATTTGCATTTGAAAAAATAACTTGCGGTTTCGCAAAAAAAAAAACCGATTAAGATTTGCTCGGGTGTGGATTTTCGCATTTTCTTTATAGGGAATGCAGGACATCGATAAAGCGGTTGATGTTTGTTGATTATTTTATTTTTAAACTGAACAAACGAAGAAAAGAATGGAGAAAGAACTATGAGTTTTTTCAATGTGGCAAATCTGATCGGAGGGCTGTGTCTGTTCCTTTTCGGAATGACAATTATGGGTCAAGCTCTGGAACGTCGCGCCGGAAACGGTCTGGAAATGTTGCTGGGGCGGCTGACGACAAATAAGGTTGCGGGGTTTAGCACAGGGCTTGGCGTCACTGCCGTGATTCAAAGTTCCTCAGCAACAACGGTTATGGTGGTCGGATTTGTAAATTCCGGACTTATGACGCTGAAGCAGGCGATCAATGTCATTATGGGAGCCAATATCGGAACAACCGTGACGGCTTGGGTTTTAAGTCTTGCGGGGATCGATAGCGAGAACTTTTTTGTGAGTCTCTTGAAACCGACGTCGTTCACACCGCTTCTCGGGCTGATCGGCATTACACTTTACATGATGTCCAAGCAAAGCAAACACAGAGATACCGGCATGATTATGCTCGGATTCACGACATTGATGTACGGTATGGAGACGATGTCGAGCGCCGTTTCGGTTCTTCGGGATATGCCGGAGTTTCAGAACTTGTTTCTGACATTCACCAATCCTGTGCTCGGTCTCCTTGCGGGCGCTGTATTGACGGCATTGATCCAGTCAAGTTCGGCTTCTGTGGGTATCCTGCAAGCCTTGGCCTCCACCGGTGCAGTATCTTATGGAGCTACAATTCCAATTATAATGGGTCAGAATATCGGCACATGTATCACGGCGATAATTTCATCGGTTGGGACAAGTAAAAACGCAAAAAGAGCCGCACTGGTTCATCTTATATTTAATGTCGTAGGAGCAGCTGTGTGTTTGACACTCTTCTATGTGATAAAAGCGGTTGTTGCCCCTGTTTTTCTGACACACCCTGCGAGTCTTATGGGTATAGCGGTCGTTCATTCCATTTTTAACATTCTTTGTACATTATTGTTGTTTCCGCTCAGTGGGCTGCTTGAAAAAACAGTATGCAGACTGATCCCCGACGCAAGAGAGCCTGAAAAGATGCAAGAACTTGATGAAAGATTGCTTGAAAGTCCGGCGCTTGCGCTTAACCAATGCAATCAAGTACTTGTACGCATGGCAACGGCGGCTGTTGGTGCATTGAAGGACAGCCTTGAAAGCGTAATGCATTACGACAGGGCAAAAGCGGAGGAAATCCGTGAAGCAGAGGCGCAAACCGATCATCTGGAAGATATCCTCGGTACATATCTTGTAAAACTCACTTCCCATCAACCCGGGGATGAGGAAAGCCTGAGAGCAACTGAGTTTATGAAACTGATCGGTGATTATGAACGCATCGCCGACCATGCGGTAAATATTCTGGAGTCGGTGGAAGAAATGAAACGGAAAAATATAGTTTTTTCCGATGAGGCGACAAAGGAGTATCGCAATATTCGTTCGGCACTTTCGGAAATACTGGATTTGTCTTATGATGCATTTTCAAACAGCGATCTTGTGGCCGCCAAAAGAACCGAGCCTCTTGAAGAGGTAATTGACAAACTCAAGGAAGAACTCCGCACACGACATATTTTGCGACTGCAAAAAGGCGAATGTTCGGTTGATGCCGGTTTTATCTGGTCGGATTTGTTGACGGATATGGAACGTGTTTCGGATCATTGTTCAAACATTTCCGGTTGCGTTCTCGATACCGGAGGGCACACGATGAACATTCACGAAAATCAACGGATTTTCAGAGATTCAGATGAAGAATACAAGGACAATTACACCATGTTTCGGCACAAATACGGGATTTAACAACAAGCATATATAAGCATATATAATAAAGGACATGCCGATGTAACATATTAAGAATCACGGAGCATCATTTCAAGCGAGTTGTCGAGGAAAAAGGTGTTTGCATTGTAAAGAAACAGCACATCGGTGATACCGTTTGAAGTGATCAGATCCTTCACACTGTCATAAAAATATCTGGGGTCTACGACCACTATGCGTTTATAATGTTGAGATAGAAACGGTATCATGCTGTTTGCATAAGAATCTTTTATCAGAAGCAGATTTCTTTTTGAATCACAGGGTGTCTGTATCGTATAGAGGGGATGGTTACTTCCTCCGAAAACGGTATAGGCATCCTTTTTTTTCAGGTTTTTCAACTGATAAAAGTTCGTGGTCTTCTTTTTTGTGTCGGCATAATATATAACGGAATCAATGTGGTTTTTCTTGTTTTCGGGCAGAAAAATTTTGATCTTGTCATCCAGTCCGTTTACGAAGCCGCTTTTTGAATAGAGAGTTCCTTTGAAGTCCTTCTTCACCACGTATCCGTCGTAGCCGGGGATTTCGGTGAATCCCATAGCCTTTGCCGCATATTTATAGGCAATATAAGCCCCGTCGCTTGTCCAGTGATGATCGGTTCTGTAATAAAGCTGTACATTGTCTTTTTCTGCAGCGAATTTCCTGCGGATATCTATGCATTTGTATCCGGATCTTGCGATTTTCTTATAGAATTCATCTATGTATCTGTTCTGATCTTTCAGACGCACTGTGTTTGGGAGTTTGTCTTGATAAACATTGGCCGCATTCGGCGCAAGCAGAAAGTACGTGGCAAGATGCTTGTGCTTTCTCTTGAAGAAATTGAGCGCATTCTCCGTGTTTGCGAAATATTTTCCGGGAGCCGAGATTTCATCCATGAGATAGTTGTCCTTACATCTATATACTCCGTTTGCTTCAAGTTTCCCTGCCAGAACGTCGGCTACGGATTTTAACCCGACAAAAAGATCGCGGAAAGGAAACTGGTCGTTTACGTAATCTTCCGTCTTACGTTCAAAACGGCCGTCAATATATTTGCTTACCGAAAAAGAGGGCTTTCCCTGCAGAACTCTGTTTTCAGACTCAGAGAATTTCCTGTTGTCGGATAAGAGTATGCCGAATAAGAATATTCCGAGTACGAGTATAAATATTATTGCGGTTATTTTTTCGGTTGAAAACTTCATGAAGGCCTCCGTCAATTTTAAAATCTGAAATATAAAAACGGGTTGTAGGAGTCATATATCAGGTATCCTGCGGCTACCGTAAAGATACCCGTAAGAAAGACGATCTCCGCAAGCGGGTATTTATCGGCGACTGTCTTAAAAGCATCCATACCTTTTCGGGCAGCGATAAGACACGCAAGAACCAGCAAAATGAGATTTGTTCTCAGCAGATAGATCGTTGTCATGTTTAAAAAATCAATTCCTGAAAGTCCCGACAGTTGTTTTATATAGTCGAGTGCGGTCGGAAGATCTTTACTCGAAAAGAAGACCCAGCCGACAATAACGACAAGGCCGGTATACACATGTCTTATGGCGGGTTTCAGAACTTGTAGATATTCCCCGTAGAGATATTTTTCGAGAATCAGAAGTATTCCGTAGTAAAGCCCCCAGACCACAAAGTTCCAACTTGCGCCGTGCCAGAGTCCCGTTAGAGCCCACACGATCAGAAGATTCACGATGTGACGGCTTGCGGACACCCTGTTACCGCCGAGCGGAATGTACAGATATTCTCTGAACCATGAGGAAAGCGAAATGTGCCATCTTCTCCAGAACTCGGTGATACTTTCTGAAATATACGGATAATTGAAGTTCTCCTTGAACTTAAAGCCGAACATTCTGCCCAGGCCGATTGCCATATCCGAGTAGCCGCTGAAATCAAAGTATAGTTGCAGCGTGTATGCAATGATAGCGATCCACGATGTAATCACGGAACTTTCTGATGCCGAAAGTCCTATAACAAACCGGTGCAGAACGCCTAAATTGTTCGCAAGTATTACTTTTTTCGCAAGTCCGAAGATGAATCTCCGCGCACCGTGACCGAAGCGGTCGAGAGTGATCGTCCTTGCGGACAACTGCTGTTCTATATCCTTATAATTTATGATCGGGCCTGCGATAAGCTGTGGAAACAGCGAGATGTACAGGGCGAAATTCAAAAAGCTTTTCTGAGGTCTGACTTCGCTTTTATACACATCGATAACGTAAGAAAGTGCCTGAAATGTGTAGAAAGATATTCCCACAGGCAAAGGCAGAGCAGTGTAGGATATGTTGCTGCCGAATATCCCGTTGACGGTGTCCATAAGAAAACCGAAGTACTTGAAGAAACACAGAATTGACAGATTTACAAAAATCGTAAAGACAAAGTCAAGTTTTCCACGTCCGCCTCTGATTTTCGCACGGACTATAATGTGTGCCATAAAGTAATTGAAGAAAGAGGTGTATATCATAAGTAAAACATACACAGGTTCACCCCAACTGTAGAATATAAGGCTGAATATCAAAAGTGCCGCATTCTTTGCGGAAAAATACTTTTTCGGGATTGCATAATATATTATCAGCAACAAAGGCAAGAACAGAAAGATAAAAGAGGTACTGCTAAATAGCATCTTCGAACACCTCCTGACATGAATCCGCATTTTTGCCTACCGCATAGAAAAGATATCTCCCTTTTTTGTATATCACGGCGTTGTTGAGCAGATTGACCTGATTCGGCGCATATCCCTCAAAGGTCTTGATCCTACCCGCAATCCGAGCATCGACGGCATCCTCGACGAGCGGTATATCATTTTTCTTATATGCCTTTATTATAAGAAGTTCGTCGGCGCTCATCGCATCCTTACTCCGGTAGTAAAGAAAAGAGTCGTACGAATTATAGTCAAGATTCATGAATTGCATCAGCTGCCTGTTTGTACATTTTTTCATGCCGGCCATATTGCTTTTTGACTTCAAGGTTTCTTCAAAAGTTTCCAGAGAAATGTTTTTGGCGTTTGAACTCGCATAAACGAGCGTCATGAATATGAGCAAAATGATGATTAAAACTATTTTGGTGATTCCCGATGCACCGAGAACTTTCAATATACGGATGATTTTATTTCTGATGATATTCAACATCACAGACCTGCTTTCAATATCATATTGTCGAGCCAGAGTTTGTAGTAGGCGGGGTTCACATGTATGCCGTCATTTCCGTAATATTCGGGATGTTCTTCGAGGATATAGTTGTTCTCAATAAAAGTTATGTGCATGGATCTGCACATTTGTCTTATCGAGGAATTGAAGCTTTTGTATTGATTCAGCGATCGGTTTTTTTCACGCGCCGACTTTGACGGTACGGATATGCTGTTGACAAATAGTTTCGTATGAGGAGATTTGGAGGAAAAATCCGAAATAATTTCACGGTATTTTTTTATAAAGGCGTTTGCATTTCCGCGGTAGTTGCCGATATCGTTCATACCGAAAGTGAAAAAAGCCGCCTTTGGAAAGGTTTTTGCCGCATTTCTCACCATCGAACCGTCTTTCATAAGTGACGCACCGACTTTGGAGAATACCTGTTCTTCACCTAGAAAACCGTAGCTTGAGAGTCCCTCTGTTATGGAATCGCCTATTGCCACGCAACCGTCGAATATTTTTTTATAATTCGTCTTGGAAAAATCATGGCTTTTCTTGACCATCTGCATCGTTCCGCCGGCCTGTGCGATTCGTTTTTCCACGGAGGCGACATTTGAAAAATCATAACCGGATATGAACTTCAGATTTTCTCGTATCGTGCTGTCTTTGACATCGGCTTCACTGTTGCGGTGAAAAACATTATACACGAACATGAACACAAAAACTGCAATGATGATCGTAAGCAGATCGCGTCCGCCGATATACATCTTACCGAAACGAATTTTACCGGTCTTTCTGTCTATGTTAAATATGCTTTTTACGGTATTTTTTCCGTGCCTCATCATCTTGGTACCTTTCGGAAATTCCTGTCCTGAACCTGCAAGAACGCAACCTGCAACTCTAAAAAGTGATGATAAACGTTTTTCTTTGAATTTGCAATAGATTTGCCCGAAAAATATCCATGTACGTGCGATTGCCTGCGACGAGGACTTGCCGAATTCCTATATACGCATTTGACGGGAAATCTGAAATTCCTTTAGAGATACAAACCGGAACTTACTTTGCAAATTAACAAGTAAAAACTTGACACCGTCCCCATCTTGCGTGGATTGGTGTTTTTTAAAAAAAAATGGTATAATGCAACGATAAGCCCACGCCGGCGGGCAGCAATTAGAAACAGGAAACCCGAGAGTCAAAACCCATAAATATAGAAATGAGAAAGATGAGTACTTTAGAGTTTAACAAAAATTTTATTGAAGGCGTACCGATGCCCATGTGTGTCGTTGATGACAAGGGCAAAATCGTGGATTTCAATTCGCATATAGGAGAAGTGTTTTTATATGACGATATCACCGGCAGTGATTTCTTTGCGCTTACCGGAGTCAAGCTTGAGGAAGTTATTGAGGAGTCCAAAAGTAAGGTCTACAAGACAATAGAAAGAAGCGACAAGACTTTTAAAGTCTTTACAAGTGAAGAGTCTTTTGCCGAAGGGGATGAAGGCAAGGTTCTTGTTTTTTTCTATGATATCACACGGTATGAAATTCTGAAAGAAACGTACGAAGATGAAAAGACATGTCTGGCATTGATACGTATAGATAATTATGATGAGCTTATTGCAGGCACGCTGCCAGACATGAGGATGGAAGTTTCCTCGCGCGTCGATAAGACCATAAGGAAGTGGGCCGCAGACAGCAGGGCATCTATAGTAAAACATAAAGAAGATGAGTATGCCATGTATTTTCAACAGACATATTTAAAGAAAATGGTGGCAGGCAAGTTTTCTATTCTGGATGAAGTGAGGCAGATAGAGACAGAGGTTGATTTTCCGATAAGTCTTTCAATAGGTGTGGGAACATCGGAGGAGAGCATGTCCGATACGGAAGAATCGTCAAGGGCGGCACTTGAGCTGGCACTTGGTAGGGGAGGAGATCAGGCTGTTGTAAAGACCCACAATCAGATAGATTATTATGGTGGCAAGCTGCAGACCGTGGAAAAGACGAACAAAGGTAAATCCAGAGTTATTGCGCACATGCTGAAACAGCTGATTTCCGAAGCGGAACGTATATTGATAATGGGGCACAGAAATCCGGATATGGATTGTTTTGGTGCCGCCATGGGAATGTTCAGGGTTTGCAAGATGCAAGGTCGTGATGCGGGGCTTGTGGTAGATGAGGTGAATGACTCTCTTAGAGTGATTTACAAGCAGGCAAAAGAAACCGACAAATATAGTTTTCTTTCCGGTGAGAAAGCGATGGAACTTGCCGATGAGAGAACGCTTCTTATAGTTGTCGACACCCACAGACCAAGCTATGTGTCCTGCCCGGAGCTTCTTGAAAAAGCCGGCAAGGTGGCAGTAATAGATCATCACAGGCGTGCGGCGGATTTTATCAAAGATGCGGATCTGTCATACATAGAATCATACGCTTCCTCCGCCTGCGAGTTGGTGGCAGAGATATTACAGTACTCGGGAAAGAAAAGAGTGCTGGAGAAGTTGGAAGCGGAGGCGCTGCTTGGGGGAATTACCCTCGATACCAATAGATTTGCGGTCAAAACGGGCGTCAGAACTTTTGAGGCAGCTGCATGGCTGCGGCGATCAGGAGCGGACACGACCGAGGTGAAGAGATTTTTCCAGATGAACATGGACATGTTCAAGGTAAGAGCCAAAGGTATAGCTTCAGCAGAACTTCACAATAACGGGGTAGCAACGTCTCTTTGCGAGGGATACAATAGAGATGCGCAAATAATAAATTCACAGGTTGCCGATGAACTTTTAAATATCGAAGGCGTCAAAGCGGCATTTGTCGCAAGCAAAAATGATTCGGGCAAGACGGTAGTGAGCGCAAGATCTCTGGGAGAATTGAACGTACAGGTGATAATGGAAAAATTGGGGGGCGGAGGACATCTGACCACCGCAGGTGCGCAAGTTGAAGAAAGTCCGGAAGATGTTCTGGAAGTCATAAAAAATATTATCGGCAGCGGGAAGAGGTAGGCAATGATTGTTATTTTAAAGAGAGATATTAAGGGAACCGGAAAATCCGGAGAAATAGTAAAAGTAAGCGACGGATACGCCAGGAATATGTTGCTCCCGAAGGGCTGGGCGATCGAAGCTACCAAAGGCAATGTGAACACGCTTGAAAAAGTGAAGGCAAAACAGGAAGAAGAGGCGGCAGCGAAGAAAAAGGCAGCTGAAGAGACAGCCGCCAAGATAAAGACCATAGAAGTGGTGATCAAGACGAAAGCAGGCGACGGCGGCAGGCTTTTCGGTTCGATCACATCCAAAGATGTGTGTGATGCACTCAAAGAGCAGTATAAGATTGTCGTCGATAAGAAAAATCTTCAAATGAGTCAACCTATAAAGGCGTTGGGAACATTTAGCGTCAAAATCAAGCTGCACCGGGATGTTTCAACGGAATTGACCGTGAAAGTCACGGATTGAAAATAAGAAGTGACGATTTTAGGACGTAGCCGGCGGGATAAGTGAAAACCGAAATTGCGCCGCCGTCTAAATGTACCGATTGGGTACAATTGTAAACTGAAGTTGACAAAACAAGGGTAATGCAATAATGATAGAAAAAATTCCTCCACATAATCCGGATGCGGAAAGATCTGTCCTCGGCTCGGGGCTGCTCAGCAAGGAGGCGCTTGCTGACGTTGTCGAATTTATATCTCCGGGCGATTTTTATGACGGTGCGAATAAAGAAATCTTTACCGTGATGCTGGATATGTTCAGAGAAAACAAGGCCGTGGATATAGTCACCGTCTGCGATGAGCTAAAGCGAAGAAAACTGCTTGATGCCGTCGGCGGAAGAAGCTATGTCGCAACTCTTTCCGGTGAGGTTCCGGTTACCACTAATGCGGCAGAATACGCAAAGATCGTGGCGGAAAAAGCATCTATACGTAAATTGATACGTACCTCGGAAATCATAAGAGAAAACAGTTTTGACCAGAACCGGGATGCCGAGGAAATAATCAATTTTGCGGAAAAAGAGATCTTGGCAATAGCGCAGGAACGCCAAAAAGGAGATTACGCCGAACTTAAGGATGTACTAATGACAGATCTGGATTTGCTTGATGCGGCGGTGAAAAATCAAGGAAAGATCACGGGAGTTCCAACGGGATTCAAACAACTGGACAATATGACCTATGGATTGCAAAAGTCGGATCTCATAATCGTAGCGGCAAGACCTGCTATGGGTAAAACCGCATTCGCCTTGAACATAGCCTTAAACGGTGCGGTAAAAGGAGATGCATCTGTTTTGATCTTCAGTTTGGAGATGTCCAAGGAGCAGCTTGGGCAGAGACTGCTTTCCATGGATGCGCGCGTGGAGATGCAGAGTATTAAAAAAGGAACGGTCGACAACAGTGATTGGGACAGGATACTGGTGACGGTGGACAAGCTTTCCAAAGCAAAAATTCATATAGATGACACGGCAGATTTAAGTGTTTTCGAGATAAAAAACAAGTGTAGAAGGCTGAAAGCGGAGAAAGGCCTTGATCTTATAGTCATAGACTATCTTCAGCTGATGAAGTTCGAAGGCAAAGCAGAGAGCAGACAACAGGAGATAAGCAACATGTCGCGCTATCTGAAACTGCTTGCAAGAGAGATGGATTGTCCGGTCATAGTGCTATCACAGCTTTCCCGTGCCCCCGACCAGAGACCGAATCATATGCCGGTGCTGTCTGATTTACGTGAGTCCGGGGCGATAGAGCAGGATGCCGATATCGTAATGTTTCTGTACAGGGACGACTATTATGAAAAAGAAAACTCGGAAAAACCGGGAGTTTGCGACGTGATAATCGCAAAGCACAGAAGCGGACCCACGGGAGATATAGAACTTACGTGGGTGGATCGCTACACCAGATTCAGCGATATGGCAAACTGAAGCATCACGCACTGCGTGTGACCACCGGTAAGATTGGCACAAGCGGTAATGAGTAGTACAAGTAATAAAATATGAGCGTTATAAAAAGAAAAGTAAAGGATTTGTATCTGTATGATACGCATACGGAAAATATTTTTATAAATGAGTATATGCCTCAGGCAAAGGGTGACTATGTAAAAGTGTATATGTATGCAAGCATGTACGCTCAGTTTGGTATGGATTTGGATAGCGACACGATAGCCGAGCAGCTGAAAATTTCAAAGGAAAAGGTTGGAGAAGCATGGGCTTACTGGGAAAAGATGGGGCTCGTAAAGAGGTCATTTTTCAGCGATGAGGCGACGGGGGAGAAAATCGAATTTCTGAATATCAAGGATATGATGTATCGCACTGTAAACAGCGGAGAGGCAAAAGACGATTTGACAGGGAACGCCGTGTTCAATGATGAAAATCTCGGACTTATGTTTGAGAAAGTCGAAAAAACCATGCAGCGGCAGCTCAGTAGCACTGAAATTCTCAAGATCAATGAGTTTATCATGGATAGGAAAATCCCGCCCGAGGTTATATTTTTTGCGATAGAGTATTGCAAGCAGAAAGGCAAGGACAGCTTCCGGTATATATCCAAAGTCATAAAGAGTTGGAATGACAAGGGGCTTGACAGCATCGACCGTATAAGGGATTATCTTGAGGAAAATGACAGAAGACATGTTCAATATCGCAGAGTGCTCAAAGCCCTCGGATTCAGCAGGAATGCGACCGAAAAGGAACAAGAGATGATGAATCGCTGGTTCGATGAATACGGATACGGCATGGACAGAGTTCTAGAAGCCGTCGCAAAGACATCGGGGATAGCAACCCCCAATTTCAATTACGTAAACAAGGTGCTGGAGAACTGGAAAAGAGAATCCGAGAAAAGAGGCATTAATGATGTTAACAGGCACGCGGGAGTTTCGGAGGCTCAACTTCATGAGTACTATCTTTATTTACAGGAAAAAGCGAAACAAGATGCGGAAAAGAGAACGGAATATGTTTATGAAGTCCTCCCACAGATAAAAGAAATAGATGATAAACTTACGGAAATACGCAGGAAACTCGTGCAGAATATGTTGAGCGGAAAGAACGGCGATTTCAGCAGTATAAACAGCGCAAAGGAACGCTTGGAACTTGAAAGAGCAGGCGTTCTCACAGACGGGAATTTTGACAGCGATTACACGGAAGTGAAGTACCTTTGCGACAAATGCAGGGATACGGGAATCACCGACATGAATGAGGTTTGCGATTGCAGGGTCGAAAGACTTGATGAGGCGGAAATCTGGCTGAAACAGAAGACGGAAGAGAAAAGATCGGGTTAACGTGGATATGAAGAGCAGAGAGCAACGCAGAAAGAAAAAAAAGATGCATCTTAACATGAGTAGGCTGCTGTTTCGGGTTGTGATTGCGGTTCTTGTTTGCGTGAGCGTAATGTCGGTCAGAAAAATCGTGCTTCTTAAAATGGAACAGAGTGAACTCAAGGCACAGCAGACGTCTCTGAAGGAAAAACGGGCAAAGCTGCGAAACGAATTGAAGAATATCGACGATAAAAATTACATAGAAGAGCAGGCGAGAAAGCAGCTTAATATGGTAAAGCCCGGAGAAATTTTATACATGATTGAAAAGGAGAAAAAGAAAAACAAAGAATAGTGTTGTGATATGAACGGAGACAAGATCAGGATAGAAGAAATAATAATCGTAGAGGGACGCGATGATACGGCTGCCGTAAAGCGTGCTGTGAAAGCGAACACTATCGAAACTCATGGGTTTGGGATGAGCGATGAAATGTGGCGGCAGGCGGATACCGCATATAAGAATCGTGGAATAATAGTTTTTACCGACCCGGACAGAGCAGGTGAAAATATAAGACGCAAGCTGAAAGAGAGATATCCCGGGTGCAAGGAAGCTTTTTTGCCGCAGAGCAAGGCTCTAAAGAACGGAGATCTGGGAATCGAAAATGCGGATCCGGAATCCATAGCAGAAGCTCTCCTGAAAGCAAAGCATGGAAAAAGCACATCAAAAAACAATGCGTGCGAAGCAAAGATTTTCACAGCGGAAGATATGGAATCAAACGGTTTGTCATCCGGTGCAGGAAGCAGAAAAAAGAGAGAAAAGATCGGGGCTGTGCTTGGTATAGGTTATGGAAATACAAAAGCTTTTTTGGCAAAATTAAATGGATATGGCATAACGAGAGAGGAATTTTATGGAGCTATACGATCCATCGGTGATACGTGGGATAAAGAATAAATACGGCTTTAAATTTTCCAAGAGTCTTGGGCAGAACTTTTTGACCGACGGGGAGATCCTTGAGGCGATCGTGCTCGGTGCGGATATAAGTAAGGATGACATCGTTTTTGAAATAGGTTCAGGAATAGGTGCACTTACGGCAGAAGCGGCAAAGAAAGCCGGAAAGGTCATTGCCGTTGAGGTTGACAAGGAACTGGAAAAAATTCTGGAAGAAACCTTGGCGGGATTTGACAATATAAAAGTTATCGTGGCAAACGTGCTGAAAATGGATTTAAAAACTCTTATGCAAGAGGAACTTCGGTCAGGCGGAGATTTGCAGCCACAGCGCAGCACAGTCAAGGTGATAGGAAACCTGCCGTATTACATAACAACAGGAATAATTATGAAGCTGCTTGAAGAGAAACTTCCCGTAAAGAGCATTACTATAATGATGCAGAAGGAAGTTGCCGAAAGGCTAAAGTCGAAACCGGGCAGCAGGGTTTACGGTGCCATTTCGGTTGCGGTGCAGTATTACTGCCACATTCACACAATCAAGGAAGTGCCAAAAGAGTGTTTCATGCCCGTGCCGAAAGTCGATTCCACCGTACTCAGGCTTGATATAAGGGAGAGACCGGCGGTGGAACTTATAAGTGAAAAAATGTTCTTTCGCTGCGTAAAGGCGGGATTCGGAAAGAGACGAAAGACATTGTTGAATGCATTGGTGGACACAAAGTTTGACAAAGAAGTGGTGTCGGAGTGTTTGCAGGCTTCGGGGATCGATCCTATGAGAAGGGCGGAAACCTTGTCATTGCAGGATTTTGCCGCACTTGCCAATGAATTTTCAAGGAAAAGGGGATTGTGTTTATGCAGGGAAAATCATTAAAGGATTTCTATAATAAATATTTGAATAAAACCTTTGTACATTACTTTTTATGGGCATTTTTCCTAAATCTTTTCATGGAGACATGGGCAAGGCAGAGCATGCCGTTGTACGGCGGACTGCACTTTATGGTGACCAAGCCGCTGATCTTTTTTTACAATGTCCTCATTATACTCGCAATCGTATCGATAGGCATATTGTTCAAAAGACGGGTGTTTGCGACGCTTTTGCTGTCGATTCCATGGATAGTGGTCGGAATCGTGAACGGAGTTATCCTGATGCAAAGGATGACGCCGTTCACCATGAAAGACGTCGATGCGCTGGGCGACGGACTGACGATCCTGACAAATTATATGTCGATTTTGCAGATCGGAATGATGGTAGCGGTCATAGCTCTTGTGCTGGTAGCCTTTATTGTCTTGTTCCTAAAAGGACCCAAGGTGAAGCGAAAAATTTCCGTCAAAAAAAATCTGGTAGTTGTCATACTCTTGATTGGTGCGGCTTTCGGAAGTTCGTACGGATTGATCCGGATCAATGTTTTGAACACGTTTTTCGGGAATTTGGCGTACGCATATGAAGATTATGGTGTGCCGTACTGCTTTATCAACACGTGGCTGAACCAGGGGATCCATAAACCTAAAGGGTATTCACAGAAAAGGATTGTGGAAATCCTGAAGAAAAGCAATATAAGTTCAACCGGAAAAGTAACACTGACAAAAGGGAGTAATTTGAAAACCAAGAAACCGAATATTTTGTTTCTGCAGCTTGAATCCTTTGTGGATCCCACTTTGTTCAAGGATATAAAGCTGTCACAGGATCCGATGCCCAACTACAGAAAGCTTATGAGGGATTATTCCTCGGGAAGTCTTACGGTTCCTGCATGCGGAGCCGGAACGGCAAATACGGAGTTTGAAATGATGACGGGGCTTTCCGTTAAGTTTTTCGGACCGGGGGAGTATCCTTTTAAGTCGATTTTGCGTGAAAAGACTATGGAGAGTGTGTCGACGGATTTGAAGGCGATAGGTTATGCGGCTCATGCGGTACATAACCATCGCGGAGTGTTCTACAACAGAAACGAAGTGTTTGACAATATAGGTTACGACACATTTACTTCGCTTGAATATATGAGCGATGTAGAGAAGACGCCAAAAAATTGGGCAAAAGACGATATTTTGACCTCACAGATCATGAATGCGTTGAAATCCACAAAGACGCGGGATTATGTATATACGATCTCCGTTCAGGGACACGGCAAATATCCGAGCGAAAAACTCATCGTGAACCCGGTTATCAAGGTAACCAAGGCGAAAAGTGAGGAAGCCAAAAACGAGTACGAGTATTATGTGAATCAGGTCTATGAAATGGACATATTCATAAAAGATCTGACCGATAAATTGGCCAAATTCAAAGAGCCCACCGTTCTTGTAATGTACGGTGATCACATTCCCGCACTTGAGATGTCGGAAGAATCCTATAAAGCCAAAGATCTATATCAGACGCAATATGTGATCTGGAGCAACTTTAAGATGAAAAAGGAAAACAAGGATATCGAAGCGTATCAAATGACGGCCGATGTCATGAACCGCTTGGGAATCCATGAAGGCACGACGTTTAAATATCATCAGAACGTAAGTCCGCGATCATCGGATTATTTGCCCGATCTGAAACTTCTGGGATATGACATGCTCTACGGAAAAGACTACATATACGGGGGATTCAATCCATTTAAGAAAAGCGGAATCAGAATGGGTGTAAAGAAAATAAAGATAGATAAGGTCGTCAACGTGGCGGGAAAGTACTACATAAAAGGACAGAACTTCACCGAATACAGCAAGGTGACGCTTAACGGAAAAGCTCTCAAGACCACATACTTGGGACCAAGTCTGTTGGGGCTTTCTCAGGAGGTGGATCCAAATGACGCCGCCAGAATGAAGGTGAGCCAGATAGATAAAAGTAGCAACACGATAATAAGCACGACCGAATAGACGCAGAAGAAAGAGCGGTGTATTGGATGAAAATGCTGGAAACGGAAAGATTGGTCTTAAAAGCATACGGAAAAGAAGATGCAGAGGGATTATACAATTATGCGAAAAACCCCAATGTAGGGCCGCACGCAGGGTGGAAGCCGCATGAAAGTGTGGCCGAATCCCTTGAAATCATCGAAGCTATATTTATGCCTGCGCAGGCGTGGGCGATAAGACTGAAAGGTGACTCGCGCATTATAGGAACGATAGCGCTTGAAGAAGACCGGCACCGCGACGACATGTCAAAGGAGGTAGGATATTCACTTGCCGAAGACATGTGGGGACAAGGATACATGACAGAAGCGTGCATGGAAGTTTTGAGATTTGCTTTTGAAGAACTTGGATTGAAAATTGTGGGAATATGCACAGGTCCGCATAATCTGAGATCGCAAGGCGTGATAAAAAATTGCGGGTTTGTGTACGAGGGCAGGATAAGGAATTCGTATCACACATACACCGGTGTATACAGAGATTCTCTTTGTTATTCGATTCTAAAGGAGGAATGGGAGAAGCAATCCTGACGTCGACACGAGGATCACTTTCCCCGACTTCTTAGTAAAGGCCGGCCTCAATGAATTTTTCCAATTCCGAGAGTGAAATTTTTTGCAGGCGGCACTTTCCCACAGCCTCAGGAATGACCATGGAGATGGAATTCCCTCTGATTTTTTTGTCGTTTTTGGCGTACTTGTAAAGATCCGATGCGGTGTATGCAAGAGTGAGATCAAAGCCGCACTGCGTAAGAGTTTCTGCGAGAAAGTCCCCGGCGTCAAATTCCGTAAGACCCATACGGAATGCGGATCGGGATTCGGCAACCATGCCCATCGCCACGGCGTGACCGTGGGAGATCCTGTATGAACTCAGTTTTTCGATACCGTGCCCTATGGTGTGTCCGAAATTCAGAAGTTGGCGCATTCCGGTGTCGCGTTCATCCGCTTCCACCACAGATTTTTTGATCGACACGCACCTTTCGATCACTTTGCCGTAATCCTTTTGGAGAACTTTATCTATAAGCGGTTTTTCCATAATCATGCCGCTTTTGATAGCTTCCGATGCGCCGTCAAGCAGGGTGGCTTCGTCGAGAGTGTTGAAAGTCGCATAATCGCAAATCACCATCGACGGCTGCCAGAAAGCACCGGCGAGATTTTTCCCGGAGATCAGATTCACTCCTGTTTTGCCACCTACCGACGAGTCCACCGCTGCCAGATAAGTGGTTGGAATCTGTATATAATCTATACCGCGAAGATAGGTTGCGGCGGCAAAGCCGGAAAGATCCCCGACTACACCGCCTCCCAGAGCGATGATCAGATCCGACCTTGAGAAAGCCTCTTCCGCCATTGATTCCAGTATGTTTGAGTAGGTTGAGACATTCTTGGAATGCTCACCTTCCGGAAAAACAACCTTTGTCGTCGTATAGCCATTATCGGCAAGAGATGTTATTACAGTATCGGCATACAAAGTGTTGACCCTGCTGTCCGTAACCAAGCAAACCTTGCAGGGTTTGATGCATTCCCGTATAAATTCCCCGCAACTTTGCAGGATATCATGACCGATCAGGATATCATAAGTTCTTTCGGTTGTTACAGTAAAACGTTCCATATCCGGCTCCTTTGGATGAACACAAACATATGCTATAATCCCCAGTGAAGATGAGATGATTTTAACACAGTTTATCAACGTTTGTAAAATGTGAAGATATGAAAAGATTTAAAACGCTTAAAGTGATTATCGCCTTGCTTTTGTTAGCCGTTGCGACCGTTGTGGGTACGAGCGCTTACATCGTCAAGGTGGAAAAAGTGAATATTGTGGGAACGGTCAGAGAGAAAACCTCCCTTTTTTCTTCGTCCGAAAGAAAAGAACTGTCCGAGATCAGGCCGGATTGCATAATGGTGTTGGGATGTGGGATAAAGGATGAAGAAACGCCGTCGGGACTGCTTAAAGACAGGTTGGATGCCGCTGTCTCGCTTTATATAAAGGGCGTCGCCCCAAAGCTTCTGATGACCGGAGACAACGGAAGCTTGTCGCACAATGAGATTCATGTGATGCTTAACTATGCGATTGATATGGGAGTCCCGAAGAATGATATTTTCTGCGATCATGCGGGATTTTCCACATATGAGTCCATGTATCGTGCAAAGACGATCTTCAAAGTTAAAAGAATGGTTGTCGTCACACAGCAATATCACATGTACAGAGCGCTGTACATCGCGGATAAACTTGGAATAAAGGTAAAGGGCGCCGCATCGGAGCAGAGGAGGCACGACGGATATCGTAGCCGCATGATCAGAGAGATACTTGCGCGCTCCAAAGATTTTGTGAAATGCCTGTATAAGCCTGCGGCCACGTACGGAGGAAAGGCGATCCCTGTTTCCGGTAATGGGATACCAAGTCACGGCGAGTGAACATATTGCGAGTAAATACGCTGCGAGAGAACACACACACCGAATGAACATACTGAAAAAAGAGACACCCCCAATTACGGAGGTGCCTTTTTCTTTGTTTTGACGGAGATTACAGATTATGCTTCTTGATCAATTCATCCTTTGGATAAGCACCCAAAAGTTTTGACTTTAGCTGACCGTTTTCAACGACCATAGTCACGGGGATACTCATGACGCCGAACTTCTGAGCCAGTTCAGGTTCCTCATCAATATTGATCTTGCCGAATTTCATTTTGTCACCGTAATCGCCCGAAAGCTCTTCGACGGTCGGCATGAGCTGTGTACAGAATCCGCACCACGGAGCCCAAAAATCCAGAAATACAGGCTTATCCGACTTCAAAACTTCTTTTTCAAAACTGTCTTTTGTGATTTCAATCATTTTCATTTCCTCTTTTCTTTTACCTATTGTGGCTCTTGATATCTGTGTTGTTCCGAGGATCCGGTTATTGCAGATCGGATGGTTTCCTCGATATCTTTGGTGACCTGCGTAAGCTCTTTTCGACTTAATCCTTCGGTGTCGACAGGAGGATGTATGGTCACGCTTGCGTGAGTACCTTTGACACAGTAGCCTTTTTCTTCAAAAAGCTGGTACGAACCATTGATAGTAATCGGTACGATAGTTGCTTTAGCCATGGTGGCGAGCTTGAAACTGCCTGCTTTGAAAGGTGACATTTTAGAACCCTTGCTTCTCGTTCCTTCAGGGAATATTGCTAAATTATAGCCTGATTTCAAGTGTTCCGCACCTTTAGACAGAGATTTCAGAGCGTCTTTCGGATTTTTACGTCGTATGAAATATCCGCCTATAGCTTTGATCCATCTGCCAAAGTAAGGAACTTTTTCAAGAGAATCTTTTGCGATAAAGCCCACTTGCTTGCCTCGCAGAGCTAGAAACAATATCATAATATCCCCATACCCCTGATGGTTGGAAATAAACACAAGACCGTTTTTTTCGGGAATATTTTCCCGCCCGTGCACATCCACGTTCAGCCGGAAACGTGTGGCCATGTCATGCGCCCAGTCGTAGGAGGCTTCTATGATCAATTCCTTTTCAGCCTTGCTGTCACCGGCTTCCACCGCTTTTTCTATTTCCCTTATATTTTTGTTAAAACCTCTTACCGATGTGATCACCTGTATCAAGGCAGGTATATTGTTCAATTTCCCCATTTTGTGTCAGTCCCTCCGGATCTCTGTGCATATGTTTGTTGTCCTATTATTCTACCATCCTTGGAAAGGGCGTCAAGTTTTTTGGAAAAGAGATCGGGAATTGCAACATCCGCAGGGCAAAGAGTTTTAAAATAAGGAAAACGGGCTTGCAAAAGAGTGAAAACCTCGTGAAAAAAGTTTCTTGCGATGGCATTTTACGAATAAGAATAGTATAATGTGGGGGATATCGAAAATCATTGATTTTAGCTCAACAGCCAAAGGAGAATAAGCATGAAACTAATCAATTTGAATTATATCCCGGGTCAGGATTTTGAAGTGCTGGGATTGGTGAAAGGGAACACGGTTCAGTCCAAAAACATAGGCAGGGATATAGGCGCAGGTCTTAAGAATATATTAGGGGGCGAAATATCAAGTTACACGGAAATGCTACAGGATGCAAGGCAGGTTGCGACGCAGAGGATGATCGACGAAGCTGAAGCCCTTGGTGCCGATGCCGTGATCAATGTGAGATTCGCAAGTTCGGCCATAATGCAGGCAGCTGCCGAGATTATTGCATACGGAACAGCGGTAAAGTTTAAGTAGCACTTGTCGAGATTGAGGGCAATAAAGATGGATATCCCTTCCAACGGGGCAGGTAAAATAAAATATGTATATAGAATATGCTTAATGCTTGCGGGATTGGGGCTGTTTGTCTTCATAGGGTATGCAGTTTCGACGGGCGACAGCAAACCTTTTGATTATGCTTTGCGCCATGGGATATATCGGATGCGCTCAAGTGTGCTGGATGATATCCTGATTCCCGTAACGTATATGGGAAATCCAATGACGATAATTTCCGTGATTGTGGTGCTGATTCTAATTCCCGCCACGAGAAAGAATATCGGCTTGCCGACAGCGATAACGGGCGTTGTCGTGGTCGTGTTTTATAAGATCCTGAAGACTTCGTTTGCAAGACCGAGGCCGGAAGAGGTATACCGTCTTATACAGCAAGGGGGATTCTCTTTTCCCAGTGGGCACTCAATGAACGGAATTTTTTGCTATGGGATGATAATATTCCTTCTAAGGAGATATTGCAAAGACAGAAGAAGCGCCAATATACTCACGGCGGTGCTCGGCGTACTCATAGTGTGCATTGGATTCAGCCGTGTGTATGTGGGTGTTCACTACCCGACGGATGTTATCGGAGGACTTTCATTGGGTCTGGCCTGTTTAATGGCGGTGACCTTGGGAATAGATATAGTGACACACAAAAAAAGAATCATGAAGAAATAAGGAGGAAATGTTATGAGCGTATATGTATGTGGTGCTTGTGGATGGGAATATGACCCTGAAGTGGGCGATCCGGATAACGGAATTGCACCCGGAACGAAATTTGAAGATCTTCCGGACGATTTTGAGTGTCCGCTGTGCGGCATGGGCAAAGCAGTCTTCAAGGAGAAATAGAACATGAGTGCAATATTCAAATTGACATACGGGCTATTTGTTCTTTCCGCAAAGGATGGCGACAAGGATAACGGTTGTATCATAAATACGGCACTTCAAGTCACAGACTCGCCTTTGCAGTTGTCGATAACCCTGAACAAAGCGAACTATACCCACGACATGATTAAAAACACGGGCAAGTTCAACCTGTCGGTTTTGTCGCAGGAAGCGCCTTTTTCCATTTTTCAACACTTCGGTATGCAGTCGGGAAAAGACGTTAATAAATTCGACGGTGAGGTTTTACGCACCTCTAACGGAATAGCTTACGTAGAGGAGGCTACCAATGCGGTGCTTTCCATTGATGTAAATAAGACGGTTGATGTCGGTACACACACGATTTTCATTGGCGAGGTCACGGAAGAAAAAATTCTTTCCGATGTTCCGTCAGCTTCATATCAGTACTATTTCGACCACATCAAGCCAAAGCCTGAGCAGAAGAAAAAGGGCTATGTCTGCAAGATTTGCGGTTATGTTTATGAGGGCGATGAGCTTCCGGAAGACTTTATTTGCCCTGTATGTAAGCATGGCGCAATAGATTTTGAGCCTCTTGAATAAGCGAAAAATACAAACGGAAAAAGCAAATAGAGAACAAAATAAAAAACCCCCGAATGGGAAGGTGCGGCTTGTCGCAAACAAGAATTGCCGGATAGGATTTCGAGTTTGCAAGCATGGGTACGCACCTCCACAAGGGGGTTTTAAAGTTGCTTATTTTGTTAAGCTTAAACCTCGGCGCCATCCGATCTCAGCGTCTACCCTTATTCCGGAGCTTGTCCGCCGGATTGCCGGAAACTTTGCGCAGGGGAGCGGTGCAATTTATTTGACTTTAAGAGTATATACACCGGAAGATTTTTTATATGGCTGAACCTTGATGGTACCGTTTACTTGGCGAACCTTTCCGTGCAGACTCAATTTGAGAGTTCTTACATTGTAGCCGCGACCGACGGTAGTGGTCATCTTGTAATTTCTGAAGCCGTATGCCTTTGCTTTTACAGTGACACGGATCCTGTCATCGGTTTGAGCCACAAATGAAACCTTGACCTTCTTTCCGCGTTTGCTGAACTTGTAGTATCTTGCCTTGCCTTTCTTTACCACAAAACCCTTACGCGCTTTGTTCTTTTTGATTTTAGCGGCCTTGCGTTCGGATTTACCGGCTTTTCCGGTAAACTTGACAGGACTGATGTAAACCTTATTGTAGTAGTTTCTGTCACCGTTTACGGAGTTGATCTGCGTTCCGTATCCGGAAACCTTGATCGTATAGGTTTTCCCCTTTTTTACCCCGTAAGTTATGTTCTTCATCCAGTCATAGCTCGCATTGTAGTTTACGTATTGCGGATCCGAACCGTTAACGGAAACGTAGGTCGACGTAAGCGTCGAGATGTTCAGCGCACCTGAAGTGGCAGGTTTTATAACAAAGAATGTATCTCTTTTGTTATAGTCTGCGGCGTAGTTGATCAGCACGTTGGTCTTGCCGCTGACGGAAAGAGTGCCTCCCGCATTTACGCTTGTCTCGGTGGGCGTTGAATCCTGCAGGGCAAAGCCGTCTGTGGCAGCAGGATTCGACGTGGAAGCCTTGTCTGCGTCAAAACTCGCACCGAAAACTGTTCCCGCTCCCATGAAGGAGAAAGATACTGCCAGAGAAAGTGTTAAAAGTAGCATTGTGATTTTTTTCTTTTTCATGATAAATTCTTCCTTTCACTTATGATAAATATTGAGAAAAGCGAGAAAAAATATACTCACTTGTCATCTCATACAGTATATATAAAAACGGGCCGGAAGAAAAGGGTTTTGCAGAAAGAAAAAGAATTAAGATTTTTTGATGGCGGGGCTTATGCATAAAATATTTGTAATTGTATTTAATCTGGATTATAGTGTCATATATAGTGTCAATAGAGACCGAGGTCGCCATGAAAAATTCGAGCGGATCGATTTCGAATAGGGTGTTGAGAGGAGAAAAGGGAACGTGCTGTCAATTATTACGAGGAATCAGGATAAATTTATTAGTAGAGATAATAAATTTAGAATCAGAGAAACAATGTATAGATACCTGGGAATGTTTAGGTGGTATGAAAAACTGTATTTGATTATAACCGGAGATGAAACATACCAGGAAGTGAAGGATGTATTTCTTCGGCTGGACGATATAATTGAGAAAAAAAATGAAACTTATGTTGAAGGTGAAATGAAACGGTGCGAACATTTTTTCAGGGATGTCGAAGGCAAGCAACTGGATGAGCAACAACAGCGGGCGGTTATTACCGATGACAATTGCAGCTTGATTGTCGCAGGGGCAGGCAGCGGCAAAACGTTGACGATTGCGGCAAAGGTGAAGTATCTTTGCGAGGTGAAAGGAGTGGATCCCTCAAAAATCTTGTTACTGTCATATACAAGTGCTGCGAAAGATGAAATGACGGATAGAATCAACGCTATGGGTATTAATATTCAAGCAAGCACATTTCATGCATTAGGAAGACGTATTATTGTTGATGTTGAGGGAAAATCGCCGACTGTAGAGAATAATCCTGTGCAGATTGTAAGAGAATATTTAAAGAATATAAAGGACAGAAGGCTGATGCAGAGGATTGCCCTTTTTGTACACTTGTTTGGAGATGTAAGCTATTTTTATGGAGACAGTGAACCTGAAGAAAAACCGCAAGACCATGAAGTGTATGAGAACAAAAATCTTTCAAGAGAGAATCTGCTTGCAGAAGTGAAAAAAGAGTACACGGTAAAAAAGAAAACCCTTAAAGGGGAATATGTGAAAAGCATAGAGGAAGCAACAATTGCGAACTTTTTATTTTTGAATGGCATAGAATACGAATATGAAAAACATTATCCGTACGATATCAAAAATAACCGAAGAAAAAAGTATGCCCCGGATTTCTATTTGTCCGAATATGACATATGGTGGGAACACTTTGGTATTGACCAAAAAGGAAGAGCTAAGCAATACTCCACCGAAGAAGAACGCAAGTACCTGGATGGTATTGAATGGAAAAGAAAACTTCATAAAAGTAAAAGGACAAAATTAATCGAAACGTATTCATGGATGAACAAGGGGGGACATTTTGGGAGATGTCTAACAGAAATATTGAAAGAAAATGGTGTGCGCTTAAACCCTATTGACTGCACCGAGATTTATGAAGCACTAAAGGAGGACACGCAGGAATTCAACAAATGCGTCAATCTCCTAGAAACATTCCTTAAGAATTATAAATCAAATGGCTATGAAAAAAATTATTTCGATGACTTGAAGCAAACTAAAGACATAACAGAGCGGGATTATATTTTTCTCGATATAGCCGAGGCCATGTTTGCGTATTATGAGAGGAAGTTGGTTGAGTCGGGTAAAATAGATTTTGATGATATGATCAATAAAGCGGCGGAATACGTTCGTAAGGGAAACTGTAATCCTCGATATCGGTACATAATAGTTGATGAGTATCAGGATATTTCCACAGCCCGTTATAATTTATTAAAGGAAATCGTGAGCCGGAGCCATGCAAACTTGCTTTGTGTCGGTGATGATTGGCAGTCCATATATCGGTTTACGGGAAGCGACGTTTCGCTCTTTAAATCATTTGAAAGGTTTTGGGGAGACTCCCGACTTATGCGCATTGAAAAAACCTATAGAAATTCGCAAGAGTTAATTGAAATTGCATCTGACTTTATAATGAAAAATCCAACGCAAATAAAGAAAAACCTAATCTCCGATAAAAGTGAGCAGAAGCCGGTACTGTTTGTTCCATATGCTGATAATGATGCCAGGATAGAAGCGGTGAAAAAAGTAATTGGTGATATAGAGAGAGAAAAGGAAAGAAAAAATAGGCATGAGAAGATAACGCTACTTCTGCTAATCAGAAACAATAATGATTTAACAGAGAATGATAGAAAGAAAATAGAAAAACAGGGAAAAGAAAGAGATATTGAAATCCGGGTTTCAACGGCACATAAAAGCAAGGGATTGGAAGCGGATTATGTAATCATATACAATCTTACTGACAAGAAGGATGGTTTTCCCAATAAGATGTTGGATGATCCCGTACTCAGATTCGTTTTGCCGGAAGCAGAAGAATATGAACATGCGGAAGAAAGAAGACTTTTTTATGTGGCATTGACAAGGACAAAAAATCGTGTATATTTGTTGATCCCGGTGGAGAAAGAATCTACTCCGGTGGAGAAAGAATCTACTTTTGTATCAGAAGTAAGGGAAAGTTATAATATTGAGGACATATATCAAGCATAATACATATAGGAGGGGCATACGGTGTGGAGTGTTTTGTTAGCGAGGTTGTCGGACAAAAAGCAGTGAAATAGTGAAAGTAAAGAGATAGGAGACAATGACATGAAGAAACCGGTTTTGGTTGTGATGGCTGCCGGGATGGGCAGTAGATACGGTGGGCTTAAGCAGATTGATCCCGTGAGCGATCAGGGAGAGATAATACTGGATTTTTCGCTGTATGATGCGATGATGGCGGGGTTTGAAGATGTGATTTTCGTGATACGTGAAGAACATCGGGATGCTTTTGACGGTCTGATAAAAGATCGCGCCGGGAAGCATTTGAATATAAAATACGCATTTCAGAGTCTGACGGATCTGCCCGTCGGATATACCGTTCCCGAGGGAAGAGAAAAACCGTGGGGAACCTGTCATGCTGTTTTCAGCGCGAGAAAACTGATCGAAGGTCCGTTTGCGGTCATAAATGCGGATGACTATTACGGTCCCGGCGCATTTTTGGGGATATATGATTTTTTGAGCCGGGATGGAGAAGAAAATAATCAAACTCGCACAGCAGTCGGCGGCAAGGGGGAATCCGGAGGCAGCGAAGATTTCGGAGAAAAAAATAAATGCGACGGAGTATATAGCTTTGCTATGGTGGGATATAAGTTGTCAAACACGCTGACCGAAAACGGATATGTGTCCAGAGGAATATGTGAAGTGTCGGAAGATGAACATCTCGTGAGGATTACGGAACGCACGAAGATCGGGAGAAAAGAGGAAAATATAGTTTTTCTTGCTGAAGACGGTAAAACGTGGGAAAAAGTTTCGCCTGAGGCGACCGCATCGATGAACTTTTGGGGATTCACAAAGCCAATGATAATGGAGATGGAAAAAGCTTTCCCAAAATTTTTGGATAGAATATATTCGGAAAATCCTCTTAAAGGAGAGTATTATCTTCCTGCAGCGGTAGAATCGTTAATAGGCGATGGTAAGGCGACGGTAAGGGTTTTAAGGTCAAATGATAAGTGGTACGGTGTTACATATAAAGAAGATAAGCCGTCGGTCGTTGCCGCACTGCGGTCGATGAAGGACAGAGGACTTTATCCGGAAAAACTTTGGGGATAGGTATTGATTTTTGCTGCGGGCGCATATATAATTAAGGGGCGTGATTTTGCGCAAATTCTCTGCACCATGCATCGACGTGGTGCCATTTAGTCCGCAGGGAGGTGAAAAAATGACTAATTATGAACTGATGTACATTATCGATCCTACGCTGGAGCAGGATAAGAAAGATGCCACGGTGGAGACGATCAAGGAAATCGTTACCGCAAACGGTGGGGAAATATCCGATGTGAACGTTTGGGGGATGAGAAAGCTCGCATATCCTATCGAAAAGAAGGAAGAGGGATATTACGTGGTTATGGATTTCAAAGCCGGTACCGATGTTCCCAAGGAACTTGACAGAAGGCTCAAGATTTCCGATGCTGTGATAAGACACCAGACGATCAACAAGGATCGGAAGTAATAAACTGGAGGCCGGAATATGAACAGCGTAAATTTGATAGGAAGATTGACCAGAGATCCTGAAGTCAGATATACTTCGGGAACGCAGATGGCTGTCGCAAGTTTTACAATCGCCATAGATCGCATGACAAGAGAAGGTGCCGAGAGGCAGGCGGATTTCCCAAGGATAACGGTATTCGGAAAGCAGGCGGAAAACTGTGAGAAATACCTTGTCAAAGGAAGAAAAGTTGCAATCGAGGGCAGGATTCAGACGGGCAGTTATCAGAACAAGAACGGCGATACCGTATATACCACGGACGTTGTGGCAAACAGGGTGGAATTTCTAGAATGGGGAGATCGTCCCCAGGGAGAGTCCCAGGGCTATGGGTCACAGAGGTCACCTCAATCAAAGCAGGATTCCGGAAGTGAAATGCCGGATGCTTTCCAAGCCATTGAAGAAGATGTTCCGTTCTGAGGAAAGGAGTAGCGATAATGGAAAACAGAAGACACGGAGGCATGAGAAGAAGAAAAGTATGCCAGTTCTGTGCGGATAAAACAGAAGCCATAGATTACAAGAATGCTGAGAAGCTGAAGAAATTTATTACCGAAAGGGGAAAGATTCTCCCCAAAAGAGTAACGGGAACATGCGCCAAGCACCAGAGAGAAGTTACAACCGCGATCAAACGTGCAAGAGTCGTGGCTTTGCTCCCTTACGTAGCAGATTAGCAAATAACAAAAATTTTCATGAGTACCACAAAAAACTCCCCGGTGAGGGAGTTTTTCATTGATAATCTTGATGTAAATGAGGGAAAAGTCCCCCTTACTTATTTCAGTCTGCTAGCGCAGAGGGTTTATAGCAAGGGCTTTGTCGGAGATATTCCAATATTTCTTTGTATGAAATGATTATTTTTTCGTTTCTTCTGTCTATAACATGATTTGCAGTAATCCCCTCAAGCCATTCGGACAATTCATCTTTTCCCTTTGAAATTTCAAGTTTGACCATGTCAAGAATTGCAATATGGCCACATGCTATTTCCTCTTTAAGTTTGTCCCAAAACGTGGGAAAGAAAGTGAACTGATAATACGATCTATACGGTGTGATTAGTGAGTTTGCATCAATCAAATAGATTGTGTTACTCATATCAAATCACCTCCGGTAATGGCAATTAATTTATCAAAGGTGGATTGATTTGTATTGGTTAAATGAAATGCGTCAGAGTATAATGTCTGCCCGGATTTTACGCTATTGAGCAAGTTGGTTAAAAAGTGACTGTCGATTTTGCTCGCAAGCGTTTTATAATAATCTCCGCCGGAGTTCTTGCCGGATTTGTTCTGGTTCTCAAATAGTGTTATGGCAGTATTGACTGTTTCTTTATAGGTTTTTTGTGTAATAAGTCCGGCATCCAGAGCTCGTCTTGCAATGACAACCGTTCCACATCTAAAAGCCCTTGCAAGCGTGACGATTTTGTCACCTTCTTTCAAAGAAGTTTTCTTTTCCCATTCTCTCAAAAACAGTTCGTACGGAACGAGAACTTCCGCTGCGCCGGCATTGCATAATGTTTCTGTATATCAAAATAACATGTATCGCTCAATCAACGGAAGCATGATTGGACTTCAACAAAAGTACGATCAATAAGTTCCTACTTATTCACTTAAGAACTGCGCCGGCACCTCGGTCAAAGAAAATGCTCTTTGATGATACGGAGAGGGGTATGCCGTAACAGACGCGAACATCATCGGGGAAAATTTTCATTTGGCTTACGGCTTTTCCGATTGAATACATCACCCGGTTGTCTATCCGATTATCAGCGGCGATGGAAACTGCGGACCCTATTGCAATTCCAAGATCTGTGATGTTGAGAGCACAGTTGGCGCCGGCTTTTTTCATTGCGGAGCAGGTTGCAAATCCACACATCGAGCAGTTGTCGAGTCCGAAAGGCGCAGAGCGCACACCCAAGAGGACAGCGCAGCTGCACGCATCCAGACAGCCTGCATCTCTTCCGAGAAAAGGCTCATCGTATTCTCGGCACAGTTCATGAAGCCTTTGGACTATGGCATCTTTCTCCTTGCCGGAGACTACGGCTGCCACGACTTTATCTTTGCCGCTGGCTTTGGGAGCTGTGATTGCAGCTGCGACCATCTTACCTGCAATATCTGCGATAACACTTTCTTTTATTTCATCTAAACGCTTGATCATAGATTTTATCCTGCCTACTGTACGGGCTGCGCCGGCTGTTCAGGCGTGCCGGAAGGTGCCGTTACCTCAACGGTGATAGTCTTGGATACCTTTTTCTTGGGATAAGGATTGAAAGTCGTATAGGTCACCTTGTATTTTCCTACTTTATCAAATACATAATTCTGTGCCTGCTCAAAGGACAAAACCTGCTTGTTGTTGTCCGGTGTCGTTATACTTACGCTCAGGGAAGAAGTCAAATCCCCTGACAGTGCGACAGCAGCAACGTTTTGGACAGCGTTGCTTTGATTTTGCTCAAGAGAGTAACTTTTGGCTTTTATCCAAGTCTTGTCATGCACAGAAAAAGAGAAAGTCTTTTTAGTACCTTTTCCGCCTTCTTTCACCATATACCGATCCCTTATGTAGTAGGTAGCCTTGTATTTGCCTACCTTTTCCGTGCTGAAGCCTTTTACGCTCGTCTTCTTGCCGTTGCGCATAAGCTTCAAAACTTTAAGACCGTCGCTGATATTCTGGTTGGCATTTGGATTCATGACCTTCACATTGCTTTTGAGGTCGTATTTTTTGCCATAGAAAGTAATGCGCTTTTTCTTGAAAGTGAATTTGGGCTTGTGCATTCGGAAGATCGGATTTCCCCGCTTTGGATCGGTGGGATCCCAGTTCATCTCCCGCGAAGACGGAGAATAAATTTTCTTCGGTCGCCCCAGAGGTCCTTTTTTAGGTGAGGAGAATACGATGATCCCGGTACCGGGATTGCAATGGTCGTATATCCATTTGGCATCCATTGTGGAAACCCTGATGCAACCGTGGGAACCGCTGTGTCCGAGTCGGTTGAATGCGCTCGAAGATTGTGCAGAGTGGCTGCGCCGATAATACCAAACTGAATGAATATATATTTGCGATCTTGCGCTTACAAGAGAAGTGTACTGCTCGTTGGTCTTGTTCTTTTTTTCATCGATCATGGTAAGCCACTTGCGCTGATAACCAATGCGGAAAGTGCCGGTAGGCGTGGTATGCTTGGGTCTTGCTCCGCTTGTGCAGAGCATTGCGCGCACGGGCTTCCATCTGCCCCCGACCGACTTATATGCCGTGACCACGTTGGTGCGAGTGTTGACTTTCAGTAGGTACTTTGAACTCTTTGCAAGGGCGCGATCGCCGGAGAATCCCATAAGCAGGATCGTGAGAATAACTGCGACGGCGGTGGCTGCGATATGCCGAAGTAATCTTTTTTCGTTATTGACCATATTTTTTACCGGTGCGGCGAATGCAAGAGGAATCCGCCACACTTCCTTTCTCTAATAAATAATTCTTTGTAAACGGTGACTGATCGATAAACCCGACAGGAGTCATCGCTGCCCGGAATGAACGTCACGTTAATTAAGCCCCATTATAGCACGTAAAGCTTCGTAAATGATAGTACTTCTTCACAACCAGTGAATTAAAACCTACAATAGGATACTTGCAATTGTATTCTCCGCATAAAAAAACAAAATGTAACCATATTGGTTGCAAATGCGCATTCTACATCGGAAGTTAACAGCAATTATATAAATAGAGGAGGGCAATATGCATATCAATCAACTTAAACGCAAATTATTGGCACTTATGATTATAGTGAGTATAGCTATTTTTGTAATAGTGTTATGGACTGTTGCGAATACAAGCAATAGATCAAACGGTGAGAATGGTAGCATGAGTATTGAAGAAATCGTCCGAATTCAAAAAAACAAGGTGATATCCTTTCTAAAAAAGGACAAAATTATTTATATACGCACTTTGCAATTCAAGAAGAATATGCCAAAGTGCGAGGTATAAAGACAACCGACGATCAGATGACAAAAGATCTTGTGCAACTGGAAGCGCTTTTTTGGTATGCAAAAAAGAATGGAATCGAACCTAGCGACAAAGACATCGAAAGATATATGAGTAAGTTGTTGAAAGACGTTAAAGACTCCAAGGAATATGATGAATTTCAGAAGGCAGCAAAGAAATATGGCACAACATATGAACAAATCTTGATGAACAATATGGAAGCCTATCGGATAACTCAAACCATAGAAAGCGTGTATGAACAATTCCTGACAGGATATCGTGATGCCGGTAAATTGACGGAAGAAGAACGAGAAAAAAGAGATAAGATGATTAAAGAGGAATGGGACAAGTATGTTAAAAAAATTGATTTATTTTCCAAACAGTAACTTTTGAAAACCACTTAATTCAACTGTAAAAGAATTCGTTTTTGATTCTCACAAACAGTCTTTTACAGGTAGCGTTAACCGGGAAACAGCTTTTTTAGACAGTGACCCGGTTATTTCCGTTCGTCCATAGCATGGGAAATCAGCAGTAGAAAAAAATTTGTGAAAAAGGTATAATAAACAACGGAGCTTGAAAATGAACAAGGCTCCGGTTTCGGATGCAGACATGTCCGCCATGTCGTTTTTTCCGTGCAATGGGTCTTAGGACAGAAAACGGGTCATGCCCGTAGAATTTATAAAAAGGAGTCTATTATGGCGGTAGTTATCAATGGAAGAGATTTAAAGATTGAAGAAGTTATTCGCGTGTGCAGAGAAATGGAGAGGGTCGAAATTGCGCCGGAAGCGAAAGAGGCGGTCAACAAGGCCAGATCGTATATAGATAAAAAACTTGAGGAGGGTGCGATTATTTATGGGCTCACCACGGGTTTTGGCAAATTTGCAAACGTGTTCATAGACAAGGAGCAGACGGCGGAATTGCAGGAAAATCTGATAATAAGCCATACGTGCGGTATGGGGGAACCATACGAGCAGAAGTTTGTCAGGGCGGCGATGCTCCTGAGATGCAATGCGTTGTCGAGAGGAAATTCGGGTATAAGACTTTCCACAATACAGACGATGGTGGACATGCTCAATGCTGGTATACATCCCGTCGTTCCGTGCAAGGGGAGTCTGGGAGCCTCGGGTGATTTGGCACCGCTTTCTTTTATAGCTCTGGGGCTTATCGGCCGAGGTGATGTAGAATACAAAGGAAAGATCGTATCTGCCAAGGATGCTCTGGAACAAGAGGGCATCACGCCGGTCAAGCTTGTCGCAAAAGAAGGTTTGGCGCTCAACAACGGAACGCAGATGATGACGGCAGTAGGGGTCAATGTACTTTGGGATGCGATGCACCTTGCCAAAATTGCGGATATTGCCGGAGCATTGACATCGGAGGCGCTTCACGGAATCACGAAAGCATATGATCATAAGATACATAGACTCAGGGGTCATAGGGGTCAGATGGATGTTGCGGAAAATTTACTGAAGCTTCTTGAAGGAAGCGGGAACGCAAAGCGCAAGCAGCAGACAAAGGTGCAGGATCCTTACACACTCAGATGCATACCGCAGATACACGGAGCAAGCAGAGATGCTTTCAAATATGTGTATGACGCGGTATCCAAGGAGATCAATGCGGTTACGGATAACCCTATAGTGTTTCCGGAAGATGACGATGTTATCTCCGGAGGGAATTTTCACGGGCAGCCGATGGCACTTGCATTTGACTTTTTGAAAATCGCAATTTCCGAGCTTGCCAACGTGTCGGAGCGAAGGGCGGAAAGACTTATAAACCCTGCGCTGGCAGAAGGTTTGCCAGGATTTTTGACAAAACATGCAGGGATCTGCTCCGGATTTATGATCGCTCAGTATGCGGCGGCGTCGATGGTTTCAGAAAATAAGGTGTATGACCATCCGGCAAGCGTCGACTCGATTCCATCGTCGGGAAATCAGGAAGACCATGTGTCCATGGGAACAACATCCGCCAGAACCGCGGCGATGGTATTGGACAATGCCCAAAAAGTCATAGGAATAGAAATAGCGGCAGCCGCACAGGGCATCTGGCTTCGTGAAGAGATAGGCGAAAGCGGAATAGAGAAGCTTGCGCCGGCGACCAAGGCTGCATACAATTTTATCCGCACGAAGTCCCGGCCTATAGAAGAGGATGTGGTGATGCATGAAGAACTCATTAAGTTCGATGAGATGATCAAAGACGGTTCGCTGCTGAAAGTTGTAGAGGAAATGGTAGAGCTGAATTAGGGTTTGCCGGAGTGTCTTGAGCATTTCAGAAAGAGGTTGAAACGCATGTTGAGAAAAGGAGGCAATAATGTTGGACAATAAGGAAATAAAAAATGCAATGACCATTGAGCCGGATTGGGAATATCCTGATTACCCCGAGTTTGAAAAGGGAATCAGACGCGCGCCCGACAGAGGCTTCAGGCTGAGTGCATCGCAGGCCAAGATAGCGCTGAAGAACGCACTGCGGTATGTACCTGAGGAGCTTCATGAGAAACTTGCGCCGGAATTTATGGAAGAGCTTGTGACTTATGGAAGAGTATATGCGTATAGATATAGACCCAAAGGGCGCATTTACGGAAAACCGGTGGAGGAGTATAAGGGGAAATGCCTTGCCGGAAAGGCTTTTCAGGTGATGATCGACAATAATTTGGATTTTGAAGTGGCTCTTTATCCGTATGAACTTGTCACGTACGGAGAAACGGGATCGGTTTGCCAGAACTGGCTGCAATACAGATTGATAAAGAAATACCTTGAGGAGCTTACGGAAGAACAGACCCTTGTGGTTGAATCGGGAAATCCTTTGGGACTTTTTCCATCGAAGCCTGAAGCTCCGCGCGTTATCATCACCAACGCCATGATGGTCGGCGAGTATGACAATCTTGCGGACTGGGAAGTGGCCGAGGAGATGGGAGTTGCCAACTACGGACAAATGACTGCGGGAGGCTGGATGTACATAGGCCCTCAGGGGATCGTTCACGGGACATTCAACACGATTTTGAATGCGGGAAGAAAATTCCTCGGAGTCGGCGAGCAGGAGGATCTTGCAGGGCATGTTTTCGTTTCGTCGGGTCTTGGCGGTATGAGTGGAGCACAGCCCAAAGCGGCAAACATCGCAAACGCCGTGGGGATATTTGCAGAGGTCGACAAATCGAGGATAGAAACACGCCATGACCAAGGATGGGTCGATGTCGTGAAAGATGATCTGAAAGAGGTGTTTGATCTTGCAAAAGAAAAAGTCCGGACAAAAGAGAGCATCTCCATAGCTTACCACGGAAATATCGTCGATCTTTTGGAAGAGGCGGTCAAACAGGATTTTCATATAGATTTACTTTCCGATCAGACCTCATGCCACAATGTTTACGATGGCGGTTATTGTCCTGCCGGAATCAGTTTTGAAGAGAGGACGGAACTTCTGCACAGTGACAGGGAGGAATTCAAGAAACAGGTCGATTTGACATTGAGGCGTCACTATGAGGCGATAAAAACCTTGAGCGAGAGGGGAAGTTATTTCTTTGACTATGGAAATTCTTTCATGAAAGCGATGTACGATTCGGGGATCAAGGAGATATCAAAGAACGGCATAGACGATAAAGAGGGCTTTATCTGGCCGTCGTACGTTGAAGATATAATGGGGCCTGTCTTGTTTGACTACGGATACGGACCTTTCCGTTGGGTGTGCCTGTCGGGGAAACCTGAAGATCTGGAAGTCACCGACAAGGCGGCAATGGATACGATAAATCCGCAGCGCAGGGCACAGGACAGGGACAACTGGATATGGATCCGCGATGCAAAGAAAAATAAGATGGTCGTGGGAACGCAGGCAAGAATATTGTATCAGGACGCCGAGGGAAGGCGTGATATTGCGCTTGCTTTCAACAAGCTTGTCAGAGAAGGAAAATGCGGACCGATAATGATGGGAAGAGATCATCATGACGTGTCAGGAACGGACTCTCCGTTTAGAGAAACCTCCAACATCAAAGATGGTTCCAATGTCATGGCGGACATGGCGATACAATGTTATGCGGGCAATGCGGCTCGCGGGATGTCGCTTTGTGCGCTTCATAACGGCGGCGGAGTCGGAATAGGTAAATCTGTGAACGGAGGTTTCGGCCTGTTGCTTGACGGTTCAGAGAGAACCGATGAGATCATCAAGTCGGCGATCATGTGGGACGTTATGGGCGGCGTGGCCAGAAGAAGCTGGGCTCGTAATGAAAATGCGCTTTCGACCGCAGCCGAATATAACAAGAAATATAAAGGGAAGGGTCATATTACGCTTCCGTACATTCCGGGACAGAAACTAGTGGATGAAGTGGTGGAGAAATTCATGGATCGTTAGTGGATAACCGGAAAGGAAGTTATGAAATGCAATCTTTACTTATAAAAAACATCGGAATTTTACAGACCCCCGTCGGCAGTTACAGCCACAAAGGCAGCGAGCAGGGAGAAAACCTTAAGCTTAAGGATGCGGCGATTTTTATAAAAGACGGTGTGATCGAGGAAATTACATCCAATGGAAAATTATCGGGGCAAGCGAACGAAGCAGACGAGGTCATAGATGCAAATTACTCTTTGGTAACGCCGGGTCTTGTGGACGGACATACGCACATGGTGTTCGGGGGATATCGCCAGCATGAGATTCCCATGAAGCTTAAAGGCGCAACGTATCTGGATATTTTGCGTGCGGGAGGGGGTATCCTCGACACGGTAAGAAAAACTCGTGCGGCTACAGAACAGGATCTAATATATAAAACCGGCAAATTCGCCGAAGAGATGATGGCGCATGGAGTCACCACCTGTGAGGCAAAAAGCGGATATGGACTTGATTTTGAGAATGAAATCAAGATGTTGCATGTAATAAAGGCGGTGAATGAGACGCGCGATATGGATATAGTCGCAACTTTCATGGGGCCGCATGCCGTTCCCGAAGAATACAAAGGTCGCGGCGACGAGTACATAGATATGATCTGCGAGAAGGTGTTACCGTATGTCAAAGAAAATGACCTTGCAGAGTATGCGGACGTATTTACCGAGGATTCGGTGTTTGATTATGAACAGAGCCGGAAGTATCTTGAGTGTGCCCGGAAGTTGGGCTTCAAACTTAAGATTCATGCGGATGAAATAGAAGCGATAGGCGGATCAAAACTTGCGGGAGAAATAGGTGCGGCGAGCGCAGAACACCTTATTGCAATAAATGAAGAAGGGATTGAGTCGATGGCAAATGCGGGAACCACCGCGATGTGCCTGCCTGCGACATCGTTTTATCTTGGAGCCGACTACGCGCCGGCAAGAAGGATGGTGGAAGCGGGTATACCTGTGGCTGCCGCAAGCGATTTCAACCCCGGTTCCTGTCCTTCGATGAACCTGCAGTTTGTGATCAATCTGGCGTGCATCAAGTACAGACTGCTACCGGAAGAAGTCCTGACGGCGGTAACGATCAATCCCGCATGCGCAATCGGCAAGGGGCGAACCGTCGGAAGTTTGGAAGTAGGGAAACAAGCGGATATTGTGATTTGGGACGCGCCCGATATGGAAATGCTCTGCTACCGGTTCGGTTCAAATCTTGCGAAAACTATAATCAAGAAAGGGAAAGTGATAAAATGAAATTGGTTGACATGAAAATAAGGGAGTTTTTGGATGTGCTTAAATCCGATTCACCCGCACCGGGAGGCGGTTCGGCGAGTGCTCTTTCAGGAGCCCAGGGCTGTGCGCTTCTTATGATGGTTGCGGATCTTACAATCGGAAAAGAGAAGTACAAGGATTTTGAGGAAGATTGCATGGACGTCAAGGCAAAAGCCTCGGAGTTATACAAAGAATTGACGGCGTCCGTGGACAGAGATACCGAGGCCTTCAACCTTATCTCTTCGGCGTTCAAATTGCCAAAAGTAACGGAGGAGGAAAAGGCGGCTCGCAAGAAAGCGATTGCCGAAGGAACCCTAACTGCAACCGAGGTTCCGTTCAACACGATGAGACTGGGAGTTGAGACACTCAAACTTGTAAAAAGATTGATGGGAAGATCCAACCCCAATTGCTCAAGCGATCTGGGAGTGGGTGCGCTACATCTGAAAGCATGCGTTGAGGGTTCGTGGCTGAATGTGAAAATAAACTTGCCCGGTGTGAAGAATGAAGAAAAAGCAGCATATTTTACCAAAGAAGGGCAGTCCATGTACCAAGAGGCCGAGCAGATGGCTCAAGAATGCTTCGATATGGTTCTAGAAACGCTGTGACTTCGATAAACTATAGAAGAGGCAAGAATAGTGAGATAAGAAATAGACAATAGAAACGAAATAGAAACGAAAAAAGTATAGAATATCTGAGGACATAAGGAGGACATAATGGCACAGATCATTGAAAGTATACCGAATATCAGCGAGGGGAGAAGACCGGAAGTCGTCGAGGCATGTGTGGATGAGATAAGAAACACAGCCGGCTGCACGCTTTTGGATTATTCTTCGGATGAAAGCCACAATCGCTCAGTCATCACGTATATAGGCGATGCCAAGGCGGTGGAGGAAGCGAGCGTCAAACTCGTGAAGAAAGCGACGGAACTTATAGATTTAACCAAGCATGAGGGCGAGCATCCGAGAATGGGAGCCGTCGATGTCATGCCGTTTCTGCCGATAAAGGATTGCACGACAGAGGATTGTGTTGAACTTTCCAAGGTAGTAGGAAAGAGAATCGCAGAAGAAGCGAAGATTCCGGTGTTCCTGTACGAGAGTTCGGCGACAAAACCTGAACGGCAAAATCTGGTCAAGATTCGTAAGGGACAGTTTGAGGGGATGGCGGAGAAAGTAAAACAAGCCGATTGGGAACCTGATTTTGGCGGTCGCACCATTCATCCCACAGCCGGAGTTATTGCTGTTGGAGCAAGACCTCCCCTTGTGGCATTCAACCTTAACCTCGACACGGAGGATGTTGATATAGCTAAAAATATAGCAAAGATCATCCGCGAAAAAGACGGCGGATTTAAATGCGTAAAGTCCATGGGTTTTGAGATCGTGGAAGAAGAGAGCGGTAAAAAGTACGCCCAAGTTTCTTGCAACATGACAAATTACGAGCAGACCCCACTCTACAGAGTAGTCGAAACGGTCAAATCCGAGGCGGCAAGATATGGAGTTCGCATTATGGAAACAGAGATAATAGGCCTTTGCCCCATGAAAGCACTTTCTGATTGCGCTCAATATTATATGCAGATCAACGGCTTTGATTTCCACAAGCAAGTTTTGGAAAATCATATTCTGTAACTTTTACGGCAGGAAAAAGCGGTCAACATACAGATTTTAAGAAGAAGCCGAAAAAGGAAGAATCCCCCGCCAAAGACGGGGGATTCTTCCTGAAAGTGTGTGTATTCAATAAAAGAAGGAAAGTTGGTATTTAGATACCAAACTCTTTTACACTGTCAGTATAATACCGAAATGTGATGAGTGCGTGAAGAAACAAAACTTATTTGAAAAAGTTGTCGTTGTTTTTAAAATGTCAGACAATTGCCTCTCTCACGTCGCCCCCGGGCTCACCTGACACTCCGAATTCGTGCTTCCACCCGGTCGATAATCATGCGCCCGGCATTTCCGCCACAGGTTTGCGGGGCTTGCGACAACCGCATACCTGCGACAGTCTGCGCATTAATCGTACTTCCATTGGATATCGTCGCCGTCTTTAAGTTTTTTTTCGGAAGGCAAGGATTTTATGAGTTCGGCATTCACGCTTACTTTCCAGCGTTTTTCTTTTTTTCCTTTGCCCGTATTTTTCACATCGTCTATTCCTATAACGGTATTGCTTGTCGTATCTATAAGTAAGGGGATCTCGGCGAGGCTTGCGTACAATTCCGTTGCTTCAAGGACGTTTGATCCTTTTTCAACTTTAAATTTGAAGTGTTCCATATCCGGTATCTTGGCGCCGGCGGGATAATCAATTGAGATCATCACTTCTATGGGATGAACAACATTTTTCTGCTTGTCAGCGGTGCCACATCCGGTGGTAAAAGCGGCGGATGCGATGATAAGTGAAAGCAGAACGCATATTGGAATTGTCTTTGTCGTTTTTTTGGACATTGTGGTTTCCTTTTTATTTTTTGTGCTCAAGCAGAAAACGGCGGTGGTATTTCAATTTGGCGTACTTGAGAATTTTTTTCATATAAACGGCGTTGAAAGCACCTCCCACCACACCGACTAGAGGTATCGTCTGCAGAAACTTCATGTACAGCAGTTCCGAAGAAAGCGAAGCCGATGACAGGGATATCTGCGCTTTGCGCTCGTAATCCTGAGGCAGAAGCCCATCCACTATAAATTGATTCAGCAGATCGTTGCCTTGATCAAGTTTTTTTCCGAAAGAGAGGGCAACTTCAATGATCTTTAGGATGAAAAATTTTTCCTCTTCGCTTTCATACTCATAGCCGAAGTGGAGTGCGACTTGGTAGATGCCTTTAAGCATGGTTCCCGTGAAAATCGCTATATCCGGGATCCCTATACCGGCAAGACCCATACCGATTCCCGCACCGCCCGAAAGTAGAAGATTCATATTTCCAGAGCTTCCGGCACTCTTGGAAAACTTTCTCAGCGATGAGAGGTCGCCTTTATTGTCGGCGCTTTCCTTGTAGTCGCAGAAGCGTTCATCAATGCTGTCCTTGTCATAGGTCTTTTCTATTATTGAAGTTCCCTTTTCAAAGATGATTTCAAAAGCCTTTGCGAACGCCTTATTCAATTTGTTTTGCATGTTTTCGGGAATTTTCTTCGACAAAAAGGAGGTCATCCGAGAGTCTTTCTTGAAACGTCCTTTTTGTATATAAGCATACTCCATGCGCTGCATGCGGTTCCATTCCTTTTGCCAAGCATTCAAAGCCATCAATATATCTCTTTCGGGTTATTTTACAAAGACTTTCGGAAGTCTCTGACCGAAAGCGCAGGTGATCTCATAGTTTATGGTTCCCGTCGCATTTGCAATGTCCTCGGCGGAAATTGTATTAACTCCGTCCGTACCCATCACTATGATTTCATCGCCGACCTTTACGTTAGGAACATCGGTTACATCGACCATGAACTGATCCATGCAGATGTTGCCGGCAACATTGCATATGTGACCGTTTACGATAACCTTGGCGTTTGCCGAAAATGGACGAGGGTAGCCATCTGCGTAGCCAAGCCCGATGGTTGCGATGGTGGAAGGCCTTTCTGCGATGAATTTTCTGCCGTAGCCGCATGAGAATCCGACGGGCACATATTTCAGGTGAAGTATGTTTGCTTTTATCTGCATCACAGGTTTGATATCGAGCTGATTTCTGTCGACTTCCTGCGATGGATACTGACCGTAAAGTATTATCCCCGGACGGCAGCCGTCAAAGAGCAGGGTCGGAAGCTCCATGATCGAGGCACTGTTTGCAAGAGTTCTGAAGGAAAGAGGTATTCCTGCCTGAGTTACGGTCTCGTAGAAGCTGTTGTACTTCATCTCCTGCTGATGCGCAAAGGTTTTATCGTAGGCGTCGGCGGTTGCCATGTGTGAAAAAAGTCCCAAAATGCGCACGTTGGGAAGAACGGCGATCTTTTTGATATCCTCGATCGCATAGTTTATATCATCGGCCAGATAACCGATTCTTCCCATTCCTGTGTCAACCGCTATCAGGCAGTCGGCATATTTTCCCTTTGCGGCGGCGGCATCGCTGATGGCCTTTGCATTGGAGGAATCACAGATTACCGGTATGATGTCATAATCTATCAGAGTATCGGCGTACATATCGGGAGTCAAGCCGAGGCATATGATTCTTTCCCCGACACCGGCGTTACGCAGTTCGATCGCCTCATCAAGAGTTGCGATAGCAAAGGTTTTTACCCCGTTTTCTCTTAAAACCTCCGCGCATTGGACTGCGCCGTGCCCGTATCCGTCCGCCTTGATAACACCGATAAATTCTCTGTCATTTCCCATTTTGGCTCTGATCTGCTTTACGTTGTAATCGAAGTTCTTCAAATTTATTTCCGCCCATGCGGCTCTCAGTGATTCCTTATACATAATTCTACCTTTTCCTTTCATGCTCTAAATTATATATTATGTATTATATTGCTTTGTTGCTCAAATGAGGGAGATCCGCTCATCTTCACCGCATCCAAATCAACGGCTTGATCAAACCTAAATCAACGGCGACCGTGAGATTATGTCTTCTCGTGCAGGTCCGTTTGACAAAAGTGTTATCGGAACGCCTATGCGTCGCTCGATTTCATTTACATATTCCCTGCATTCCTTGGGCAGTTTCTCAAAGTCTCTTATGCCCGTAATGTCGGATTTCCAGCCCTTTAGTTTCTTCAAAACCGGTTTGGCTTTGTACAGATACGTGGTATTCGGGAAATCTTCGTGAATCTTTCCGTCGATTTCGTATCCAACGCAAACTGGAATTTCATCAAGATAGCCGAGGGGATCCAAAACCGTGAGAGCAACCTGAGTGGCACCCTGAATCCTGCACCCGTACCGGGAAGCGACGCAGTCATACCAACCCACTCGCCTTGGGCGACCTGTAGTTGCGCCGTATTCGCCGCCGTCACCGCCGCGTTTTCTGAGCTCTTCGGCTTCATCGCCGAATATTTCACTTACAAAAGCACCTGCGCCAACCGCCGAAGAATATGCCTTTGTAACGGCTATGACTTCCTTGATTTCATAGGGGGGAATTCCCGCACCGCAGGCGCCACCTCCTGCAATCGTGTTTGATGATGTTACCATCGGATAAATTCCGTGATCGATGTCTTTCATCGAGCCGAGCTGTCCCTCAAGAAGAATGTTCTTGCCTGCGGACACCGCATCATATAAAAAGGCAGTCGTATTCGCCGCATAGGGTTTTACCATCTCCTTGTATTCCATCATTGTTCGGAAAATATCGTCGGGATTCAGTGCCGGCTTATGGTAAAGGTGACGTATAAGAGTGTTTTTAATGGTGCATACGTTCTCTATTCGCTCGCGCAAGGCAGCTTCGGGCATGAACAGTTCGTTTACCTGAAAGCCGATCTTTGCATATTTATCCGAGTAGCACGGAGCTATCCCCGACTTGGTGGAGCCGAAAGATTTTCCGGCAAGTCGCTCTTCCTCATATGAGTCGAGCAGAATATGGTACGGCATGACCATCTGTGCACGATCCGAAACGAGGATTTTGGGCATGGGAACGCCTTTTTCCACGATACCGTCGATTTCCTCTATCAGTTTGGGAATGTTCAGCGCAACGCCGTTTCCGAGAATGCAGGTAGTATGTCCGTAGAAAACCCCGGATGGGAGCATATGCAGCGGGAACTTACCATATTCGTTTTTTATCGTGTGGCCGGCATTGCTGCCGCCCTGAAACCGGACGACGACATCGGCTTCGCTTGCAAGTGTGTCGGTAATTTTACCTTTTCCCTCATCTCCCCAGTTTACACCGACAATTGCTTTGATCATAAAAATTCCTCCTGTTCGCTATACGTTGATTTCCGCTTCAAGCGTCTGCGACATCTTCTTGCTGTGACAGACGCATTTTCAAAGCATTATACGTTTATACGTTGATTTCCGCTTCAAGTCCCAGGACATCCCGGTTTGCGGAGAGAATCGGTTTGATTACCTGATCGAGAAACTCGGTGGTCTGCTCTGCGGCTCTGCCTATATAATTTTCCGGTTTCATGACTTTCTGAAGATCCTCTTTGCTTATGTTGAAAGCGGGATCCGACGCAATTCTATCCAAAAGATCGTTCGGTTTGCCCTCTTCCTTGACGGTCCTTCCGGCTTCCATGGATAAAGTTCTGATCCTCTCGTGGAGCTCCTGTCTGTCACCTCCGGCCTTGACGGCATCCATAAGTATGTTCTCGGTCGCCATAAAAGGAAGTTCTGCCATCAGATGAGCCTCTATTACCTTAGGGTATACGACAAGCCCGGAGGAAACATTTATATAAAGTTCCAGAATGCTGTCTGTTGCGAGAAAGGCCTCGGATACACTGATCCGCTTGTTCGCGGAATCGTCGAGAGTCCTCTCGAACCACTGCGTCGCTGCTGTCAGCTGCGGGTTCATCGCATCGCTCATAACGTAATTTGCGAGTGCGGCCATACGTTCCGAACGCATCGGGTTTCTCTTGTATGCCATCGCGGATGAGCCTATCTGGTTTTTTTCAAAAGGCTCTTCGACTTCTTTCATGTGCTGCAGAAGTCGTATGTCGTTGCTGAATTTGTGCGCGGACTGAGCGATACCGGCAAGCAGATTGAGTATCCTGCTGTCAATTTTTCTTGAATATGTCTGTCCCGAAACAGGATAGCAGGCTTTGAATCCCATCTTTTCGGCAATCTTTTTGTCGAGAAGCCTGCACTTTTCGTGATTACCCGCAAACAGCTCAAGAAATGAGGCCTGCGTTCCCGTGGTTCCCTTGCATCCGAGCAGTTTGAAGGTGCTCAGCAGGTAGTCGAGATCCTCAAGATCTATGAGAAGGTCATTGATCCAAAGAGTTGCGCGTTTGCCGACACTGGTGGGCTGGGCAGCCTGATAATGTGTAAATGCCAGACAAGGTTGAGCTTTGTACCGATCGGCAAATCCGGAAAGTCTGTGAATGGTATTTATGAGTTTTTTTCTTATCAGCTGCAGTCCCTCGTACATGATAATGAGATCCGTGTTGTCACCTATGTAGCAGGAGGTTGCGCCGAGATGTATTATCCCCTTTGCGTTCGGGCATTGCGTGCCGTAGGCGTACACGTGAGCCATGACATCGTGTCTTACGATCTTCTCTCGTTCTTCCGCGACCGAATAGTTGATGTCGTCTTTGTGTGCCGCAAGTTCGTCTATCTGTTTTTGCGTAATATCAAGTCCCAACTCTTTTTCCGATTCCGCAAGGGCGATCCATAGCCTGCGCCATGTCCGAAACTTCTTTTCCGGTGAAAACAGGTATTTCATCTCTTTGCTCGGATAGCGTTCGGAAAGCGGACTTATATATCCTGTATATGTCATTTGATTTCCTCCAAAAGGCAATTTGTCAAAAGGCAAATTGCATGTTTTGTCAAATATCCCACAGTCAATATGGTTTCCTCCATCGCTTCGGATAATTGAACCGACTACAATTATAGCAATTTAGGGGGAGTATTTCAAGGAAGACGGGCGGATTGCACGCTGATACTGCGGAAAAGCCGGATGCCCCTGTCCGTATTTTACAAGGAAATCTGAAATCCGTTCATATATAACGCCGGAGAAAAACTCTGCAAAAACTTGACACCGTCCTCAAAATACTTTATTTTGACAAATGCATAAAGCGTTAGTACAATGTACATAATTCCATGATTTACGTAGTGAATGGAAAGAATCGAATAGTCAACACTCTCGACAAGTCGTGGGCTGAAGACGCAAAAGGAAATGAAATAAAGGTTTCATACATTATAAAGGATAATCTTCTCAAACAGACGATTAAATTCAATACAAACACTGCGTTCCCTGTTGTTGCCGTACTTGCAAGTCATCCAACAAAATATCGTGAGCAGAGTGAAACTGTGAAAAATAATGATACTGGAAGAAAGAAAATTAGAGTAGCAAGACATAAGTTAAGATGATGAAGCGAACAGCAGCATAGCAAAAATTGTGGAAACGTTCAGTGCAATTATTGGTTTGTTTGATGGTGGTACGTTAAGTGTAGCCTTTTCGTTGCTATTAGGCGGGCGAGCTAGTTTTTTACGAGCTGAACAAGAAGTATACGCTTCTGCCGGGGAGGATTGTGGAATAAAGAGTAATAGAATAAAGAGTGTTGTTTTTACCCATCACTATCGTGGTAATTGGCAAGGCAAGAATAAAGGCTACGTTTATACTGCGGAACATACAACGAGTAAGTACAGGAAATAAGAAGGGAGTGTGGTTGCAAATGACCAAGGAAAGAGTTTTCAAGGGAATAGCTGTGGTTATACTGTGTGTACTCGCAAAAACCGTATTCACTCTACACACAAACATTTCCACTACGTTAAAGTTCCAATACCATTCGATTGCGATGGGAATAGTAAGCGGACCGGTTGATGTTGAAAACGGGTCGAAGTGGAAAGCACTGAGCGAAAAAAAGAAAAAACAGCAATTATATGAGCTCTTTGCCAGAAAAAGCAGCCTTTCAGCCGGCAATAGTTTTCTGGTCTCAGGCGTGCTGTTTTATTCAAGATATGACATGGATGAATTGTGGGATTTCTTTGTAATGCTACCTGACGCCAAAGGTAAAGACGTAGACAGGTATTATTATAAACTCAGAGATATGGCCTCGGTGATAAAGAAGCACAATTACTGGGAACACCTCAAAGACGTGTCGGCGAGCCGCGAAGAATTGAAAAAAATTCTCAAGGGCTTCAGGTAAGCACGGGGAAAGAAAAGACGAAGTGTAGAGGAAGAAGATATGAAAAAGAAAAGAGAAGTGTACCCGGTCATAGCCACCATCCTCCTCATACTTGCAATGGCATGCGGATATCGAGTGCATGGAATAATTTCCAACGTACTTGAATGGCAGGTGCACAGAATTGCATCGGCTATAACCGCAGGTCCTGTGGATGTCGAGGACAAGGCAAAGTGGGAAAAGCTTACCGATAAAGAAAAAAAGGAGAAATATCTTCTGCTATTCAGGGAGGCTGAAACTGCCTGCTACACCACGCATATCATAGGCAGATTGAAGCCGTATGAAAAGTATGATCAAGATGGGCTTGTGGATCTTATGTTTGCCATGACGGCCGCCAATAAAAAGGAGCGTGATAAGTGCTACGAGAAGTTGAGGCAGGTGGCTGCGGTCATAAACAAACATAACAGCTGGGAACACCTCAAAGACGTGTCGGCGAGCCGCGAAGAATTGAAAAAAATTCTCAAGGGCTTCAGGTAAGCACGGGGAAAGAAAAGACGAAGTTTAGAGGATAAAACAAAACTGCTGCAACGAGCGTTTTTATCGCCCGATGCAGCAGTTTTGTTGATTGATCGGTATCCTGCCATATTAGGTCGGCTCGGCGCAGATCCCTGCTTGATTTCTAACCTGCTTTTTTGCGCACTTCTTTTTTGCGTTAATTCTTTTGTGCCCTATGAGTTCAGGTTCAGCAGGAAACTTTACTGGTATTTTTCCAGATTCCCATTTTTTCGGCTTCGGCAATAAGTTCCTCACGGAAATCGGGATGCGCTATGTTTATCAGGCTTTCCGCTCTCTCCCATGTAGATCTGCCCTTCATGTCGGCAACTCCGTATTCGGTGACGATATAATGCGTTGCGGTACGCGGAGTCGTCACGACGGAACCCGGTTTCAGCGTTGCGGAGATGTTCGACTCGTACGTGCCGTCCGGAAGTTTTCTGCGTGATGGTGTACATATGAAACTCTTGCCGCCTTTTGAGCGATAAGCCCCCATGACAAAGTCGAGTTGACCGCCCGTGCCTGAAATCTGCCTGCAGCCGACGGTTTCTGAACAGACCTGTGACTGAAGATCGACCTGAATACAACTGTTTATGGATATAAAGTTGTCCATGCTCGAGATTACGTGAACATCGTTCACATAATCCACGGGTGCGTTACAGCACAGAGGGTTGCCGTCTATAAAGTCATACAGCTTTTTCGTTCCGCCCGCAAAAGTGTAGAGAACGGTTCCACGCTCCACGGTCTTTTCGGTGGACAACTTTCCCGCCTCAAAGAGATCGGCGTAAGCATCCACGAGCATCTCGGTGTGCGCGCTGATGTCCGTCAGATCCGAGTCCGCGAGCATCTTGCCTATGGTAGACGGCAGGGTTCCTATTCCTAACTGCAGGGTGCAGTGCGACTGCATTCTGCTAACGATATGTTCGGCGATTTTTACGTCAATCTCGTCTCCCTGCTTATTGGGGATTTCCGCAAGCTCATGTCCGGTTCCCTCGACGACAAAATCCACGTCCGCAATGTTGATGCTATTCCTCGGACCGAGAGCAAGAGGCATCTTCTCATTGACTTCGACTATTATCTTCTTGGCCTTCTTTATTACGCCCCAGTAATCGGACAGCTGCGGTCCCATATTGAAGTTTCCGAATTTATCCATAGGCGTGACCTGAAACATCGCTATATCAATGCTTCTGGGATTCTGATTCCAAAGCGACGGAAGTTCCGAAAAAGACATGGGCATGTACCAGCATCGTCCGTCCTTGGAAATTATTCGATCGTTGCCGCTGAAGTGCGCGGAAATGAATCTGACGTTGTCGTTTCCTTTGGCGGCCTCATAAAGAGCGAAAGGTTTTTTCCTGATTGTAACCGTACTGAGAACCTCGATGTCCGTAAGTTCATCGGCACGTTTCGCCAATGCTTCGTCAATCTCTTCTGTCGAACCGCATCCAAGACCGAAGTGTAAACGGTCGCCGGATTTGACCATTCCCGCAGCCTGCTCCGCAGTGATTAGTTTGTTTGCGTATTCACCGGCAATACTTGAACTCTTATACATAATCTCATCCTCTTCATTCTCTGATTTTCATCCTCTGATTTCGTGCTTAATCACACGGTAAAGGAATTTGTTAACTTTATAACAATCTATGCAAGTATTCTACTACAGGCGCACACTGTATGCAAGAGGAATTTGGAAATGTTGTTAAAAAACTTCACGATAAAAACGCCCTGCTGTAAAAGCAAGGCGTTTCAACGGTTTTGGTGCCCCAGAGGCGATTCGAACACCCGACGCACGGTTTAGGAAACCGACGCTCTATCCCCTGAGCTACTGAGGCTCGTTACCCGTACATGATATCATGTGGAAGTTGATTTTTCAAACAGAAATTTGTAAAATGGTAGCGTTAAGATTTTGGATAGACAAGCGGGATATAAAAATGAAAAAAAAGATACTGATAGTGTTGGTTATCTTGACGCTGGCCACGCCGACCCTGTGGTCGATTTTCGGACCGGGACGCATGTGGACAAACAGGATGCTTGACGCTGTCGAAGAAGACAACATGACAAAGATGGAAAGTCTGCTCAAGGATGCGCGATATGTAAATCAGCCGGGCGGAGTCTTTTTCCCGTTGAATTTGTTTCCGGAGTGGGACAATGAGACTCCCCTTGAGCTTGCTATCGAAAGAGGCAACAATAAAGCCATAAGATTGCTTCTCAAACACGGCGCATTGCCCACAAACGAGAGAATCAATCCCATAGGAGCGTTGCTGGAGTCCGGCGTGTACAACGAAGAAACGGTAAAGAGCGTATATATGATGCTCAAAAGTGGGGCACAGCCGGACAGCAATCGCGATAAAGCGCATATATATTCGGCTTTGCTTGACATAGCGCTGATGGATTGCGTGGAGAGAAATAAACACAGCGTGGAATTGGAAAAGAGAATAACGAAGTTGTACAGGCACGTGGAAAGGTATTGCAAAGACAAATCGCCTATTTACTATATTGACAACAGCAATGCATTGCATTTTGCAAGTTACAAACTGAACAGGACACTGATAAAGTATTTGATAGACAACAATAGGTATGCGGTAAATGCAAGGGATGATTATGGATCGACCGCGCTTATGGCGGCGTTTGCCTTTGAAAATGAAACGCCCGTAAGCAAGAAAGATATAAAAGCTGTTGTGGATGTGCTTCTGAAAGCCGGTGCAAACCGTATGATAAAAGACAGGGACGGTAGAACAGCCGTTGAAAGAGCTGAAGCGGAAGGATTTGCGGATGTTCTGGGTAGCGAGGAGGAAAGATGAAAATAATTATTGCCGGTATCGGTAATATAGGGGCAGGGCTTGCCGGCAGACTGCTTAACGAGGGACATGATATCGTACTGGTCGACAGAGATATAGACAGGCTTGAGTACAATGAGGAAACACAGGATGTAATGACGGTAAAAGGTACATGCGCCGCAATGGAAACTTTGAGAAAAGCCGGTGTTGAGGATGCGGATCTTTTGATAACGGCAACATCTTCGGACGAGAAAAATCTTTTGAGCTGTATGACGGCGCACGGAATGAATCCCAATATAAAAACGGTGGCAAGGGTTAGGATGCAGGAATATCTGGAAACAACAAGCGTGTTTGGAGAGAAATTCGGGCTTTCGATGATAATAGATCCAGGTATGTATGCGGCAAAGGATATAGAAGCGATACTGACCTATCCCGGATTTTTGCACAGGGAGAGATTCACGAAAGGGATGACGGATGTGGTGGAGGCTGAGCTGCATCCGGAAAGCGAGTTGTGCGGAAAACCTGTGAGTGCGATTCAGGAAATCACAGGCTCGGGAGCTCTTGTATGTGTTGTGAAGCGCGGAGATACGGCAATAACACCGGGTCGTGATTTCATACTACGAGAAAAAGATCGAATATATGTGACCGCTGAAGAGGAGGACTTGAGCACATTGCTCAGGCTGTTCGGAAAGAAGAAAGAAACGGTCGAGAAAGTCATGATCGTCGGTGGAGGCAGGATCGCAAAAGGCCTGATCCCTCGCCTTCAGAAAGAGGGGATGGAGATCATAGTCATAGACACGGATAAAGAGATCTGTGAGGAGCTTGCGATGGAATTTCCGAAAGTGAATATCGTCCACGGGGACGGGCGAAAGTTTGCTCTTTTGGAGAGGAAAAACGTCAGAGAGCAGGATGCGCTCATTTGCCTTACAAATGACGATGAAAGCAATGCCGTACTGGCCACATTTGCGAATTTAGTCAAGGTTCCTTTGAGTGTGATTAAGCTTAAAGACATAAACTATGCGGCGCTTTTGAACAAGATCGACAACGTGAGCGTCATAAATCCGAATCAGCTATGCGGCGATGTGATTGTTCGATTTGTAAGGGCTTTGATAGGGAGAAGTTCGGCGGCCGTGTCGGTGAGATCCATTGCCGACGGGAATGCGCAGATTGCGGAATTTGTAGTGGGCAGTGGAATGAAGCATTGCGGTGAGCAGCTGAAAAACATAAAGTTCAAAAAGAACGTGATCCTTGCCTCCATAAACAGGCGCGGCAAAAACATTTTACCGGACGGCGAATCCATGTTTTTGCAGGGAGACAGGGTTCTTGCGGTTTTCTCGCGGGATGATATTAAAAAATTTGATGACTTGTTCCGATGAGAACCGCAAAGGAGATAGTCAATGAATAAAAAAAGATTGATACGCATCTTGGGGACGGTTGTGCTTGTGGAGTGTGCCGCAATGTTGCCCGCCCTTGGGATTTCAATGTACACCAGAGACGGTGCGGCAATAAAAGGTTTTCTGATTACAATGGTACTGATGTTGATACTGGCCTCTACGATGCTCATGTACTCCAGAAGAGCAGGACGCCGCATGAATACGTGGGAAGATGTTGTCTGCACAGGACTTTGCTGGCTGGAACTCAGTTTTCTGGGGGCTTTGCCTTTGTTCATATCCGGTCAGGTGCCCGGTTTTGTAGATAGTCTGTTTGAGATTACATCGGGATTTACCACAACGGGGGCATCCGTTGTATCCGATGTTGAGAAACTCGGAAAGGGAATATTGTTTTGGCGTAGTTTCAGTCACTGGTTGGGAGGAATGGGAGTTTTGGCCTTCTTCCTAGCCGTACTGCCCGCAAAGGGGAACGACAACGGATATTCCATAGATTTGCTACGCTCTGAAAGTCCGGGCCCGATGGTAAACAAAATCGTTCCGAGGCTGAAAAAATCGTCGGAGATTCTGTATTTGATTTATATAGTGCTTACGGTTTTGAATATCGCATTTTTGCTCGTGGCGGGGATGCCGATGTTTGATGCATTTTGCATAGCATTCGGAACCGCCGGAACCGGAGGATTTTCGATTCTGAATACGGGGCTTGCCACCTACAGCGTATTTGCGCAGAATGTGACCACGGTTTTCATGATATTGTTCGGGATAAACTTTACTCTTTTTTATCTGATGCTGACAAGGCGCTTCAAAGAGGTGCTCAAAGATGAGGAAGTCAGACTTTACATCGGAATTATACTGCTAAGCATAGTTTTGATAACGGTGAATATGCTCGGAAAAACACAGGACACTTCAACTCTTGGCGAGACGATCAAAAATGCGGCATTCACGGTGGGGAGCGTAATAAGCACCACGGGGTATTCAACCACTGACTTCAACACATGGAACAGCCTGTCCAAAGCGATTCTTCTTCTTCTGATGATATTGGGTGCATGTGCAGGTAGCACCGGAGGAGGCCTGAAAGTATCACGACTGCTTGTTTTGTACAAGGCGCACAGGAGGACAATGCACAGCAGACTTTATCCGGATGAGGTGAAAGTGATAAAGCTCAACGGTGATCGGCTTGGCGAACGAACCGTGGGTAGTGTGGAGTCATATTTGGTAATATATTTTATAATAGTTGCGGTGTCATTTGTCCTGATCTCCGCAGACCCGGCCAATTATTCACTTGAAACCAACCTGTCTGCGGTGCTTGCGACATTTAACAATATAGGCCCCGGCTTTGGAAGTGTGGGGCCTATGGCGAACTTTGGGGATTACAGCGTACTGTCTAAGCTGGTGATGACGCTTGACATGCTGCTTGGACGATTGGAAATATACCCAATACTGGCGCTTTTCACCATAAAAGCACTGAAAGGGAAATGATAGAAATGAAAGATATGATTGCATCTTCCATCAGAAATATATACGCAAGATACGATGCCTTATTGACCGTAACCGCCGTTTTTGCTCTTGTGACTACGGTTCTTTTGACGGTAATATGCTTTGATTCACTGAAGGTGGAAAAAGGCATACAAAATTATATCGCAAACGGACTTAACGCCCGGCAGTCGACGAGGCTATCTGCGCTTGAGGAGCAGGCGGGACTTCCGGCGACGGCTGAGATAAGAGCGGCGATCAACAGTTACCAAACAAACGTGGAGGCCGAGAAACAGAGGTGGCTTGCCGATCAAGAAAGGCGCATGGCAAAGCTAAGAGAGAAGAACCGGGCAAAGGCGGAAAAAGAGAGGATAAAGAAAGAGGCGGAAAAAAACACCAAACGGACGTACAAGGGGAGTTGGTCGGGGATGCGGATCTCAAAATCAAGAGGCAGCATCATGGGGCCCTCTGGCAGAGAAACCTATTACAATCTGAACATGTCATCATGTGTGAGCACAATGCGGGGAAAAGGATTTTCGGAAAAGAAATACCCGTATATGGTAAGAAACGACGGAGTCAAAACCCTTGGGGGATATGTGATGGTTGCCGCCAATTTATCGATAAGGCCAAAGGGCTCTTTCATAATGACGTCGGTGGGAATAGGGATCGTTGTGGATACGGGAGGTTTTGCATCGCGCAATCCCACACAGCTTGACATCGCAACAAACTGGTAAGGCCGTCGGTCGAATGTAAAAATTCGAGTAAGGCAAAAGATATTGAACCGAAAGATGCGAACGAGGCGAAAGAGACCGGAATATATCTGATCAGGTCTGCCGTGGTTTTTCAGATAAATCGCTTTTGGCAGTTTCAATACCGTCTTTATCTTCTTTTAAGGCCTTCAGGATCCGGGAGTGGGTTTCTCTTGTTATAGGGTATTTATATATTGGATAGATTGCCGCAAGCAGAAATAGAACCGGAATGAAAGTTGTGCAGTTGAAAATGCCTTCAAGAGCACGCTCGCTTTGAGTGAGCTTATCGCTTTGAAATTCGTATATGGACAAGAGCAAGCCCAGAAGCTGGGCGCCCACACCGCCGGCGACAGCTTCAACCAGCCCCTGAAATGAAAGTATGCTGCCTTGACGACTTTTTCCGCTGACCATTCTGTCATAATCGCACACATCGTAATATATCGAGGGTATCAGTTGCCAGTATATGGAGGTGCACAGAGAAACGAAGAGAACGTAAAGGCACAGCTGAGGGAATGTATCGACTCCTGTGAAGCGAATCAAAAACATCCCACATGCGGCGATGAAATAAAAAAAGATAAGCGTGGCGCGTTTATCTATTTTTTTCGAGAGTTTGCCGACGACAGGTATGAAAAAAAGTCCCATCACCGCCCTGCTCAGCAGCGCAAGGGAAAGTTTGTCCGCATCAAGACCGCGATTGTAGGTCAGGAAATATACCATGTCGCTCATGATCATGGTGTAGGCGATCAACGAAAAAACACTTGCGATAACCAGATATTTCATAGGCTGCAATTTTGCGATATCCAGATATTCCCGAAATATCTCTTTCGGGCGGATGTCCCGGATATGAGGGATTTGCGTCTTTTCCTGCGGAGGATCCTTCTCTTTTGAGGTTATTACGGTCACCACGATGCTGGCTGTGGCAAGAAGACCGGTACAAGCCCCGACCGCAGACCAAGAGAGGTTTGTTGAAAATCCAAGAGACCTCAGTGCTTTAACCAGTAGGAGAGGCATGGTCATTGTCATCACCACACCGATACTGTTGAAGGCTGATGCGTAGAGGCGCAAGGTGGTTCTTTCCCTGTAATCCCGGGTGTATCCGGTGCCGAGCGCCAAGTAGGGGACAAAAAATCCGGTGTAACTTGTCCATAGAAGCATAAGAACAAGACCATAGTAAACAGGTTTAAGAAAGCCTGCGATGGGCAGATTGGTGAATGCCAAGAACATTGAAATCGCAAGAGGAATCGAAAAAAATAGAATCATTGGGCGTCTTCTGCCGAAGCGAGAGTGGATTTTGTCCGACAAAAACCCGACGATTGGATTGATGAATGCATTCCAGACCGCTCCCGCCGCAAGAATGCTCCCGGCGATGAAAGGTTTTATGCCGGCTATCGTGGTTAAAAAGAACATCAAAAAAGAGCCTATCATCGTGTAGGCAAGAGCATCGCCGATGGAGCCACTGCCATAACCCAAATGCTCCTTGATGGCAAGGGTTTGATTTTCCACGCTTTCTCTTTTCATCTGTCTTACTCCGGATTACGGTTATTTGACTTTGAATTTCGGCTTGCGGCGCTGCTCCGGGGGGATGTGACCATCGTGATTCCATTCCAGTATGGTTGCTTTGTTTTCATTGAGGTCAACCTCGACAACACTGTATCCCGCATTGGAAAGAGGGCGATCCCAGATCTCATCTATGCTTATGCCCGCAATGGCAAGTAGGATCGTGGAAAGGCACACCATGTGTGCGACTATAAGCACGGTATTGCCGGGATTTTTTTTCGCGATTTCCCAAAAGGCTGCCGTGGCGCGAGCCTGTACATCACGGAACGTTTCGCCGTTTTGTATTCGGACTTCAGTGGGTTTGTATGTCCAGATATCGTGTTGCCCGGGGAACTTTTCTTCAATTTCACGGGCGGTCAGTCCCTCCCAGTCTCCTGCATTCTGTTCATGTAGCTCGTTTTCTATGGTTAGATCTATGCCGTGCCCATCTATGATGATCTGTGCTGTTTCAACGGCTCGTTTCAGGGGGCTTGCATAGGCGGCATCCATACGCACCTTGCGCAGCGCTTGTTTTGCATAATTTGCTTGGGTTTTTCCAAGTTCGTTGAGCGGAATGTCTGTCATTCCCTGAAATTTTCGCGCTTTGTTCCAGTCGGTTTCTCCGTGTCTTACGAGAATTACTTTGGTTTTCAAGTTAGATCCTTTCGTTTTATCGTTTTATAAAAAAAAATAAGTTAGGCATACGCTACCAATCCACTCGGCAGTTCCGTTTCCCCTGTTTCCCCCCGGATCCGGCGATTCTGTTTCCCCGGATTCCAAAGAAGGGGTTACAACTTCGGATTTGCTTAAGTTTCTCTGAATCACTCCTTGACCAAAGTTTCATGGGTTTGAACGGTGACGGTGGTATACGGTGCGATCGATTCCGTCAAAAAAGCGTTACCGCCTATTATTGCGCCTTTCCCTATGACCGTGTCACCTCCGAGGATAGTGGCGCCGGAATACAGCGTCACGTCGTCTTCTATGGTCGGGTGGCGCTTACTACCGCGGAGTTTCTGCCCTTCCTTTGTCGAAAGAGCACCGATCGTAACTCCTTGATAAACCTTGACGTGTTCGCCGATCACGGAGGTCGATCCGATGACTATTCCTGTGGCATGATCAATAAAGAAGTATTTGCCTATGCTTGCCCCCGGATGTATGTCGACTCCTGTGTGCCTGTGCGCATACTCTGTCATCATGCGCGGTATAAGAGGAACGCGAAGCAGGTAGAGTTCATGCGCAAAGCGGTATATGGTAATGGCCAAAAGTCCCGGGTATGCGAGGATTATCTCATCTTTACTGCTCGCCGCAGGATCCCCGTCGTACGTCGCCTGTATGTCGGTATTGAGGTACTCGCGTATCCTGGGGATGGTCGAGAAAAATTTAAGACATATCCGCTGTGCAGCGCGTTTCCTTATATACTTTGGGGTTTTGCGGAACTTTTTATCATACAAAAGGGCAACTTGAATTTGTTTTCTCAAATCATAGATGACATCCTCGATCAAAACGTTGAGTTTGGAATGGGTGTTCCTAGTACGATAAAGCTTTTCGCGGTAATAGCCGGGGTACAGGATCATCAGAAGTTCAGAAATGATTTTTTTGACGACTTCCTGATCCGGCTGTTGTGAAACTTCCATCTTATCTATATCGCGATTTTTTTGATAATCCGTAAGTATGGTGTTGAGAATTTCATCGGTTTCCTGATCCAATGCCATATCCAGGGCATCCTCGTATTCCGTGTCCGGCTGATCCTCATATTGGCTATCCATGTCTTTCGACTCAAGATTATCTCGGGAAATTTTGTTGATTTTCATGATTGTATCCTGCTTTAAGAGTCATTTCGTTGCATGACCGATCCTATGTTGGTCGGCTTGCCACATAAGGTGACAACGTTAGGTCAATCGTAACATAAAATGGCTGAAAAGCAAAGAGCGGAAAGAAAAAGGTTAAGATAAGCAGGGAGAGGCGCCGGATACAGTTACAAAAAAGTCGATGGCAAAATCCGATAAAAAAGAATATAATGTTAAGAAAAATTACGACCATACAGAACAGAAGGAGGGAGAAATGGAAAAGCAAATTTCGCGAAAAGAAGCATTGGAACTGCTGAGGAAGTACAACAAAGAACCTTTTCACATCAGACACGCTCTGACTGTGGAGGCCGTCATGAAATGGTACGCAGACCGGCTCGGGTACGGTGACAGCGCCGAGTTCTGGGGTATAGTGGGACTCCTGCACGATATTGATTTTGAGGAATATCCCGATCAACATTGCGTAAAAGCCCGTGAACTTTTGGAAGATGCGGGAGTTGGTGAAGACATAATCCACGGGGTGATAAGTCATGGATACGATCTTGTTGTGGATGTGAAACCTGAGCACGAAATGGAAAAAGTTCTCTATGCCACCGATGAACTTACCGGACTTATAGGCGCAGTTGCCTTGATGTATCCGTCCAAAAGCGTGCAGGATATGAAGTTGAAATCTCTCAAAAAGAAATTCAAAACACCTAAATTTGCCGCGGGGTGTGATCGTGATGTAATTAGAAAAGGTGCCGAAATTCTCGGGATCGAGCTGGATGAACTGTTTGAAAAGACGATAGAAGCGATGAAAGACTCGGAATCCGACATAAACGGCGAACTTGCGGAATTGGGTATATCGTAGGTTGAGTTTGCCCTATGCCATGTTGTCTGTATGCCATCTCATCTATATACAATTTCGGGCATTTGCCTTACCTCCTGCGCTCTTTGCCTCGCAACATAAAAGCCGTATGCGGCGGTTTCCCGTCACACACGGCTCTTATGAAGTTATTAGTCATTAGTTATTATGAGAAAGAATGTTATTAAGAAAGTTGTTGTCATTTCGGTTGGTTTGCTATGTTTCGTTAGCTTCATCTCCTCTTGACAGTTACAAGTATAGTATTCTTTTGTGAAGGTCGCTGTAGGTTTTTTTGGTTGTTTGCGGGTTGGTTTTTGTCATTTCAAATATCTTCCTGTCATCACTTCTTCATAAAACTCACTTTGCCGCTATATTTTTAGAGATGAAATCTTTGGGGATGATGCCAATATCAACATAGCTGACTAATTGATAATAAAATTTCTTAGTAGAATTCTTCCCTACTAATAACTATAACTCACAAAGACCGTGTGTGACGGGAAACCGCCGCATGCGGTCTTTGCGGTTTCGGGAGAATAAATTCCCATTTTGTATTGATATACGCATTCAGTGGCGGTAAACTTACCGTAAGGCATGCCGGAAAAGGTATGAAGTGAGGGGACAAATACCCTTGTAAGTGAGAAAAGCGCTTCACGATTCGATGTTAGGGTTTGTCGTTACACTTTATATACCGGGAGGAGTGATTGTGACATGAGAATTAAGCATTTTATCAAATATGAGTCACCTTTGGGAAATCTCATCATCGAATCGAATGGGGAGGAGCTAACAGGGCTTTCCTTTGCCGAGGGGGGTTCATGTTCAGGCGATGGGAGGGGCTCATCCTCGCCAAAAGAAGAGTGGGCTTGCATAGAAGAGAAAGATGCCGTTTTGCGTGAAACCTGCGACTGGTTGGATTCCTATTTTAACGGCGAAATTCCGGGGTTTATGCCGCCTATTCACTTTGAAGGAACTGAATTTCAGAAAGATGTTTGGAATATATTGCTTGAGATCCCATATGGTGAAACGATGTCGTACGCCTACATTGCAAAGCGGATGGCAGAAAAGAGAGGGATAAAGAGAATGTCCGCCCAAGCTGTGGGAGGAGCTGTTGGTCGAAACAATATAGCTATAATAGTGCCATGCCACAGGGTGATCGGCAGCGACGGCAGTTTAACGGGATATGCGGGCGGATTGGAGAAGAAAATAAGGTTGCTCACTTTGGAAAAAGCCGAGTTTCGTGAGCAATGAGCGAGACTGCGTAAATTAGGATATAAAGAATGAAAAAAGTAATAGTGTATATTTGCCTGACGGCATTTTTATTCGGAACCATGGAAGTTGCGCTTAAAACGGCGGGCGGAAGCCTTGATTCGATCCAGCTGACGTTTTTGCGGTTTTTGATCGGCGGAGTCATACTGCTACCCATAGGTATCGGAAAGACGGTGCGCAAGCCGGGAAAAAGTGGCGACAGGCTCAGCGTAAAAGATCACGCGTGGATGAGTCTTGTGGGTATCGTGGGGATCCCGGTGAGCATGCTCTGTTTTCAACTTGGAGTGGAACGCTGCAATGCGGCGACCGCGGCTTCCTTGATATGCCTGAATCCGCTATTTACCATGCTGATAGCGCATTTTTTTACGCAGGAAAAGATGAACGGGCTCAAGACACTTGCATTTATGATAGGCGTGGGCAGTGCGGTCTTGCTGGTGCGCCCGTGGGATGTGCAGGAGGGAAATACGCTTGCGGGGATAGTTTTGATGCTCACCGCATCTGTCACGTTTGCGGCATACACCGTTATGGGCAAGAGGACGGTTGCGAGAATGGGAACATTTTTTCAGACGGGATATGGATTTATGGTAGGCTCACTTATTCTCCTTGTGGTGTTGATAGCAGACGAAAGGCCAATTTTTCGCGGCATATTGGATCATTTTTGGATCGTGCTGTACTGCGGGATATTTGTCACGGGGCTGGGATATATGTTTTTCTTTCTTGCGATAAGATATTCTGATGCGAGTACGGGATCGGTCGCTTTTTTTATAAAACCGGCGATTGCCCCGATCCTTGCGATGATATTTTTGGATGAGAAGATCCTTTGGAATACGGTTGCGGGCGTTATCCTTTTGATCACGGCATCATTTATAAGCCTGTATGACACACGGCTACGGATAAAGTCGGCAAGCGACGGAGAAAAAAAGAAACCTCACATGGGAGGCAAATTTGGGTCGGATTAAAAGCAAAAGAGGGGAAACAAGCAAAAGTACAAGAGGAAGTGACTGATCAAAAAGATCGGCGCGCACGAAAAAAGAAGCTGTTTATTTTCAATGTTCTTCCTTGGAGATTACCGAAACCACGGTGTCGATGAATGAGCGGGTTGCGGGCAAAGTCTTTTCTCCGGGTCTTGTGGCGACCCCGAGTATGCGAAACATCGGCGGATCCAGGGGTATGTTGACGGTTTCCGCATCGTAGCTTCCGAGCATAAGTTTGCCTGCGAGAGAAACGCCGAGATTGTGCTTGACCATCTGAATTGCGGTCAGGTCGTTTTTGCAGGTATACATCACATTCAATTTCGCCTGAGGTATCCTGTGCTCGGGCCAGCCCTGAATTGAGGCGGTATCCCCCGTGGCGTATGAAATAAAAGGGTAGCGTATAAGAGTTTCCGGAGGAATTTTTTTCAAAGAAGCAAGTTCGTGATTGACGGGCAGAACCGCTACAATTTCATCCCTCAACAAAACCTTGGAGATGTAATTTTTTTTATTCTCGACCTCCATCATCGCCATGTCGATCCTCCCGCTCATGAGCATGCGCTCAAGGGTGGGAGCCTCATTTTCTATCATGTTGATCTTGATGTTGGGAAATTTCTTTGCGAAAACTTCCAGAATCTCGGGCATCCATGCCGTGCTGATGCTTGAAAGACATCCTACCGTAACAGTACCGGTATCTTTCCCGGACATTCGGTCACATTCCTGTCTGATGGTGCGTTCCCAACGAAATTCCTCTCGCATGAGGGGCAGAAGTTTCTGCCCGTTGGGGGTTAAAATAGCGCCTTTGTTGGTTCGTGTCAAAAGCTTAATGCCCAGCTCTTTCTCCAGGCTGTTGATCATTTGGGTGATTCCGGACTGCGTATAGCCCATGCGCTCTGCTGCATTTGTGATGCTTCCCGTTTCCGAGATGGTTATAAGCGCTTCGTATTTTCTGTTATCCATAAAAATCTATCTTCATTAAAAGATGTAATATCAGACATTAAATTTTAAAGTTTTACTTATTATATAGAATGTACTACCATATGTCAAGAAAGCGTCAGCTTTCACATATAATGCCTTAGATGAATAAAAGGTCGCTGTGTGGCGGAGGATTTGCCCGTCACACAAGCGACCTTTTTTCGTGTCGTAGGCTCCACTGTTACAAAGAAAGATTTTTGGACTTACAAGAACCAAAGTAAGGTTTTTTAAGCACGCAGTGGTCAGTTCATGTAGCGATTAGTTGCGTTTGAAAGCCTGCTTTCCGGGATATATCGCCGCAGCCCCGAGGCTTTCTTCGATGCGTAGCAGGCGATTATATTTGGCGACACGCTCACTTCTGGACGGTGCCCCCGTTTTGATCTGCCCCGTGTTGAGAGCCACCGCAAGATCGGCTATTGTGGTATCTTCGGTTTCTCCCGAACGATGTGAGGTCACGGCGGTGTAACCTGCTTTGTGAGCCATTTTGATCGCTTCCAGAGTTTCCGACACGGAGCCGATCTGGTTGAGTTTTATCAGGATCGAGTTGGCGCAACCTGAGTCTATACCGTGGGAAAGTCTTTGCGTATTTGTTACAAAAAGGTCATCCCCGACAAGCTGCAGTTTATGTCCAAGTCTGTCGGTCATCTTACGCCATCCGTCCCAATCATCTTCATCAAGACCGTCCTCGATGGAGGCTATAGGATATTTTGAGGCAAGCTCATCCCAGTGGGAGATCAATTCCTCAGAGGTGAAATCGCATCCGCTCTTAGGGCGGTGATAGTAGCCTTTCCCTTTGGGCGACTTCCATTCGCTTGCTGCGGCGTCTATGGCAAGAACGAAATCTTCACCTGCTGTGTATCCGGCTTTTTTGATGGCTTCAAGGATGTGCTCTATGGCGTCGCTGTCATCTTTTAAATCGGGGGCAAAACCGCCCTCATCACCTACAGCAGTTGTATTTCCTTCACTTTTGAGAATCTTTTGGAGTGAATGAAACACTTCAGTACACCAACGAAGAGCCTCTTTGAAGGACGGTGCACCCACGGGCATGATCATAAATTCCTGTGTATCGACGGAGTTACTTGCGTGAGCGCCTCCATTGAGTATATTCATCATAGGTATGGGAAGAACGTTGCCTGCAAGTCCACCGAGGAATTTATAAAGAGGGAGCCCCAGAGAAGTTGCTGCCGCACGGGCGCTTGCCATGGAAACGGCAAGTACTGCATTGGCTCCCAATTTGGACTTGTTGGGTGTTCCGTCAAGCGCAAGCATCGCACCGTCGATGTCATATATGTTTTGCGGATCCAAACCCTTGACAGCCTGGTGAATCAATGTATTTATGTTGTTTACGGCAGTCAGAACCCCTTTTCCCCCGAATCTTGAATCGACGCCGTCGCGAAGTTCGACGGCTTCAAATTCGCCTGTCGAGGCACCGCTTGGCACTGCGGCCGTACAAGAGGTTCCGTCTGCAAGAACAACCTCCGCCTCAACCGTGGGGTTACCCCTGGAATCGATAATTTCCCTGCCTTTAACGTGCTCAATAGTAAGATGTTTGATCATGATTTGCTCCTTTCAAATTTGCCTTAAATTCTAACGTATATGATAGCACAGTAAAGCGCACGTTGCCAGTGGGTATATAGTGGAATGATGTCATATGCGGGCGTTTTCGGGGAGGTCTGGGTCATATAGAGTCAAATGTTTTTTTCGTCGTGTTTCGAGCATGTCGATGAGACGCTGATTTTTGCTGCCTCGGAAAGGGAGGGTCAAATCTCTCAGTCGGTCTACATACCTGCCGTCGATCAGAACATCTATGAGTCCAAGAAGCCCGCGAAGTGCAAGTTGTTTGCGTGCTTTGACTTCCTTTGACGCAAATGCCGATAGTTCCGGGATCTCCGACAATTGTTCCACCGTTGTTTCGGCAATCGTAAGTAATTCCGCAAAAGTGTAACCGGAGTACATCCACAGGGAAAGTCCACGCTCCTTAACCTTGAGGGCGAGATTATAGAATGCCGGAGACTGGCATGTCGGTTCGCCGCCACTGAAAGTGACGCCCGAAAGTAGGGGATTTTCGTCGATTGCATCCACTATCTTGCTGATTTTGCAGTCAAATCCTCCGAGAAAATCATGCGTGGAAACATTGTGACACCCGGGACAGGCATGAGGGCAGCCTTGACAGAACACAGTAAAGCGTATCCCCGGACCGTCGACTATGGATTCCCTTACCACGCCGGCGATGCGAAGTGTGTCCTGGCGCATAAGAAGAGCGGCATCCCCGGGGGCGCCACTCATCTTGTCCGTGCATTTGTTTATGTATTCATTGTTGTGAAGTTTACTTTTTAATTTACTCATCGCAATATTTCAATCCGATCGGCTCGTGGCGGAAGTGTAATGGTATTTGTGAAGTCTCGCATATTCCGCTTCGGCTCGGGTCTACAGAGATTCAAGCTCCGTTCTCGTACTGTGCTTGACCCTGTCACACTCTTCCTGAGTCTTTGCATCGTTCCAATGATCCATCGTTCCCACGAGGTAGCCGGTGATTCTGCGGATTCTCTCGAATTTTGGACCTTCGTCGTGTTCTTTGCGACCGCAGTGTGGGCATTCATTGTCGATTATTCCCGTATAGCCGCAGCAAGGGTCTCTGTCGACAGGGTGATTGATGGAACCGTATCCGATTCCGTTTTCTTTCATACAGCGAACGACACTTTCATAGGCATCGAGGTTTTTTTGAGGATCGCCGTCAAGTTCTATGTAAGATATATGTCCGCCGTTGGTAAGCTCGTGGAAAGGAGCTTCTTTTTTGATCTTATCAAATGCATTGATGTTGAAATACACCGGAACGTGAAATCCGTTTGTATAGTAATCCCTGTCGGTTATTCCGGAAAGATTTCCGAATCGACGGCGGTCGAGCTTTACAAAGCGACCGGAAAGACCTTCGGCGGGGGTTGCGATCACTGACCAGTTAAGTCCCGTTTTGCGAGCCTCCTCATCCATCCGTTTTCTCATGTATGCGACGATCTCTATCCCGAGCTGCTCGGCTCTGTCAGACTCTCCGTGGTGTTCGCCGATGAGAGCCTTGAGGCATTCGGCAAGCCCGATGAACCCTATGGTGAGTGTACCGTGCTTGATTATCTCCTCTATGGTATCCTCCGGCGACAATTTGTCGGAATCCATCCAAACTCCCTGTCCCATGAGGAAAGGAAAGTTTTTAACTTTCTTTTGACTTTGTATCTTCATACGCTCATTGAGCTGACCTATGCAGATGTCTATCATGTGGTCGAGATTTTCGAAGAACACTTCGAGATCTCCCTTGGCTTTCAGAGCCAGGCGCGGGAGGTTTATCGAGGTGAATGAAAGATTACCTCTTCCGTATACGACTTCTCTGGACGGATCGTACACATTGCCCAAAACCCTTGTTCTGCACCCCATGTATGCGCACTCTGTCTCAGGATGCCCTTCCTTGTAATACTGTTTGTTGAACGGCGCATCCAGAAAAGAGAAGTTGGGGAACAGTCTCTTTGCACTCGTTTTGCACGCAAGTTTAAAAAGATCGTAGTTCGGATCTTCCGGATTGTAGCTGATTCCCTCTTTCACCTTGAAAATCTGGATAGGGAAGATAGGTGTTTCGCCGTTGCCCAGCCCCGCATCTGTGGCTTCCATGACAGATTTCATAACAAGGCGTCCCTCGGGAGAGGTGTCGGTGCCGTAGTTGATGGAACTGAAAGGAACCTGGGCGCCTGCTCTCGAATGCATGGTGTTGAGATTGTGGATCAAAGCCTCCATGGCTTGATAAGTTTTTCTGACGATTTCCCTGTCTGCGAATTTCGTGGCTTGTTCCTGTAACTTGAGAATGGTTTTTTCGTCGCCGTATCCGGAAAGGGACTTGCGTTCTATCTCTTTGTAGTTGTTGTCCCATGACATGCACGGGTAAGCGTTGTATTCTTTCTCTATGGTTTTGCCGAACTCTTTCATCATCGCAGGACCGTCTTCCACACCGAAGAGAAGCTCCAGCATTTTTCCCATGTTGGACAAATAAAGGCGTTTGTAACTTTTGCGCACTCCCGGAGCCATGCTGTAATCAAAATTGGGCACGGATTGTCCGCCGTGTTGGTCGTTTTGGTTTGACTGGATCGCAATGCATGCAAGCGCCGAATAACTTTCTATGTCGTTCGGCTCCCGCAAGTGACCGTGACCTGTCGAAAAACCGTCTTTCAGCAGGTTCACCAGGTCGATCTGGCAACAGGTCATCGTGAGAGTATAGAAGTCCATGTCGTGAATGTGAATATCGCCGTTGTTATGGGCTTTGGCAAATTTCGGATCTATCACATACATCTTGTAAAATTCTTTTGCGCCCTCGGAACCGTATTTGAGCATGGTGCCCATCGCCGTATTCCCGTCTATGTTTGCGTTTTCGCGCTTAACATCGTTGTCTTTTGCTTCCTTGAAAGTCAGATCTTCATATATATGCATGAGCTTGGTGTCCATGTCGCGTATCCGGGTTCGCTCGGCCCGGTAAAGGATATATTCCTTTGCGGTTCTGGCATGTCCGTTTTCGATCAGGATTTTTTCAACGGCGTCCTGTATCTGCTCAACCGTGGGGGTTGCCGTGTGGCAGACTTCCAAAAGATACAACTCGACCTGTTTTGCCAGATAAGTGGCCATCCCCCTGTCGCGGCCACCAAGAACTTTCGCCGCATTAAAAATAGCGTCGCTGATCTTGTCGATGCTGAATTCAACGACACGTCCGTCTCTTTTTATTATACGCTCAATTTCTCCCATCGGTATACACCTCTACTCCTTTATCAATATTCCTTTTTATTTTTAGCATTGCTTATTTGTAGTTTTTATTTGTCTTTGCTTCCGGAAACCGTTAATACGGCTTGATTGGACACATTCAGGCAATCCCGAAAATGTACCATATATAGTGGCTTGCCATGGAAACTAACACGAATTATACTACTTCAAACGCATGAAAGCAATGGCATAAAAAAAGCTCCAAGCTTCTGAATTTTCCTATTGACGAAGGAGCGAATCCAAAATTAATGGGATTTTAATGTTGGATTAATGGCGGGTTAATCTGGGCGGGGTATGATGTACACGTAAAATAAAATTTGAGAAATTTGAAGTTGGAGGTAAAAAAATGATTAAGACAAACAAAAAATTGAAGAAGACCGTTGTTGCGGTATTGTCAATGTTGCTTCTTGCAGGAGCGATTGCGGCGGCAGGAACGGTCGGATCACACGCCGCAGGTGAAAAAGCACAGAAAAAGAAGGCGTGGCAGGCAGTTTCGGCGGCGGCAACGTATGCAAAAGCTCCGAAGATCGAGGATGTCGAGTACGATGATGAAGACAGAGAAGTGAACTTTGATTTTTACGGAAGAGTCATGTGGCATAAACCTAAAGTCACGATCACCGACAAGCATGGGAAATCGTACGTTATAAGGATTAACTCCAGAGATAGAGACGATATCGAGGTGAAAGTAAAACGCTTGAAGTACGGGGCGAAGTACAAGTATAAGATTTCGGGCGTGAAAGTAGAGGGTACGTCGGGATACAGAACCGTAAAAGGTTCATTCAGGGCGTATGACGATTGACCTGCGTAAGTGAATGCGCACGGCTGTATCCGCAGTAGACGTTCAAAGCCCTTTCTTACTACATATGCGGCTCATTTGCGGGAATTTCGGATCTTGCGGATGAGCCGCGATGTCTTTTTGGCGGTTACTTCTTAAAATGGTGACAGAGCTGCTTGAATGCCTTATACTAAAGGAGGATTCCATAAGGAGGTTGTAAGCCATGAGAATTTTGGTTGTGGAAGATCAGAAAGATTTGAATGAGATCATAGTGCGAAAGTTGAGCAGGGAAAACTATGCAGTCGATTCCTGCGCAAACGGTGAAGAGGCCTTGGAATATATGGAGTTTGCCGAGTATGATGCGGTGATATTGGATATAATGCTTCCGAAACTCACAGGTCTTGGCGTCCTGAAAAAAATCAGAAAAGAAGGTAATAAAACGCCGGTTTTGCTGCTCACTGCACTGGGAACCGTGGAAGACCGTGTTGCGGGACTTGATGCCGGTGCGGATGATTATCTTGTGAAACCGTTTGATTTTGAAGAGTTGACGGCAAGGATAAGGGCTATGATCAGAAGGGCAGGCGGAAGAAGCGACAACGTGATTTCCGCAGGCGATTTGCTTCTTGATCAGGACAAGCGGCAGGTCAAGAGAGGTGACAAGGAAATAGTGCTGACCGCCAGAGAATTTGACATCCTTGAATATCTGATGCTGAACCGGGGAAAGGTTCTGTCGCGCGATAAACTTTCGACACATGTTTGGAATTACGACTATGACGGAGGATCGAACGTCATAGATGTTTATATGCACAAACTCAGAAAAAAGATAGATGAGAATTTTGAAGAAAAGAGGATAGTGACGCTGAAGGGAGTCGGCTACATGGTAGAGTGATGAAGAAATTGTCTGTCAAAACAAAAATCACCATATGGTATACGGTTTTCCTGGTTTTGTTGACCGGGGTATTTATTGCCGTGCTTGCGACCTTTGGAAATTTGCATGCGCGGGAACTCGCAAAGTCCGGACTGACAAGATCTGTCAGCGACATGGCTCTGTCGGTCAAAAAAGACGGAGAGGACTTTATACTCGACAAGAAACTCAGGTTCTATGACGACGGAGTCTTTCTCAGTGTGTATGATGGGAAAGGCAAGCTCATCGAGGGGAAGATTCCGCAGAAACTTACAGGATATCGGAATGTTTCAAAGGATAAGGTCACACGCGTATCAGACGGCGAAGGCAGAGACTGGTATTTTTACGATAAGAAAGTAGCAATTCTCGGCAGGAGCGGTGAAAAAAAGTATGCGTGGATCAGAGGAATCGTCAAGGATCTTGCGGCAGACAGCAGTTTCACGTTTACGGCGAAGTGGTCGGCGCTACTTTTGCCTGTGCTGATACTGATCATAGCGGGCGGTGGGTTTCTGATAATACGGCGGGGATTCAAACCGCTAAGAGAAATCCTTGTCACTGTGGGGGAAATCACAAAAAGCGGAGATCTGTCAAAGCGTATCAACGTGGAGGAGGAAGAAAGAAAATCGCTTGAGTCCGGCGATGAAATGCTGAATTTGAAGGTCACATTCAATGCGATGTTTGACAAATTGGAGGATACCCTTAACAAGGAGAAGCAGTTCACCTCCGATGCCTCACACGAGCTGCGAACGCCTCTTGCGGTGATAATTTCACAGAGCGAATATGCGCTGGAAGATTCTGACTATCGAAAAAAGGCTCTTGAAACGATAAACAAGGACGCCAAGCGCATGAGCCGGCTGTTGAACCGACTTCTTATACTGTCGAGGAGTGATTTGGGGAGACTTTCCGTCAATATGGAAAAAGTCGATCTGAGCGGACTTTGCGAAAGTGTGGGGGAGCAGCAGAGCCGAATAGCCGAGGAAGAGGGAATAAATATCCACCTCAATATAGTGGACGGAGTATGCGTGATGGGCGATGAAGACATGCTCATACGGGTTTTGATCAATTTGCTGGACAATGCCATCAAATACGGAAAATCCGATGTTGACTTTAGCCTTTTGAAAGAGGGCGATGAAGCAGTGATTTCCGTGCGTGACAGCGGTGCGGGAATTGCCCGGTCGGATCTGGATAAGATTTGGAGAAGATTTTACAGAGTGGAAAGGACGAGCGACAAACCCGGGGAGGGTCTTGGTCTTGCGATGGTTGAAACTCTGGTCAAAGCACATGGCGGAAGAGCCTTAGCTTGCAGCGTACGGGGAAAAGGTAGCACGTTTACGGTAAGGCTGCCGATTTTCAAAGGTGAACGGATTTGAACGCAGTATTCTAAGTTTGCAAGGGTCGTGGCTCATTGAACAGGTGACTGACGTAGCGGAACATAAAGAAAAACGAAACAATATATTGCATGCGGAATATATGGCATGCGGAATATGAACATGCGGAGGGATGCGAAGATGAATGGAAAATACGTAAAAAATGCAAGACGTTGTTGCGTTGTGTTTTTTTTCGCTCTGCTCGTACCGATATTTGTGACGGGGTGCGGTGACAAAAGCGGAGGGGGAAAAGAGGGTCTTGCCATGGACACGACGACATCGGCGACGGAAGACAAAGAAAACAACGATAAAGTTTCCCAAAGTGATGAAAAGAATGTTAAAATAAAGAAAAAGTCGGCAAAGAGAAACTTCTCGGGAGATGTCGGGGAAGACCGGGTAAAGCGTACGGTGCTTGCAAAAGTTCCCGGAGCCGGAGTAGATGATATAAAGGACTTCGGATGGGAGCTTGACGACGGAATATATAAGTATGAAGGAGAAATCCATTACAAAGGACTTGAGTACAGCTTTGAAGTTGACGGAAAGACCGGAAGCATATTGGAGTGGGAAATTGACGATTAGACCTTGTGAAGTTAAGACAAGCCAACTTAAATCGGAGCAGGGTGTCGGAGATTCAGAGCGGACAAGCTGTGAGCCGGACAAGCTACGGGGCGTTGGAACGGCGAGGAGCAAGAAAGGAAGTTATACTATGAGCAAGATATTGGTTGTGTATTTTTCGGCAAGTGGCGTCACGAAAGAAATGGCGGAAAATCTGTCGAAAGTCATCGGGGCGGATCTATTTGAGATCATGCCGGAGGAACCTTACAGTCCGGCCGATTTGAAATGGCTCAACCCTTTTGCGCGATGCAATAAGGAGAAAATGGGGAAAAAAGACGTTCCTTTCAAGGCGAAAGTTGAAAACATGGATCGGTACGATATGGTATACATCGGGTTTCCCATATGGTATGCGGGAGCGCCCAATGTGGTGAAAACCTTTGTTGGCAAGCATGACTTTTCCAACAAAAGAGTTGCCGTTTTTGCGACTTCCAAGGGCAGCGGAATCGGAAAAACAACAGAGAAACTCAAGGCAGAAATGAGTGCCGGTGCAGAGATTGCGGGAGGAAAAGTATTCAAAAAATCAGTGACGGACGAGGAATTGAAAGCATGGGCGGAAGGTATGCAATCATCGCGGGAAGACGGTAGGTAACAACGGGCAAGTGACAGGTAAGGAAAATGAACAGTAAAAGATACAGCGATAAGTTATATGAGGTAAGAGAAGTCACCGATCTAAAGGATATTATCACACAAAGCACCGACCTTTTCGCAGAGAGCACCGCATATCTTGTTAAAAATCAGAGATTGGGTAAATTCGTTCCCATAACGTATGGGCAGGTCAAAGACGACATGGACGCTTATGGGACGAAACTTCTTGATATGGGACTGAAAGGCAAGAAAATAGCGGTCATAGGGGAAAGCAGCTATTACTGGATTCTGACTTATTTTGCCACGGTTGCGGGCGTGGGAGTCATAGTGCCGCTTGACAAGAATCTGCCGCAGGATGAAATCTTGAATCTTGCCCACAGAGCGGAAGTGAGCGCCATAGTTTATTCCGAAAAGGTTCGTGACAGCATAGCGCCGCTGTTTGAGAATCCGGAAACGATCGAGTATTTTATCGCCATGGGCGCCGGCGATTATGGAAATGTGGATAAGGCGGAAAAAATCCTTACGGTGGACAGCCTCATAGACGAGGGAAGCAAGCTCTTAAGAGAGGGTGATGAACGTTATGCCAACACGAATGTGGATCCCGACGAGATGGCGGCGCTGCTGTTCACTTCCGGCACCACGGGGATGTCGAAGGGCGTCATGCTGTCTCAGCGCAACATTGCGGCAAATTGTATGCACATGTCGAAATACTTCAGGATACCTGAACCGGGGATAGTACTTTCCATACTGCCTATCCATCACGCATATGAGATGACATGTGACATATGGACCACTTTTTATCAGGGGAAAACCATTGCAATCTGTGAGGGACTAAAGTATATACAGAAGAATATGGCAGAAGTAAAAGCCAACGTGCTGCTTGGGGTTCCGCTTGTATTTGAAAAAGTGTATAAAGGCATGTGGAAACAGGCGGAGAGCCGCGGGGAAGCGAAAAAACTCAGAAATGCCATAGATCTTTCCCGACGCATGAAACTTTACAACAATAAGGCGATATGCAGAAAATTGTTCAAAGCAATCCACAGCTCGTTCGGCGGCCAGATGCAGAAGTTCGTATCCGGAGGAGCCGCCATAGATCCAAAGGTTATAGAGGACTTTGAGGCCATGGGATTTACCATGATTCAGGGGTATGGCATGACCGAAAACGCACCGATATTGTGTGTGAACCGCGACCGATACAGCAAAGCCGCATCGGTTGGAACAGCGATGCCGGGAACAGAGGTTCGGATAGTGGAGTCGGATGAGGACGGAGTGGGCGAAGTGATATGCAAAGGGCCTTCCGTCATGCTCGGATACTACAAGGACAAAAAGACGACGCAAGAAGTCATAAAGAACGGATGGCTTCATACGGGTGATCTCGGATACATGGACGATGAGGGCTTTGTGTATCTTACGGGAAGGAAGAAGACGGTCATCGTAACAAAAGGCGGAAAGAATATTTTCCCTGAAGAGTTGGAGAGCGTGCTGGCCGAGGATGAGCACATACGGGAAGTCCTAGTGCACGGTATAAGCGACAGCCGCGTAGGAAACGTTATGATCACAGCGGATATCTTTCCGAACTATGACGTGCTCAAGGAGGAAAGGGGAGAGATGAATTCCTCAGAGGTTTATCATTTCTTCAAGGATCTGATCGACAAAGTGAATGAGAATCTCCCTCCGTACAAGAAAATCAAGAGAATCAATATAAGGGATGAGGAATTTACCAAAACGACCACGGGAAAGATTAAGCGCTTTGGAAACACCGAACAGAGCGCAAGTGAGGGTGAAAAGCATCCGGAGACTCTGAGCGAAGTGAGAAAGAGACAGCAGAAGAAGGCGGAAGCAAAGATAAAGACTTTATGCCAAAGTGACGATGAGGCGGTCGCATACCTGAATGTGAGGGCGATACCGGAGCTGAAGACTATGCTTCGGACAAGTGCCGCGATGTACGGCGACAAAGTTGCGATTCATCAGAAATTTGCAAAAAACGAGCCTTATACTCAAATAACATACAGGCGGCTACTTGCCGATGTAAATGCGTTGGGAACGGCATTGCTGAACAGAGGATTGAAGGACAGGCGCATTGCGGTAATAGGCAAAAACTGTTACCGGTGGGCGGTGAGCTACCTTGCGACGATGTGCGGCGTGGGAGTTTGTGTGCCACTGGACAAGGAACTCCCCCGGGAAGAGTTGAAACAGCTGATAAAGGATGCGGATGTAAGCTGCGTTCTGTTTGATGCGGACTTTGAAGATATCTTTGTTGATATGGCAAAAGAAGGTGATACGGGAATCCGTGCACTTGTAAATTTTGAAGGAAGTGCGGCGCAAGCCGGCAACAAGGATATGTCGTCAGCCGGCAGGAGTGATAATTGCGCGCAGGATTCCGCTGTTAAAACCGACGCCGAAACCGCAGGTTCAAGCATAAAATCCAATGCGCCGGACGGACACCAAGTCGATAGATTGTGTTTTGACGATATGATAGAGGAAGGGCGGAACCGGATTGCGACGGGGGACAGGCAGTACCTCGATGCGGAGATAGATGCGGAGAAGATGGCGGTGATACTCTACACATCGGGAACCACCGGAGTGGCAAAGGGCGTTATGCTCTCACATGCGAACATATGCGACAATCTTATGGGAGCACCGACATACATGAAGATTTCACCGGATGATATCTTTTTCTCGATACTTCCCATACATCACACGTATGAATGCACGTGCGGATTTTTGATCCCGCTGTTCATGGGCGCCTCGATTGCATATTGCAGGGGACTGCGCTACATAGAAAAGGACATGAAGGAAGTACGGCCGACGTTCTTTTTGGGAGTACCTGCTCTTATAGAGGGGCTGTATAAAAAGATTTGGAAAGAGATAAGAAAGCAGGGCAAAGAAAAATCCCTCAAGAAGATACTCAAAGTCAATAAGATCAGTAAACGCCTGAATCTCAATGTGGTAAAGCCTTTTGTAAAGGACATATATAATGTATTCGGAGGCAGGATAAAGATGATAATTTCCGGTGGCGCCGCAATAGATCCGGAGGTGTTGGAATTCTTTAACGATATAGGGATCAAGGCGGTTCAGGGCTACGGACTTACGGAATGCAGCCCGCTTGCGGCTCTCAATCCGGATAAGGAAAGACTTATGAAAAACAGCTCGGTGGGACACGTTCTTCCAGGCATGGATGTGAAAATAGTGGACAAGAGCGAGGATGGCGTCGGCGAGATTATGCTTCGGGGGCCTAGCATCATGCTCGGTTATTACGGAAATAGACAGGCAACCGATGAAGTTCTCAAGGACGGGTGGTTCCACACAGGTGACTTAGGATATCTTGACAGCGATAAGTACATATATATAACAGGACGCCTCAAGAATATAATAATTACGCGTAACGGTAAGAATGTTTATCCCGAGGAACTGGAAAATTACATAAAGTTGATTCCTTACGTCGAAGAAGTAATGGTATGGGGACAGGAGAGCGAAATAAACGAAAAAGAAACCACCATTGTCGCATCCGTGACTGTCGATGAGGAGGCCGTTGCCGAAACACTTGGAGCAGGTTATACGCAGCAGGAGGAGCAAGACCTGATCTGGGAAGAAGTCGATCGGATCAACGAGAAGTTGCCGCTCTTCAAGAAGATAAAGAAAGTCGTAATACGCAAAGAAGATTTTGAGAAAACGACAGCAAAGAAGATAAAGCGTTTTGTTTCAAAGAACAAAGAAGAATAGGATTTTACAGTTACAAGATCCCTGCAATTTTTGTATCGTCGTCCAATTCCCGAAGGCAAGGCGTGCGCAAAACCTGTCATGCAGCTGTCCATATCGGCGCAGGGCGATGAGCAGTACGCATGCGCGCGACGGCTTTTGGGTGCCGTCGCACATTGACACCGGGCGGTGTGTGGGGTATAATTTTTCGCAAGATCCGGGTGAGAACTGGCGGCCGCTTTTGCGTGAGAAGCGTTGAAATTCCGTGTGTTTATGGCGGAGTCGGGATCGACATTTTGGATATGTTTCGGTGCATAACATAAAAGCACAGTGTGTTAAGATTGACAAAAACAAATTAGGATAGCAATACGGAGGAGAAAATGGCGGATGAAATACTGTTGACCCAAGCGGATTATGATGAACTGGAGGCGCAGAGAGATGAACTTGTATCTGTAAAGAGAAAGGAAGTTTCTCAACGACTGAAAGAGGCAATTTCTTACGGGGATCTTTCCGAGAACGCAGAGTATACGGCAGCAAAAGACGAGCAGGCTGAATTGGAAGCGGAGATCACCAAACTTGAAATGATGATGAGAAATGCTACCATAATAAGCGATGAAGATATAGAGGATGACAAGGTCAATGTCGGCTTGCTTGTGACGGTCGAGACCCTCGATGATAAAGGAAAGGTGAAGAAAGGAAAAGCTGGAACGTTTGAAATTGTTGGATCCACAGGTGCGGATCCATTTGCCGAACCTCCGAGGATCTCCAATGAATCGGCCATCGCATCTGCGCTTTTAGGTCACAGAAAAGGAGATGTGGTGGAAGTTATGGTTCCGGACGGGATCATACACTATAAGATTTCAAAGATAGAAAAAGCCAAAAAGTAGTATATCGATATCGTTATTTATAAGGATAAGAAAAAGGTGTGAAAATGAGTACAGAAAAGATCGACAACTTTGGAAGCGTCAGTCCCGAGACGGAAAGTGAGATGTATGAAGAGGATTTGAACGAACAGAGAAGGATTCGAAGGCAGAAGCTCAAAGATCTCCAGGAGGCGGGGCGCAATCCGTTTTTGTGGGAAACTTGGAATGTCACTGCCCACAGCAATGATATAAAGGAGAACTTTGATGCGCTTGAGGATGAGGAAGTTTCCTGCGCAGGCAGGATAATGAGCAGGCGTATCATGGGGAAAGCGGCGTTCTTTGATCTTCAGGATAAGCAGGATCGCATACAGTGCTACGTAAAGCGTGATGATATCGGGGAAGAAGAATACAAATGGTTCAAAACTTACGACATAGGAGATATCGTCGGGATTGAGGGCAAAGTATTCAAGACAAAGACAGGGGAGATTTCTATCCATGTCACGCGCCTTGTTCTTCTCTCAAAGTCCTTGCAGGTGTTGCCTAACAAGTGGAACGGTCTCAAGGATACGGATATCCGCTACCGGCAGAGGTATGTGGATCTGATAATGAACCGTGATGTGAGGGAAACCTTTATAAAGAGGGCGAGGATAATCCATGAGATGAAGAGAGTTCTGGAGGAAGACTACGGCTACCTTGAAGTGGACACGCCGATTTTGACAACGATAGCAGGCGGTGCCAACGCCAGACCGTTCGAGACCCATCACAACACTCTGGATCTTGATTTGAGGATGCGCATATCCAATGAGCTCTACCTGAAAAGACTCATAGTCGGGGGGCTGGACAGAGTCTATGAAATGGGAAAGATGTTCAGAAACGAGGGCATGGACAGAAACCACAACCCTGAATTCACCTCGATGGAATGCTACATGGCATACGGAAACATGGAAAATACCATGGAAGTTACGGAGCAATTGGTGTACAAGTCGCAGATGGAAATCAACGGAACACCTATAATCAAGTATCAAGGCAAGGAGTTCGACGTCACGCCGCCTTGGCGCCGTCTGAACATGGCGGATGCCGTAAAAGAAGTTACCGGAGTGGATTTTTCCAAGATAGATACGGATGAAGAGGCCAGGGAAGCTGCCATAGCTTACGGAATGGAGGAATCCGAAGTCAAGAAACTGAACCGGGGAAAGCTGATTGCCGAGATGTTTGAAGAATACTGCGAAGAAGTTCCGGGATATCTCGACGGACCTGTGTTTATAGTAGGGCATCCCGTGGAGGTTTCTCCGCTTTCAAAGAGAGATCCGGAAGATCCGAGAATTACGCGCCGTTTTGAGGCATACATCAACGGATGGGAAATCGCCAACGCATTTTCCGAGCTTAACGATCCGATAGATCAGTTCGAGAGATTTGCGGAGCAGCAGGCGGAACTCGATGCGGGCATTGATGAAGAAGCGCACCCGATGGACATTGATTTTGTGAATGCCCTGGAAGTCGGGTTGCCGCCCACCGGAGGTCTTGGCGTGGGAATCGACCGAGTGATTATGCTGATAACGGATTCCGCCAGCATCAGAGATATATTGTTGTTCCCGACGATGAAACCGGTGGATTATGTGGAAAAAAAGGACAGGAGTATCGACTTCTCCAAAGTTAGAGTTGAAGATCTTTTCAAGGATGAGGTGGACTTTGAAACTTTTAGCAAGTCCGATTTCCGTGCGGTAAAAATAAGAAAATGCGAGGCGGTTCCAAAGAGTACAAAGTTACTCAAGTTTACGCTGGATGACGGGACGGATGAACCGAGAATAATCCTGAGCGGCATCCATGCTTTCTACGAACCGGAAGAACTGGTAGGTAAGACCGCAATCGCGATAACCAATCTTCCGCCGAGAAAAATGATGGGAATAGAATCCAACGGGATGCTGATATCGGCGGTATACGACTATGGGGGAAAAGAAGACCTGCAACTCCTGATAGTGGATGACAACATCCCGGCAGGCGCAAAACTTTATTAGATGTAATTGATAACTACCGTCGCGGCTTTTTAGCCTAAAAGCCGCGACGGTAGTTTGTTTTTTCCTTCCGCCTGTCGTAGGGATCCTTCTCACGATTCCTAATCATTCGAGAGATGGCGGAAGACGGCATTTTGGACGTGATTTTGTAAAAAACAGGGAGATGTAAAAATGATAAGAGATGGCAAAAGAAATGAGAAAATGACAGAGATGGAAACATCGAAAGACAGAAAGACGTTATCGTGCAAACCGATTGGCTACATATACTCACCGTATAAAGGTAAGGCGGATACGCCGAAAAACGGAAATGAGAGGCCGGACACGGAAGCGGTCATAGAACTTATTGATGAGTATAAAGAGGGGATGGCGGACATGAGACCGGGAGAAAAATTTATGGTGCTCTTCTGGTTTGATCGAAGCGATAATGTAGAAATGACCGTACCGTTCCACGGAGAAGGTTCGATGACCGGACTTTTTTCTACCCATGCTCCGGCAAGACCTAATCCGATAGGTGTGAGCACGATTAGCGTTACGAGAATCGACGGGGTGAAAATTTATTTTACCGGTGCGGATATGTTCGATGGCACGCCCGTGCTTGACATAAAGTCGGCGGGACATGACTGAAGATAAATCTTTTCTAAGCAGAGCGGGCAGATCGAGGTATTAAGAAACAGAGATCGGTATAGAAAAAGGAAAAGCGGGAGTGAATATGGAACTTGAAGCAATCGTAGAAAAACTGAAGAAAGATGAAAGAAATCTGCCGTACACGGAGAGAGGAATCCCTCCCATATTTCAGATTTCCGAAAATGCAAAGATACTGATTGTGGGGCAGGCGCCGGGCAGAAAAGTGGAAGAAACGGGGATCCCGTTCAACGATAAATCAGGTGAAAAACTCGTCAAATGGCTCGGAATAGATAAGGAAGTATTTTATTCCGGGGATGTAGGCATAATGCCCATGGATTTCTATTATCCGGGCAAGGGTAAGAACGGGGATCTGCCGCCGAGGAAGTTCATTGCAAAAGAGTATCATCAGCAACTTCTTGCGCTGATGCCGTACATAAAACTGACGGTTTTGGTCGGGAAATATGCGATGGGACATTACCTGAAGGGACGCGAATATCATAACCTCACGGAAACTGTCAGACACTACCGGGAATATCTGCCCGAATATTTTCCGATAGTTCATCCCAGTCCGCTGAACTTTCGTTGGCAAGCAAAGAATTCGTGGTTTGAATCGGAAGTGGTTCCGGAATTGCAAAAGAAAGTGGAATCCGTGATATGAGTGGAATAGATACTTGAAAAATTTTGATTTTGCGTTAATATGTAGATATAAGGTATTACGCATAAATAATCGAAGATGATGCGGAATCTGCTAAAACCCGGTGGAGAGGACACAAACTTGCGGGTTGAACTTGCGGCACACCGAGTTTCAAGAATACGTCCACAAGCTGGCAAAGCGGATATTGAGCAAGAGGTGTTTTGATGAAAAGGAAAATATACAAGGAATTGGTGACATGGAAGAATACGCAAGCAGGCAGCACAGTTCTTTTGATAGAGGGAGCCGGATGCGTAGGCAAGAGTTATGTCGCAGAGGAATTTGCAAAAAATGAATACAGAAGTTATATTCTGATTGATTTTAAAACGGCACCCAAAGAGGTGACGGATATCTTTGAGGGCTGTCGAAATGATCCTGATACATTGCTGCTGTATCTGTCGAATTTCTATAAAGTTGAATTACATGAACGAGAAACTTTATTTCTTTTGAATGATGTGCAGTTCTGTCCCGAGGCAAGAGCCGCACTCAAAAACCTGCTTAAGGACGGCAGATATGACTATGTCGAAACGATATCTTTGATCTCGATGTCGAAAAATAAAAAAGCCGGAGAAGAGGAGCTTTTATCGCCGGAGGAGGAAAAGCGAATCAAAATGCATCCGCTTGACTTTGAGGAGTTTTTATGGGCGATGGAAGAAGAAACGCTGATGAACCGGATCAAAGGTTGTTTCGCAGGCAGAGGGCGTATGGGTTTGATGTTACATCGCAAGGCAATGGATTTCTTCAAGAGGTACGTTTTAGTCGGAGGGATGCCGCAGGCGGTCGCCGAATATGTGCGGACAAATGACCTTGGCAGGGTCAATGGCATAAAGCAGGAAATATTGGAGTTGTATCGCGCAGACATTATCGCACACACCGAAAGTTATGACGGAAAAGTCCTGCGGATATTTGAAAATGTCCCTTCGCAGCTTCAGAAACGCAATATAAAGTTCAGGCTGTCATCATTGGAAAAAGGGGAGCGCTCACAAGATTACGAGGATGCGATGTTATGTCTGGAAGACAGCATGATCGTCAATTTGAGCCGTAATTTCATAGACACAGGTGACGGCTTGAAATTGAAAATGGGCAGAATGTCAGTAAAATGCTACATGTTGGATACGGGACTTCTCATTGCCCATGCGTTTGGGGGAGATTTCGTAGCGAGGGAAGACGGTGGAAGGAAGCTTCTGTTTGATAAGCTGGAAGCCAGTAAAAGAATGATTGTTGAAAATGTTATTGCACAAATGCTTGTGGCGAGCGGGCATAAGCTCTACTTTTATTCCAACACCACAAGGACTGATGCGAATAGCCGCATGGAAATTGATTTTCTGGTCGCCAAAGACGGTGTGAAAGGCGGCCATGAGCTTTCTCCCGTGGAAGTGAAAGTGGGGCGGAATTATACCGTAAATGCATTGAATAAGTTCAGGGGGAAGTTCGACAGTCAGCTGGATGTTCCTTACCTCCTGCATGAGGAGGACTTGAAGGAGGGAAACGGAATCAGTTTTCTCCCCATATATATGACGCCATTGATAAACAATATGGATGATTTTATGAAATAGAGGCCGGTCATGAAAATTACTTTTTTGGTGGACAACAAGACGGAATCCACTTTGTGCAATGCGGAGTGGGGGCTTTCGGTGCTTATAGAGACCGGAAGGAAGATGATACTCATGGATCAGGGAGCATCCCCAATGCTGATCGAAAATGCCGAAAAAATGGATATAGACCTTTCGAGGGTGGACTTCGCCACGGTCAGCCACGGTCATTGTGACCATACGGGCGGGACAATGGCCTTTTTTGATGTCAATGAGAAAGCGAAAGTTTATATCCACAAGGATGCGCTGCATAGTTTTTTTGTTCCCGGCGAAATCGGAAATGTGGGTGTGCCGTGGAGCGGGGATTTTATAAAGAACAATGCAGACAGAATCGTTTTTACGGAGGGGGTTCACAGTGTCGACAGGGATGTGTGGCTCATCGGAAACGTGCCAAGGATGGAGGGGTTTTCGCCGACGGAAACATTTTATTTAAAAATAGACGATGAGATACTCCCAGATCCCATGAAGCACGAGCAGGCTCTTGTGATTGAGGACGGAGGGAAACTCCATATTTTTTCCGGTTGTAGCCATCAGGGAATAGTCCCTATACTCATTTATATAGGAGGACTCTTCCCGTGGAAGAAGATATCGACGGTAGTTGCCGGAATGCATCTTTACTCCGCAGGCGAGGAGCTGATAGACAAGGTGATAGATGAAATGGAAGCTTTGGGGGTTGAACGTATATTCCCCGTTCACTGCACCGGGATGAGAGCGATCGTCCGCTTTAAGATGAGGCTGGGAGATAAGGTAAATGTTGCGGCCGCGGGAGAAAGCTATGAGTTTTGAACGGCGCGGGTGCAGTGGAGAGGCGCGTTTAATTTCTATATTTCTATGTTTTTAAGTATGTTTTTAAGAACTTACGATAGCAGACGCGCCGGTGCAACAGGGAGGAGAAAATGAAGTCGAATACAACAAAGAGAACCCGAAAAAGTTCGGTAAAAATAAGCGATGAACTTGCGTCTATGGATACGGACACAAAATACCTGACGCCGATATTCGGATCGGAAGCAAGTGATGTGGGAATGCCAAACAGGAAACTCAACAGAAAGCCGGTCGAACCTCGCATCGCATCGGAAATGATACGTGAGTATTTGAGCATAGAGGGAAACTCGACACAGAATCTGGCAACTTTCTGCCAGACCTATATGGAACCTGCCGTGATGCGGCTTATGGCAGAAAACTTTGAGAAAAACGCGATTGACAAGGATGAATACCCGATGACCGCAGATCTTGAAAACCGGTGCGTGGATATCATTGCGGATCTTTGGAATGCGGATATGGATGAAGAACCTATGGGGACGTCTACAGTTGGTTCCTCCGAAGCGTGCATGCTCGGAGGACTTGCGATGTTGTTTCGGTGGAAGAATCTTGCCGATGCGGCGGGTGTGGATCGTACCGCAAAAAGGCCAAATATCGTCATTTCATCGGGGTATCAGGTTTGCTGGGAGAAGTTCTGCAGGTACTGGGATATAGAGATGCGCACCGTGCCCATGGATGAGGAGCATTTGTCACTGAACATGGATACGGTCATGAACTATGTGGATAGATATACGATAGGCATAGTGGCGATACTCGGAATCACGTATACGGGCAAATATGACGATGTTTGCGCACTGGATCTGTTAGTAGGCAAGTATAACAAAGAGCATCGGAACCTCCCCGTGCGGATCCATGTTGACGGGGCGTCGGGAGCCATGGTTGCGCCTTTTTTGCAGCCCGAACTTAAATGGGATTTCCGATTGAAAAACGTGTGGTCGATAAATACTTCCGGTCATAAATACGGGTTGGTGTATCCCGGCGTGGGTTGGATAGTGTGGCGAAGTAAAGAAGCACTTCCCGAAGATATGATCTTTTGGGTCAGTTACCTCGGAGGCGAAGAGGCGACAATGGCGATAAACTTCTCGCGTAGCGCTTCGCAGATAGTCGGACAGTACTACATGTTTATGCGCAACGGTTTTGAGGGATATAAGGAGATCCATCAACGCACGATCGACGTTGCCAGGTACATGGCAGAAGAGATCCGAAAGCTGGGGTGCTTTGAGATGCTCGAAGAGGCGAACGAGATTCCCGTGGTTTGCTGGCGACTCAAGAAAGACGCAGATGTGAAGTGGACGCTGTACGATCTGGAAGACCGGATGCGCATGCACGGTTGGATGATCCCCGCATATCCAATGCCGGATAACCTGCGGGATGTTGATGTGCAGAGGCTCGTGCTGAGGCAGGACTTCGGCATGCCGCTTGCGATAATTTGTATCAAAGAGATGAAAACGCAGATAGAAATTCTGAACAACGCGCAAGTGCCACTTGCCGGAAACAGGCACGATTCCAAACCGACAAACGGCTTTGACCACAGCGGCAGATAATGGTTTTGAGCGTAGAGGCAGATAAATAAATCTACTTTGCACGAATCCTCCGGGTTGGCAGCGGACGGTTTACTAAAATTATAAAAAGTGTCGTATAGCTTACTAAAATTAACACGAATTAACAAAAATCGGTAAAAAGTTTATTTTGCCGATTTTTCTTGACCGCGCGGAAACGTTAGTGTAAACTAACGTTGTGGATTTGTTGAATCTAACTTTAATTCATTTGATTTAATTCGTGAATTTGTGCCCCGGTAAGCCGCAGCCGCGGCTCCGTGCCGTTTCCCATTGTGGGACGCCACCGCGGCTTACCGGAGTGCGGGCTCTTTTCTTTGATTTTGGGGAGACCCGCACTCCCCGCCCCCGCCTTGCGAGTGCGGGGGCAGGGCGCCGGAAGTTGGAGGGCAATATCCCATGGGTAGTCGACGCGACGATAGTTGATTTTGCTAACCTTAACCGCATATTGGAACGTCGGCCGCAGAAAGAAAATTTGCCGAAAAGGCAGAAGCATCATCGAAGAAAGGATGAAGAAAGGAATAAGCTATGAAGAGATTGAAAAAACAATTCAGCACTCTCTTGCTCATGGTTATGCTCATTACCTGTTTCAGCCCGGCTTCCGCGTTTGCGAAGACGCAGGCGCAGCCGAAGAGCGGTAATACAGCAAAACAGATCCAAGAGAAAGCTTATGAAGAAGCTGACTTCTTTATAAGCGGAACGACGTTTAACGGTCTGACAGCGGCAGGAAAAGCCAAACTTCTGGAAAACAACGGGAAACTGACATTCCCATCGCTGAAATCACAGACCGGGCATCCGATTTCCCATATCGGAGCAGACAAGTTCAAGGAACTTGGTATCAAGGAGGTTACATTCTCCAACGATATTGAAAGCATCGGACACTCCGCGTTTTACAAAAACGAGATAAGCAAGCTGGTGCTGCCAAACTCCGTAAAGGAAGTTGAGTACGGAGCTTTTGCGTACAACGAGATCACGGATCTTAAGCTTTCGGAAAGTTGCACGTTGATTTATCCGAGTGTTTTCGGAAACAACCGGATCAAAGAGGTGACCGTACCCGACTGCGTCGGCGAAATACGCGTAAAGGCATTTGAGTCGAATCCGGGAGATCCGGCGCACGGCAACAAGGTGGTTCTCACGGTTTCGGATGTGGATCAGATCAATTTTTTCAACGATACCAAGGACACGTATTTCATTAAGACCAAGACGAGCAACGACTATATCGCAAGCGACTTTACCTACAACAATACCTCTCAAGCAGGTAAGTCGTATGCAGAAGTAACAGGTCTGAGCGCATCGGGAAAGAGCAAAAGAACGAGTAATCACTCCCTTGTGATACCATCGATAGTTTATGGTAGAGTTGTCAACGCTATAGGTAAAAACGCCTTCAGCAACACGTCTATGGATCCGACACTGAAGTTCACCGATTTGAAACTTCCAAGCGATGTTGTCACAATCGGTGATGCGGCGTTTATAGGAAACGGAATCAAGGCCGTGGATTTTCCGAATACGCTTCAGACGATAGAACAAAACTCATTTTCATACAACACTCTGAAAGAGGTATTCATACCGGAATCCGTAAAGAAGATTGGTCTGTCAGCTTTCATGGAAAACCTCATCAAGCAGGGGGATGCCAAGATCGACAACATCAAGGGAAAGGTTGTGGTCGAGAATTTTGCCTTTGACAAACAGGAAGGCAGCAATGACATAACTCCGGTTTATCTTAAGACGGCGCCTAAATTCAACATAAAGACGGAGGCTCCCGAAGGAGTAAAGGTAACATGCACTCCGGACAAGCAGGCTGAAGAGGGTCAGCAGGTCAAGATCAAATGCGAGATTGAAGATCAGAACAAGGAGATCCTCAGTCTCACTGTCAAGAAAAAGTATGGAACTGTTAAGGTTACAGGCGATTCATTTGTGATGCCGAAAGAAGATGTGACCGTTGTGGTTATCATCAAGGACAAGTATTCTCAGGATAAGTGGTGCATAGAGGACTTTAATTATGAGAGATACGAGGTCGGCGACTATGAAGACGAAAACTACATCAACGAGATGACAGTAAAAGGATTCTCGGAAAAAGGTGTGGAGAAACTTAAAACCAACAAGGAAGTGGTTCTGCCCGCTATGAACCTGAAGGGTGAAAAAGTAGAAGCGGTCTACGAGAAATCTTTTGTTAACAAGGGAATCACCAAACTCACGGTTCCCGGTAACTACAAGAAGATATACGATGAAGCCTTCAAGGGGAATAAGATAAAGAGCCTTGTACTTGATGAGGGGCTTGTATACATCTTTGACAGGACATTCGCGAACAATGAAATCGAAGAGTTTGTTGCGCCTAAAAGTTTCAAATACGCGTCAAAAGCAGCCTTTCAGAACAATAAACTCAAAAAGGTCATTCTGACAGACAACGTTACGAGCATAGGACCTGAGAGCTTCAGCGACAATGAGATAAGCGAACTCACTCTTGGAAACAAGACGGAGCTGATCTATTCAAAGGCGTTTGCAAACAACAAGCTGGAAGAGGTAAAGATTCCCAATACGCTGAAAAAGGATCTTCACGGCATACTCCCTCCTATAGCAAAGGATGCGTTTGACGGAAATCCGGGCAAAGATAATCCGCAGAAACCGGGAGAAAAGAAGGTTATTCTCTGGACTCCGGAAAAGGATAACCCAAACAATTTACCTGACGGAAACAACTACGTTGTGGATCCTGTTGTGGCAAGCAACTGGAGTGTCGACGATTTTGTATACGGGAAGATGAAGGTCAAGGATGTAGAGAACGGTGTGACGACCGAGGTAGAGCTCAACGCGGTTAAGGGCTTCTCCGAAAAAGGGCTTGCCAAACTTGCCACGATAAAAGATCTTGAACTTCCTGCCAAGGACGATAAGGGAGTCAAGATAGAAGCCGTGGACAGCAACGCTTTCGCAGGAGAATTTGGGACGACAAGGTTCAATACGCTTAAGATCCCTGAAGGATATAGGGTTATAGGCGCGATGGCATTTGCATACAACGGATGCGGCGGAGATCTGGTGCTTCCGGACAGTTTGGAAGCAATCGGCATGGCAGCATTCTTCAGAAATGCATTCACAAGTCTGACAGTGCCTGCCAAAGTAAAAGAACTTCCGCTTTCCATGGCGAGAGGAAACAAGATCAAGACAGTAACGTTCAAAGGAAATATTGAAACGCTGGGACGCCTGTCTCTTGCCGAAAATGAGATAGAGGAGCTTCACGTTCCTGATTCCTTGAGCTCCATAGGCGCTCAGGCATTGTATATAAATACGGGAGTGGATGCATACGACGGAAAGGTAGTTATACGCACGGCTTCGGGCAACAATCCAAAGAATCTGAAGAACAGTGAAAACTATCTGGTGGATCCTGCGCCGGTACCGCCTAAACCTCCTATCGACTACACCAAATGGGTCACCGATGACTTTGTGTATGACGGAAACAAGGTGGTCAAATTCTCGGATCAGGGAAAACTGAAAGTCAGAAGAAACAAGAATTTGGTAATTCCGGACAAGACGCCGGATGGAAAAGATGTTGAAATCATAGAATATGATGCATTCAGAAATCTGAATATGGGCTATGATATCGAGAGTGTAAAATTGCCTGATACGATCACGGAGATCGGCGACTACGCTCTGCAGTTCAATAACATCCAGCAGGTGAAACTCCCTCGGGAACTCAAGCGATTGGGTCTGGGCGTGTTCATGATGTCAAATGTTGAAAAGGTGGAATGGAATGATAAACTCGAATACATAGACCAAGGCTGCTTTGCCAATTGCCCTCTCGGCAAGGTAGAAATACCGGCTTCTGTTGAAACGATCATGAATGCCTCGTTTAGAAGATGCGAGCTTACGGAAGTCAAATTCGGCGCGAGCAGCAAGCTAAAGACTATTGCTTCGTTGGCATTTGCCGACAACAAGCTTACCGATATCGATTTGCCTGAAGGTCTTGAAAAGATTGGCTCACAGGCTTTTGCCAACCGTAAGGCGAATCAAGGAAACAAATTTAAAGAGATCAGTGTGCCCGCATCGCTGAAAGAACTCGGGGCAGGAGTGTTCACAAACAATCCGGGAGTTGAAAAGTATGACGGCGCAGTTGTTGTACATACTCCTGAGAAAAAGAACCCGAATAAGCTCAGGGATGATACACTGAATTCCTATGTGATAGATCCGGAGGTTATCGCAACGGATGCGGACAAAGAGGCTCTGAAGCAGGCTGTTGCTGAAGCGGAAAAAGTGGATGCAGACAAACTGTCGAGTGTGAAAATCGGAAGCAACACCGGCGGATTCAAGGCATTCTTTACCGAAACACTTGCAGAAGCGAAAAAGGTTCTCAATAACGCAGATGCAAGCAAATCCAAGGTTGACAAGCATACCGAGGATATGAGCTGGACGCTGAAGAGAGCGAAAATAGCAGGACTTATGTTTGAGAAAGAATCGCTGGATTCCCAGTCAGCAAGCTTTGACAAGGAAAAATGGGAGGCTGCCGAAGAGGCTTACAAAGCTGCAAAAAAATATGTGATGGTTCTGAACATCACGGATAAAAAAGTTGTCAAGATAGTCAAAGATCTTGATGTCGCTTTGAAAGATCTGAAAGCTGAAGGCGACCTCAAAGGTGCCACCGCATATGAGGGTGAAGCGGAAACGGGTCATGGACACAACTGGGATCCGTACGTTGTGAAAGTCAAAGTTTGGGTCAAGGACGGCAAGATCGTGTATGTCAGAGACAACGGCACGGTTTGCGACGATCCTAACGAACACGAAGAGCATAACAGAGGCTATTTCGAGATGGCGAATCAAATGCTCGTCGACTATATCGGCAAGGATGTTGCGGATATCAAGAACAAGGATTACAAAGAAACCGGAATAGACGTTGTGGCAGGCGCGACATATACCTGTGATGCTTTCCAGCAGGCTATATCCAAGGCTCTCAAGGATGTGCATACCGAAACCGTTGTTGTCCCTGAAAATCCGGATGAGCAGAAGCCATACGACGGGTATGTAAGACTTACATTTGACAAGGGTGCGCACGGAACACTGGAAGGTAAGTCGGTGATCGATGTCAGAAAAGACAAGGAAGTTGATCTTAATGAGAATGCGCCTAAGGTAAAGGCCGCAAACGGCTGGAAATTCAGCAAGTGGGACAAAGATCTCAAGGGCAAATTCGCAGAAGACACCAAGATTACCGCGCTGTATGAGGAAGTGAAAGCAGAGCCGTCAAAACCCGGCGATAAGAAACCGGTGGCTCCTAATGCGCAAACACCTGCAACACCTGCAACACCTGCAACACCTAATGCGCCTGCGGCACAGAAAACGCCTTTGTTCATAAAGAACGCAAAGACGATCAATTTGACGCCACAGCAGCAAAAGGATATGGCGGAAGGTAAGTACAGCTATATGGAACTCACCGTGAAGAACATCACCGTAAAAGTGACTCCGGAAGAGTTTAAGAGCATGTACAAGGCAAGTAACCTTAAGACATACTTCAAGGTTTCCGCCAAGAGCAAAAAGACAATTAAGTCAAAGGCTCTCAAAAAGAAGATTTTCAAGGGCAAGGTATATATGCTGAACATGGTTGTATCGGGCACGCAGATGAAGAAGCTTAACAATGTGAGCATCGCATCCGTGGGCAAGGTCAAAGTAAAGACCAAGTTCAAAATGATGCGCCTAACGCCTAAGAAAGGAAAGAAGTCTGCGCTGATCAAGAAAGGTGGACTCTACAAGGCAAGCTTCGACAAGACTGCCAAGAGAGTATACTTCAATACCAAGGGCAACCTTGAGAAGACATACTTCGGACTTGTGAAGATTCAGCCTAAAAAAACAAAGAAAGCAAGGTAATCTCATACTCCTTTCATTAAACCGGGGCGGCACCGTTCAAACGGCGCCGCCCCGCTATTTTGCATTTTTAATTATTGCTTCTCCCCAAATGTAATATCTTCAAGTTCCGATGGGTTTTTCAGGCAATTGAACTCAATTTGTCTTCTGTATTCTGATGGAGGTATACCGGTTTGCTTCTTAAACGAGGTGGAAAAACCGGCAACGGTATCAAACCCTACTTTCTTTGCGAGCTCTTCTATGGATAAATCGGAATCGGCCAGTAAATGAGAGGCGTAGTCGGCTTTTTTTGACAGAATGTATTCAGTGACGGTACACCCTGTAAATTGCCTGAATAAATTTTTCAGCTTTGTTGCGCTCATATTCGCCAATCTGGAAAGCTCCGCCAATTTTATCGTGTGTGAAAAATTGTCATCAATGTACTGAATAACATGAACGATGCTTTCATAATCCGCGCTTTTTTTAGGCAATCTTCCGTTTCCCATTTCGAGCACCGCCGACATCAGAGCATAAGCGCCTGCTATGTAATACAGTTCTGCTGCCATTCCGTTTAGAGAACAGTCATATATCTTTTTCAGGACATCCATGATTTCAGCTGACCAATTGTGTTCGCCGCCCATGTTTTTCAAAATTTCAAGAGGACTTGCCTTTTGCGCTGTAAAAAGAGTTCCAAGATGCATTTTATAAAATGACGGGGAATATAGAACCTCAGTATAGGCGACCCGACTTCCTTTGCGCATTAAAGTATTTATAGGGGCGCCGTTTTCCTCCAAATAAGCGACGATTTTGCCCGGAGGCAGATGCTTTGCATATTCGAGACGAAGCGAGATATAAAGCGAATCGTTCGGCATTGTAAGCTCGGTGTCTTTCAGAAAATAAAAATCACATTTTGTAATCACGAAATGCTCTCCATGAGGCAGAAACCAAAAATATCCCTGTGTTATATGATCATCCCCTTGAAAGAAAGAACCGCAACCGAAGGGATTTTTTTCATTATTTTTTACCATTCCCATGTCATTGCACATAGAGTTTATTATATTTATCATCATGCATCACCATTTTTCCTATCAGACATTTTTCTTTTGAGAAAAGACATATACATACTTAATCTATTGCTCAAACGAGTGAGGATATATTATACTTCCAATTAGATAAGGACAACTGATGTGATTTTAGCAGGAAAACGCTAATATTTCAAGGGAGAAAAACGGTTTGAAACTTGATGTGCGCTATAAATTCTTTTTGCTGACACTTATCAGTGCAGTGGCATTTTCTGCAAAGGATATTGTATACGGGAGTATTGTCTTTAGCATTGTATGCTCAATTTCTTTTCTTCTCGGACAAAGAAAAAAGACAATAAAATTCACTGCTGCATATGTTTTATTGCTTTTATTTATTATTTTTTCAAAGCACATGCCGACGACTTTGAGCAGCATGATTTTAATGGTCGTTTTATGTATAAGAATGTGCATGCCGATCATGCTCTACGGGCAAACATTTTTGAAAACGACATCGGTCAGTGAAATGGTAACAGGTCTCTATGCGATGAAGATCCCTCGTGCATTTATCATTACTTTTGCGGTTGCCATGCGTTTTTTTCCTACTGCAAAAGAAGAAATTTCTTACGTGCGAGATGCCATGTCGCTGCGGGGAATAGGGTTTTCCTTGCGGAACTTAAGACTGCGACCGGCGCTCGTATTTGAAGGCTTTATTACACCGCTTTTGGTTCGGGCATCTACCATTGCGGAAGAGCTTTCAGCGGCTTCGATCACTCGCGGATTGGACAATCCCGCGCCCAGAACAGCATTCATAAAACTTAACATAACATTCAAGGACACATTTTTGACTTTCATATTTACAGTTATGCTGGTTTCCGCTCCGATATTACGGGCAACCGTTGGGAGGTGATGGATTGATTGAATTGGAACAGGTTAGTTTTCGCTATGCAGAAATGGAAACGGAGGCATTGCGGAATGTTTCTCTTAAAGTAGATAGAGGTAAATGTGTCGTGCTTTCGGGAAGTTCGGGGTGCGGAAAAACAACCGTCACAAGGCTTATAAACGGATTGATTCCGAGTTTTTATCCGGGAGAACTTTCCGGAACCGTAAAAATAGACGGTGAGGATATTGCCGGACGGGAACCGCATGAATTAGCCGTACAAATCGGTTCTGTGTTTCAAAATCCGAGAACACAATTTTTTAACACGGATACAGACAGTGAAATTGTTTTCGGCATGGAAAATTGCGGGGTTCCATATGAAGAGATGCATCATCGTTATGAACAGACGGTAAATGATCTTAATTTAGAGAATCTGTGCGGTAGGGACATTTTTGCGCTTTCAGGCGGAGAGAAACAGCAAATTGCATTTGGAAGCATCTATGCGCTGTCTCCCGAAATATATGTTTTGGACGAGCCGTCCGCAAATCTGGACAGGATTTCAACCTTAAGACTTCGAGATCTCCTTTTGCGGTTGAAAAATAGCGGAAAGACTTTACTGATTTCTGAACACCGGCTTTATTATCTTCGTGATGTGGCAGATCGGGTGGCATTGCTTCACGAGGGCGGACTGACCGGACTTTACGATATGAACCGGCTCGTTGACGTACCAGTGGAAACTCTTAACGGTATGGGTCTCCGCACGTTATGGGATATTGAAATTTCGGTTTCTCCTGCAAGTTGTCCCGTGAAAATCCCCGCGTTGGATATAAGAGATCTTTCGGTTAAACGAGGGAAAAAAACTGTGTTGAAAAACATCAATATTTCGGTGGATTACGGGGATGTTGTCGGGATAATCGGAGAAAACGGTATCGGAAAAACGACATTGGCGCGAACGGTCTGCGGGCTTATGAAAGAAGATGAAGGAGACATTTATGTAGCAGGGCAGCTTACGAATCTTCGTATGAGAAAACAATTTGCTTTTCTTGTAATGCAGGATCCGAATTATCAGCTGTTCAGCGATAGCGTGCTTGGAGAAACAGCGCTTACAGCTTCCGGTGAAATACCGGATTCAGAAGATGTGCAAAGGATTTTATCGTCTTTGGAACTTACAAGTGTCCGGGATAGACATCCGCTCTCCTTGTCCGGCGGGCAAAAGCAACGTTTATGTATAGCTCTTGCGGCTTTATCGCCGGCAAGGATACTCTTTTTTGACGAACCGACAAGCGGGCTTGATTTTAAGAATATGAATCGCGTGGCAAAGATGCTGAAGGAACTTTCCAAGGAAAAAACCATTATTGTGATCTCTCATGATAATGAATTTCTGGATCTTGCCTGTACGCGAATCATATCCTTGTCGAGATAAATTAACAACAGAAAGTGAGGGAGATTTAAAATGAATCAAAACAAAACTACTTCCGGTACTAAACCGGGCGGCCGCGATTTTATCAATCTCGGCATTTTTACCGTTATATTTATTGTGCTTTTTATGGCATGCATTATGGTGATGAGTATGACCGTTTATACCTTACCGTTTGGCGTTGCATTAGGTTCTTTCGTTGCGGCATCTGTGTATATGTTGCTTCGGGCAAAAGCGCCTAAAACCGGTGCGATCATATTGTTCGGAGTTCTGTTCGGGCTGGTTATGTTCGTTATGGGCAGCGGCTGGCCAATACTCGCGGCGGTAATTGCAAGTTCAATTATCGCGGAATTGATAGCAAGAAGCGGACATTATAAAAGTTACGCTCGCGAGGTCATCGGTTATTGTGTTTTAATGCTGGGGACGGCCGTCGGCTCTTATATCCCGTTTCTTGTAATGAAAGATTATTATCTTAAAGTTGCTGAAGGGAACAGTATCAACGGGGAATTCATGTCTCGCTTGGTTGAATTTATCAGCGGTCCGTATCTTGCTGCAGCTTTAGCTACCACAGTTGTCACTGCTATATTGGGAACTGTGTTGGCTCGGGCTGTTTTCAAAAAACATCTTGTGAAAGCAGGATTACTCAAGGAGACGAAGTGATGAAAGAAAAGAAGACAAAAAGCGGCATGTCACGTATTTTTGAACTGGCGACAGGTCATAAACGGCTTCTTGCGATCAGCGGCGTTCTTGCGGCTCTGGCCGCAATCGCCTCTTTTGTTCCTTATGTTGCCGTTTATTATATCATTCGTGATGTGATCTCTGTTTATCCGGAATTCACGAAGCTGAATATAGATTCGGTTTTAGGGTACGGAATGATTGCAGTGATAGGCATTGCATCCGATGTGATTTTATTTTTCGGTTCTTCGATATGTGCGCACCTCGCTGCGTTCGGAACGCAATACAAACTCAAAACGGTATTAACGGAACATATTGCAAAGGTTCCGCTCGGTTTTCATTTTAATATCGGAAGCGGACGATTTCGCAAAGTATTGAATCAGGATATTGAACAAATGGAAAACTTCATAGCTCACACATATCCTGACATGGTAGCTGCCTTTGTTGCGCCGGCGGCTCTGCTCGCAGTTCTGTTCGTATTTGATTGGCGCTTCGGTCTTGCCGCTTTTATCGCAGTCATCGCCGCTTTCGGCATACAGATGATCGCTATGGGTTCTTCGAATTCCGAGCTGATGTCTAAATTGCAGAAAAACACGGCGGATATGACGGAGGCCACAGTGGAATACGTAAGAGGAATGCCGGTTCTTAAGGCCTTTGGTCAAACGGCGCACTCTTTTAAACAATTACGAGGCGCAATTACAGCATATACAAAATTTATGCTGACCTACACGTTAAAATGGAAAAATTCAACCGCATCATTTATGGCGCTTATCAACAATATTTATCTTTTTCTTATTCCTGTAGGGATTCTAATCGGAAAAGGAACGAAAGACTACAATGACTTTTTATTGAATTTCATTTTTTATTTATTGCTTGCGCCTGCTATGGCTTCCGTGCTTCATAAATTTTTGTATGTGTCCTCTTCAAGCATGAGAGTTTCCGGCGGAGTCGAAAGTTTTGATGAAATAATGGCATTGCCGGAGTTGGTTGAAATAGAGCGAGGGAAAAAGCCTGATGACGGAACTGTATCATTTCAAAACGTGTCGTTTTCATATAGCGGGGACGACGATCTTGCGTTATCAGATGTAAGTTTTACTGCACGGGCGGGAGAAGTTACCGCTATTGTCGGAACTTCCGGCGGCGGAAAAAGTACTATAGCTCACTTGATCCCCCGGTTCTGGGATGTATCAAGGGGCAGGATATGTATAGGAGATGCGGATATACGCGAAATGACGGAACAAGACTTGATGCGTCAGGTCAGCTTTGTTTTTCAGGATGTATACCTCTTTAATCAAAGTGTTCGGGATAATATCAAAATAGGTTTTCCCGAAGCATCGGATGAAGAGGTTACAGAAGCGGCAAAAGCGGCTTGCTGTGACGAATTTATTGAAAAACTGCCGGATGGATATGACACGGTGCTGGGAGAGGGCGGGATCCATTTGTCCGGAGGTGAGGCTCAGCGCATATCCATTGCCCGCGCTATTGTTCGAAATACTCCTGTTTTAGTTTTGGATGAGGCTACAGCTTTTGCGGATCCGGAAAACGAGAGACTTATACAAACGGCTTTACGCAGACTCATGGAGGGCAGGACAGTTATTATCATAGCCCATAGACTTGGAAGCATAAAGGACGCCGATAAGATTTTGGTGATGAATGAGGGGAAACTTGTTGAAAGCGGAACGCATTCGGCTCTTTTGCAGAAAAACGGAGTGTATTTAGATATGTGGACGAGATACACGCAATCTCTTGAATGGGGCATCGGAAAGGAGACGGTTATTTCATGAAAATGTTTAGAAATTCTTTGCTATTGGATAAAAATGCGGAAAAAGGGCTGCGAAGTGCGGCAATAGCTTGTTTTTTTACAAGCATCTCACTGATGATACCTTTCATGATTACGATCCGACTTTTCATAGAAATTTTGAAACCTCTAACGGGAGGAGATGTTTCATGGAATAAAATTTGGATATTATTCGGGATCGGTATAATAGCCTTTATTGCAGTTTTCTTGTTTTCAAAACATGATTATATGAAAACCTATGTATCCTCCTATAATCAATCCGAGGCGACCAGACTTCGCGTAGCGGAGCAAATGCGGAAATTACCGATGAGTTTTTTCAATGTAAGAGATTTGAGCGAGTTATCCTCTAATATTATGACGGATTGCACAAATATCGAAACGGCGACTTCCAATATTGTGCCCCAGCTCCTTGCTAATGTGGCATCATCAGCGTTTGTTTTAATATGTCTTGCTTTCTTTGATTGGCGAATGGCACTTGCTATATTCGCTATGCTTCCGCTTGCGGGACTCATCTTTTGGGGGAGTCGCAAGTTGCAAAACCGGTTATTTTCAAAACATATTTCCGCGAAGCTTACAGCGGAAAAACAGTCGCAGGAGTATCTCGACGGTATTAAAGTGATACGTTCCTGCAACCTTGGGGGAGAAAAATATAAAAAACTTGATGATGCTTATACAGAATTACGGTCGGCGGCGATTCGCATAGAACTTGTTTCCGGCTCGATTATGGCGCTGTCGTCCATGTTGCTCAGATCGGGTATCGGCGTTACGGCTTTTGTGGGTGTACACCTATTGACGGCAGGAGAGATTGATTTTCTCGTTATGTTGATGTTTTTGCTGATTGCAAGTAGAATTTACGGCCCTATTCTTACGGTGTTGACACTGCTGCCGGATATACTCTATTTGAGAATTTCCACTAAGCGGCTTCGCGCTCTGATGGAGAGTGAAGCAATGACCGGGGAAACAAGCACTCCGATTGAAAATACGGATATATCTTTTGATAATGTGAGTTTTGCCTATGGTGAGGAACCCGTTCTTGACGGAGTTGATTTTACGGCAAAAACGGGACAAATCACAGCGCTCGTGGGGTCTTCGGGCAGCGGCAAAAGTACCATTTCCAAGTTGGCGGCAAGATTCTGGGATACAGATGGCGGAACGGTGAGTGTCGGAGGTGTAGATGTAAAAGAGCTTGATCCTGAATATTTAATGCAGCATTTTGCATTCGTATTTCAGGAGGTTATTCTCTTCAATGACACGATAGAAAATAATATTCGTATCGGAAAACCGAATGCAAGCGAGAAAGAAATCAAATCAGCGGCAAAGGCGGCTTGCTGTGACGAGTTTATAGAAAGACTGCCGGATGGCTATAAAACAATGCTCGGTGAAAACGGAGCGACGCTTTCAGGTGGAGAAAGACAGCGTATTTCAATAGCCAGAGCCTTGCTTAAAGATGCGCCTGTTGTGATACTTGATGAAGCCACGGCCTCGCTTGATCCTGAGAATGAGGTCTTTGTTCAACAGGCGATCAATCAACTTGTGGCCGGAAAAACTGTTTTGGTTATAGCGCACAGGCTGCGTACCGTTCTTCATGCGGATCATATTGTAGTATTGGATCGAGGGAAAGTGGTGGAACAGGGGAAAGGAGAGGAGCTGCTTGCGCGCAGTGGATTATTCTCAAAAATGTATTACACTCAGCAAGATAATTGTGGGTGGAGAGTTTGACGGTGAATTGATTGCCCGATAGGGGAACATATGAACAGTGAAGCTATAGGACAAAAATGGCAAATAAAAAAGCCGCAAAACCTTGAAAATCAAGTGCTTGCGGCGTGGAGCTTCCGAGCGGGATCGAACCGCTGACCTGCGCGTTACGAATGCGCCGCTCTGCCAACTGAGCCACGGAAGCGCCTCGGGATGAAAAATCCTGCCGGCACAAGCGCCGGAGAAAATTTCCCTGCCCGATTAGTTTAGCATGAGTAATGAAGCATTGCAAGAAATTTATTTTACGCTGTCATTTTACCCTTGTTGCTGCTTGATCCTTGATAATTCCCCTCTGTAATTATTAACCTGTCGGTCATTGTTTACGCTGTTTTGAGTAATTTGGAAATGTGGATTGCGGGGGATATTGATCTAATCTATAATAAAGGGGAATACAAAGGTTTTGCGCCTGCGGAAAATTGGAGTTTACTCGATGCATGTGCGACAAAACCGATGGAGTCGTCTTAAGTATGATAAATGATAGATGAGGAGATTAGGCGCATGTTTGAATACATAAGTACGGAGAAGGCTCCCGCAGCCGTGGGATCTTACTCGCAGGCGGTACGCACGGGAAATATGCTTTATGCATCGGGACAGATCCCCCTTATTCCGGAAACGGGAGCGATTGAAGCCAATGATATTGCGGGGCAGGCGGAGCAGGTTTGCAAAAATATCGGAAAGGTATTGGAAGCAAGCGGGCTTACTTTTGAAAACGTTGTAAAGACGACATGTTTTCTTGCCGATATGAGTGATTTTGCGGTGTTCAACGAGGTGTACGGGAAGTACTTCACCTCAAAACCGGCGCGTTCCTGCGTGGCCGTAAAACAGCTGCCAAAGGATGCGCTCTGCGAAATTGAGATTATAGCGATAGGTTGAGACTTTGTAGGCTTCCGGGACGACGGTTTGGAAGCTGAACTTGAGGGCGAGGCGAGTTGCGTGGAAAAGTACTGCAATGCTTAACATTTATTACGGAAGAGAATCGGTAGATAAAGAAAAATTCATATTCGAAGAGATTAAAAGCACGGGGTTTGGCGAGAAACACCGTGTTGTGGTTATAGTGCCCGATCAATATACACTTGAGTCTGAGCGGGCGGCGTTTGCGTGCCTGGATAAAAAAAGTCTCATAGGTCTTGATGTATACAGTTTCTCGCGCTTGGGACACAAAGTTCTGTCGGAACTTGGTGGGATCGACAATACATTTATCGACAAATACGGAAGACAGATGCTGCTAATGAAGGTAATTGGGCAGCAAGAAGATCTGGAGCTGTTTAAAGGGAACGCAAAGAAAAGCTCCTTTATAGAGCTTGCAAATGATTTTATTTCCGAATTAAAGCAGTATGAAATCACTCCGCAAGAATTGAACTCACTCTACGAATCCATGCCTGCGGAAGAACTTCTCACAAGAAAGCTGCGGGAGATCTTCTTGATATACGATATGTATGAGCGTGAGATAGCCGGGAAGTACACAGATTCGGAAGATTTTGTCGACATATATACGGAAAAGATACCGGAATCGTCCGTAATAAAAGGTTCAAAGGTCTGGATATATGGATTTGATTCATTTTCGCCAAAGAACATGCACATAATAAAAAGCATTATGTCGGCGGCGGAAACGGTGAATGTGGTTTTGACATATGATGAGAACTGTCGGGATGAAGAATTGTTCGCTCTCTCCGCAGAGATGATGAAAAGGTTGAGAAAGGCTGCGGGCGAATGTGATTGCGAAGTGGATAAGGTGGCGAAAATAGAGACAAAGGCCGCAAAAGCAAAGGCGATAGAATATCTGGAAAAAGAGCTTTTTGCGATAGATACGGTGCCTGCTGACTTTGCCCCCGCAAAGATCTCATCCCATCAAAGCTCGAGTGTGTTCAATAAAACGTCCGATCAGGGCAATGCCGCGTCGATCAATGCAGACTCGCTCAATTCCGCTTCGGTCAATGCCAATCCGAGCACCGGGATTACGGTCTGCGAAGCCGCAAACATGTACAGCGAAGCTGAGTCGGCCGCGGAATTTATTTTGAGGCTGCTCAGAGATGAGGGCTACAGGTACAGAGACATAGTAATGATATGCAACGACAGCCGGACAAGAAGTGGAATCATTTCCAGGGTATTCGAAGAATATGGCATACCGCTTTTTCATGACATCAAAAGAAAGATCATAAACTCGGCTCCCGCAGTTTACTTGGTATCGATGTTGGAAACGGTACTAAACGGATACAGGACAGGGGATATCTTCAGAACTCTGAAAAGCGGCATGATAACCCTGAAAAGCGATGCGCAGGATCCGCCACAAGCGCCCGGGAGCGGTAAAGATGTGGTTTTCCCGGGAGAAGAGATAGAGCGGCTTGAAAACTATGCGTTGAAGTATCGCATCAGGGGAAGCATGTGGAAAAGACCGTTCAAATACGGTAGCTTTGAATACGGCAAAGAGGAGTTGCAATCACTGGAAAATCTGAGAAAAGAAGTGATAGAGATTTTTGCGGGGCTTGAGAGGATCATTGACCAGAGTGTGACGGTGGGAGAGTTCATCGGAAATTACTATAATTACCTGATGAATGAATTGGATTTTGAGAGTAATTTAAGTCGTTTCATGAATTTGCAAAGCAGGCACGGCGCCGTTGAATATGCCGAAGAAACGAGACAGATTCTTAACATGCTGGTGTCCATACTGGAGCAGCTTGTGGAGCTGATCGGAGATGATGCATTTGCGCGCGACGGAAACCGGGCATTGACCTTTGCGGATTTTGTGGAAATTTTCCGTATAGGTTTAAGTGAAATAGAGGTGGGGAGAATCCCATCGTCTATTGACGATTTGATGTTCGGGACGATGAAGCGAATACGTAGCGGCAATGTGAAAGCTATTGTCGTTGTGGGGGCAAACGAGGGAGTTTTGCCCGAAGCACCGACCGATGAGGGTCTTCTGGCATTTGATGAGCTTGACAGGTTGAGCGAGGCGGGGGTGGAGATATGCAAATCCGACAAGACAAGGATGCAGGAGGAACGCCTTGCCATTTACAGAAACCTCTGCAAACCGACAAAACACCTGTGGATAAGCTACTCAAGAAGTGATGAAGAGGGCAAGGAAACGAGGCGCTCCAACATAGTGGACACTATTTGCGCAATATTCCCCGGGATGGTCATAGAGAAAGATATAGTCAACCGAGACGATGAGATGGCATTGATAGGTGGCAAATTCAGTACACTTCGCTATCTCAGCGAGCGTATGAGGGAAGGTCTCTATCCGTCCGTTGAGGAAGCAAAGCAACTTCGGGAAGAGACAATTTCGCCGCATGAGAGCAAAGACCGGGATCTCCGAGATAGAAATGCCGCGTATGATGGATGCAATGAGCATGGGATTTGGGCTGCGGTAAAAAAAACGTATGAGAAGTCGGGAAGTGAAAGCCTGCGCGAGATACAGCGGAGTCTTGCCTTTCGCAACAGCCCGGAACCGTTGGAAAGGGGCTTGACGGGACGTTTTTTTAAAGAAGATGCCCATGGGTCAAAAATATTGTCCTCATCAAGGCTGGAGAAATATGCGCACTGTCCGTTCTCATATTATGTTTCCCGCATACTGTCTCCCGTGGAGTTCAGAGAATTTCAGGTTGCGGGCAGGGAAATAGGAGATGTCTACCATGCGTGCATTATGAAAGTAACAGAAGTTCTGAGCCGGGATGATATTTGGAACAGCGTGTCCGAAGAAGAATGTGAACGGTTGCTGGCAGAAGCCATCGAAGAGGAAACCGCTAATTACCGCGACGGTCTATTTTCTTTCGGAAATGAAGAGTCGTATAAGCTCAAAAAAATAAAGGAGACATGCCTGAAATCCCTCAAGATCCTCATAGAGCATGTGAGAAAAGGGAAAATAAAATCAAGTCTCTTTGAAGTTGGATTCGGCAAGAATCGTCGTATAGCCCCGATAGTCATAGATATCGGCGCCGAAAGGAAAAGCACCGCCGACGAAAGCTCCGAAAAAAGCGAGGTCTTTATCGAGGGAATAATAGACAGGGTGGATTATCTTGAGAACGGAAGAGTCAAGATAATCGATTATAAATCCGGGGAAAATACGATAAGCAAACCTGAGGTAGAAGCAGGCTACAGACTGCAGCTGATGCTATACATGAAAGCGGCGCAGGAACATGAAAAGAAGCCTGCCGGAGTTTTTTACTTCCGCATACAGAATCCGAGATTCGCCGAAAAGCCGGGAGAAAAAGGTGATGAGGGCATTGCGGAAAATCTGAAAAAGAACTTAATGAGGGAGTTCAGGTTAGAAGGATTTGTCGTGGATGATTTGGAAACGATAAGGTGTATAGACGGCGAATTTGAGAGAAAATCCGATGTCATGAAAGTTGACGTCGATAAGAAGAATAGCGGATTCAAAGGCAAAGCGCTGCTCAGCGAGGATGAATTCAAGCAGCTTCAGGATGCAGTGGAAAAAAGGGTGAAGTTTCTCGTAGAAGGGATGAATGACGGAAAGATAGACATAAACCCAATGAAAGTAGCCGGAGCATCAAGAAGCAGTGCAGTAACCGCGTGCGATTACTGTGATTACAGAAGCATATGCAGATTCGACACACAGTTTGAGGGTTGCGAATACAACGTGGTGAAGTGAGCCGGATCATTGCAAAGGCCTGAAAAAGGGGCAATGTATATAAAGCAGTATATTAAAGCACCGTGAAAAAACCGGGAGTGCACATTCACTCCCGGTTTGAATTTTCTCAAGACGGAGGCTATTTACCGTAAAAGTGTACCCAAGAAGATAAAATATTTTCGGTGCGCTCCCAGCTTGCCAGTGCCGTCTTATTTTTGCTTACTTTGTCTGATATTCCAAGCTCACCGCCGTCGCCAAGGACATAGAGGGAATAATAGTTGTTTGTTTTTGCATCAGCGCATTGTCATCCCACGCAATGCCCACCGATTTAAACTCTTTTGTCGTATTGTTTTTAACGGACAGGTTTGAAAAAGACGATTCGACCGTATCGGAGTGTTTCTCCGAAAAACTGTGTCGTATGTACAGCCCTGCCCCGATTGCAACGACAAGAAATATGATTATACTCAATGTTACTTTGCTTTTCGTATTCATTTAAATACCTCCGATTTTCATTTAACAAATTGCTGTTTTTTTAATTTAATTCTTGTAAACATGCGTTTTCGATTCCGTAACTTATGCCTGCGATGCGGCGGAAATCCATATCGTGACTCACGACGACTATGGTTTTGCCGGCTTTATGCAGCTCCATGAGCGCATTCATGACGATGGCCTTGTTTTCTGCATCGAGCGAACCTGTAGGCTCGTCCGCCAACATTATGTCAAAAGGCTTGACCATGTTTCTGGCAATTGCAACTCGCTGTTGTTCGCCTCCGGAAAGTTCATATACTTTTGACTTAAGCTTATCTGCCACGCCCATGTAACCCAGAGTTTTTCGTATCCGGGCACCGTGATCTTTGTACTTGCCATATTTGGCGGCAAGAGACATGTTTTCCCAAACGCTCATCTTTTCCACCAGTGCAAAGTTCTGAAAAAGATAAGCGATTTTATTTCTCCTCAAAAGTTCACACGTCTTCTCCTTTTGTATGGGATTCTTCTTGCCAAAACACACCATCTCGCCGGTCTCATAAGATTCCAAAGTTCCAAGTATGTTCAAAAGAGTGGTTTTGCCGCTTCCGCTTTTGCCGAAGATACATATGAAATCCCCCTCGTGGATTTGCAGATTTACATTTTTAAAATACTGTGATTCCCATAACTCTTGGACACGCCGGTCAATGCGATTTGTACATGTGTATCGTTCATTTATCAGCCCTCCTTCAATCTTGTGCCGATATTTCTTTCGCTGTGCTTAAGTTGTACGATTTCTACCGTATTACATATCAAAAGGGCAATTACACTTATTAAAAGAACAATTGACAGTTTTGACAAAGTCCATCCTCCCCTCGGGACGAAAAAGCCCACGCCGCTGAACATGTAAGTTACGAATATTACCGCAAAAAGTAAGGCAATTCCCATGAGCGAAAAGAATATCCCCCATAAAATTTTCTTTTTGTGAATGGATAAAAAATTATACCCCAAAAGTCTTGAAACGTCGATTCTCCTACCCTGATCGTGGAAATATGATTCTCTGTCGATCTTGACAAGGGTCGCCAAAATCAATATTGCCAGTAAAAATCCCGCAAAATTGATGATGGCATCCGTCTTAAAGGCGTCTATGCGTCTTGCAACTTGATCGTATACACTGTTTATTGACGTTATGTAAGCTTCCGCACCTATTTTATTTATTGTGTATTTCAGTTCTTCATAGGCTTTACCCGGATTTTTCACATACGGATGGAACTTGCCGTTTATCAGTATAAGTACATAGTCGAGGTTATTGGGCTTATCCGGGTGTTTCAGTGAATCGAATGTGAAAAAATTCTGTCCCGCTTTGATGTTTAGATATCTCTCGACCACTTCTTTTTTTCGTTCTTCCGGTTTCAAAGGCATGTGTCGCTTTCAGTTTAAGCTTGTCGTCTTCTGTCACACGTTTGTTTTCGGGTGTCAATACGATCCATTCCCCCGCTTTTACTTTGTCGATTCTGATGGCTCTACCGCTCTTACCTATCACGGAAGTATAATTGAGAAAATTTTTATTGATATATGCGTAGTTGCCTTCAAATTCTTGGGTTTTATTGTAGTTTTTATCCGCGGGATTCTGCTCAAGATCAGTGTAGGGTGCGAAGTACATGAGAGCGCCTTTTTTGTTCAGCTTGTCCCACAGTGCACTTAATTTAGGGGTCACCACTTTCTGCAGCTTCTCGTCATCCCGTTCATGCGTCGATGGCCATGTGCAATAAATGTCCACATAGTTTTTTGAGTTATTCCACTTATCAATATTGGGCTTCAGATGTAGATATTGGTATGCACTGAAGAGTGTGATCACCGACATATATAAGACTGTGGCAATCGACAATATCTTAAACACAGCGGTTAGCTTGCCATAGGTTTTCCCATATCCTTTCAAAACATATACCGGTCTCAAACCGGACACTTTGAAAAGCAACAATACAAATTCCATTGCGAAAATAAGAGCCATCACTATTGCCGAAGCCGGATACAGCGTTTTGACCGCATATATGTATCTGAAAAAGTTACCCGACCCGGTTAAAACATATAGGGTAATATTCAAGGCGACAAAGGAGACTGGGAAAGGGATGAACGTCAGGGAGACAACCTTTTTCAAGCAGAATCGCAGCTTGTTGTGCCCCAACAAAGCGGATACGGCAAATTCTCTTGACAAAGAACTGTTATACACAATGCAGCAAAATAACAATGCGACAATCAGTATAGACAATATCGTCATACACATAAAAAACTGTGCTTGGGTATAATCGCTCGGCAGCGAAAAATCGTAGACCTGCTTGGCCTGAATGCCAAAACCTCCGCGGTTGAGAGTATCGATAAATTCGTCTATATCATTGCTGCTTCCCTTAAGATGCTAGTCGCCGCTTGAATAGTTGTTGTTGATCTTTTCAAAAGGTTTGAGGTTCACTTTTTTTGTGGTCAGCAGAGTGAAAGAATCGCTCCTGCCAAATTTGTTAAGCCCTCTATGGCTTTCGGTTAAGGATATATTTCGGAACTCGCTTTTAAACCACTCTGCGTCGTGCAAAAATACGAATACATTGACTTTAGCCTGCTCTTTTTCATTATTTTTCGGAACGTACGTGTCCTTTATAAAGCTCAAGTTGTGTTTTTTCGCAACTTTTTGCACGTTGACTATGTTTTTACGTGCATTTTCCGGTTTTGACACTATATTTACCGTAGCGTCGAATTTATCCAGAAACTGATCCAGAAGGATTCCGTTACTATTTAGAAACTGTAGCATTCCCACGAGAAAGAGAATCAGAACACATAACAGTCCTATTATATTTTTCATTTGGCACCTCTTTATAAAAACCACCCGGCGGCACCTTTTAAATGATTTTTTAAGATGCTATCTGCCGCCGGGTTAGTGTTTTGATGGATTTTGTATCATTCAAAAGGTTGTCGATGTGAATCAGGCATTCATGTATTGCCTAAAAGTCGTTGCATCGGATAGACCGGAATTGGGATCTATTTGACATTGACCCATGCGTTATTGTCCCAATAAGCCTTTTCCCAAGATGCGGAAGCTCTTTTCTTCTTTGAAATCCAGCCGGAAGAACTCATTTTACCGCCGGCTCCTTGCACAGTTGTTCTGTGAGTTTTGCTGTTATGATCATAGTGTGACCACACGTAGGATTTGCCGACACCATGACGCCAACGCCCGCCGAGAAAATTTTTCCACCCACTATCGTAATTCAAAACGGTAAGTGAAATTCTATTGTGCACAAACATCTTTTGGAATTTTACCATCAAGCAGCTTAAGCGAATCACAAAAGATTAAATATTTCACTGTGGTAAGCATAAGCCAAATAAAGAGTGTTACCTTTCTCAAACCTTTTAATGCGTAAGACTTTATGTTTGGCTCAAATTCAAAACACCCATGGCAATCACAGAGTTTCAGACGGCGTTTCAGTTTGAACTTACGCCCGTCTTTATCTTTTGAATCAGCGTAAAGAATATGTATCCTATTATGATCACATGAGGAAGGAAAAACACGATGACATCAGACCAACCGTCCATTCCCATGAGGGCGCCAAGCGAGCCAAAAATCATCAGTACATAAACGATGCAAACAGCGACAATCCCAATCACGTTCTTAAACGCTTTGCAGTGAACTGCGGCAACTATGCCGATTGAATATGTACCTACGGTCATAGGAGTTGCTACCACGAAAAACCTGAGTAACTTCTGTGAGAAAGCATCGCCCGCCAACTCGAACATCCAGAAAATAAACGCTGTCACGTATATCGCTGCCAATACATCTAAAACAACTGCAACCTTGCGCAGAGCAGTGGTGTGTTTGGGATTCATTTTATGCATGAGAATCATCCTCCATTCAAGAATAAGCCGCGTTTAGAACCACCGATAATGAGGGTACGCAACTTCAGTTATCTTTTGTATCTTCGCTTAAATTACAATTAAAGATATCTTTTAGGCTAGTATATCAAAAAAAAAGAGGGGGTCAATTTTATATTTTTGCGGGACGGTGTCGGATAGTGTGAGGCAAATATCGTGGAATGTGTTATACTGTTTATAGCAATCGAATGTCCTTGGAGAAGAGTATTGTATTTCGGTGTTTGAGTGCAAAGGAGGAAGCTATGAGAATGCGTTTGAGAAAAGAAGATAGCTTTTATTTACTGCTGGGGTTGGTTTCACTTCAAACGGTGATACATTTGTACTTACTGTTTGATCCTATGGAGTACTTGGACAAGTTTTTGCTTATCTGTGCAGGGCTGACTGTGCTTGTGGCACTATATAGCTATAGGCATAACATGAAGAAGGAGAGGGCAGTTTATCATTTCATTTTTGTGATACTTGTGTTTTTGATGAACTTGAAAATACTGTTTAAATGATTGCATAGCAACATTTCCACATGTTTGGACGCATGTGCCTTTACTGTCATTGTGGAAAATATTGTGGTAAAATACTGCTCCGGGAAGAGAAGTGCATACGGCAGGTACATGTGTATGCGATGGGTGATATTGAGTGTACTTTGGTTGTGAATCCGGAAGTGACAGGAGCGGAATGAACGGACTACATAGAGAACACAGAGAAAAAAACAGAGAACATAGGGAACCTCGCATGGAAAAGGACAGAGAAAGACGCGACAGAATCGGGATCTTTTTTGGCGGCAGGTCGCAGGAGCATGAGATTTCGCTGCTTTCGGCAAAAAGTGTTGCAGATGCTATCGACAAGCGGAAGCATGAGGTTGTGCCGATAGGTATAAACAGAGACGGCGAGTGGTTTGTTTTTGACGATATACCGCACGTGATATCGGAAAAAACGTGCGGCAAACCGGTTTCCGTAAGTGAGGCGTGTGCGGAGATAGACTTTGCGTTTCCGGTACTGCACGGTCCGTACGGAGAAGACGGGAAGATTCAGGGGATATTTGAAATGATGAATATCCCGTATGCCGGCAGCGGGGTCACGGCTTCGGCACTGTGTATGGACAAGGCGTTCGCAAAGGAAATATTTATTCAAAGCGGTGTACCGACGGTCGAATATCTGCAGGTAAACAGGGCATTGGTTTTGGAGGACATAAACCTTGTCGTCAGAAAATGTACGGAAAAATTGCATTTCCCCATGTTTGTAAAACCTGCAAACTTGGGCTCAAGTCTAGGGATTTCCAAAGTTGAGGACAGAGCGGAATTGATAACTGCGCTTCGATTTGCAGCGCATTACGACAGGCGGATACTTGTAGAGCAGGGAGTTGACGCCAGAGAAGTGGAGTGTGCGGTGATAGGCAACGACAGTCCGCTTGCTTCAGGGGTCGGCGAGATAACATCAAAACATCGTTTTTACGATTATGAGGCAAAGTATACGGACGATTCCGGCACGGAAATACGGGTGCCGGCCAATCTGGAGACGGAAACGGTGGAAAGGATAAGGGCATATGCCGAGCATGCGTATGTTGCGCTCGACTGTGCCGGATTTGCCAGAGCGGATTTTCTGATCGACAGAGAGAGCGGAGAGATTTTCCTCAGCGAATTCAATACCATACCGGGCTGCACCAAATACAGCATGTTTCCAATGCTGTGGCAGGAGAGGGGAATACCGTTTTCGGAGATAATAGAAAGGATTGTGAGGTTTGGATATGAAAGACATCATGTTAAGAATAGTCGGTAAGCAGTATGCAGGTGAGCAAGCCGAGGAACAGATGGAATTTGTTACCGAGGGGAAACTGTATGAAAGGAACGGGGCAACTTATCTTGTATATGAAGAAAGTGATTTTTCCGGATTTCCGGGGTGCAAAACCAGTCTCAAGTTGAAGGAGGACACCATAAGACTCAAGCGATTGGGCAAGGACGCCGGATACGGAATGGAAATAGAATTTCGAAAAGGCAAGAGATTTTTCGGACAGTATGAAACGCCGTATGGAATGATCGACATGGAGGTCATGACCACGAAAGTGACAAACAACCTATCAAAAGATGGCATAGGTAAGATAGGGGTAGATTACAGGGTAAGTCTTGAGGGCATGGCGGAAGGCAGGAACGAATTGAATATCGAAGTGGCGGCGTTAAATTGAGACAGTGGAGGCGGAAATGAACGACAGACATAGAAAAATTGCAAGGATAATAGTGATAGTGATTGCGGCGGCGATGGTCGGAACCAGTATCCTGTGGGCGCTTCAGGCGATGGCATAGGCGGCGTGGTCTGCTGTTTTGATGCGGGAGAATGTGATGAAGACAGGTTTTAGTGCGGAAAAATACATAGAGGAACAGTCGAAGTACATCAGACAGAGGATCAACAGCGGCAACAGCGAGAGGCTCTATCTGGAATTTGGCGGAAAACTCGTGCATGACAAACATGCGGCGCGGGTTCTCCCCGGATTTGATGAAAATGCGAAAATAAAGCTCCTGCGGAAGCTGAAAAACGAGGCTGAAATCATAATTTGCATATATTCCGGAGATATTACGACCAACAAGACAAGGCATGATTTCGGGATTACATACGATCTTGAGGTTCTGAGACTGATTGATGTTTTTCGTACCTACAATTTGGAAATAAACAGCGTTGTGGTTACGAGATATGAAGATGCACCGGCTGTGAATATGTTTATAAACAAGCTCAATCGGCGGGGGATACGAACCTATAAGCATAATTACACCAAGGGATATCCGACGGATGTGGAGACGATCGTGAGCGAAGAGGGATACGGAGCAAATCCTTATATAGAGGTGAGCAAGCCGCTTGTTGTTGTGACAGGACCGGGCGGAGGCAGCGGTAAACTGGCGACATGTCTTTCTCAGCTTTATCATGATTACAAGAGAGGTACAAAGGTTAGGTACGCCAAGTTTGAGACTTTCCCTATATGGAACCTGCCGCTCAAGCACCCTGTAAATATAGCATATGAGGCGGCGACCGCGGATCTTAAGGATGTGAACCAGATAGACTCTTATCACCTGGAAGCTTACGGAGAAACGGCGGTCAACTATAACAGGGACATGGAAGTGTTTCCCGTTGTAAAGAGGATCATAGAGAAGATCACCGGAGAGGCGGAATACAAATCACCCACCGACATGGGGGTAAACCGTGCGGGATTTGGAATCACGGACGATGAGGTATGCCGAAAGGCCGCCGAACAAGAGATAATAAGAAGATATTTGATCGCAGAGTGTGACTATAAAAAAGGCAAAATCACGGAAGCATCCCTGGAAAGGGCGCAGCTTCTGATGAAAGAAGTTTCACTTGAAGTCGAAGATCGGCCTGTCGTTTCGGCGGCGAGGTCGTGTGTGGAACGCAAGAAAAAACGCGAAAAATGCGATGAGAACATAGTGGTAATGGCGATTGAGCTTTCCGACGGAAAAATTATTACGGGCAAAAGCTCGCATCTCATGGTTGCCGCGGCGGCGATGATTTTAAATGCCGTCAAATATCTTGCGGGGCAGCCCGACGAGATGTTCCTGATCGAAGAAGAAATACTTGAGGCGACACAGAAATTGAAAACCGATATTCTGAAATCGGACAGATCAATTCTTAATTGTGAGGAGATATTGATAGCTCTTGCTGTATCGAAAAAAGGGAACCGGGATGCGGAGCTTGCCGCAGGGAAACTGCCGCTGCTACGTGGATGCAGGGCGCACTGCACAGCGATTTTGAGCGATCAGGACGAACAGACTTTGAGTGCGCTTGGAGTCGATGTCACATCCGATCCGGAATACGTCACGACCAATCTGTACACCAACTGATTAACAGCGCCGAAAGATGATAGTCCCGAGAATAAAATCCGGAGATAAGTAGCAGATCGAGATGAGAAATCCAGGAGAATCTGGTGAGGGCAGGTGAAGATGAACAGGAAAAGCAGGAGCAGCGGATGAAGAGTAAGGCAGAGCAAAGCATAAGGAGAATTGCCGGTATAAAGTATGGACTGATCCTGCAGGGAAGCGCGATAGGAATCCTTGCGGGACTTCTTATATCGATGTTCCGTTTGATTTTGGCCAAAGCCGAAAGCTTCAGGATGGCGGTGGTGAATGGGCTATCATCGGCGGCAAGCACAGAAACCGTCGCTGCGGTAGCGGCGGGTTTTTTGCTGTGTTTTTTTTGTGCATGGCTGTGCCTTCGGATGGAGCCCATGTGCGCAGGCTCGGGAATACCGCAGGTTGCTGGCGAATTGAAAGGTAAAATATTTCAAAATTGGCCGAGAGTCATAATTACAAAATTTGTCGGGGCGTCTGCGACAATATTCGCGGGTCTTTCACTGGGACGCGAGGGTCCGAGTATACAGCTGGGCGCAATGGTGGGAAAAGGATTTTCTTCGGCGGCAGATAAACTTGCCACAGAGGAAAAACTGCTCATGACATGCGGCGCGGTCGCAGGCCTTTCTTCCGCATTCAGTGCACCTCTGGCGGGGGTCATCTTTGCGCTTGAGGGACTGCACAAGAATTTTTCCACCGATATTTTGCTCGGCTCCATGGCTTCGTCGATCGCAGCGGACTTTGTGGCATATTACATATTCGGACTGAATCCTGTGTTCGATCTAAAACTTGGGGAAGCCCTGCCGCTGAAATTCTATTGGACGATCCTTCTGCTGGGGATATTTTTGGGGGTATTCGGCACGTTGTATGGCAGGGTGGTTGAACTTTTTCAGGCCGGTTACGGCAAAATCGGTTCAACGGCGGCAAGGCTTTGCGTTCCGTTTGCCGCCGCAGTGCCTCTGGCGCTGTTTTATCCCCATGTTTTGGGAGGGGGCTACGACCTAGTCACGAAAGTGGCGGAGGGAAAATTTCTGCTCGGTGCGGCGGCGCTGCTTCTTGCGGTAAAGTTCGGATTTTCCGTCTTGAGTTTTGCCTCGGGCGCTCCGGGGGGAATATTTATGCCTCTGCTTGTTATAGGTGGGATCGCGGGCGGATTCTTTTTCATGCTGTTTGACGGGATTATGGGTATGGATGAGGTTTTTATAGCCAATTTCGTCGTATACGGCATGGTGGGTTATTTTGCGGCGATAGTCAGATCCCCGGTAACGGGAGTTATTCTTATAACCGAGATGGTGGGGGATTTCAGGAATTTCCTTTCATTGTGCATAGTCGCCTTCGTTGCGTATATAGTTGCGGATCTCATGGGGAGCAGGCCCATTTACGATCGGCTTTTGGAGAGACTGCTTGCCAAAAGTGAGGATCTGGGGATGGACGATTCGCTCAAAAGCAATAAGGTTTTGCTTTACAGCGATGTGTATATCTTCGGGTACATGGACGGCAAGAAGATAGAGAAAATGAAGCTGCCGGCGGGAAGTCTGGTGGTAGCGGTAAACCGCGGAAACGAAGAAATCGTACCGAGGGGAAACACTGTTTTGCGAGGCGGTGACAAGCTCACGGTTCTCTGCAATCAGGGAGATATGGCGGAAGTGGATGAAATGCTGAAATTGCTTTGTCGCACGGAGGGTGAGGATAGGCATGAAAATAGATGAAAAGTTTATAGATGAAAAACTGCTTCAGGCAGCAGAGAATGAAAAGGGAAACAGAAACGGAAGTTCGGATTATCCGGCAAGTGTGGGCTCGAAAAAAGGAGACCCAAGCAAGGCACGTCGGGATTTGCGCGAAGCGAGCGGCAGGGCGCTTGACCATATATGGACAACTTCATGGCTCAAAGAGGGGATTTCGCCCGATACCGCAAGTCGCGTCGAGAAAGTTTCCGAGATCGTATCCGGGCTATGCAATGTAGCGGATAAGGTGATTATCGTTGCTCCCCTTGCGGCGGCGCATGCGATCGGCGCAGTTGTGAGAGCTGTGGGAGCCGAACCGGCTTCGGAAACGGTTGCGGCGCGTGCGGATAATTTCCTGATGGCGGGAAACTCGTTGTCTGCTTTTGAGTATAAAAAGATCCTAAACGATGTGCGGGGCAAAAGACTAGCAATGATAGCAATCTCATGTGGGCATGAAGAGCTAGGGGAGATAGCCGCATGTTCGATAGTGGAAAAGCTTATAGCCGACCGACACGGGCCGGAAGAACTTGAACAACGAATAACGGCAATAACGGGAAGACGAGGAGAATATCTTCGAGCAATGGCGGCAAGGGGGTCGGCAAGAATGTATGTGCTTTCGGAGGATATTGACGAAGGCAGTTTTGCAGGATGTGGCGGCTTCCTGATTCCGCTTGCGGCGGCGGGAATCGATGCCACGGAATTTTTGTCGGGTTTTAAGAGCATGCTCTCGAGCACGATTTGGGATATGGACGGAGACAGGTACGGTGTGCTCATGGCAGGACTTGCCAAAGAGAAAGCAAGGGAAGACATTTTATTTTGGCAGGAGGAGTTGTCCGAAATGGCAGAATGGATTTGCGCATTGCACAGAAGAGCCGGGGTCGATTCCCGAGTCATACATGCCCCCGGCGAAAACTTATATCTTGCCGAGAACGCATTCCGGACTCATTTGTTCTGTGCAAAAGAGGGATCCGATGTCATGACACCGATCTTCCCGGGAGCAAGTAGTGAGGGAACGTTGAACATGCTGACCGCCGAAAAACAGGAGGAGGCTTTTGTCGAAACGGGCAACCGAAATCCGAGAATGCGATTTACGATCGAAGACTGCAAGCCGCACTCAATCGGTGAAGCAATGGCATTTTTTCAGCTTTCCAATGAAATTGCCATGCATATTGTGAGTGAACAATAGAAGAATGCCTGCACCCTCAACGTAAAATATAACAATATGTTTATTGATATATATGAATTTCTATGCTATTATATCCGCAGTGATATCACAGAGAGTAATAATGTAGTAGAAACAAGGGAAGATTTTAAGATTGAAAAATGCGGATTAAAGATTTTTGCTCCCAAAGCTGATGATGGTGTCATTAAAATGAAAACCAAAGAATCAACTATAAATCTAAAACTGCCCGAAGATAGGAGTGCGAATAAAGTTATCCAAACGGTAAATTTTGATATTGATATTGCAGTAGATTGTGAGGTGCTACGGTGCGAAAGAAACATAGTATACCATTTGTTTGTCTGCTGTTGACTGTGGCTATTGCCGCGGGAGGGGTTGGAATGTTTTTAGGTAAGAACTTTTTTGCACCTAAAAAAGTAATAGGAACGTCCACTAAAGGAATAAGAACATCCACTTTCGGTATTCCTAACAAAAAAACCCTAAAAGCATGGATTTGATTTTGGCAGTCGATATGATCGGAAAAGACGTTCTGAAGGGCTACTCTACGTTTGCTTTTTATGATCAGGGCTATGCTTTGGATGTATATGGGAAAATGAATATATTGGACAAGCATTTTGCAACGCTGAAAAATCATAAAGGGAAGTATTACGGCACATTGTACATCAAAGATAATCTGGCATTATTGACCACAAAGGGAGGCAAATCATATAAAATGAAACTTTACTTGGAAGGTGAGCGCTTCATTATTTCAAATTATACCAACTGGTACAAAGAATACGGAAACAAGCATAAATAGATGTTAAGTGCCTAAGCGAATTTTACCAATACTTGTTGCTATATAGCCCACTTTTTCGTTGCTCCTAAATTTCTTTTGAAGTCATCGCTCTTGCCGAAAAATCAATGTTAAGAGTCTCGCCGATACTCTTTAGTATCTCGTCATAGTAGTGAAAAAGATATATGTTTCTGTCTGCTATGGCACATGTACATTCGAGTATCTCAGCTGTTTGTTTGTCAAACTTAAGCTTTTCTATGCATTTTGCCGCGCCGTAACTTGTGGCATGTTTGCTTAACACATAGTCGTCATGTGAGTGAGTATTAAGTGTGTACCATATGTTATCGCCAAATATTGATGTATTTTAAAAAAATATGCCTCTCAGACATTAGAATTACTTGTTTCGCAGGATTTGAGCAAAAGAATGAGGTCAAAAGACTGGAGGTGTGACTGGAGATTTTCTTCGACATGCTCGCCGAAAACTGCATTTTGTACCTATTTTTCTACCACTTAGGCAAATAAACTAAAAAATCTATCTACATGAGTATACTGTAGGCAGAAAGTGATTTATATATTAAACCCGACGGGAAATAGGCTGCCCGCCGGGTTTTCTTACGGTTATGCATATTAAGCTACATGCCGAACGGATTTTCATGGCCTGCGATAGCACCGTTCAAAACGGCTACCTGTTCCTTTATGAATTCCACAACTTCCCTTTCAGTGCACTCGATTTTATGACCTGTGAGATATAACTTCATGGATTCGCGGATCACTATGTAACACGTATCGTTGTCAAGTCCTGCAACGATCATGTTTTCCACTGCGTTTACATATGCTTTACGAAGCATTTCTTGTTTATTCATGGCAAAGTCCTCCTATCCCATTTGGAAATATAAATTTGAATAAAATTTTAGCATGAACGCATGCCAAAAGCAATGACATCCTCCCATGCGCCCTATTGATTTAGACAAGGTAAATATGCAATAATGGTGGTAAGAACGCAATGAATGAAAGAGGTGGCAAATGGCTTTTACGCATCTGCATGTTCACACGGAATATAGTTTGCTGGACGGAGCGGGAAAGATAAAGGATCTGATCGGCAGGGCGAAAGAACTCGGGATGAATTCGCTTGCGATAACCGATCATGGAGTCATGTTCGGAGTCATAGATTTTTGGCGCGAATGCAAGAAGCAGGGCATACACCCCGTTATAGGCTGTGAGGTTTACACGGCGGCAAGGAAGATGGAAAACAAGGAGCCGGGTAAGGACAAACATCAGGGACATCTCATTTTGCTTGCGGAAAATGATGAGGGTTACCGCAATCTGTGTAAGATAGTTTCATTGGGATTTACCAAGGGATTTTACTATAAACCGAGAATAGACAAGGATGTCCTCAGGGCGCACAGCGACGGGGTCATCGCCCTTTCGGCATGTCTTGCGGGGAAAATACAGAATTCACTTTTGAACAGGGATTACGATGCTGCGAAGAAAGAAGCGCTTGAGCTTTACGAGATCTTTGGTGAGGATCATTTTTATCTGGAACTTCAGGATCAGGGGCTGCCTGAAGAATCGGAGATAAATCCAAAGCTCGCCCGCCTGTCTGAAGAAACGGGGATTCCGATGGTGTGCACCAACGATGTTCACTATGTGAGGCGCGAAGATGCGGAAGCTCACGATATCCTTTTGGCGATTCAGACCGCAACGAATATAGACGATGAGGACAGGATGAGATTCCCCAACGATCAGTTCTACCTGAAGAGTGAGGAAGAGATGCGTGAGATATTTAAGGATTTTCCGCAGGCGCTGGAAAACACCGAGAAAATCGCAAAACGCTGCAACGTTGAGTTCACTTTTGGAGAATACCACATACCGGAATTCATATCGCCGGACGGAAAGAGCAACGGTGAATACCTCAGGGAGCTTTGTCGTAAAGGTCTTGAAAAAAGATACGGAAAGGCGAGCGGAGAGCTTGGCGAAAGGTTGGACTATGAGATAAAGGTAATAGAGGAAATGGGATATGTGGAATATTTTCTCATAGTCTGGGACTTTATAAATTATGCAAAAGAGCACGGAATCATGGTGGGACCCGGGAGAGGATCGGCGGCGGGAAGTCTGGTCGCATACTGCCTGAAGATAACCGATATAGATCCGATCAGGTACAATTTGATCTTTGAGCGATTCCTGAATCCGGAGCGTGTCAGCATGCCGGACATAGACATAGATTTCTGTATAGAACGCAGGGGCGAAGTGATAGACTATGTCAGAGAAAAGTACGGCGAGGACAATGTTGCGCAGATAATAACGTTCGGAACGATGAAAGCAAAGGCGGTTGTCAGGGACGTGGGCAGGGCTTTGAATATGTCGTATGCCGACGCGGACAGAATTGCCAAGGCGATACCTTTTGAGCTTAACATGACCATAGACAAAGCATTGAGAGTGAATCCCGATCTTGCGAGAATGTACGATGAAGATGGAGCGGTGCGCAAGGTTATAGACATGTCAAAGAAGCTTGAGGGGCTGGCAAGGCATGCTTCCACCCATGCGGCGGGAATCGTCATATCGAAACTTCCGCTGGTTGAATACGTCCCACTTTATTGCGCAGACAAGGGTGTGGCAACCCAGTTCAATATGACGACGATCGAGGAATTGGGGCTGCTGAAGATGGACTTCCTCGGTCTCAGAAATCTGACGGTAATAAGAAACGCTCTTGCGGACATAGAGAAAAATCACGGGGTCAAGGTCGACTTTGCCAAGATGGGATATGACGACAAATCTGTGTATGAAATGATTGCAAGCGGCAACACCGAAGGAATTTTTCAGCTTGAAAGTGCGGGCATGACGACATTTATGAAAAATCTCAAGCCGACCTGTTTTGAGGATATTGTGGCAGGGATATCCCTGTACAGACCGGGACCTATGGATTCGATTCCCAAGTACATAGAGAATAAGAAGAATCCCGATAAAATAAAGTACGTTACTGATAAACTCGCACCGATACTCGATGTCACCTACGGGTGTTTGGTGTACCAGGAGCAGGTAATGCAAATAGTGAGAAATCTTGCGGGCTACAGCTTTGGACGCGCGGACATAGTAAGGCGCGCAATGAGCAAGAAAAAGAAGGACGTCATGCTTGCCGAGAAGGAGTACTTTATTCACGGAAAGACAGATGAGAACGGCAATGTTGAAATCCCCGGCTGCGTGCGCAACGGAATTTCCGAAACCGCCGCAGAGAGCATATTTGCCGATATGGAAACATTCGCTCAGTACGCTTTCAATAAGTCGCATGCCGCGGCATATGCGGTTATCGCCTTTGAGACAGGCTGGCTCAAGAAACATTATCCCGTTGAATTTATGGCGGCACTTCTGTCAAGCGTTATGGGTGATACGGGGCAGACGTCCAAGTACATAAGGAACTGTGAAGAGATGGGGATAGAAGTTTTGCCCCCGGATATCAACGAGAGCGAAAAAATTTATACCACTCTGAACGGAAAGATACGATACGGGCTTCGCGGGGTAAAGAATGTCGGAGAACACGCAATAGACGAGATAATCAAGGCAAGGGAGTCGAAAGGCAAACCCGAAAACATATTTCGCTTCATAGAGAGGATAGATGTGGGTTTAGTCAATAAAAAGGCTGTGGAAAGTCTGATCAAGGCGGGGGCATTGGATTCTTTGAACTCGAACAGAGCGGCGCAGCTTGCGGTGTTTGAGCAGCTCATAAGTTCTGCACAGAATGCCGCAAGAAAAAATGTCGCAGGGCAGATTTCACTTTTTGAGACGAGCGGCGATCAGATGAGCGACGCAAATATGGGAGCAGAACTGCCGGATGTGACGAATTTCGACGGAAAAATTCTGCTTGCCATGGAGAAAGAGATGCTCGGGGTGTATATCACAGATCATCCGCTGAATGCTTATGCGGAGAAAATAAGGGGGAAGGTTTCCGTGACGAGTCGTGAACTTGCAGGTGCGGGTGCGGATGATCCGGAGGATGAGAGCGCTGCTTTCACCGAAGAGGGTTTTGACGATTCCGCAAGCACTGAGATATATGACGGCATGAGTGTGGTAATGGCGGGAATGATCGCCGGAAAGAAAAATCTCATAACCAAGAGCAATAAGATGATGGCGTTTCTTGATTTGGAAGATCTTTACGGAATAACGGAAGTGGTCGTTTTTCCAAATGTATATGACAGATACCGGCATAATATAGAGGAGGACAATGTCGTCATAGTCAAGGGAAAATTGAACTTCAAAGAGGGGGAATCTCCCAAATTGCTTGCCGATACGGTGATAAATCCTGATGATATCAATGAGGAGCAAGAACATCAGAAGGACGCAAAATCAGGCGCCCCGACACGCCGGGGGAACGTGTCGCTCCTACGACAATCAGGGCAGGCGGCAAACGGAGACGATGCCGGGCGGGCAGGCCAAAGACTCAAGGTCAGAATCCCGCAGGAGATGAACCAGACGCAAATCCTGCAAGTGCTCACAAGAGTTTTCGATGAAAATCCGGGAGACATTCAGCCCCTGATATATCTTCAAAACGGGAAAATAGTGGCAAGCAATATAAGAGTTGATATGACACGATACCTCAAGGAAGAGCTGAATGAGATAGTCGGAGCCTCTAACATAAAGTTGGATTGATAAAAAAGCAAAGCCGTTTGAAAGAATGGAAAAACGATAAAGTCATTTGAGAGATTGAAGAACGGTAAGGTCATCGATAAAAATGATTTTACGCTTAAAAATACGCAAAATATTGTCACTGCAAACAAAAAGGTAGAGAAATGAAGAGGATAGGTGTACTTACATCGGGAGGAGACTCCCCGGGAATGAATGCGGCTGTTCGGGCAGTCGTGCGCTGTGCCATAGAAGAAGACATGGAGGTCTACGGAATACAGAGAGGATATGAGGGGCTTATCGAGGGAGAGTTTATTCCCATGAGCAGGAGATCCGTGGGCGACATACTGCAGCGCGGAGGTACCGTATTGAAAACGGCAAGGTGTCCGGAATTTGAAACTGAAAGAGGAATAAGAAAAGCTGTTTCGATGATTGAAACATTCGGGATAGACGGACTTGTATGCATAGGGGGCGGAGGAACGCTCAAGGGTGCGAGAGAACTTTCGGGGCGCGGAATTAAGGTCATGGGAATTCCCGGAACCATAGATAATGATCTGGGATATACGGATTTCACCATAGGCTTTGATACTGCCGTCACCACGGTGCTTGAAGCGATCAGTAAAATAAGAGATACGTCTTCTTCGCACGAGAGAACCACGGTTATAGAAGTGATGGGAAGACGCTGCGGGGATATTGCGCTATATGCGGGTCTTGCCGGCGGAGCCGAAGAGGTGATTGTACCTGAAAGGGAATTTGATATAAATCTGCTTAGCAGAAAGATTTTGCTGAGTGCAAACAGCGGCAAACTTCACAGCATCATAATCAAGGCGGAGGGAGTGGAAATCGATAGCAACAAGCTGGTTGAGCTGATTCAGGAGCGCACCGGCAGGGAAACGAAACTGGTTGTACTTTCTTACCTTCAGAGGGGCGGGACGCCGACCATGAAAGATCGGATTTTGGCCACGATGTGCGGAGCAAAGGCAGTTGAACTGCTTTTGGAAGAATCGCAGAGCAAGGCTATCGGCACCGTTAATGATGAAATCGTCGCCTATGACCTGGCCGAAGCGCTTGAGCAAGAGAATGTTTTCAATGAAGAGATGTACAAACTTATTGAGGTGCTGAGCAAATGAGCAAAACGGCGGTTATATATTATTCAAAACACGGAGCAACGGAAAAATACGCACGCTGGATATGCGATGCGGTCGGAGGAGATCTGCTTAACGCCCGTAAGACAAAAGTAAAAGACTTGTTGGAATATGATATCGTCGTATACGGCGGGGGGATATATTCCGGCGGCATCAAAGGAATAGAACTGATAACAAAAAACTGGTACAAGGGACTTTCGGATAAACGGGTGATTTGCTTTGGCGTAGGTATTGCGATAGATAAAGAAGAAAATCGCAAGCAGTGCATGGAAATAAACTTTGAAAGGCGTTTTGTCACCGACGCCAAGGAAGATGCGGGCAAGGACTCCGGAACTTTCAAGGCTTCGGAACTGTTAAAGGAAAAAAGATTGCCCATAGATTGTTACTTTTTGCCCGGGGCGTATGATCCAAAGAAAATCAAGGGCATAGACAAAGTGATTATGAGGATCACACGAAAGATGATAGGCGATGACCCTGCGGGAAGTCAAATACTTGAGTATACCGATAAGGGATGTGATCTTGTAAACAAAGATGCAATAGCAGAGATAGTGAAAGCCATACAGAAATAGGCAACAACCGGAGATAGAAAGAGCTACCGGAGAAAGAAATACTATACAAAACAGCTGTCAAGAGGTTTGTGAATCCTGTGGATTTATAGTGGAAAGTCAGCTTTTAATGTTGTAAAATGAGTGGGCAATCTTGCAAAGGTCGTATACGACCGTAAAAAGCGATGGGAGGAGTATGACTATGAGAATTGAAAGAAACGATGGGAGGAGTATGACTATGAATATTAAAAGAAGAGGCGTTGCAAGTAGAATTATTGCGCTCATTTTGACACTGCTGGTTGCCATGGCATTTTCGCAGAGCGCATTTGCGGCAGGTAAGACGAAGATCAACTACAGCAAGAAAAAGATGTTTGTGGAAGACAGCGTTCAGCTCAAAGTAAAGCGCGCAGGAAAGAGTCTTAAGGGCGTGAAATGGTCGAGCGGAAACAAGGAGATAGCAACTGTGTCAAAATCCGGAAAGGTTATCGGCAAGGCTTCGGGCAAGACGACGATTACGGGAAAATACGAAAATAAAAAGTACAAGTGCAAGATCACGGTGATGGCGGGTGCATGCAATCATCCCAAGAAAGACTGCTGCATTCCGGGTTGAATATAGAGAGGCAAAGCCGACATTCCCGCCGTATCGCCGTATGTCCGTCATATGCCATGCCGGAAACATCGTCTTGCGGCGAGTTGCGGCGCCGGCCGGGTTAAAGGTCTATGCCGATGTCGTTGTCTATAATATTGCCGAAATCTATTGAACTGTCGCCGAATCTCTTACGTATCTCATCAATGGTGCGCTCGAGAGATTCGGCCTCTTTACGTTTTTGGCCGTATGTGTCGAATATGGACAGCTGCTCGCTTTCGTCCTCATCGACCAGATTTATCGCCGTAATCGTAAGCATACGTATTGGAGCGTTATTTTTTTTGTGTTCTTTTACTATGTTGTATGCGGTATTTCTGATCTCTTCGGCAAGGTTGGTCGCGGCGGGAAGCTGTACTTGCCGCGAAATGGTGCGAAAGGAGGGGTCTTTGATATCCACTTTGACGCCATAAGCTTTCAGGCGATATTTCCTGAGTCTGCCTGCCACAGTGTCGGACAGTCGGGAAAGGCCGGTGAGAACGTCGTTTTTGCTTGTGAGATTTCTTTTGAATGTCATGCCGTTGCCCACGGACTTTATCCTGTCGCGTTGGTTGAAGTCCTTTACAGGGGACACATCATCCCCCCTTGCATATGTTTGAAGTATGATCCCTTGATTGCCGAGAATACTTCGCAGCCTGCCAGTGCTTGCGGAAGCGAGTGCACCTATGGTGTGGATACCGTGTTTTTTAAGCTTTTCCGCAGTTGCAAACCCGACGAAAAACATTTCACTTACGGGGAGCGGCCAAAGAAGTCTGCGATAATTTTCAGCGCTTATGACGGTGGTGGCGTCAGGCTTTTTATATTCACTTCCCATTTTGGCGAAGATCTTGTTATAAGAAACTCCTATCGAAAGAGAAAGCCCCAATTCTTCTTTTACACGTTTGCGCAGAGTGTCTGCGATGGTTTTTCCGTCACCGAAGAGTTTACGGCTTGCGGTCACATCCAGCCACGATTCGTCCACGGAAAAAGGCTCGACAAGGTTGGTGTATTGGTTGTATATCGCATTCAATTTTTCGCAGAACTGCCTGTACTTGTCGTGGTGGGGAGAAAGAAATACCAACTCCGGACACTTTTTCTTTGCCTGCCATACGGTTTCGGCAGTGACTATGCCAAAACGCTTTGCGGCCTCGTTTTTGGCCAATACAATACCATGACGGTTATCCGGATTGCCGCTTACCGCCACCGGCTTGTCGAGGAGTTCAGGTTTTTCCAGAAGTTCCACCGAAGCATAGAAACTATTGACATCACAATGTAAAATAACTCTGTCCATAAAAGCACCCGGGAAATATTAATAGGAGGTACGTCAAACAAAAATGGGAATGTATCCTGCGATAAGCTCAATCCGAAAGCAGGTGTTCGCCCGCCCTGATTCCGCTTTCCCAAGCATGTTGCAGGTTGTAACCCCCGCACGGACCGTCGTAATCCAAGACCTCGCCCGCAAAGAAAAGCCCCTTGACCAGCCGCGACTGCATGGTCTGTTTATCAATTTCATCGTACAAAACCCCGCCTGCCGTAACTTGGGCAAAGTCCCAGCCCATAAGCCCTTGTGGATGCAGACGAAATTCTTTCAACATAGAAACAAGCTTTGTCAAATCGCCGTTTGAATGCAGGTGTATATAATCCGCTAAAGGTTTTTTGACCAGTGAAGTGAGCGTAGGAAGCGAAGTAAGCACAGAGAGCGCAGTTGAGGCACTTGGTGGAAGTTGCTTCAGCTTGGAGAGAAGTTTGGGAACATCGCCTATTCCCGGCAAAAAATCTATCCGGGCTTCATAGTCGTCAAATCCGTTTTTAAGTGTCTTGCCCTGCGATATTTTCATATGGCGGGAAAGATTGAAAACGCAGATCCCCGAGACTCCGTAGCGGGTAAATTGAATCTCGCCTGCTTCCGTTGCTATTTCCTCGCAGGAGCCGGCGTTATCCGAATGTGTGCGGTAAAGAGAGATCCTGCATTTTGCTCTGACACCCGCAATGGATGCAAGATTCTCCTTTGTTTTGATGGCGGTCAGCGCCGGGGCAAGGCGCGAAACACTGTGCCCCAGCGACTTTGCGAGTTTTGTGCCCTCGCCTGCGGTTCCAAACTGAGGAGCCGCTTTCCCGCCTGCCGCAATCAGAACAGTTTTTGCAGTCAGAAAAGTTGTATTCGTGTATTCAGCAGAATAAGTTTGATGCCGGTTTTTGCCGCTTTTTACAGAGCCTTGATATGCGGTTGATTTTGTGTTTGGACTTTCGGCATTGTTTTTCCTGTCGAGACAATGTCTTTGGGAGAGCTGCACATCAAAAAAATCACCCGTTTTCCTGATTCTCGTCACAGTCGTGTGGCAGCAGACGTGGATGCCTCTTTTTTCTATCGCGCAAAGCAAGATCCGCACAACATCTTTTGCATCTTCGGAGTAAGGATAGATCCGTCCCGAAGAGTCTGTTATGGTAAAAAGACCAAGATCAAGAAAACGGTGTAGGACAAAGGCATGCCCCGGGCAGGCGCTGTTGGAAAGATTGCATTTGCCGTTTCCTGTTGAACCAAGCTTTTTGCCGGGCTCGGAATTTTTTTCGATTATCACGATGCGGGCGCCCGGATTCTTGTCGGCGGCGGATATGGCAGCCATCATTCCGGCGGCTCCCGCACCTATTATACAAATATCGAACAAGCTGTTTCCTCACTTTCCAATCGATCTGTTTCTTCAGTTCCCAATCAAGATATTAACTCACTCTTCGATTTTGTCGCAAAGCGGAGAAACATCGACTCCGGAAACGCGGCCAAGTGTAGTTTTCAGAAGTTTTTTTATCGCTGCGACCCCTCCGGGAATGTTGGATTCTATATTCAGCGGGAGGATCGGGTCGTGCAGGGAACGCCGGATCAAAAACCATCCGGAAACATCGCCGCAAAAGGAAATCCTCACTCCCTCGTAATTCGGATGTACAACGGAGCATTTTACGATCGGCGCATTATGTTTGCCGAGTGCGGTTGAAGTACCGTCAAGGGAACTGACAGCACTGAGAGCTTCCTGTGCGCATGCGGCAAAATCCGAAGAATTGATCGGCAGGCGAATTTCAGAGGATTCTGCCGGCTCGGAGAGCTTGTTGAGGACGGAGGAAATACCTTTGCCCTGCCGAAATAGTAGCGCGGCGCGAATAACGATCAGGGTTGCAAGAAAAGCGCCGTCATCCAGGAAAAAGTTGTCTTTGTAGGCAGCATGCCCGCTGGTTTCAATGGCCAGGTAACTTGGAACGCCTTCTTTGTTAAGTTCAATAGCCTTGTTTATGACGTTTTTGTAGCCGCGTTTGAAGCGCAGGTGCTTGAGCTTGAGAACATCTTCAAGATACTCGCTGAGCATGTCGCTTGTGACGCTGTCTGTCACAACGGTGGAGCCGGGATGCTTGTCGGCTATCAAAGCCGCCGCCATGGCAACGATCGCATTTCCGGATATGGCTTTTCCGTTTTCATCAACTGCGGAAGAACGATCCACGTCAGTGTCGAAAATAAGACCCAAATCACATTCTCCCGACAAAACACCCTCGCATACGGATGCCATCGCTTCACGGTTTTCGGGGTTGGGGGGATGATTTGGGAAGCTTCCGTCCGGATTCAGATAGCGGCTCGATGAAATGTCGGCGCCCAACGGCTTCAAGACTTCTGTCGCATAGAATCCTCCTGCGCCGTTTCCCGCATCGACACAGATTTTCATGCCGCTCAGAGGTTTCTCGTCGGGTTTATGGATTCCTTTACCTTCACCGCCGTTTTCGCCTCTATGCTCATCGCTGTTTGCTTTAGGGAAAAGCGGGCTTTCCGGAGTTGCAGCGGCTATCGCCTCTATGATCTTTTTTCTAAGGCTTGTGGAATATGTTTGCATCAAAGCGGTGGAAACCCTGGCTCCCTTGTTGGGGTTCATAGGCTCGGTTGAAAGCCTCGACAGGATTTGCGTGCTTTCCGCAAAAGTTAGAATGTCGGTTATATCCCCTTTGTCAAGACCGCCGCTTTCGGTAAAGAACTTAAAGCCGTTTCTGTTCCACGGCAGATGGCTCGCGGTGATCATAACGGCGCCGTCCGCACGGTACTGGGGAAAGACTGTGCTCATGAACATCGCGGGAGTTGAAGCAAGTCCGCAGTCCAGAACATGAACCCCGTACGAGATAAGAGCTTGTGCAAAAACATCGAGCAGTTCCTCTCCTGAAAGTCTGGAATCACGACCGATCGCGATCTTTAACTCCGACGGCGCTTTGCCAGTAGAAAGTGTCAAACTGTACAGGAACCCCTTGGCTATGCGGGATGTCGTATCGGGCGTTATAGTAACACTCTCGCCTTTTACGCCCGGCAAAGCTACCCCCCTTATATCGCTGCCGTTTTGCAGCACTGCTAAATCATAATTCACCATATGCAATCTCCAAAATATGCAATCTCCAAAATTATAGCTTGCCATATTCGTCTACCGAAATCATGGCTTGCCATATAGACCCTCGACCTGAATTTTCATACATCAATTATATTGAATGGGCAAAGAAAATTCAAGAAAACTTTGCGGCAAGGCGTGGCAAACACACGGCTCGTCGGATGGAGAGCGGCTTGGATCTCGCAACGTTGAAGTCATTTACATGTATAAATTTGTATGTTATCATATTATTGCAATGCATTGCTTTGCTTTGCATGAAAAAAGGTTACGATGGGTTTAGAGAAATTGACCACATTTATTTTTAAGCTGATTGAGAATATCTACGATAACGCTTTGCTTGTCGGTGCGGGGATTTTGCTTCTGCACCTTATGTTTTGCGTGGGGATGTGGGCGACATCTAAGAAAATAGGCATCCCCAAGACGCACTCCCTCATCCCTGTTATCAGGAACTCTTATCTGTTTGGACTTTGTTGGAGCAATAAAATCTTCAAGATGCAAGCCATACTTACCATACCGGAATTTTTAAGCTTATGTATTTGCATGGTAATGTTCCTTAAGAATGGGAATATAGCGGTGGCACCTACCCTTGTTTTCTTATCGGTTATAATTTTAAACGCCATCATACACATTATTCTATACTATAAGTTTGGGAGGTATCTTGGGAGAAGAAAAGTATTCAGTTTTGCATTGGGGATCTTTACACTGGTGATTTTACCTTGGCTTGGATGCGGCAAAGGAAAATATCGTTCTGATATATAGAGCGCGCAGAAAAAAGAAAGAAGTTGTATGCTTTTTAAGCATGCTCAATATCAAAGTATTCGTTTCAAATATGCGCCTGCTTTGCTCTTCGTTTAAGGTTGCTGCCTTCTATGTGAATGGAGTTATAGCTCATGCGTATTTGAAGCTCGTGGTAAATGCCACCGGATATCTTGTGGTTTTTCTCTTCTTGTAGTTGCCTGAGAATAGGATTGTCAGAAAGCACAACGTAGAGGTCATCTGTGGAGCAGGCAAAGAAATCACATAACTTACGCATGACCGAGGAAGAAAGTTTTACTCCTTTGGAAATTTTTGCGATAGTTCTTGAAGAAATTTGAGAACGCTCACTCCCGTATTATTCTGCTACTATGTAATAAAGCGTTCAATCTATGTATTCTCGAAGCATTGATTTTTGACTGTAAAATAAATTGTACGAGGTGAATTGGCATGAAAAAGAGATATATATTGTATCTTGTGGCGATTATCGTTTTGAGTGATATTATCTTGGCACTGTATGTTACTGAACGCATACAAAGGCGGATGAATATTTCAACATCCTCCAATAAATATTCAGGTACATACCTCAATGGTGCACAGACGAACAGTGACACCTATACGTTGGCGGTTTACTTTGGTAAATCCGAGAAAAACAAGACAGAAAACGACGAAGAGGAAATCCCGGATAGATTCTTGTTATACGATAAGCATACGCACGTATATTCAGGCAGAACCAACTTTTTGGATGGAAGGTGCTTGCTGCTTAATGAAAAAGGGAAAAAAGTCGCCGAAATAAATGAGAAGAAGGAGATTGTGCTGTTTTTGGACTCGAAATTCGGCGTGTTTTATAAAATTTTGGATACTCCGGGTGTAAATAAAAATTTAGTGCCGGAGAAAATCTTAAAAAAATACAAGTTCAGGTAACCTAAATGGATGATAATGTATAATTTTGAGAAAAATGCAGTGGATATTCATATCGACCGGTAGACCGGTAGTAAATACAAGGGTTTTGCCAAAGAAACGTATAAAATCCTCGGGAACCATTGATGCCGCATGGCTCCCGGGGATTTTAAGTTCAGTTATACTTGTTGCAAACACATTGTTGCGGCCACACTATGGCAAAGGTGCATTTTCTCAAATGTGAGATGCGCATTGATAAGTAAGATGGCTTTATGGATAAGTCAAAAAAGTAACTGGTAACAGTAATTTTATGTGATATAATGTGTTCGATGACAGAAAATATATATAAAAGGTAGAAGAATGGAGAAAAGAAGATCAAAAGGTTTGCTCTATCGTACTGCCATACTGCTTCTGCTTGCAATTATGGCTTTTTGTGGCTACAAGATCGTAAGGATCTTATATGACTATCACGTTGGGAGTAGGGTATACAGCGATGTTGCAAAAGATGCGAATGTCAAGGTCGATAAAAAGCAAACGAGAATAGACTGGAAGAAACTCAAGGCGAAGAACGATGATGTGGTTGCGTGGCTTTATTCTGCGGGGAGTGTGATAAATTATCCGGTGGTGCAGGGTCGCGACAATAAGTATTATCTTCACCGCCTGATCAACGGGGAGTACAATTTCAAGGGCACGCTATTTGTGGATTACAGGGTGGAAAAACCTTTTAAGAACTTCAACACCATAATATACGGTCACAGAATGAAAGACGGCTCCATGTTCAAACCGCTTGTAAGATACGACGATGCGGGATATTACAAAAAACATAAGCTCATGCGTTTGGCGACGCCGGACAGGAATTATGACTTGATCATATTCGCAATGGCAAGGATTGGAATCGACAGCAAACTGTACAAGCTCGATTTTCATGATGATGCGGAAAGACAGGAATTTATTGACGGGATACGGAAAGTTTCTGCCATAGATACGGGGGTATCCGTCACCAAGAAAGATAAGATCGTGATGATGAGTACCTGCACCGAGGAATTGGATGATAAAAGAATCGTCGTGTTTGGGAAGCTGAAAAAGATTTTAGATTGAATTGGATTGAATGATGGTTGTGTTTAGGAGATTGAGAAAAAATTTGAGTTAAAAAGAGGGAATTTATGCATATTGTGTTTTGTGATGATCAGGCAGAAGTAATTGCAAAATATCAAAAGATAGCTGAAGACATCTGCTCGAGACATAATATCGATGCCACGTTTGGCAGCTATAAAAGCGGCGAAAGTTTACTTTTTTCCATGGATGAGGTGATTGGCGGAGCCGATATTGTTTTTCTCGATGTCAGAATGCCGGGGCGCAACGGCATAGAGGTTGCAAGTGTGCTTCGGGAAAATGGCTATGAGGGTGAGATTATTTTTCTGACCCTGTTTAAGGATGCTGTCTATTACGCATTTGATGTTAGGGCGAACAATTACCTGCTAAAAGAAACCGCTACCGTCAAGAGGATTGAAAAGGTTTTTTTGAATGCGGTGGAAATAGTGAGGGAAAAGAGCGACGAGTTCATACTTCTGACGGGCATAGGGGAACATCGCAATGTTCGAATCAATGAAATCAGATATTTTGAGGTTAACCGGAAAATCGTGACGGTATATTACGAACATAGGAATTTCGAGTTTATATCGACTATAGGGAAGTTGGAAAATGTCCTGTTCAACAAGGGTTTCATTAGGATATCAAGGTCGCATCTTGTCGCCAAAAAGTATATAAGGTCGTTTGTGTACGGAAAGGTTATCCTTATGGATGGCAAGGAACTTCCGGTGGGAAGAAAATACTATAAAGAACTCAAAAATATCATGAAAAGCGGACAAAAAGTTGAGATGCCGTAAAAAAGGGCGTAAAATAAGGCAAGGAGGTGAGGACATGCGAGAACGACAAGCAAATACGATCTGCGGGATGCGAGCAGTGTTGATTTTGCTGGTAACCATGTCCGCACTACTTTTTGGATGGAAGAATCCGACATACGCCAAAGAGAAACCACCGGGGGACAGAAGTACCTATGATGTAAGGATCAAGCAGAAAGCGACGGAAACCACGGATGGGATCAGAGAGTACAGGGATAAGGCAACGGGCAAGCTTTATTTGGAGAAAATCCCCAAGACAGGTCACGTGTGGGGAGAGTGGAAGGTGGTCAAAAGACCCACGGAGGATTCCGACGGATATAAAGAACGCCATTGCATCAGATATGGCCGGGGTGAGCATAGTGCAAAGCATTTTCAGAAAGCAGTGATAAGCAAAACGGCGGGAGAATGGAAACCGTGGGTCGTGGACAGAAAGCCCACCGGTATCGTGGAAGGATTGAAACACAGAGATAGCACGGATAACGCCAAGCGCGTCCAGTATGATATCATTCCGAATTTGAGGCAGGCGATGATCCTCAATACCGGAGAAACCTTGCGACCGGTCGTATTGGATTCGGGCACGGGTGAAGTCCCCGATGAAAATAGAAAAGTTATAAGACATGATGCATCCGGGGAAGAGAGAGATGCGAGGGCACCGGGCAGTTACGAAGGAGAAACTCCGGCTGGAGGAAACGCAAAAAAAGGAAGCGCTCCGTTTAGCACAGCCGATGCCGTAATTATAGGAGCAAATGGCACCGTGGCCGGGATTTGGGTGGTTCTTCTGTTTCCGATGTTCAAAGTGGCGTTTTGGATTTCCGCAAAAAAACGTGCGATAAGGAGGAAAGGTATATGATTGCGCGTCACATAGCGGGTTTGATAATCTTGGCGCTTATTACCATAGGTGGGGCAATTGCTTATCTCGTTCTGCGCATAAAGGTGAGAGATGCGGAGTCCGATCTCATGATTGTCAAGAAGAAGGATCTGAAAGGCAGAGATTCAGACTATGATCCGAAGAGCGGAAAATGAAAAAAGAAATGTTCTCAGGGCATGTAAGAAAGCAGATAGTGCCTGAACAATATGGCAGGCGCATTTTGACGGAGATTTAATATGTTTATTGGAACAAAGAAAAGAATATTTGTCGCAGTGGGTATCATTGTTGCGGCTACGGGAATATTCTGTGCGGCTTGCGGTATACTTAAACATGCGTATGTGTCGGCGCTCACGTCGAACCCTTTTGAGGAACTGGACGTGAAAGTTTCAGAGGCGCTGACTTTTGAATGCACGGAAAACGGCAAGCCCCCTAAAGAGGATTGCAAATACAGTTTTGAGCTTAGGGATGAGAATAAGTATCAAGATGGAATTGTTCCCGTATATAAGGCGGAAAATATCGGAGGGAAGATCTCTTTCGACTACGATAAGATTCTTGAAAAAATACATGATAAGGTCTTCTCCGCCACGGCTCCCTTGAAAAGGTTTGACCTTAGTTTCAGCGTCAAACAGATAAAAGGGGATGATCCGAATATATCTTACGACGAGACAGGATATACGATAAGAATAATCGGTGTCTACAATTACGATGAAGGTATTTACAATGTTACGGAGGTAAGCTACTACAAGAATAATCTACCTGTATGGGAGCAGGTCAGGAGTATCAGTTTCAACAACTATCGCAAAGAGGAACGCAAAGCAAAAATAGTTGTGGAAGAGACGGATGCGATAAAAGGAGATACACTGGAAAGCGGCAAGGTATACACCTATACGATAAAGGTTCGCAATGACGGGAATGCGGCGGCGGAAAAAATCTACATAAGACGCTACATGCCGGAATATAGTAATTTTGAGCCGGACGGCAAGGAGGGAACTTTTGACGATCCGTATGATTGCATGGACGATAAGGAAAGTGTGAGGTGGATAATCGACTCTTTGAAAGAGGGTGAATCCCGGAGCTTGAAATTTTCGTTCGCCGTCAACGTGTGCAAACCCGGAAGCCTTAAGAAGAAGCATGAGGTGATGTGGGAGGTCGTTGGACCTAATTACGAGCCGGGAGTTTTGCGAAGAGATCCCGCAAACAAGATTTGATACGCACCGGGATTTGCCGGGATTTGATATGCGTTTTGATATGCGCGCTGTGTCTGCGGTGCGTTCCTGAACATGAACCTCTCTGAAGCGGATGCGGGCGCGTAGTTTGCTTTATGGTACTTGTGGTACAGTCGATCAAGCATGTCTGCGCAGGGGTATCCAAAATCCCCGGGAATGCAATCTACTTTGCGCTGCCGTCGGGGTTAAAGAGGGGGAGCTTCTCAAGGTAAAGGATGTCATCGCGTTTTATGGCATCTCCCTCGGCAAGCACTGCCATACGGCCGGCGATAGTGCAATCTATGCGTTCAAGCAGTTTTTCTATGGACCTCAACGATTCGCCCGTGCTGATAACATCGTCTACTATGAGGACTTTGCGATTTTCCAAAAGCGATATGTCCGACTGCCCCAGGCACAGTTTCTGAACGTTGCCTGTGGTGATGGAATCGACATCTGTTTCGATTATGTTCTGCATATACAGTTTTTGTGCTTTACGGCATACCACATAATCCTTGCCTCCGGATGCGCGTGCCATTTCATATGCGAGAGGGATGCCTTTGGACTCTGCCGTAACGATCACGTCGAAGTCCGGGGCTTTTTTTAGAAGCTCTGTTGCGGCGGCGCGGGTGATCTCCACATCGCCGAACATGACAAAAGCACCTATGTAAAGTTCATCATTTATGGGGCAGAGCGGCAATTTCCGCTCAAGCCCCGCAATCTTCATTTCATAAAACATTGTATCCCAAGTCCTTTCAAGGCATAACGAGGGTGTAAATTCTGGCTGCGAAAAGGACAAAGCATATCCACATTATAGCATTGATATCCTTGACTTTACCCGTAAACAGCTTGATGATCACCCATGAAAGCATTCCGAACATGATCCCGTTTGCGATGGAGTATGTAAAAGGCATCATGATTATCGCTAGAAAACCTGCAATCACTTCCGCAAGGTCACCGCTGAAAGTCATGTTCTTGACGGCGCTGAGCATCAGAAGTCCAACCCACAAAAGAGCCGGGGTCGTTGCAAAGCCCGGGATGGCAAGAAATATAGGGGATAGGAACAGCGACAGTATGAAAAGTATTCCGGTAACCAGCGCAGTGAGCCCGGTTCTTCCTCCCGCTGCCACACCCGCGCTTGATTCCACATACGATGTGACGGTTGAGGTGCCCATGCAGGCGCCCGCCATGGTGCCGACCGCATCGGAGAGCAGAGCCTGTTTGGCACGCGGCAGATTCCCGTCAGAGTCAAGAAGATTCCCCTTTGAGGCCACGCCTATCAGAGTTCCGACCGTATCAAATATGTCAACAAAAAGAAAAGAAAAGACGATTATGGCAAAGTCTATGAGATGTCCGCCTATCCAGTCAAAGTTAAACGCGAACAAATTCATGCGGGAAGGAAGTACACCGCCGGAGAAATTCGGGATCAATGAGTAAACGCCATGGGAGGGATCCACATGATACCAACCTGTACTTTGGGCTATTATCCCCAATAGCCATGTCGCAAGGATCCCTATAAGAATATCTCCTCTGACCTTGTAGTGATGAAGTATCGCAATGATCATAAGTCCAACCAGAGCCAGAACCATCTGAGGCGTTGCGAAATTCCCCAAAGTAACCAATGTTGATTGATCACCGATGACAATTCCCGCACCCTTAAGCCCAACTATGACGATGAAGAGACCTATGCCCGAAGTGATTCCGTACTTCAGATTTTCGGGGATGTCGTTGACAAGTTTTTCCCGGAAATTTGTAAAGGACAGCAAAACGAAGATGATTCCTTCGCATAATACCGCTGCAAGTGCGATTTTCCAAGGGTCTTGGATCCCTTGCTTTGCCATCGGGATACATACGCTGAAGGCAAAATAGGCATTAAGACCCATACCTGATGCAAGCGCAACAGGGTATTTGGCGTAGAAAGCCATGATCAATGTGGCAAAAGCGGCGGAAATCGCCGTTGCGGTGAAAACCGCAGCGCTGTTCATACCTGCGGCCGACAAGATACTTGGGTTGACCGCAAGGATGTACACCATCGCAAGAAATGTCGTGATACCGGCGGTGACTTCTGTTCTGACATCGGTTCCGTGCTCACGGAGCTTGAAAATTTTTTCCATATAATTTCTCCTCTGTTTCAATAACTAATTTTAATAACAAATACAATAACTGATAAAATACGTGCATCGGTGGGGATTGACTTTTAACCCCGGCCTAACCGAATTTGATCGGTGACGGCTTGTCAACTTTGCCGTGAAGAGTCTTCAAGGCGATCTTTCTTGGACGGCAGCTGTGAGAGAACGACAGCGACGAAAATCAGAAGGCAGCCCAAATAACCTCTGAGCGACATGCTCTCATGCAGTATGATAGCTCCCGTTATTACCGAAAAGACTGATTCCAGACACAGAATCAGGGATGCCTCGGACGGGTTTGCATCAGCCTGCGCAACGATCTGAAGTGTGTAGGCTATGCCGCATGAAAAGACTCCGGCATACAGGATAGGGAACCAGCTTTCAAGTATAGACGGCAGGTGAGGTTCTTCCACGATAAACATGCATATTATTCCCAAAAGACCCGCAACCAGAAACTGAATGCAGGAAAGTTTTACCCCGTCGGCTTTCGGGGAAAAATAGTCGATCACCATTATGTGCAGCGCAAAACCGAAAGCGCACAGCAAGATGAAGAAATCACCCCTCTGTATGTGAAAGCTTTCGCCGGGTTTCATGGTCAGAAGGTACAGCCCCGCAATGGCCACGATTGCGCAAAACCATATGATTTTTTTGACCCTGTGTCCTGTGATGATAGACATCATGGGAACTATTATGCAGTAGATCGAAGTTATGAATCCGGATTTTCCTGCTGTGGTAAGCCCCACGCCATATTGCTGGAGGCTAGATGCCAAAAACAATGCAGCACCACAGGCGACACCGCCGATCCAAAGTATTCTGCCGCTGCCTCCGGTTTGGGAAGATGAGGAAGATTGATCAGCCGTATTCTGCGTCGCATGATTTTCATCATCTGCGGAAATCGGGTCGCCTGCCGCAAGAGTTTCGGCTGTCTTTGTTTTTTTGGCTTCTTTCTTTTTTTTGATGTTGTCAAGTATCAGAATTACAGGAATCAGAGAAAGACCGCCCACAAAAGTCCTGACTCCGTTGAACGTAAATGTTCCTACATCCGCCCCCGCTTTTTGGGCAACGAAAGCCGATCCCCAGATAAAAGCGGTCAGAAGCAGGAAAAGATTGCTTTTGATTCTCTTACTCATAATAATCTCCGTTCCACCGTCCCCGTCGACGGTTCAAGCATCAAACAGTGGCTGCCGGCGGTTCAAACGGGTCGTAAATGAACCGCCGAAGCCGGCAGTGGGCACCCACTGCCGGCGCAATAAGTTCGGCGCAATTCCGGGAACTTATTGCGCAGCCACAGCCTACCATTTCCGGATTGAGAAGTCCGATTTTTCAATTGAACAACTCCCACGCAGATATTTTAACGATTTTATGCGGATATATCAATAGTTTTATTGCAATTGGCGTAAGCACCCCTATTTGCGAATTTACCGAACCCTTATTTGTATGAACGCTCGTAGATCCCGGCAATTTCCTCATCCGTGGTCCGGGCGGGGTCGAAGCCGAAGAGTCGTCCCATGGCTGCCCTGGAGTTCTTGGCCATTGTCATGAACTCATCTTTTTCGATGCCGTAGTCGGACATCTTGAGGTCTGCCACCATGCAATCTTCCTGAAGCTCTATGAGCGCGGCAATAAAATCCTCCGGTTTGTCCGCATCGCTCTTGCCGAGAAATCTTGCCATGTCGATAAATCTGTCATCGCATACATGTTTGTCTATCCAGAATTTAAAATACTCCACGGAAATCATGATAAGTCCGGCTCCGTGTGGAAGTTCGGGATGGTAGGCACTCATGGCATGCTCCATGGAATGCTCGCTTGTACACGAACATGCCACCATCGAGTATCCTGAGAGAGTGTTTGCAAACGCAACTTTTTCGCGTGCCTCCATATCGTCTCCGTCCTTGACTGCGCGTGCGAGGTATTTGCCTATATTCTCTATCGCAGTGCGCTCCACCATTTCGCTCATAAGATTGCGTGCGTTTGATATATATCCCTCCAGAGCGTGGAAAAGAGCGTCAAAGCCCTGATAAGCCGTAAACTTCGGCGGAACTGTCCTCATAAGTTCCGGATCCACTATGGCAACCTTGGCGAAAAGAGAATTTTGCCCCCCGACACCGATTTTTTCATTTGTGTCAGGATTGGTGATGACGCCTGCCTGATCCACCTCGCTGCCCGTTCCTGCGGAAGTTGTTATGGCAATCCATGGGAGAGGATCATTTTCCAAAGATTTGCCTTTACCGGAAAAACCGGATGCGTAGTCCCACAAGTCATCCGATGACTGTGGGGTGAGCATCGCCATGACTTTTGCCGCATCCATCACGCTGCCTCCTCCGAGTGCAACGACAAAGTCACATCCGTTATCTCTTGCCGACTGCGCTCCTTCCTCCACGACCGACTTCAGGGGGTTTGCGGCCACTTTGTTAAAGAGAACGTAGTCGCAGCCTGCCTTTTTGAGTTCTTCTTCGGTTCTTGCAAGAGAGCCGTTTTCAATGGTGGATTTTCCGTTTGAAATGACCAGAAGAGCCTTTTTTCCGGGCATTTTTTGCTTATGCAAATCCGATAAGGCGCCGGCGCCGAATATCACCCTTGTCGGTGCATAAAAAGTATAGTTGCTCATCTTTCTACCTCCAAGCTTCATCCATGTATAAGGGAAGATTCCCGCAAAACAATTATACAACAAAAAGTGTGCGATAAGATGAAAATGTCAAAAAAAGCAAACCTTGATATCTTATGGCGATGCCCTCAAAAAAGTATGAACGTTCTCTTGGACGGTAAGTTTTTTAGAAACCGGGGGGCGCGGACATTTTTTGCTTTTACTTATGGGGAAAAACGGATTCCCTGCTTGGCATCGAAAAGATACCGCGCAGGGAAGTTATCCAAAGTCCATTACTATTAAAAAAGTAGTGGACAAAACCTTCTATAGTACACAGCAAAACCGCTATGGAAAGTATAATCAAAAAAAGAATTGTACGTTCCATGAGGTTCGTGTAATCTTTAGGAATTGCGTCCAAAAACGCACGCACCTACCGATTTTAATTTGCTGAATTGCAAAGTTTAAATCAACATTTTCCATGGATACGTGGATTTTCACTTTGCAATTCAGCACTTTTTTAAAATTAATGCTTTGAGAATAAATCGATGGAACGCTTTATCACATAGTAGAAGAATAATACGAGAGTCAGCGTTCTCAAAACATATTCACACGCATCCAAATACAGCGTATTATCAAAAGTTTTGAATAGATTATTCCGTATAACGGCAGGCAACTGTGTGGTGAATGCAGCAATCACCAATCTCCCCACCTCTAAAAAAAACTTTTTTTTATTCATAAGAATCCTCTCATTTGTAAGTATAAGTTTTAGTATAGTGGCAACCTATAGGTAAATATGCTATACCCGTGCCTACATCCTTATATTTCCATACGACACCACGCTTACTAACGTATTTATCAACAGTGAATCTATATCTATCATATATAGCATACGCTTTATATGTTAAGTATTTCACTACTTTACCGTTATGTTTGTACGGAACTTTAGTGGAGCCTCCGATTGTCACGGAAGTAGTACTTGAAACGTTAAACCCGACAGCCGTCGAAACAGAGGCTGCGGTAACATTTAAACTACAGCTATAGCTATTTGACACCGATTTTGAATGCGCCAGAGTAAGTGTGTCAGGATAGGATCCCTGTGCTACAGATAAAACTTTGGATCCAACTTCTCTACCGATAAATGTTTTACCACGAGCTTTATATGATACACTTCCTTTGCTTCTGTTTACTTCAACTGAAGCAGGTTTAGGAGGAGTATTAAAGGCAGGAACTCTTAAAAGATTTTCATCTATAACCTCTAAATCCGTAACTTCAGGATTAGGCAAAGCTTTCTGAACCTTTTCATTAAAGCTTGGAGAGTTAATATCTCCGATTAACGTTAATGTTACAGGTTTCCCTTTCTCTTTCTCGGTTGACTCAATTGCATAAAGAGTCTTGAGATTTAGCGATACAATAAACAACGCTAAAACAAAGATAATAATAAGTCTCCCAATTGAGTTATGTTCTTTAACAATTCTAATGTAAAAACCAACAACTAGATCATAATATGTGATGATGATTTATCCACACCCTCATATGTGGTGTTCATTTTGATAAGAGAAGCCTTATCTACAAATTATGTTAAGAATTTCATCCACCGCTCACCTGAACGACGTAAGTCCTTAAACTAACTCCCATAATAGCACATCGAGTTATAAGTGCCAAACCTTTTTTGTCCGCATCCCCCACTGTTGAATATATCTTGAAGAGAATCCACGTTTATGCTATCGTGTACAGCAAAGAGAATCGACGGTACAGGGGAAACGATACAGGGGAATATGAGTATGAACAGGGATGACAGGAGAAATTCAGTTGATTTGCCACAGGATGAAGCGGAATTGGAAAGACTTGTGACCGAAATTCGGCTCCCGGATGCTTATGCGCAGGAGCTTGCAAAAGAAAGACAGGATTCGCTTGCCAAGGTTCCCGGCAGTCTGGGCAAATTGGAAGAAATCTCGGTCAGAATTGCGGGGATTACGGGAAAGGTGACCGGCAATTCCCTCAAAAAGCAGTGTGTGGCGCTGTTTTGCGCAGATAACGGCGTGATTTCGGAGGGGGTTGCCTCCGCGCCGAATTCGGTTACGCTTTCGCAAACCGTAAACTTCACAAGACGAATCACAGGGGTAAGCTCTCAGGCGAAGTACTTTGGAATAGATATTCTGGACATAGATATGGGAGTTGCGGGAGAAATTCCGCCGGAGCTGTACACCGATAAAATGTTGACCGAGAGCGGAAACATACCGGTGAAAATTGTGAACAGGCGCATCGCAAGAGGCACCAAGAATCTCGCGAAAGAAAATGCGATGACAAGAGACCGGGCGGTTAGAGGGATTTTGACCGGATTTGAGGCGGCGGATGCCATGAAGGAAGCGGGGATTGAGCTTTGCGGAGTAGGAGAAATGGGTATAGGAAACACGACGACAAGTTCGTGCCTTCTCAGAGCCGTCACTGGAGTCGCCGCCGAAAAGCTTGTAGGAAGAGGCGGTGGTCTTAATAACGAGGGGCTTGAGAAGAAGACGGAGATCGTGCGGAAATGCGCCGATGCGTGCGCTTCTGAGGATCCGACGGGCAAACTTGCCGCAGTCGGCGGCTTTGACATCTGCGGAATGGTAGGATGCTTTCTCGGCGCCGCAAGAAACGGGATGCCGGTGGTGATAGATGGTTTCATTTCAATCGTTGCGGCGGTGATGGCAAAGGAGTTCACCCCGCTTGTTACAGAGTACATGTTCGCTTCCCATAAATCCAAAGAGATAGGGTATGTCACCGCAATGGAATATCTGGGACTGTCACCGATGTTCGACCTCGACATGAGGCTCGGGGAAGGGAGCGGTTGCCCGATAGCGTTCAAAATAATGGAAGCCGCATGCGCGAGCATGGATTTGATGAAAACCCTCTCCGAAGGTTCTATAGACGATAAATATCTTGAAGAAATTAAAAAAGGAAATTTTTTCTGATGAACGTATTTGTCAGCGGTGGATGTAAAAACGGGAAATCCCACTACGCACAGGAACTTGCAAGAAAAATGGCAAGGGAAAGCAAGTCGCCTTTGTACTACATAGCGACGATGATCTCCACGGGAAGCGAAGATGACAGGAGAATAGCAAACCATGTGAAAGACAGAGCCGGAATGGGTTTTATAACCGTGGAGCAGCCCACGGATCTGTGCGATATAGCAGCCCGCCCGGATGTGGATATGCGGGGGACCTTTCTGCTCGACAGCATAACGGCGCTTCTTCAAAACGAGATGTTCAAGGCTTCGGGAGAATATTATCCGAACGCCGGAGACAAGGTTTGCGGCGATCTGAGACGCTTTGCGAAACTTGCGGGAAACAGCGTGATGGTTTCGGATTACATTTACGCAGACAGCGGAAGCTACGGCGAGTTGACAGAAAGTTACCGCAGAAGTTTGGCAATGTGCGACAGATGTGCGGCGGATATATGTGACCGTGTGGCGGAAGCGGTATTCGGAGTGTTTATAAGCTGGAAATGACGGTTGAGAAAGCAATATGAGGATAATAACAGCATTTTTTATGGCGTGGGGCAACTTTCTTGTGTTGCCGTGCCCACACAAAAGATGGGATGGAAAGCTTAAAAATCTTATGCTGGCGTTTGTGCCTGCGGTAGGTGCGGTTATCGGACTTATCTGGATGGGACTGATAGCGCTTTTGCGATATGCGGATGCGCACCGGGGCATACCGGATTCGATTGCAGCAGCGGCATCTGCTTTTTATATTTTTGCGATATGCGGCTTTATGCATCTGGACGGGTACATGGACTGCAACGACGCAATCCTGTCAAGACGCTCCACGGAGGAGAAACAGCGCATTCTCAAGGATTCGACCGTCGGAGCTTTTGCCGTCGTCATGCTTGGATTTTTGCTCATGGCGTGGTATGCTTCCATGGTGGTCATATGGAATGAAATTCCATTGAGCCTGTTTTTCATACTGCCTGTTATGAGCCGTGCGGTTGCAAGCAATGATATCTTGGACTGTAAGCCCATGGAGCGCAGTCAATATGCGGAAAACTATGCGGAAACCGCGCAGAGAAAGAAAAGCAGGATCATAATAGCGGCATGTTTGCTCTTTGCATTGTTGGTTACCGTCATTACGGGTTCGTTGTATAAAGACGGTTTGGCATACGGGATCGCACTGTTTGTGGCACTCGTGAGTTCTCTGATCGCAGGCGCGTACGCAAGGTGGCAGCTGGGTGGTATGAGCGGAGATGTGGCGGGCTATGAGATCTGCTGGTGCGAGGCGATTGGCGTGATTGCGTTGGCCGTTGCGGTGTGAGTACATGAAGGTAAGGATATGATTTTAATCACGGGCGGTGCATATCAGGGGAAACTTGAGTATGCCAAAAGCGAATTTGAATTTGGAGACGATGATATATTTGATTGCACCATAGTATGCGCCACGGCGACGTGTGCTCCGGCGGCGCCGGAAAGCTCTGCGGACAAAGAATCTTCGTGTGGATGCCGAAATGTGGAACTACGGCGGGATGAGGCCGCCCGGCGAGCCGTGAAAGAGGCTTGGATCGATGGGGATGCCAAAGTTTTATCGCATTTTGAAAGATATGTGCTTGCCTGCGTGGATGCGGGAATCGACGCCAGAAAATACCTGAGCGTAAACATCGAAAGTTTCAGGGATAAAATCATCATAGCCGACGACATAACGCAAGGAGTGGTTCCGATAGACGCAAGGGAAAGGGCATGGCGCGAAGAAACAGGCAAATGCCTTGTGTTTCTGGGGAAAAAAGCGGAAAGAGTCATCAGAGTGTTTTGCGGGATAGCTAGAGACATAAAGGATGTAGAGAAGTGATTTTAAAAAGTGAAGCTGCAATAAGCAGATAAGGGAGCGGTATCATATGGTTTCAAAATTGGTGGTCATACGTCACGGCATAACGGAGGGGAATGAAAAAAGATGGTTTTACGGAAAGACCGATCTGCCTTTGCTTGAAAGGGGCAGAAATACTCTTTTGGAATACAAACGTGCGGGAGTTTATCCGGATATTCCGGAGGATGCCCAGTGCGTTGTGTCGGGACTTGCAAGAACCAAAGAAACCATGGAGTTGCTCTACGAAAAAGATGAGTACAAAGAAATCGACAAGTTGCAGGAAATGGATTTCGGTGATTTTGAGTGCCGCAGTTTCGATGAACTTAAAGAAGACGTCGAGTTTCAAAGATGGATGTACGATGAGCGGGGAAATATCCGCCCTCCGGGAGGAGAAGCGAGAAATGATTTTGCTGCGAGAGTCAAGGAGGGTCTGCAGGAACTGATAGGGCTTCACAGGTTGAAAGAGTGGTCGCACCGTCACGGCGGAGAGGATGCCGTAACCGTTATGGTATGTCACGGAGGGGTGATTTCGGCGATTATGCAGGAAATGTTTCCGGAAGAAAAATGCGGGATGTGGGACTGGATACCGGATCCCGGACTTGGTTATGTTATCGATTTCAGCGAGGGAAAACCTTTTGCCTATGATGAGCTGAACCCGCCCGGCAGGTGACCCAAGCCCGTACGATGCGGGCAGGCATAGCCTTTCTTTTTTTGCCATCCGCCGCATCAAATCAAAGGAGCGACGGACACTTCCCCCGTGTGAAGCGTTGCGGTCGTGCCTTTGTACGAACCTTCAAGAATGCGTACAACAAGTCCGCCGTCCTCGGATATATCTATGGCTTCGGCACGGAAGCCCTCTGCATCATAATTGGGGTTTACCGTAATTTCTTTTCCAAGAATCATACATCGACGCTTATATTCATCGAAAAAAGTCTTGTCATCCACGTTCTCAAGGATTCTTATGCTTTCGTTGATGATCTCGGCGGCAAGCACGTTTCGGGAAAAATCACCCTTAATGTCTGAAATGCATCCCGCAACCGCATCCACATCTGCGGAAAAATCACCGGGAAAGCAGTTCACTCCGATGCCCACGATCAGACTGTCAATCCTTCCTGTTTCAAAATTTGTCTGTGCTTCGGTGAGGATGCCGCAGATTTTTTTTTCTTCTTTGAAGAGATCGTTGACCCACTTGATCATTATGTGGGTGTCGCATACGCGTTCAATGGCACGCGAAACGGCTACCGCAGCGGCCATAGTTACATACAGGGATCTGTCAAGCGCAAACCTCGGCTTCATGGCGATACTCATATAGATTCCCGTTCCGCCGGGAGATTCGAAACTCCTGCCCAATCTGCCGCGACCCTTGGATTGTCTATTTGCGATTATAACCTTGGCTCGAAAGTCGGCGTTTTTTTCTTTTGCAAGGGAATTTGTCGAAGTTACCGTATCAAAGACTTCTATGTCGCACGGAACGTGTATGTGTGCAAGAATACCGCTGTGCGTAAGCAGATTGCTGCCTTGTGCAAAACGGTAACCGCAATTATGCTTGGATTCTATGGTGTAACCTTCACGCTTAAGGGCATTTACGGCTTTCCAGACGGCATTGCGCGAAACCGCAAATTGGCTTGCAATGCTTTGACCTGAGATATATTCCCCGGGTCTTTGGGTAAATAATTCTATAAGATTGCTTTTAGTAGACATATTATTTTTCCTTTGATTTGTTGAATTTCCATCGGCGTTGCCCGCGCCGGGCATTTGCAATATCCGTTTGAGAGGCGGCAAATTGCGCTGCAATGCCGCAGGCATCGTATAGAAACAGGATAAACCATATGTTGTCCACTGTCCAGAAAAATGCTTTTTGAATTTGTTGTTGCAAACGATATTTTTCTGTAGTAGAATCCCATTTAGGTTAAAGATTATTAACCCAAATAAACCCAATTTAACATTAACTGACAAGGAGGAAGAATAATGACAAATCGCTTAAAAAAGGTTTCTTCGGCGTTTATTGCACTTGCTGTGGCGGTGTCCATGCTGATGCTTGGGGGCATGAGAAATGCAAACGTGTATGCAGATGGCGATGAGGAAGTGTATGCTCTGATGAACATACCTTATGATGAGTTCTACAAGGCTGAGCTTGAAGCAGGCAGTTCTAAGGTGGATGCCGTTGCATCGCCGAGCAAGCAGAAAACCCGTATGGGACTTGCCGCAGGTTCTTACCACGTGAATACCGACGGATCGGACATTACGGGGGTTGTGTATCCGGTAAAAGTGAAAAAGTCGGAACTTGGCAAGTTGAATCAAGTCACGGATGCGACAAGTGTGAGTATTACCACCCAGAGTCACGGTAACAAAACCACTACCGAATATAAGGGCAAGGATGCGCTCTTTGAACAGCCGAGCTACTCATATTATCTGCTGAAGACCGTACCTTCATACTTCAAGCAGGCGAGTGTGGAAAACGGAAAATGGAGTTTTGCCAAAGCACAGGGAGAAGTGAAAAAAGTATCCGGGATATCGACCGATATTTCAGCGCCGGGACGCCACACGAAGATCGAGGTCAGGTTTGACGATCCCGCAAAAATCATCAAAACAGGGCTGAAAGTCAATGGCGCAGTTGTAAAAACCACCGAAGGCAAGACTTACGGTATGCGCCACGTCGTGAACCTCTGGAGAGGTGTAGAGATCGGGTGGCTGTCGAGCAAACCGTCGGATCCTGTCGACCCGTACGACGACATGTTGCTTAAGGCTCTTGAAAGTAAGACAATAGAGGAGGTAAAGTACTTCACCGAGGATGCGATATATGTTCTTACCTTTGACAAGGCGCTTAAGATTCCTAAGCTGTCGAACGGTAAATTCACCGTGGATCCGGCAAAAGCGGCGGACGGAAAGGCCACGGCAAAACTTGAAAATCTTGAGGATGCTTACGATCCCGAATTCACATCCGAGTCGTTGACGGGCGCGCAGTTTGAAAGAAAAGGGGATGCGGTGAAGATCACGTATCCTAAAAATTCGATGCCGGGGATGCATAGGATCGTTGTTACGGACAAGAAAAATCTTTACAGCAAGTTATCCGCAAATCTTCTTTTGACGACCGATACGCAGGCCGTTAAATACAGCGGGGATGCAAAGAAACCGGCACTGCTGAAAGCTGACGGTGTCACGGATGAGGAGTTTAAAAACTACATCAAGAACATCTCGGTCGTGGTGGTTGATGGAAACAATTATCCTGCAAGCGGTAGAAATGCCGTTACCACGGTGAATAAGGACGGCAGCATCGATGTCTTTGCAGATTCACTGGCAAAGGCGGGCAAATATGATGTCACGGTTCGTTCCACGGGCTATCCGGATCTGGTTTTCAACTACGATGCAAGCATGGCAAGAAAGGCGGCACTGGATGCGCTTAAAGCCGAGAAGCAGGAATTGGAGAAGAAGCTTAAAGATGCCGAGAAAGTTAAGGCGGATCTTGAGAAAGCGCAGAAGGATCTTGCGGCTGCAAAGAAAGCTGCAGACGTAAGCGCGATCAAAGCGGAACTTGAAAAGACCAGGAAGGAACTTGCGGAAGCCAAAAAAGCCCTTGCTTCTGCAAATGCAAGCAACAATGTGAAACTCACAAAGGTAAAACTGAACAAAGTCAAGGCCTCGGGAAAGAAAGCAAAGATTTATTGGAAGAGTAGCGGAGAAAAGCTTGATGGCTATGTTGTGTACAAGTCTGCGAAGAAAGCAAAGGGGTTCAAGGTTGCCGGAACTACTGAAGCAACCAAGATAACCGTCAAGAAGGGTCTGAAAAAGGGTAAGACTTTCTACTTCAAGGTAAGAGGCTACAAGACCGTTGAGGGCAAGAGAGTTTACACAAGTTTCTCTACGGTAAAAGCCGTAAAGATCAAGTAAGAGCGTAAAGATAAAATAAAAGCACAAAGATCAAAAGTGCCTGCCGCATGATGCGCGAAAGTCTTGCGGAAGGCACTTTTATTGTCCTGCGCCGCGCGGTGCGTTTCAAATTGCTGAAAACGGTGTCGATTCAGGACGGGCTTTCCCCTTTTTGTGGTTGTTTTTCCGCATTTGAATTGATCCCGGCGGGTGAGTTTTCCCACAACTCTTTGGCAACGGGCGCCCATCTTTGCGTAGGCCCCATCATCTTTTCGGTCAGCTCGTGTATGTCCTCGGGGCTCTCGTAATCGGTGGAACCAGCACCGCTTGCCACAACCATCTTTTCCAAAGCGCCCGAATTGTCGAACATCGGACACGGCCTGAGCAGGTTTTCGTTGAAAGGCTGGTGGTTGTGATACTGCATAAAGAACGGCGACTGCAACGCCTCAAGTAGCGTTTTCTCCTTGATGTTCGAGTCGGAGAAGTGAACAAAAGCGCACGGTTCCACATCGCCGTTTGCATTGATGTGCAGATAGCGTCTGCCGCCGGCGATACAGCCGTTGATGTACTCTCCGTCGTTCCAGAAGTCGATGGTAAAGAGAGGCTTTGTCTTTCGGTACATGCGGACTCTGTGATACATAAGTTCTCTTTGCAGAGGTGTTGCGACAAGTTCGGGTAGGGCATCGTTTCCGACCGGGATGTAGGTGAATATCCATGAATAATATGCGCCTTGCTCAATCAGAAAATCGAAGAAAGCCGAACTCGATATGCAGTCGGTATTTTGACTGGTGTAGCAAAGCGATGTTCCGAAAGGAAGTCCGTGCTCCCTCAGGATTCGCATGCCTTCTATGATTTTTTTGAATGTACCTGCGCCGCGGCGAAAATCGTTTTCTTTTTCATAACCTTCGATACTGAATGACGGAATAATGTTCCCGAGCCCAAGCATCTCCTGCGCAACTTTGTTCGTGATCAGCGTTCCGTTTGTGAACGGGCTGAAAATGCAGTCGTTGTGGACTTCCGCAAGTTTGAACATGTCCTCCGCCCTGACAAACGGTTCGCCGCCCGTCAGTATGAAAGTGTATACCCCCAGATCCTTTGCCTGCCTTACGATGTCGTCGATTTCATCGTAGGAAAGGTTCAGCTTGCCGCCGTATTCGGCGGCCCAGCAACCCTTGCAGCGAAGATTGCAGCTTGATGTCATATCCATAAGGATAGCCCACGGGATATTACAGCCGTATTTTTCCTGATTGCGCTCTTCTTGAGGAAATCCGAGCACGGCGCCGTTTACTATGAAATTCTCAAACAGCTTCTTTCTGACAAACGGATCGATATCGGCGTAGAACTTCATGAGAAGCCTGTTCCAGTTATTGTCCTTGTCCCGGAGGATGTTTTTAACATGTTTCATATGCGGAGCGATGCTTGCTCCCCCGAACTTGTCGAGCCAGTCGACGACTTTGGGGATGTTTTCTTCCGGAGATTTTTCCAGATATTTAAGCATTTGCTTTAGGCCGCTTGCCTGAAGTTTTTCCTTAATTGTATTTCGATTACGCATAACACTTTCCCTTTCCGCAAACCGGTAATTAACTGAAAAAAACAAATTATACTATTCAAGCGTCGTTTTTATTATTTTATTCTAACACCTATTGTTTTTTATTGCAAACATAGTTTGAGATTTTGTGGCTTGCGGTTGTTTTCATTGGGTCGATGTATGCAAATTCGTTGAAAAATTATGTCGATAAGATGAACAAATAGCTGCGGCACTTTAAATCCCGAATCCTTTGTGATACTATTATTCTGAATAAGTAGTGATTGATTGAGAACGGAGGGAACAAATATCATGGAACCCCAAGAGCTGGGAATCTATATCGGAGGGATATTCATACTGCTCGTTTTGTCAGCTTATTTTTCGGCGACGGAAACGGCATTCACATCGCTCAACCGCATAAAGCTTAAAAACATGGCGGGAGAGGGAAACGGCAAGGCGAAACGGGTATTGAGCCTGGAGGAGAAGTATGACACTCTGCTTTCCACTATTCTTGTGGGGAACAATATAGCCAACATAGGCACCACCGCCATAGCGACGGTTTTGTTTGTCAGGCTTTACGGCGCATACGGTCCGACCATAGCGACGGTGGTCGTAACGCTCATCGTCCTGATATTCGGAGAGATTTCGCCAAAAAGTCTCGCCAAGGAGTATCCGGAGAGGTTTGCGATGTTTTCCGCCCCTATGATACAGATTCTGATGGGTCTGTTTACGCCAATCAACTGGGTGTTTTCCAAGTGGAAATCACTGCTGAAAGTTGTGTTTAAGGTAAACACGGACAGAACCATAACCGAGGAAGAAATAAAAACACTCGTGGAGGAAGCGGCAACCGAGGGAAGCATCATGAGTGAGCAGGGTGAGCTTATACAAAATGCCATAGATTTCAACGATCTTGAGGCGTGGGACGTACTGACGCCGAGAGTCGACATAAAAGCGATTGAAATAAGCGACACAAAGAAGGATGTGGCGGCATTGTTTAAAAACAGCGGCTTTTCAAGGATGCCGGTGTACGAGGACGATTTGGACAACATTTTGGGAGTGTTGAATCAGAAAGACTTTCATAATTTCATATCGGGAACGAGAAAGACGATCGCCGACTATGTAAAACCGGTCGTGTTTGTCGCAGGTTCGATGAAATGCGCGGATCTGTTGAAGAAGTTGCAGGCGAACAAAACCCAGATAGCTGTGGTCGTGGACGAATACGGAGGAACCGAGGGTCTTGTCACTATGGAGGACATAATAGAAGAACTCGTGGGCGAAATATACGACGAACATGATGCCATCGCGACGGAGGGCATCATTGCTTTGCGCGACGGAAGTTACCGAATCGCGGGAAGCACCAACGTGGAAAAGATGTTTGAGTATTTCGGGGAAGAGGCGGATCTTGAGGCGACCACCGTAAACGGTTGGCTCGTTTTGCAGATAGATAAGATGCCGGTGCCGGGCGATATGTTTGAGTATGATGCGGGACGGAAAATTTTTAAAGGGAAAGTAACCAAAGCCAATACACGCAAGGCGCTTGAGATAAATTTGAAAGTAGAAGAAAAACAGGAAAGGGAAACGGAACTATGAGTTTTATAGAGAAAATTTTTGGTGATTTAAACAAAAGAGAAGTCAAGAAAGTAAATAAAATTGTGGAGAAGGTCGTTGCGCTTGAAGATGAAACGGCGTCGCTTTCGGACGAGGAGCTTAAGGCAAAGACGCCCGAGTTCAAAGAACGTCTGAAGAACGGTCAAACTCTCGACGATCTGTTGCCGGAAGCTTTTGCGGTGTGCCGAGAAGCAGCATGGAGAAGCGTGGGAATGAAGCCGTTCAGGGTGCAACTCATCGGCGGGGTGGTCCTTCATCAGGGAAGGATAGCCGAGATGAAGACGGGTGAAGGTAAGACTCTGATGGCAACGCTTCCGGTGTATTTGAACGCTCTTTCGGGAGAAGGGGTTCACGTTGTTACGGTCAACGATTATCTGGCAAAGCGCGACTCCGAATGGATGGGCAAGGTCTACTCGTTCCTTGGCCTCAGCGTTGGATGTGTGATCCACGGCATAAGCGAAGAAGAACGTCGTGCCGCATACGAGGCGGATATAACCTACGGAACCAACAACGAGTTCGGTTTTGACTATCTGCGCGACAACATGGTCACCTATGAAGAAGAGTTGATGCAGAGGGATCTGAACTTTGCCATCGTGGACGAGGTCGACTCCATTCTCATAGACGAGGCGAGGACACCGCTCATAATTTCGGGGCAGGGAACCAAGTCTACCGACCTATACAAAAAGGCGGATAATTTTGTCAAAGGTCTCACCAAGAAAGAGGATTTCGAGATCGAAGAAAAAGATGAGCAGATATCCCTCACGGATGAAGGCGTACTCAAAGCCGAGGAGTTTTTCGGTATTGACAACTTCGGGGATCCGGAAAATATGGAAATCAACCATCACGTTCAGCAGGCGCTCAAAGCTCACAACATGATGGAAAAAGATGTCGATTACATAGTCAAGGACGGTGAAATCATAATTGTGGATGAATTTACAGGACGTCTTATGTTCGGGAGGCGCTACAGCAACGGTCTGCATCAGGCAATCGAAGCCAAGGAACGTCTGAACGTGCGCTCCGAGTCAAAGACACTTGCGACCATCACTTTGCAGAATCTTTTCCGCATGTACAAAAAACTTGCCGGGATGACAGGTACGGCAAAGACGGAGGAAGATGAGTTCCGTGACATCTATAACATGGACGTTGTTGTGATACCGACCAACAAAGAAGTGATACGCCAAGATCTTCAGGATGCCGTATATCAAAAGGAAAAAGGCAAATTCAAGGCGATCGCCGAAAGAGTCGCAGAGATCCATGAGGCAGGACAGCCTGTGCTGGTGGGTACCATATCCATAGAGAAATCCGAACTGATAAGCGATTTGCTCAAGAAAAAGGGCATCAAGCACAACGTGCTCAACGCAAAGCAGCATGAGAAAGAGGCGGAAATAGTTGCAGAAGCGGGGCGCCTCGGAATGGTCACGATCGCAACCAACATGGCAGGGCGCGGTACGGATATTCTGCTCGGGGGAAACCCGGATTTTGAAGCGCGTAAAGAGATGCGTAAAAATGGTTACAGCGACGAACAGATAAGTTTTGCCACAGGTTTTGCAAAGTCTGATGAGGATGAGCTCAATAAGGCGAGAGAGGCGTACAGGGAGTACTTTGACAAATTCAAAGCCGAGAGAGATGAAGAGCACGACAAGGTGGTCGAGCTGGGCGGCCTTTACATAATCGGCACGGAGCGCCATGAGTCCAGGCGTATCGACAATCAGCTCAGAGGTCGTGCGGGGAGACAGGGAGATCCCGGAAGCACGCAGTTCTTTATTTCGCTTGAAGATGAACTTATGCGCCTGTTTGGCGGAGATCGCATGCAGACGATAGTAAACAGGATGGGGCTTGCCGAGGACGAGGCCATAGAAGCGGGGATGCTTACGCGCTCGATAGAAAGCGCACAGAAAAAAGTAGAGGGTAGAAACTTCGGCATACGTAAATACGTATTGCAGTATGACAATGTGATGAACAAGCAAAGAGAGATCATATACGATGAGCGCCGAAAAGTCTTGTTCGGGGAAGACCTAAGAGACTACGTTATGAAGATGATGCAGGATCTGGTGTCAAATACGGTCGAACCGATAGTGCTGGAATCCAAGTATCCGGAAGAGTGGGATTTTGAAACCTTAAACAAGAACCTGCGCCGCATCATAAAGTCATACGAGGGTAGAACCGAATACGAGACCGATGAGCTTGCCGTTATGACCGGGGAGTCTCTCAAGGAGAGTATATTCGCAGAATTTGAGGAACTCTACGAGGAGAAAGAGAAAGAAATCGGCGCCGAGCGCATGAGGGAAGTCGAACGCATGATACTTCTTAGGGTGGTGGACAACCTTTGGATGGATCAGATTGATGCTATGGATCAATTAAAAGAGGGTATCGGACTGCGCGCACTTGGCCAGCAGGATCCTGTAGCCGCATATGCGCAGGAGGGTTTTGAGATGTTTGATTCGATGATAAACGAGATCAAGGAAGAAACCGTGACATACTGCTACAGCGTTACCATAGAAACGGAAACGGAGCGACATGCCGTAATAGAGATAGGTGCAGAATCAAAGGCGGAAGACATTGACGAAAATCTGCTCGCCGCAATGCATGCGGGAGGGGAAGAGGAAACCGAGATACCGGAGCGTGAACACCGGCAGGATACGGTGAGGAGAGCCCATCCCAAAATAGGAAGAAACGATCCTTGTCCTTGCGGAAGTGGAAAGAAATACAAGAATTGTTGCATGAACAAGGATATGGAAATCGAGAGAGGAAACATGGATGCTTAAACTGGATCCCATAAGGCAGGCTCTGCCCGAAAAAAGGAAAACACTTGTGGAAGTTGGGGAATCGCTGGGACTTTTGCGCCTCAAAAAGGATGTTGAAGCCTTGAACGAGGAGACGATGCGTGAAGGTTTCTGGGATGACCCTGAACAGGCGCAGAAACTTTTGAAGAAAAAGAGCGGCATGGAAAATAAGATAGGAGAGTATGCAAGGATAGAAAATGCCATTATCGAGGTCGGGGAGCTCATGGAACTGGCCGAGGAAATGGAGGATGAATCCGAGGCGGACACGGTCATAGAGATGTATCAGAAAATGTCTGCCGAACTCGATTCTTTTAAGCTGGAAACACTGCTGAACGGCAAGTATGATCATAACAGTGCCGTAATCTCCTTGCACGCGGGTGCCGGAGGCGTTGAAGCCATGGATTGGGCGGAAATGCTTTTGCGTATGTACACGCGCTGGGCGGAGAGAAAGGGATACGACATCGTTTTTGTGGATGTTCAGGACGACACCGAGGCAGGGATCAAGAGCGCAACGGTTATGATCGAGGGAGAGAATGCCTACGGTTATCTTAAGCATGAAAAAGGTGTTCATAGACTTGTCAGGATATCCCCTTTCAATGCGGCGGGGAAAAGGCAGACCTCGTTTGCGGCTCTTGAAGTGATGCCGGAGATCGACGAGGCGCCGGACGTGCGGATAAATCCGGAAGATATCAGGGTCGATACCTACAGAAGTAGCGGCGCAGGCGGACAGCATGTAAATAAGACCGATTCAGCGATTCGCATCACACATTTGCCCACGAACATAGTTGTGACCTGTCAAAACGAACGAAGTCAACACCAAAACAGAGAAGTTGCTATGAAAATACTCATGTCGAGACTCATGGATCTTGCCGAGCAACAGCACAAGGAAGATCTGGCTGAAATAAAGGGCGATTTTTCCCAGATAACGTGGGGATCACAGATACGTTCCTATGTTTTTCAACCTTACACAATGGTTAAAGATCATCGCACAAACGCAGAGGTCGGCAATGTGAGTGCGGTTATGGATGGAGATTTGGATTATTTCATAAATGAAGGACTCAAAACGTTATAGAGGAGGCTCATCGGAAAGAAAGGAACGCATAGTACAGGCACGCATCGGAAAGGAATTTTGATATATGGACATTGCAAAAAAACTCGCAGGAGAGTTCAAGGTCAGGCAGTCGCAGGTTGACACGACAATTCAGCTCATAGACGAGGGCAACACCATCCCATTTATAGCAAGATACAGAAAAGAAGCTACAGGCGGTCTGAACGATGTGGTTCTGCGCGAAATGGATGACAGACTGCGGTACCTGCGGGGTCTCGAAGAACGGAAAGAAGAAGTCATGAGACTGATAGAAGAGCAGGGAAAACTCACAGTAAAACTTGCCGAAGAGATAAAGAAAGCCGAGATATTACAGCGTGTGGAGGATCTGTACAAGCCTTTCAGGCAGAAGAGAGCCACACGCGCGTCAAAAGCAAAAGAAAGAGGCCTTGAGCCGCTTGCCATGATCATATATGCCCAGTGTGAGAAGACGGGGACGCCGGAGGATTTCGCAGTGGATTTCATAGCCCCCGGAAAAGAAATAAATTCGGAGGCGGAGGCACTTCAGGGTGCAATGGACATAATTGCCGAATCCATCGCCGAAAATGCCGATATAATCGAGAAGATACGGAAAATGACTTTTAAATCGGGGTTGATCTTGACTGAAGCAACCGATCCCGATGAAAAAACGCCTTATGACATGTATTACGGCAAGGCCGAGAGCATCGCCAAGATACCGAACCACAGAATACTTGCGGTCAATCGTGGGGAGAAAGAGAATAAGCTGAAAGTAAAAATCGAGGTAGAAAAAGAGGAAATGACCAATTTTATCAAAGCGCAGGTGATCGGAAAGAGAGATTCGATTTTTACAAGCATATTGAAAGATGCAATTGATGATTCTTATAAGCGTCTGATTGCCCCGTCCATGGAACGTGAAACACGCAAACTTCTTACAGAACGCGCCGAGGAGGAAGCGGTCAAAGTGTTTGCCGCAAATACGGAGAATCTTCTCATGGCTCCGCCTGTGCGAAACAAAAAGGTTATAAGCATAGACCCCGGGTATCGGACAGGCTGCAAGGTTGCGGTTTTGGATGAAACGGGGAAACTGAGAGCTTATACGACGATTTTTCCGACCAAACCCGTATGCGATGTTGCCGGTTCCGAAAAGATTTTGCAAGAACTCATAGAACGTTACGGCTGTGATGTGATAGCGATAGGAAACGGAACGGCATCGAGAGAAACCGAGGAAGTGGTTGCCAAGTTTTTAAAAAAGACGAGCCTCCCTATTCAGTACACGATAGTAAACGAGGCGGGGGCATCGGTGTATTCCGCATCGGAGCTTGCGGCGCGTGAATATCCGGATCTTGATGTGACGACAAGGGGAGCGATGTCGCTGGGCAGGAGACTTCAGGATCCGTTGGCTGAACTTGTTAAGATCAACCCCAAAAGCATAGGGGTAGGTCAGTATCAACACGACATAAACGTAAAGATGTTGGACGGGGCGCTTTCGGCTGTGGTTGAAAACTGCGTAAACCGCGTGGGCGTGGATCTCAACACGGCATCACCGTCACTGCTTTCATACATAGCGGGGATCAATGCCGGCATCGCAAAAAATATAGTTGAACGCAGAGAGAAGAATGGAAAATTTGTTAACAGAAAAGAACTGCTCAAAGTCACGAAACTCGGAGAGAAAACTTTTGAACAGTGTGCCGGGTTTTTGCGCATAAACGGCGGTGATACGCCACTTGACGGAACCGCCGTCCATCCGGAGGCATACAAAGTCACGGAAACAATCATGAGAAAACTCGGAATTTCGGGCAAGGACATAGCTGTGGGAGGCGTGGGGGATTCTCTCGACCGAAGAATCGCCGAGATATATCCCGCAAAAAAGCTTTCGCAGAGCCTTGAAATGATGGCAAAGGAGTTGGGGATCGGTAAACCGACACTTACGGACATACTGTCGGAGCTGAAAAAACCGGCAAGAGATCCAAGAGCATGCGCACCGCCTGTCATATTCAGAAATGATATAAGGGACATTGACGATCTGAAACCGGACATGGAACTTACGGGAGTCGTGCGAAACGTTGTGGACTTCGGGGCGTTTGTGGATATAGGCGTCAAGCAGGATGGTCTTGTCCATATATCCAAAATGAGCAAAAAATACGTATCGCATCCGATGGAGGTGGTGTCCGTGGGAGATACGGTCAAGGTAAAGATACTTGACATAGATCGGGAAAAGAAACGGATATCCTTGTCCATGCTCGGGCAGGGACAGTAGGCTTGGAAAGCTACCGGCGGCAATGCGTATGAGAAAAAGACGAAAAGTCATGAAAAGGAACCTCGAAGCTGATGCCGCATACCGTGCAAACATACCTCGAAACCCCGAAAATCAACATGTTGACGCTGATTTTCGGGGTTATCTGTTGTCGGTGGGGTTTAAGACATTAGCGGCGTAAAATATCGTAAACCTTTTCCTAAACTCCCTGCATGTATGATTATAGAAAAATTTTAGTTATTGTGCAGACATCACCAAAGAACCCGGTACATGCCGCAGGTGCTCCACGGGGACTTCGCATTGGAGTCTAAACGGCGAAAGATATGTGCGCATGCTTGTTGGTTCATGCATGCGGCATGTACCGGGTTCCGAGGAAAATATGGACGATAGCGATCATTTTAGGGGGACAGCTGTTATGAGTCAAGAAAAAGTGAATGATGTAAAAAAAGTACACTCATTGACCACGGAAGAAACCGAGTTTAAACGAGAAATCGGAGTCTTCGGCGGCGTGAGTGTTATCATGGGAATAATGGTTGGATCGGGAATATTTTATCTCGGTTCATACGTGCTTGAACGCACGGGGATGAATGAAGGTCTTTCTCTGCTGTGCTGGCTGGTCGCAGGGATTGTTTCACTGCTGGCGGGGCTATGTTTTGCGGAACTGGGCGCCGCGATGCCAAGAGCCGGAGGGCGTGTGCTGTATTTGAACGAGGCGTACCACCCGGTATTCGGTTTTATGACCGGTTTCACCGATTGGCTCATAGGAGGTCCCGGATCCGTTGCCGCAGTTTCGATAGCGACAATGACGATTTTGAAACCGTATCTGGGATTGAGTGAGATCGGGGTAAAGGCTTCTGCTGTGGTTCTGATTGTCGGATGTACTTTATATAATTTGTTCGGAGTGAAAATCGGCTCGATCGTGCAGAATATTTTCCTTGTGGGAAAACTGATCCCGATTCTGATAGTGATGGTGCCGGCGCTTGCGGTAGGAAAGGCCATGCCGAGTATGTCTTTGGAATCGGCAAGCGTGTATGCGCAGGCAAACAACACCAACGTTATAGGTATGATGGCGATTGCGATCGTAGCGGCGATGTGGGCTTATGAAGGATGGTCCAACATAAACAGTATAGCCGAGGAAATAAAAAAGCCGCACAGAAATCTGCCGCTTGCGCTTATAATAGGAATAGGCGGAGCAACGTTGCTTTATATACTTTTCAATTTTGCGATCATGAAGGTTCTGCCGCATGACAGAATCGCGGCCATGATCAAGTCGGGGGATGTTTACCTGGGAACTGCGGTTGCGGTGCAGATCTTCGGAAAGGTTGGCGGACTGATCGTTTCTATAGGAATGGTGATTGCCATATTCGGATCCATGAACGGGGTGGTTATAGCCCAACCTAGGATGTATTATGCCATGGCAGAAGAAGGTCACTTCTTCAAAAGCTTTGCAAGGCTTCACCCCAAATACAGAGTGCCGACGGTTCCTCTGATCGTGCAGTGCGTGTTTTCGGTCGCTCTGGTAATGCTCAGGAATCTCGACCAGTTGACCAACCTCGTGGTGCTTTCGGTGATGCTGTTCAACGTTTTGGTTGTACTTGCGGTACCGATATTGAGAAAGAAATATCCGGATATAGAAAGACCGTATAAAGTCTGGTTTTATCCGTTCTCTGTAATCATAGTGGCGCTCGTGTTTGTGGGCTTATTTGTCCAGGGAGCCATAGACGACCCGGTGACGGGGCTTACGGGCTTTGTAGTACCGGTTGTGGGTGCTTTTGTATACTGGCTGTTTGATGTTAAGATCAAGAGAGAAAAAAGAGATGCGTGAAAAAAATAAGCGTAAAATACTGTATAACGGGAAAGTATATGTAGAGCGGGGAGTTTTCCGTCAGGCGGTGCTTATTGAAGGAGACAGGATCGGAGCTGTCGGAAGCGACAGTGAAATCAAAGCGATGGCAAACGACGACACGCAGATGATCGATTGTGACGGAAAAACCTTGATCCCCGGGTTGAATGACTCCCACATGCATTTTATGTTGCTTGGTGAAACGAGGAATCAGGCGCCTATAGAAGGTGTTTCGTCCATAGATGAAATGATCGACGTATGCAGGAGGTTTGCGAAAGAGCATCCCGAAAATGTAAAAAACGGTCTGCATGCCATCGGATGGAATCAGGACAACTTCACGGGGAGCGACAGGCTGCCGGATAGAAACGATCTTGACAAGATAAGCACTGACTTTCCTATAGTTTTGGAGCGTGTCTGCGGGCACATAGTTTCCACAAACTCGAAACTGCTGGAGATGCTGGACTTGGAAAGCGATGAGTTTATCGAAGGGGATTTTTTGCTCGGCGAGGACAGAAAACCAAACGGTATATTCACGGGAAACGGATGCAATATAGCGAAAAGGCAAATCCCCGATTTCTCCATGAGCCGGCGGCGGCAAATAATGTTGCAGACCATGGATTATGCGGTTTCGTGCGGGATAACGAGCGTGCAGAGCAATGATGTGGGAACCGTCTTTATGGACGGGCCTGCGGCGTTTGAACTGATGCACGACATCTACGATAAAGGTGAAGCAAAACTCAGATACAGACATCAGGTGTGCTTCAACGATCCGGAAGCATTCAAAGAGTATTTGAGTCTGGGCGAGTTTGCGAACGGAGACTACAGTAAAAACGATTTGCTCACACTCGGGCCTTTGAAGCTTTTCAAGGATGGAAGTTTAGGTGCGCGTACTGCGCTCATGTCAGGCGGATATGTGGGAGACAGGCAGAATCACGGGCTTGAATGGACATCCTGTGAGGAGATGGACGAGTATTGCGCGCTGGCAAAGGAACACGGATTGCAGGTGGTGACCCATGTGATCGGGGACGAAGCGGTGAAGAGAACCGTAGACAGCTATGAAAAAGCCTTTGTCGACGGTGAGAATAAGCTTCGGCACGGACTCATACACTGCCAGATCACGGACGAAAAACTTTTGGACAGAATTGCAAAACTTGGGATTTTGGTATTTGCACAACCCATCTTTATAGATTATGATATGAGTATAGTGGAAGATCTGGTTGGAAAGGAACTGGCATCTACATCATATGCGTTCGGCACTCTGATCGAAAAAGGGGCGCATCTGTCCTACGGAACTGATTGTCCCGTTGAGGATTGCAATCCTTTCCCGAATATCTATGAAGCGGTCACCAGAAAAAACAGGAAAGGTGAGCCGGAGGGCGGATTTTATTCCAAAGAGTGTGTGGACGTTGAAACCGCAATCGACGCATACACTTTGGAGAGTGCATACGCTGAATTTATGGAGGACGTAAAAGGTCGAATAAAGTCCGGATACTACGCAGATCTGGTACTTTTGGACAGAGACATATTTACTATAGACCCCAATGAGATCAAGGATATCTCGCCGGTTATGACTATGGTCGCAGGAGAAATCGTATTTCAACGGTAGGGTCGCATAAAATAATTGCTCAATGAGCCCAAGGGATTGTACGGGCATGAATTAAATAGACAACAACGCGATTTCGGATTTCCGGGGAAGTCATTTTAAACACCTTTGACAACTAACTTAACCCTTTTGAGAATAGAACTTTAGCGAATAAATTTCTTTCTGCATTTCCATGGCGCCCCGGGAATCTGTCGGAAATCAATTTAACAAAAGAGCCGTTTCACATGGATGGCTCTTTTGTGATATTATGAGTATCGGATGGAAAGGAACGGGAAGTGTATGGACAACAAAATTTTAATCAAAAATGCTGATTGCAGAACCATGGAAAGCGCAGAACGCGCAAGTTGGATATACGTGGAGAAAAACACGATCAAAGACATGGGAAGTGGGGAAGGATATCTAAAGTACGTTGCGGCTGATGTGGAGGTCATAGATGCCGGACAAAAAACGGTTCTGCCCGGATTCATAGACAATCATTTTCATATGGTAAAGAGCGCAATCTCCGGCGATTATCTGGATCTTTCTTCGGCAAGGAATTTTACGGAAATGGGAGAGTTGATTTCGCTCTTCGCCAAGGAGGGTGAGAGTCCTATTATCGCATACAGATTGGAGAGCGGCAATCTTGAGGAAAATCGCTATCCGTTCAGAAACGAGCTTGACGAGATCTGCGACGACAGACCGCTTGTGATATATTCGACCGATTATCACACCGTCATATTGAATACGTACGCCATACTTTTTTACAAGCCGCCTTTTGCCGTTGCCGGAATAGAACTTGACGAAAAAGGGATGCCCACAGGGCGTTTCGGCAGACAGGCAGGTGCCAAGATAGAGGAAAGAATAATGGCAAACATAGAGGCAGGACGCTATGAAGAATACATAGAGAGATACATACCAAGGCTCCTGTCAAACGGGATAACGACCATAGCCGCAATGGAGGGAGGAAACCACGTAACACCTATATACAAAGACAAGGAATGTGAATATATCTTAAATAACGGAGATAAGTTCCCCGTAACAATGGAACTCTTTTACCAGACCACGGATGTCAAGTATGTTGTAGGAAAAGATCTGAAACGGATAGGGGGAGCTCTTTACGTGGACGGAACGCTGGGAACGTGGACCGCGGCCCTTTCCGAGGACTACAGCGACAAACCGGGCGAAAGAGGGCATTTATTCTATACGGAAGAGTATTTGAGAAATTTTGTCGAGGAATGCTGTGACAAGAATATTCAAATAGGGTTCGATGCCATAGGCGATGCCGCTATAGAGCAAGTCTTGAAGATCCTTGAGGAAATCTCCGGCAAGTATGATCTGCCTGCCATGCGGCACAGGATAGAACATGGAGAACTGATGCGTCCCGATCAGGCGGCAAGGGCAAAGTCGCTCGGCGTGATCATGTCGATGCAGCCCACGTACGAAGGATTGTGGGGAAAACCGGGCGGAATGTACAGTGAAAGGCTCGGCAAAAGGTATGGCGCAAGCAATGCACTTAGGATGATCGTAGACTCAGGCGTTACGGTATGCGGGGGTTCTGATTGCGATGTGACCGATCTGAATCCGTTACTGGGAATATACTGGGCTGTAAATCACCCCATAGAAGGAAACCGACTTGATGTGGATGAGGCGCTACGTATGTATACGATAAACGGGGCATACGCGCTGTTCATGGAAGAGAGCCGAGGGAGTCTTGCGCAGGGAAAGACGGCGGATATAGTGATCCTGTCGCAAAATCTTGACAATGCGGACAGCCGGCAGCTGAGGGATGTGAAAGTCGATATGACCATTAAAGACGGAGAAATCCTATACAGGAGGGATGCAAATGCTTGAAATAAACTTCCTAAGTAAGGATAAGCTGATATTGGACGGAAAGATTGTGGACGATAAGGTCGGAAGCAAAGCCATAGTAATTTTGGCGCTTCTGATCATAAGCGAGAAAAAAACGCTTTCACGGGAGAAAATTATAGACACATTGTGGCCAAACAGCACAGAGGATGCGGCAAAGTACAATCTCAGATTCAACCTGTGGAGGATAAGCAAGGCGATAGATGCGCAGAAGAACAACGGCTTGATCCTTACATACAAAGGCAACTGTTATATAAATCCGAAATATGAATACATCTGTGATGTTGAGAGAATCGTAGGCATGGATGCAAAGCGATGTGACGACGGTGACAAGCTCAGAGAGATACTCGAGCTGTTTGACTGTGATTTTCTAGATATGAAGTATTACCCGGAGTGCGCCGGACTCAACGAAAAAATAATAATGCAGCGGTATATATTGGACAACAAGAAGCTTGAGATATGCAAACGATACATCGAGTTGTCTTACCGCAAAAAAGAGTACACCGACTGCATGTGGGCGCTTGATATTTGTGACGAGCTGGATCCTTACGATGAGGTCAATGCACAGAGAAAGCTTTCCATACTCATACACAGAAAGGAATATGGCAGGGCGATAAAGTATTATCAGATCTTTCACGGAAGACTCGTGCATGACATCGGTATGGAACCCTCGAAAGAAACGAAGTTTTTGCTTGATAAAATAAATAAAAACGGCAGCCTCGCCAAAGAAGCCGGGCGCAAGGTTATTCGCTGTGAAATCCACGCAATTGAGGGAGTAAAGTTTTATTGGATCGCCGACATGGTGAGAAGTATTTTGTCTCAAATCTCCAAAGAGCGGCTGCAATCGCTTCCGAAAGAAGTCAGAGAGATATTGTCATTTGTCCAGTACAGGTGCGGTGAGTCTCCTCGTAAAGTCTCCGATGCCGCATTGGTCGATGCGACGCTCACCTTCCTTTTCCTTCTGTGCAAAGACGGCGGGAGTGTCGAGATTGCGGTCAACGACCCCAAATCGCTCGGGCAGGTGGACAAAAACGTGATGAAGCACATTAAGCTCAGAACCAAGGGACGGGTGGATTTCCGTTGTTGAATCGTGGAGCTGCGCATGCCCGTCGGTGACGGGGCTTTGTGGGCGCTGCGCATGCACGCCGGGCATGGGGGCGACCGTTGCGGCTGCAAAAATACATTTATTTGTTGGAATGGTCGTTTTGTAAGTTTTATTTATTCAATTGACATTATGTATATGCAGTGTTAGAATGATGAAGCCGAAACTTTTGGAAAGTGGGTACTGTGCAAACATAATAAGGGCACCGGAGGTTGTAAGTGTTTGATTTTCCGAAAACGGCGAAAATAAAGTTGTATGCCGCGATATCACGTTTGCGGTGTAGGTATTTTAAAAGGAGTGTATTATGTTGAAAAAGGTTTTAAGTCTGCTGGTGTGCGGGATGATGACGGTAGCAATGACTCCGGCGCTTGCCATGGCGGACGAGGGAAGTGTGCAGCGGGACGTTTCAACCCTTGCTGATCTGAAAGCGGCTTTGGCTGAAACAAACGTGGAAATCAAAGTGAACAGTGATATCCAGATCGACGACACGCTGACGATAGCCGAGGGAAAGACGGTGAGCCTGGATCTCAACGGTCACAAGCTTTTATGTCAGAAGGGTCAGCCGAAAGGCAAGTACGCAATTGACAATAATGGTAAGTTGACTATCGAGGATAAATCGGCCGAGGCAAATGGATCCGTTCAATCACGAGGAGTATCGAACAGCGGAACTTTGACTATTAAGAGCGGAACTCTTGAGGCCATCGATGATGGCGGCGGGGCAGGTGTATGGAATGAAGGCGACTTTACGATGACCGGAGGAGAGCTGAAGGCATCGGGAGAGCCTGTGAACAACATCACCGGAATTCCGCTTGTAAGCGCAAAAGGCGCGGGAAACAAGATTCCTACGGTGACCGTCAGCGGAGGCAAATTCACCGCAAAATGCACAAATATCAGTATCAATTCCGGAAAAGCCGATATCAGCGGCGTAGACCTGTCCACCACAGAAGCTTTCTGGATGGCGTTTAAAGCCGGAACAGGTGCCGACGTCAATTTGACCAAGGTTAAAATCAATGCTGTCAAAGGCGGATGTGTGGATGCCGCAGGCGGCAAAGTGCAGCTAAACGATTGTGAATTCACACAAACGGAAAAGGCCGATTGGAACAGTACGACACTTGCGGCAAGCAACGGTGGAGTGCTCACCGTCAACAGCGGCGTATATAAAGGCGATGCCGCAGGCGGATACGGTGCATATGTATTCAACAGTGGCGGAAAGATAATTGTAAAAGGTGGAGAAATCAGCGGAAAAACGGTCGTGAAAGCAGATAAGAGCACCACTTCCGATAAATCCGAGATTGAAGTTTTGGACGGTAAATTCGATGGTGCAATCGATATGCAGGAAGGAACCGATCTCAAAATTAAAGGCGGTACGTTCAAAAATGCCGGAGATGCCCTCAATAATTATCTTGCGGAAGGTATGGCAGCGCTGAACACCGAGAATGGTAGCGTCGTTATGAGTGCCGAGCACAAAAAAATCATAGACGATCTCAAGGCTGAGCTTGCAGAAACGAAAAAAGGGCTCGAAGCCGCAAGCAAGCAGGTTGAAAAATTGACAGAAGATCTTGCCAAAGAAAAAGCGGCTGCCGAGGAAGTGAAAGCAAAATTGAGTGAGGCAGAAGAAAATCTCAAGCAAGCAAACACCGAGGTGACGACACTCAAATCACAGCTGGAGGCGGAAAAGGCCGCAACGCAGGAAACTAAAGCCAAGCTGGCTACGGCAGAAGAAAATCTCAAGAAAGCAAATGAAGAAGTAAATACGCTCAAGGCTGAAGTTGAAAAGCAGAAGAGCACTTTGGCGGAGAAAGAAAAGAAGCTTGCTGAAGTTGAGCAGAAAGTAACCGAAATTCAGAGTCAGCTTGACGCTGAAAAGGCAAAGGTGGAAGAAACTGCCGCAAACCTCAAAAAAGCCAATGAAGAGCTTGATAACGTAAAAAATGAGCTGAAAGATCAGAAAGAAACGGCAGACAAACTACAAGCGGATCTCAAAAAGGCCAACGAGGATTCCGCAGATTTAAAGAAAAAGCTTGAAGATGCCGAAAGCAAGTTGAAAGAAGCGGATAAGAAGTCGCAGGATGCAGAGAAAGAATCCAAAGAATTGAAGGAAAAACTTGCTGCGGCAGAGAAGAGAGAGGCTGATTTGAGAAAGCAACTCTCCGACAGAACTTCGAAATCGGCGGAAATAGAGAAGCAGTTGGCTGCTGCGAAAAAAGAGGTACAGAGCCTGAAAGATCAGCTTGCCAATGTAAATAAAGCCGCTCAGGTCAAGGCTCCGGCAAAGGTTACCGGTCTTAAGGCAAAAGCCGCAAAAGGCAAGGTAAAAATTTCATGGAGCAAGGTTGGCGATGCAAACGGGTATGTTGTCTACAAAGCCACGAAGAAAAACGGAAGCTTCAAAGTGCTTAAGACCGTAAAGAGTGCGGAAACGGTAAGCGTGACGGATAAGAAAGTCAAGAAAGGCAAGATGTATTTTTACAAAGTCAAGGCTTACGCAAACGGAACGGACGGACAATTGCTCGGACAGTTCTCCAAATTGAAGAAGGTCAAGGTTAAATAAAGAACGACCGGTCGATGCATACGGTGCTTTTGGCGCAGTGAAAATTTTCATCGTGTGGTGTACTCACGGCATATTTTGCCTTGAAGATTTAAAAATGCCAATGCCGTATCGTATTATGTACGATACGGCATTTTGTGTATGACGGGCAAATCGTCGATTTTTATTCCGAAAACTCGGCATCGCAGTAGATGCAGCGGTAGATTTTTTTATTCCTGTCGACAAGCTTGAACTTGTGGGGGATCTCCTGCTCGACAGAAGTTATGCACCGCGGATTCTTGCACTTGATGACGCCGGTGAGAGTTTGTGGCAGATCCAGATGGACTTTTTTCTCCAAATGACCGTCCTTTACTATGTTGACGGTGATATTGCTGTCGATGTATCCCAAAATGTCAAGATCCAGATTGATGTTTCCGTCGACCTTTATTATGTCTTTCTTTCCGTATTTTTCACTTTCAGCGTTTTGAATGATCGCAACGCAGCATTTCAGTTTCTCGAGCCTGAGAAGCTCGTATATGATCATACTCTTCCCGGCTTTGATGTGATCCATGACCACGCCTGTATTTACTCCATCAATATTCATAAATTCCCATCCTTTCGTTATGTTCGCTGTGCGGGCTATTTGATCCCCAGCAAATAGAGTATAAGAGCCATCCTTATATATTTCCCGCAAAGAGCCTGATAGAAGTAGCATGCCCGCGGGTCATCGTCGACTTCCACTGAGATTTCGTTGACTCTCGGCAGAGGGTGAAGAATGGTCAAATCTTTTTTTGCCGGTTCGAGAAGGTCAAGATTGAGTATAAAACTGTCTTTGAGGCGGATGTAATCTTCTTCGTTGAAAAAGCGCTCTCTCTGCACACGGGTCATGTAAAGAATGTCAAGCTCGGGCATTGCGTCCTCGAGTTTTTCGTATTCGACCCATTCGGCACCGGCCTTGTCCATCGTTTCCTTGACATAATCCGGAATGCGAAGCTCACTTGGTGAGATCAGGGCAAATTTGACATTTTCGTAGCGAAGCATTGCCTCTATCAGAGAATGCACGGTTCGGCCGAATTTGAGATCGCCGCAAAGACCCATGGTGCAGTTGCCGAGGCCGCCTTTTTTTCTGCTGATCGTCAAAAGATCCGTAAGTGTCTGCGTTGGGTGGAAATGTCCGCCGTCACCGGCGTTGATGATCGGAACGGTTGTTTTGGTGCTCGCTATGATAGGCGCGCCTTCTTTGGGGTGGCGCATCGCTATGATATCGGCGTAGCAGCCCGCCATGATTACGGTATCGCTGACGCTCTCGCCTTTCTTGGCGGAACTTGTGCCGGCATCGTCAAATCCAAGCACATTGCCTCCGAGTTCCATCATTGCCGCGGTAAAGCTCAGTCGGGTTCTTGTGCTCGGTTCAAAGAAAAGGGTCGCAAGCTTTTTGTGGGCGCAAATATCCCGGTAATTTTCGGGATTTGCGATTATGTCGTCGGCTATCTCGATTAGCCTATCGATCTCCTCGACGCTGAAGTCTGTTATGTTGATTAAATTGCGGATTTCTTTCATCCTTTTACCTCCTGTTCCATCCAACCTGTGTCGGTCGGATCGTCACTGAAACGCAAAATTTTATTCTTTTCATCCGGATTTATATATCCGGTGTCGACAGCCACTTCGACCAATGTGTCAAGGTCGCTGAGGCTGTGATTCTCTATATTGTGCGCGGCGAGATTTTCAAGACCTTTTTTCATGCCGTATGTGAATATGCTTGCCACTCCCAACACGTTGGCGCCCGCATCGCGCAAAGTTTCGACCGTTTCGCAGCAGGAACCAGCCGTTGATATCAGATCCTCTATCACGACCACCTTGTCGCCCTCGGAAAGTTTGCCTTCTATTTGATTGTTCCTGCCGTGATCTTTTTTTCCTCCTCGCACATAACCTGCGGGAAGGTTCATTAGATGCCCGACGATGGCGGCATGGGGGATGCCCGCAGTGGAGGTTCCCATGATCAACCCGGCTCCGGGGTAAAATTCCTCTATGATTTCAACCAAAGCCTTTTCTATACGTGTTCTCACATCCGGCGCGGTTAAGGTCAGTCTGTTGTCGCAATAGATGGGACTTTTGATTCCGCTTGCCCATGTGAAAGGCTCTTGCGGTCTCAGAAATACAGCCTGTATCGACAGCAGAGCTTCTGCGATTTCTCGTTTTTTCATACTTGTTCTCCTTGTCAAATAAACTCTCTTAAACATCTTTCGTAAGCAACCACGGGGTCGGGAGCCTGTGTAACAGGTCTTCCGACAACGATGTAGTCAGATCCGATTTCAGCTGCTTTTGCGGGAGTGGTGATCCTAGTCTGGTCGTCGCAGCAGCCGCCCGCAAAACGTATACCCGGAGTCACGGTGAGGAAGTCACCGCCGCATTCATTGTGGATTTGCCGCGCCTCAAGCGGCGAGCAGACGACACCGTCAAGCCCTGCATTTTTCGTGTTTTTTGCATAAGCGGAAACGACTTTTTCCATCGGAAGATCAATAAGCAGATCCTCGTTCAGCTGCACTTGCCCGGTTGAAGTGAGTTGAGTCACGGCGATGAGGAGAGGTCTGCTTCCATCCGGTCGTGTAAGACCTCTTTTGGCCGCCTTCATCATCTCGGCAGTGCCCGCCGCATGCACGTTGGTCATGTCGATATCAAGTTTTGACAGTGATGCCATCGCTTTTTCGACGGTGTTTGGGATATCGTGTAGCTTTAGATCAAGAAAAATCTTGTGCCCCATGTTTTTTATTTCGCGGATCACATCAGGGCCTTCTGAATAAAAAAGTTCCATACCCACCTTTACAAAAAGCTGCCTGTCACCGAATTTTCTCAGAAATGAGAGTGTGGTTCTTCTATCCGGAAAGTCACAGGCTATAATCACATCTTTTCCCATACAATCAGTCCTCCTAAATTTCTTTTGCTGAGTCATAACAGCTACTGTGCTGAATTATAATGGCTCGTGCGTTAAGTTATAGACGCGCTTATGCTTAGTCATAAGGGCGCCTTCGTCAAGTTATAATGACTCCTATGCTAAGTTACAGTCGCTCCTATGATTTCTTTAAGCGAACTTATACCGAGCTGTTTCATCTCTATCGGGAGTTCCCGCACGATTTTTTTGCATATATACGGGTCGACGAGGTTTGCGGCTCCGATTTGCACCGCGCTTGCGCCCGCCATCATCATTTCCAACACATCGCGTGCGGATTGTATGCCGCCCATACCCATGACGGGAATCTTCACCGCCTGTGCCACTTGATAAACCATGCGCAGAGCTATGGGGAATATTCCCGGACCGGAATAGCCGCCGACTTTGTTTGCAAGAACAGGCTTGCGTGCGGTAATATCTATTCTCATGCCGAGCACTGTGTTGATGAGCGAAATGCCGTCTGCGCCGCCCGCCTCACAGGCTTTTGCGATTTCGGCTATATCCGTCACGTTTGGGCTGAGCTTCATTACGACGGGTTTGCTTGTGACCGACTTTACCGCCATCGTGACATCCTGTGCCGACTCCGGGAGAGTTCCGAAAGACATCCCACCGTTGTGAACGTTTGGACAGCTGATGTTCACCTCGATGATGCCGACCTGCTGGTGGGTGTCCATGGCCTTGGCGCATGAAACGTATTCATCTATTGAAAAACCGCTTATATTTGCGATCACGGGTTTTTTGTAGATCTTTGCCAATTTCGGAAGTTCCTTATCTATCACATCGTGAAGTCCCGGGTTTTGCAATCCCACTGAATTCAGCATTCCGCAGGGGCATTCTGCGATCCTCGGCAGCGGATTTCCGTATCTTGCTTCCACGGTGGTTCCCTTGAAGGAGAGCGACCCCAGAATATTTATATCGTAAAGATCCGCGAATTCCCGACCGAATCCGAAAGTACCGCTTGCAGGGATGACGGGATTGTCGAGCGTCAACCCACAGAATTCGACTTTTGTGTCAGGCGCAATGTTGCTTACCATACGATCTCCTTTCCATACAGAACCGGTCCCTCGGAGCATATCCGTTTGTAGCCGGTATTCGTCTTGCGGCTGCATCCCATGCATGCCCCGAAACCGCAAGCCATTCGAGCCTCAAAACTGAACTGACCGTCACCTGAAAGGGCGTGAACAGCTTTGAGCATCGGCTCCGGCCCGCACGCACAGACATAGCTTTCGGGTACGGAAGGCGATATGTCTTTGAGAGCATCGGTTACGAGGCCTTTTTTTCCATAACTTCCGTCGACAGTTGTGACTACTGTGGCGATGTCAAGATTCAGAAAATCTTTTTCCAGGATGACTTCGGAGGCTGAATTGAAACCGGCTATCACAGTAGGGGTTATCCCCTTGCCTTTCAGTTTCTTTGCCAGACCGTAAAGTGGTGGAAGCCCGATGCCGCCGCCTATGAGAATAGGCGTGAGATTTGTTCCTGTAGGGATTGGATCTGCCGATGCCAATCTTCTCGGCGCCAATTCTGCCGGTCGTGATCCTGCCGATGGTGATTTTGCCGGTTCTGAATCTGTCGATCCCAATCCTGTCGGTCTTTCTTTGCAGAATGAATTCCCAAATACCGATAGGTCAAAACCGTTTCCCAAAGGCATCAGAACATTGATCCTGCTTCCGACCTGCATTTTGGAAAGTTTTTCCGTGCCCAGGCCCACGATCTTGAATACGATGCTCAGCTCATCTTCGCAATAATCTTGGATCGAAATGGGTCTTCGCAGAAAGAAGCCATTGATTTTTATATTTATGAACTGCCCGGGGGCGCTTATTTCACGGCAGTTTCCGGAAAGCCTCATAAGAAAGATTTTCTTTTGAAGCTCCTTTACCGTGGAGATGGTCAAAGTCTGCTCTTTCAAATCAACAATCCCTCCAAACCGTTTTTCCGCCTACGACCGTCATGAGAAGACGCCCCATCGTCTCATTGCCCTCAAACGGTGTCGCCTTGCCCATGCTGAGGAAATCTCCGGATTCGATGTTATGTTTTTCATTGAGATCCCAAATGCATATGTCGGCAATCGCCCCGTCATGTATGTCGCCCCCCGGAAGGTTGAAACGTTTTCTCGGAGCAACTGCCATGACATCAATCAGTTTCTCGAGTGAAATAATACCGTTTTTTGCCACAAGATTGGTGTAAAGGAGTGGGAAAGCTGTCTCAAGCCCCACGATGCCGAACGCACTGCCCCTAAGCCCTTTGGATTTTTCATCCGAGCTGTGAGGAGCATGGTCGGTGGCGATCATGTCGACCGTGCCGTCCGCCAAACCCTCCAAGAGAGCTTCTTTGTCTTTTGCGTCGCGTATAGGCGGGTTCATTTTGAATCTTCCCTCATCTTCAAGATCCATATCACAGAGAAGCAGATAGTGGGGTGCGGTTTCGCATGTTACATCCACGCCGCTTTTCTTTGCTTGCCTTATTATCTCGACGGACTCCTTTGTGGAAACATGGCACACATGGTAACCGCAGCCGATCCGCTCTGCAAGCTTCACATCGCGCTCAACCTGACGCCATTCACTTTCCGAAGAAATTCCTTTTATCCCCATGAGTTTTGCCAGCTTGCCGTCATGTATGGCAGTGCCTCCGAGCAAAGATTCATCTTCGCAATGCGCCACTATGAGTTTGCCCAGTGATTTTGCAAGCCTCATGGCTTCCTGCATGAGAGATCCGGTCTGCACTCCTTTTCCGTCGTCAGTAAATGCGCAAACGTAAGGTGCAAGTTCCTCCATGTGCGCAAGTTCGCTTCTGCCGTCCTGATTGATGGTGATTGATCCGTATGGAGTGATGCGTATGCATGAATCCCTTTGGATAATTTCAAGCTGAACCTTGAGAGCATCGAGCGTGGACGGGGCGGGATCAAGGTTTGGCATGGTGCACACATGAGTGTAGCCGCCGTGAGCAGCCGCCATGGCACCGCTTTTAATCGTCTCTTTATAAGAATACCCGGGTTCACGAAAGTGTACATGCACGTCCGCAAAGCCGGGTAAAATAAATTTATTGTTCAATTCCACAACCGATTCGACATATTCGCCGTCGTCGGTGTTTGATTTGTCGAAAACAGAAAGTTTATCGCCTTTCAATATCAGATTTGACTTCTGAAACCTTCCGTTCAGAAAGACATTGCCGTTTTTGAGCAGGGTAGCCATGAAAACTCCTTTCTTATCCACGTGTGCGCCAATGGGGCGCTGTTTTCGGATGCGGCCAAATGCCCGTCGTCAAGCTAAAGGAACACGACCCCCGGCGGAAACTCGCAAACGAAATAAACTCAAACTTTTAATTTTATAACACAATCCCGCGGCTGTGTCAATGAATTTTGAAAAAAGACGATGCGCTTGTATATGATTGACTATTCGTCGGGGGAAATGTATAGTGGAAGCGTAATGCGACAAGTAAAGAAATTTGGAATTCAACCAACGTGTTGTCCTATCGCGCATGGGAAATGGTGATTTCCGGATCCTGTAGCCGTTTGATTTGCTAATCCCAAGGAGGGAACACATGATAGAGTTTAAAAATGTCTCTAAAAGCTATGAAGAATCACAGGTCGTAAAGGAACTGTCATTTTGCGTGAAAAGCGGAGAATTCTTCGTGATAGTGGGGCCGAGCGGATCGGGGAAAACCACGCTGCTCAAGATGGTCAACAGACTGATTGAACCCACACTCGGCAATGTGTATTTTGACGGTTTGAATCTGGAAGACATGGATTCAAGAGAACTGCGAATGGAAATCGGGTATGTTCTGCAGCAGGGAAGCCTGTTTCCCAATATGACTGTGGGCGAAAATGTTGAACTGATACCGGAACTGAAAAAATGGGGAGAAGAAAAGCGAAAGAAGGAAGCTCGTCTTTTGTTGGAAAAGGTCGGACTTTCTTCTGAATTATTTTATGACAGATATCCTCATGAACTTTCGGGGGGAGAACAGCAGAGAGTGGGGATCGTGAGGGCTATGGTGACAAGACCCAAAATCCTTTTGATGGATGAACCGTTTTCGGCGCTGGATCCGGTAATAAGGCGTGATCTTCAGAATGTGGTCAAGGCGCTTCATGAAGAGTTTGCAACCACGGTCGTGTTTGTTACGCACGATATGAGGGAAGCTGTCAAACTGGCCGACAGAGTGTGCGTCATGAGGCTCGGGGAAATCTTGCAGCTGGATACACCCCAAACCGTGATGAACAATCCCGCAAACGAGTTTGTGCGGAGTTTTTTTGAAAGCGAGGATCTCATATGAACGCTTTACTTACGACATTTCATGAGCGATTTCCGGAATGGGTCAAATGCCTGTTGGAGCATTTGCAGATTTCACTCACGGCGCTTATCGCGGCGATAATAATAGCCATACCGGTTGCGATCATTGTGGGTAAGAGTGAAAAAATATCGGAAGTGCTACTGCAGATCACGGGAATTTTTCAGACCATCCCCTCTCTTGCCCTTCTCGGATTGTTCATACCTCTGATGGGGATAGGGAAAATCCCTGCGGTTACGGCACTTATCATATATGCGCTGTTTCCCATAATGCAAAATACCGTCACGGGATTTGCGCAGATTGACAGGGATTTGCAGGAAGCCGCCGAGGCGTTCGGAATGACGAGACTTGAGAAACTTAAAAAGTTTGAACTCAAGCTTGCAATGCCGGTCATAGTGTCGGGGGTCAGGACATCGGCGGTAATGATAATCGGAACCGCCACGCTTGCGGCGCTCATCGGGGGAGGAGGTCTCGGTTCTTTCATTTTGCTGGGAATAGACAGGAACAATTCCTCGTTGATTTTGATAGGCGCAATCTCCGCGGCCATAGTTGCCGTATTGTTTAATTACGTGATCAAAAAACTGGAAAACGCATCGCTACGAAAGATAGCGGTCGCATTCCTTGTGCTGATAATCACGCTTGTGGGATCCTTTGCGCCGTCAATCATTAAGGAAAAAACCGCGAAAAAACTGGTGATTGCGGGCAAGTTGGGTTCCGAACCTGAGATTCTCATGAACATGTACAAGATTTTGATTGAAGAAAAAACGGATATTGACGTCACGCTTAAGCCCAATTTCGGAAAAACAACGTTTTTGTATGAGGCTCTGAAAGCCGGCGAGATCGATATGTACCCTGAGTTCACGGGAACCGTGACAGGTACGCTTTTGAAACATCCGCCAAAACTTTCAAACGACCCGCAGGCTGTGTATGAAGCTGCGCGTGAGGGGATTGGGAAGCAGGACGGACTTGTCATGATGAGACCGATGAAGTATCAGAACACTTATGCCATCGTGGTGAAGCGTAGCTTCGCACGGAAAAATAGTCTAAAGAAGATTTCGGATCTAAGGAAAATGGGAAAAATCGGAGCGGGATTTACGCTGGAGTTCAACGACAGATATGATGGGTACAAGGGTCTGAAAAAAGTTTACGATCTGGATTTGAATGTAAAAACAATGGAACCTGCGCTCAGATATCGTGCCCTAAAAAGGGGTGAGATTATGGTAGTGGACGGCTATTCGACCGACAGTGAAATAGAACAATACGATCTGTTTGTGCTGAAAGACGATAGGGCGTTTTTTCCACCATATCAGGGCGCACCGCTGCTGAGGCGGAAAACTCTCGAAAGGATGCCGGAATTGAAAGGGGTTTTGGACTCACTTGCCGGGAAAGTTACGGAAAACGAGATGATTAAAATGAACTATGAAGTAAAGGTTAAAGGCAGAAGCGCATACGATGTCGCAAAGGAGTATTTGAACCATAATAAAACAAAGTGACCGTGAATCCGGATAAGGAAAACGAGATGATTAAAAGGTCTTTCGTTTGAGTGAAATCCGGGACGCGCGTAAATGCCTAAAAAAATCCGCAATAACCTGACTTCCGTCGCCGTCGCGCAGACTTGCCCGCAGTAAATTCTTGTGAAGACATGCCATGAAAAATTGTGTTCGGAGGTTTTGGAAACGATATTTTGGGTATGTGAGTATAGGTCGGGCAATATATGTAGTAGTTCGCATGTTCCCCGTCATGCTTTGGAGAAGTGCCGGGATCCATGCCCGCGATGATACAGAGATTTTGGCGACCGCACGACCGACAGTAAAAAATGTGCGAACGTAAAAACATAAACTAAAAGCATAAACGTAGAAAGGAAATAAAGCCGATACGTAAGGGGTACCGGCGAACATTCGGGAGGAGAGAAAAATGAATGTGAACAAGCCCAGTGACATGACAGAAAAAGAAGTACAGAACTATGTAGACTATCTTGAGGAAAAGTACGGGAGAAAGGTAGATAAGCTTACGATTGAAGTGGATGCGGAGGATTCCGACTTTGTGGGGCTTACGTATACCTTGAAAGACGTGCCGTTTGAGCGCATCAGGCGCATAACCGGTTATCTGGTCGGCACGATGGATCAGTGGAACGATGCCAAGACGGAGGAAGAGTCGGATCGCGTAAAACACGGTGTCGCGGGAGCACCTGAAATGGAAATACTGTAAACGGCTGTATGCCGGAAAATTGTCCCGACTCTTGTATGGTGCGCCGTCCGAAGGCGCGCAAAAATAACTTTCTTCATATTCTTTATCCTTTGCAGGTTTATGTGCGTCCGGGAATGCGCAAGAATAACCGCGCTGAATTGCAAAGTTAAAATCCACCCGTCCGAACTCATTTCAAACAGTGGTGTTTCGGTAGTTTACAGAAAAGGATAACCGGCAT